>Ga0163163_10001191_pt1 | contig 22056 bp, 17 predicted proteins | sample S65metaG_FD_119766 | JGI IMG/M metagenome (GOLD analysis project Ga0163163, IMG submission 119766) | Switchgrass rhizosphere microbial communities from Kellogg Biological Station, Michigan, USA - S6-5 metaG | ecosystem: Host-associated > Plants > Roots > Rhizosphere > Soil | place: USA...
ATGCTTCTTCATATCCTCCCGGAGCATCTCCAGATTGATTCGCTGGCCCTCGATGTATTTGCTCTCAATCGTCCATCCCTGGTTTCCTCGAAAGGCAAGATTGGTCAGGTCGACAACCTCAGGGAGATCGCTCTCGGTAACTCGTTGTAGCTGCATAACCTATGTTCTATTCGAAAATCAGATCCTCGAAAAACACAGCAAAAAGCCCTGTCAAGCCCCCAACCTACTTAAACCGCGCAGATTCAAGCACATCCATTTGCCGATTAATTTATCTCCACTCGCTACAATAGAAGTAGGTGGAAAAATGAAACCAGGAGATTGGCCGATCACGTGCAAATGAAGTCCAGACTTATCTCTTTTTTATCGAAGACTTTGGACGAAAAACGGAGGGGTACCCCGAGCGGATGGATCGCAAACTGACACCAAAGAAAGAGAGGCAGCCTTCGGGCTGCCTCTCTTTCTTCAAATCAACCGCGCTTACTTCTTACGCGGAGCCGGGTGATGTGCAGGTGTCGGCTTCGCCGGAGTCTTCTTCGGCTCAACCACAGCACCGTCACTCATCGTGATCATGATCGGCTGAGGAGTGAACGAAGCGTAAGTTCCGGTCACCGTGACCTTCGACCCCGCCACAGGAGGAGTCTTCAGCGGAGCAGCAAGCTGGAACGTAAAGTCAGCCACCTTCGATTGAACTGCATCGTCGGAAAGTGCGACCTGCAGTGCCGTGTCCGTCACACCGATCACAGTCGCATCCGGGAACTGGACCGACTTGCCTTTGACCGTGTCCCAGACCTTCGCTGCATCTTCAGGAGTTCCGTTCTGGAGGATGAACTCCTTATCCGAGATCGCCAGCGTCGAGAGATCCGGTGTGCTCGCAATCACCTGCTTCACGATGTCAGCAGGCTTCGGAGCGGGCTTGATGGTGTCCGACAGGTTCGCCGGAGGGTTCAGGCTCGCCTGCGACTGCGTCACCAGCGTGTCGAAGCCGTCATCCGCGCCGTGATAACGCTTGTAGCAGAACTTTGCCAGAGGCATCATCTGGGATTTGTAGGGCTCCGGAGCAAACGACGCTGCGCGCGACGCATACCATGCGCAATTCAGAAAGTCAGGCGGCGTCGACTGATAGTAGGCAGCACCCAAAGTATAGGTGTCCTGAAGTAGTGGGCCAGGGGTCTTCGTCTGATCCACTGGTACGCTCGACAGGCTGTCCTTCAGATTCGTGACTGCGGTCGCACCGTCCTTCTTCCCGAGTGCTGCAGCTGCGATAGCGCGGTGGAAGACGGGAGACGCTGCTGATTTGACGTTATTGAAGTCAGCGTCGGTCATATCGGCAGGTTTCGTCGCGCTCAGGCCCTTCTGAGCAAAATCTGAAGCCTTGTCCAGCGCAGCTTGCTTGGCCGCCGGATCGGTGATCGCATCGGCCGCCTGGAGGCGGAAGTACGCCTCGAACGTCAGGGCGCGGAGGTTATTCGGGTCCACCTGCAGAAGCCGATCGGCAGCGTCAAGCGTCTTGGTCGGGTCAAATGCGCTATAGGCAAGCATCAGCCGCTGCAGCACATCTTGCTTAACCTGAGATTGCGGGTAGGTTGTCAGGAACTGCTCAAGGGCAGGAGCCTGTGTTTGCGGCGTACTCTGGCCAATGGCCGCGGTGTACGCGTTGTACTCAGCCGGAGGCAACGTTACGCCTCCGCCCGTCTGCTGCGCATTGGATCCCAGATTAACCTGGGTTTGTGCAACCGCAACACGCGCACCGGATGCTACGCTAGCGACCGCCAGGAGAGACGCAACGACTGCCTTCTTCATTCCACAACTCCTCAGTTAAAACTCTCTTCTCGAGTTTCTGCCGTCCGGTGACTCCGGGGTCAGATAGATGTATCACAACCTGGATGGCGCATTTGTCAGTTATTCCACCCTCCCTCAACCCCAAGGGGCGAGCGGTCAAACTGCTTTGGTGCATCACGGCATGATGATGCGGATTATAGAAACCACGTTGCTCCATGGCAAGCATCGAACGCATTTGCCCGCCTTTATATGAAAAGATATGCGTAGGATGCATTGCCATCGCGATCACCCGCGTACGTCGCCCGGGCGGTCGATCGGCTTTAGAACCTGATAACGTCCGCGAAGCTCTCGTTGATTGAAAAGCTCCTAAAAATCGTGCATACAGCTCCCTTCTCGCATGTGCCACCCCATTCGTAGCATTAGGGACTGCTTATCCACAACATCTGGTGTTGTGGTCGTTGATTCTGCCTTCTTCCGGGATTAAAGTTAGACCAGTCTTAAATACCGTGCACGCTTCCCCATCCGAACCAGGGGCACGGCTGAGAGGTGACTTTGCTCAAGCTTAAAAAAGTTCAGATCCTCGGATTCAAGTCCTTCTGCGATCGCACTGAGGTCCAGCTCTCTGGCGAAGGCATCGCGGCCATCGTCGGCCCGAACGGCTGCGGCAAGTCAAACATCTCTGACGCCATCACTTGGGTTCTCGGCGAGCAGTCTGCAAAGAGCCTTCGCGGCGTGAAGATGGAAGACGTCATCTTCGCCGGAACACGCGATCGCAAGCCGACAGGCATGGCAGAGGTGTCCCTTACACTCGTCGACCCCGAGGTCTATGACGGCACTTCCCTCTCGCCTGAAGGCCCTGAGGTTGTCATCACCGACGAGCATCCAGCAGAGCACGCCATGAACGTCTCCGACTGGGATGAGGCCGACCTCCGCCAGCAGCGTGCGCAGGAAACCGAAGACGCGGTAGCCGAAGCACAGCCCGGCACGGTCATCGAAGGTGAAGCCACTGAGCCTGCCCCCGAGGGCGTCGAGGCGAATGCCAACAATGTCGTTCTAAAGATCCGCCGCCGCAAGTTCAATCGCGCTCCGGTTCGAGCAGGTGAGTTGACGATCACACGCCGCCTCTTTCGTTCAGGCGACTCCGAATACCTGCTCAACGGCAAGATCTGCCGCCTGCGAGACATTCAAGACATCTTCATGGGCACGGGTCTTGGCGGCGAGTCTTACGCCATCATCGGCCAGGAGCGCATCGGTCAACTGCTCAGTTCCAAGCCACTCGATCGCCGCAGCATCATCGAAGAGGCCGCGGGCATCACGCGCTTCAAAACCAAGAAGCGGCTCGCAGAGCTTCGACTCGAATCGGCGAAGCAGAATCTCGCCCGCGTAAACGACATCTTCGAAGAAGTCACCCGTCAAATGGCAACGCTCAAGCGCCAGGCCGCCAAAGCCGAGCGCTACGGCGCGCTACGCGATGAGCTTCGCACGCGCCTGCGTGTCGTTCTCGCAAGCCGCATGGCGCAGCTTGACTCCGAACAGTCAGCCACCAATGAAAAGATTGCAGCACTTGCCACGCAGATTGATGCGCAGTCCGGGACTCTCGAGCAGATGGACGCCGAGCACACCGAAGGCATCAATCGCGGATATGCCCTCGACCAGCAGATCCGCGAAGCGGGTTCGCTCGCCAATCAGTCCGCTGTTGAGCTCGAGCGCATTACGGCCCGCACGGCTTCAAACGCTGATCGTATCGCCGAGCTGACTCAGCGCCTCGCAACCGGAGCTGATGACCTCACACAGGCTCGCGAGCAGTTGACTGGCCTCGCAGGCGAGCTAGAACAGCACCGCAGCTTCCTCGAAAATGCGACGACTGAGGCAACCAACTCGCGTCAGTCCGCCCAGCAGCAGCAACAGGAGGCACAGGAGGCCGTACGCGCGCTGCAGGCAGCCGAGCAGCAGGCCGAGCAGAACCGCCGCCAGACGTTGCAGCTGGTGCAACGGGCCTCACAGACTCGCAACGAAGAGGCCCAGGCAGCCGCAGCACTGGCCGGACTTGAACAGGAAGCACAGCGGCTCGAGCGTGAGTCCGAGACTGCACGGCAAGAGCTCGAGAGCCTCGGTATGCAGCGCGGGCAGGTCAAGCTGTCGTTTGAGACCGTAAGCGAGAGGTTGAAGCGACTCGAGACTGAGATCGCTGAAATGCGGCTTCAGATCGAGGCTCGGCGCAGAGAAGAAAACGAAAGCAAACGCCGGGGCGACCAGTTGCGCGGCGAGGTTGCGACACTCAATGGCCGCCGCAACTCACTTGAAGGCCTCATCCGCGACCACAGCTATTCGACCGACACGGTCCGCAACATCTTCAAGTCGAGCAAAGCAGCGCAGTCCGGGACAATGGCCCCCGTAGGCACACTCGCTGACTTCCTCGAAGTCGACGGCAAGTACGAGAGCGTTGTCGACGAGTTCCTGCGCGATGAGTTGAACTACATCGTCGTGAAGAGCTGGGATGCAGCTAACGCAGGAATGCACCTGCTTCAGACCGATGTAGCCGGCCGTGCAACCTTCCTTGTTCACCCCCACGATGCGCAGGCCAACTTCTCCTTCGCCGAGGGAATGACTAGCGAGGCAGTCGGGAACACCGCGAACATCGAAGGCGTTGTGCCGCTGCGCGAGTGCGTTCGCGTGCTGGATGGCTTCGGAAAATCGCTCGAGGTGATTCTGCCCAAGCTGCGCGAGGGATTTGTAGCGCCGGACTCCTACACGGCGCGCACGCTTGCGCTCTCCAACCCGCACGCGTTCTTCCTCTCTCCCACTGGAGAGACCTTCCACAATGTCACCGTTACGGGCGGCCGTCCGCGCGCTCAGGGCCCATTAGCGCTCAAGCGCGAACTTACCGAAGTCCAGCAGAAGATCGAGCAGGCAGAGGGACAGCTTGCTCAGACCGATCTTGCCACAGCCGATCTCCAGCGTCAGATCACCGATCTCAACTCCGTGATCGACAGCAAGACCAACGAGCGCCGCGACGCTGAGCGCGAAGCTGCGAACTCGGGCGCTGCATTGCGCCAGATGGAGTCCGAGACGGCACGCATCGAGCGCAGGCTGCAGGAGTGGTCCTTGGCCACGGAACGCAACCGCGATGCCCGCGACCAGAAGACTGATCTGATCGCTCGCCGCCAGCACGAGGCCGCCGCGTTTGAAGCAGAGCGTTCTGGTCTCGAAAGCTCGCTCGCAGAGCTTCAATCGCAGCTGGACGAACTTCGCGGACGGCGTGAGCAGCTGCAACAGTCGGCGGCTGAGGCATCCGCCTCGCTCGCCGGACTCGAGGAACGCCGGCGCAACGCACAGTCGAACTTCGACCAGACCTCACGCCTCTACAACGGCCAGAACCAGCGTATCCAGCAACTCGAGCAACAGCTCGCAGCCTCCAGCTCTGAAAAGCTGCGCCGCGAAGAGGAGACCGCAACGCTCGCGGCGCAGCACTCCGAGCTCTCCGAGGCACGCGCCAACGCCGTGGCTGAAGGCGCACGCCTGACCGCAGAGGCCAACGAGCTTCGTGCTGCGATGACCGAGCTTGACCAGCGACTGAGAACGCTTCGCCATGAAACCGAAGCTCTCCGCGAAGAACGTGCTAGCCACACCGCCCGCGCGGCAAAGCTGGCCTCTGACATCGAGCACATCGACGCTACCTGCCTGAATGACCTCGCAGTCGAGGCCGTCACGCTTCGCGACGACCAGACAATCGCCCGGATTGAGGGTGACGCACTTCACGCCGAGGAAGACGAAGCTCGCGCCCTGAAACAGAAGCTGGAATCGATGGGCCCGGTAAACATGATGGCGCTCGATGAGTACAACGAGACCACCCAACGCCACGCCTTCCTCGAGACGCAGCGTAAAGACCTGTTCGATTCGATTGAAAACACGCAGGCCTCAATCAAGGAGATCGATGAGATCTCGCGGCAGAAGTTCGACGAGGCCTTCGTGGTCATCAACGAAAATTTCTCCGTTACCTTCTCGAAGCTCTTCGGCGGCGGCCAGGCATTTATGAAACTAACCGACGCGGAGAACTCGGCGGAGAGCGGCATCGATATTGTGGCGTCGCCTCCAGGCAAGAAGCTCCAGAACATCCTTCTGCTCTCCGGCGGCGAAAAGGCCCTCACAGCCCTCTCGCTGCTGGTTGGCATCTTCCAGTTCCAGCCCGCGCCATTCTGCATCCTGGACGAAGTCGATGCACCTCTGGACGAGACGAACGTGGGCCGCTTTGCCAAGCTAATCGCCGATATGAGCGCCAACACCCAGTTTGTCGTCATCACACACAGCAAACGCACCATGTCGCAGGCGGACGTCATCTACGGCGTCACCATGCAGGAACCAGGTGTGTCGAAGGTTGTCAGCGTCAACCTGAACAGACGCGATGAGAATGCCTCTCGCCGCGCCGTGGCATAGCATTCTCCAGCTTGACGGGAACAGCGACGACGCAGTCCGGTTTTCGCTCTGCGCGCAGTACCGTAAGCTAGTCACTGTACATGCATGTCCCTTTGACCTTCGCGTTGCTTGTCCTGCTTACGGGAATCATCGTGGCTCTTCGCTTCGTGTGGTGGCGTATGCCGCCGTGGTTGCAGAGCTTCTTGCTGGCGGGTGCGGTCGCAATGTTTCTGATTCGCTTCGTTTTTGTTGTTTCCCACTGGAGCATGACCTCGACCCGACTCAATGCCCTGCTCTGCTGGACCTCTGCCGTGGGATATGAGGTCCTGCTTGTGAGATTTAGCCTTATGCGACCCCGATGGCTCACGTCGCTGAGTGCAGTCATCTTGCTGGTCCCCATATTTGGTTCCACTCTGCTGCTACCCCTGACGCGAATCTTCGATTGGGCTCCCGCTGATATCTCGGCGATCGGCGGACCCTACATCTGTGAAAAGAGCGGATGGGACACGACAGTGGTTGGGAACTCTGGAATGGACCTGATCGTCTTCTACCGTCCGCGGTTTGCGCCCTTTCTCCGCCATCTCGTCCAGAGAGCCGCATTCGCCGATGACCAGTGCGAGTCGGTTGCATCCTCTGCTGTCGCCGATGTGACCAACAAAGTCGTTCACTTCCACTGTCCGGGACGATCAGGAAAGCAGACGGATATCGAACTGACCTTACCACTTCCCTAGTTCAACGAAGGGGCGGCAAGTGGTAACGTCAATAGTGATGTCGACCGCTCTTCTCGATACTGACCTTGGCCCTCTTCCGCTCACCGCGCGCGGCAAAGTTCGCGATATCTACTCGCTCAACGACCGCGAGCTTCTCTTCGTCGCATCCGATCGCATCTCGGCCTTTGACTACGTACTTGCGACTGGCATCCCCGACAAGGGCCGCATTCTCACGCAGCTATCCCTCTTCTGGTTCGACTTTCTCGAGGACATCGTTAAGAACCATGTCCTGACCGCTGATTCTGAGAAATTTCCCGCTGCATTGCAGCCTTATCGCGACCAACTCGCCGGGCGCAGCATGATAGTTCGCAGAGCTCAGATGTTCCCCGTAGAGTGTGTCGTCCGTGCTTACATCTCCGGCTCGGGCTGGAAAGACTACAAGGCCACCGGATCGATCTGCGGAATCAAATTGCCGGCTGGTTTGCGCGAGTCAGATCGTTTGCCCGAGCCCATCTTTACCCCTGCGGCGAAGATCAATACCGGCGGCCACGACGAGAACATTTCTTTTGACAACGTGATTCAGGCGGTGGGATCCGAACACGCCAATGCACTCCGGCGACTCACGCTTGAGATATTTGACAAAGCATCGCGTCACGCCGAGACTTGCGGCCTCATCCTCGCAGATACAAAGCTCGAGTTTGGCCTCATTGACGGCCAGATCGTGCTTGCCGATGAAGTCCTCACGCCGGACTCCTCTCGTTACTGGCCAGCCGAATCTTATGCGCCCGGCGGCGCGCAACCATCCTTCGATAAGCAATACGTTCGCGATTATCTCGAATCCATCCGTTGGAACAAGCAGGCACCGGCACCCGGCCTGCCGCCGGAGGTTGTCGAACGCACCCGCCAAAAGTATCTTGAAGCGTTTCGGCTGATCTCTGGCCGCACCACGCTATGAATCTCTTCGACTGTTTGCTGATCGCGATAGTGGCTTTTTCGGCGATTCAAGCTTTCTTCCGAGGACTTTTACTCGAGTTGTTTTCGCTCGCCGGGCTCTGCGCAGGTGTTCTGCTCGCCGCTTGGAACTACCCTCTGCTCGCTTCGCCGCTTTCACGCTTCATGACGAATCCGTCGATCGCCAACGTGGTCGCGTTCCTTCTGATCGCGATCGGCATCATGGTCCTTGCAGCTCTCCTCGGGAGAATGTTTCATAAGGCGGCCCACGCCATTGGTTTGGGCTTCTTCAACCGGGTCGGCGGAGCGGCTTTTGGCGCAGTACGCGGCTGGCTGGTGGGCGTTGCTGTTGTCATGGCAGTAACTGCTTTTCTCCCTAGCATCGACTGGCTGAAAAATTCCCGGCTAACACCCTATTTCCTTGCCGGTGCACATGCGGTATCCTTCGTTGTACCTCACGACCTCGAGCAGCTCATCCTGGACGGCGCAACACAGCTCAAGCACAACGCACCCGATTGGATCAAATCGCACAGCTAGAGTCACAATGAGGAAGTGTCGCAACGAAGACGACCAGCGAGGAGCACATCTTGAAGCGCGAATTGGACAGTCTTGTCATTCAGATGCATAGTGCCGGCATCTCTTACGCGGATGCCGTTCGGCAGTTCAAGCGCCGCTATATCCTTGAGGTCCTCGCGAATAATAAAGGCAACCAGTGCAAGGCTGCGGATGAGCTTGGCATGCACCGCAACACGCTGAGCCGTACGCTCGCAGAGCTCGATATGGACACCGCCCAGATCAGGAACGGCATGCGTCGGCCCCCAGCCAGCGAGCGCCCGCGCGTACAGAATATCGCGCAGGGATTGGGCCGCGGACTCACGGGAACCCGTTAGATGGCCTCGTCCGTCTAACCCGCAGGCATGTTGCTCCCTTTTCCACGTCGACCCGTTTCACAGTGCTTCACTACTCTCGCAGTCGTCACCTTTCTGGGTCTCTACTCAGTCTTCAACCTCCGCGCTCAGGAGCCTCAGTCTCCTCCGGCCACTCCAGCCACTGAGGCTCCCAAGCCTGAATCTCAGCGTCCTCGCCCCACTGCCCGCCAGGTTCGCGAGGCTCAAGACGCCTATATCGCGGGTGCGCGCCTTCTGGACCGTGGCAACATGATGGCTGCGGAAGCCATGTTCGGCAAGGCAACCAAGCTGAATCCCGAAGACACCAATTACATCCAGGCCGTCGCGCTCGCACGGGAGCATCGTGTCACTGAGCTTGTGCAACAGGCCGGCAAGGCTCGGCTTCTCGGCCAGGTTGAAAAATCAAAATCTCTGCTTGCCCAGGCGCGCGAACTTGATCCTAATAACGCCATCGTCGCTCAACACACTGAGTCGGCTGCACCGTCGACCGCGTTCCGTCCCGAGATTCAGGCGTCCGCAGACCCTCCATGGATGCAGCATGCTCCAGCCCTTGCCGGGCCGGTTACTCTTTTGCCCACTCCTGTGATGCAAAGCTTCGAGATCCGTGCTGACACACAGCAGACCATCCAGCAGGTGCTCTCGCGCTACGGCATCCGTGCCGTATTCGACGATTCCGTCCAACGCCAGAATCTGCGCTTCGACTTGGAGAGCGTCCCCTACGCCCAAGCCTCCTCGATTCTGTTCAAGATGGCGCACGTCTTTGCGGTCCCGCTCGACCCTCACACAGTTCTTCTCGCAAATGACACTAGCGAAAACCGCCAGAAGTTCGAGCGACAGCTTGAAGAGACCATCTACGTTCCCGGCTTTACTCCCGAGCAGATGAAGGAGCTGGGAACGGTTGTGCAGAGTGTCTTCGACGTAAAGCAGGCAACAGTGGAAACTGCTGCCGGTAGTCTGGTGTTGCGCGCGCCAGAGGAGACGCTGACTGCCATTAATCTGACGCTCGCTGATCTCATCGACGGAGGCGCAGAGGTACTCCTCGATCTGAACCTATATGCCGTCGACCGCACGCGGCAACACGACATCGGAGTCCAGTTACCCCAGCAAATCGGTGTCTACAACGTCGAGACCGCCGCGCGTGAGTTGGTTCAGGCCAACCAGGACCTCGTGAACCAGGCGATTTCTCAGGGACTTATTCCTGCCAATGCCAGCGACATCACCATCGCGCTTGCGCTTATCTCGTCTGGATTGGTTCAAAGCACGCTGCTGAGCAACACCATCGGTTTCTTTGGTGGTGGAATTACACAGACAGGAATTACGACTCCCACTGCGACAACGTTGCACCTGGCGCTGAACTCCAGCGATACCCGCGCTCTCGATACTCTTCAGCTGCGAATCGGCGACCGCCAGACAGGCACTTTCCGTTCAGGAACACGCTATCCCATTATCACTTCGACCTACACCAGCGGGATATCCGGATCGGTTTCATCGCTTGCTGGCACTACCATCAACGGCATCAATGCTACGAGTCTGCTGAATCAGTTCCTCGGTGCATCGGGAAGTGTCACCATACCGCAGATTCAGTACGAAGACCTCGGCCTGACCCTCAAAGCAACACCCACGGTTCAGAAGTCCGGTCTGGTTAGCGTGAAGATTGACCTCAAGATAGAGGCTCTCGCAGGCGGATCACTCAATAACATCCCAGTCCTCGCCAATCGGGCGTATGCCTCCGAGGTTACGATCGCCGACGGTGCAACTGCCCTGCTCGCCAGCACCCTCACGCGACAAGAATCGGCAGCTATCAGCGGCATTCCCGGTCTCGGTGAGCTTCCCGGCTTTCAGACTGCAACTGCCGACACGACAACACAGAAAGATACGAGCGAGCTTATCTTGCTCATCACTCCTCATGTCGTTCGCCATCGCGCAAGTGCCGTGGCAGGGCCGCGTATTGCGTTCAATCAACGCTTGCCAGGAAACTAAGTCAACTCCGCGGAGGTTGTGGTTTTCGAGCCTTTTTCGGCCGCCGTGATGTTTGACCGTAGATGAATCGACCGTTATACTTGAACCTGTGAGAGCGGGAGTAGCTCAGTGGTAGAGTGCTTCCTTGCCAAGGAAGATGTCGCCGGTTCGACCCCGGTCTCCCGCTCCAAAACATCCCCTGCCTGCGGTACACTTCACCTACAATTTGCAGGGTCGATAACGTGAACGGCCCTTTTGAGGCGCGGTACCCAAGTGGTAAGGGAGAGGTCTGCAAAACCTTTATGCGTCGGTTCGATCCCGACCCGCGCCTCCAAAATTTTTCAAATCTCTAAAATCGCTGATCTCGGGACCTGCACTCTTCGGCGTCATGAATGCGTAAGGGACGCAATCATCTCGGCGAAGGATGGCCAGCGAGCGGTCAGTTCGTCGCGGCTGGCTGAGTCATAGTCCTCGTACTCGAACCCGGGACTTACGGTGCAGCCGAGCAAAGCCCATTCCCCTCCCGCGACCAGCCGCGAACCTTGCCAGACTCCGCGATCGACCAGGACTTGCGGCTGCTGGCCTCGCGCCAGATCGCTGCCGATGACGATCGTTCTGCCGCTTCCATCAGGGAGCAGTTGCAACATCTCGACGGGATCCCCTGCGTAGAAGTGGAAGACCTCATCGGAGCGGAGCAGATGCATCTCGCTGAATGTATCGGCTTCCAGCAGGTAATAGATCGCCGTCGATGTCTTGCGCGGACCTGAGTAACGGCCGTCGGCGAAGGCTGTAGGAGCGATTGTCTCAACTGCCGCATAGGTTTGAATGAACCATCCGCCTTCGCGCGGGTGGGGTGTGAGTCCGAGGAGTTGCTTCACTTCGGCGGCGGTCATCCGATTCCCTCTCACGTATTCTGGTTGTGATCCATTTCATTCTATTCAGCAGGCTGACGAGAGACGGATGCGCTCACGACTTGAAGAGTACTTCGGCTTTGCCGAACGCGGCACCAGCTGGCGCACAGAGATTCTCGCCGGCTTCACCACGTTCATCACGATGGCGTACATCATCTTCGTCAATCCCGCGATTCTGCATGAGACGGGAATGCCAATCGCCGCCGTGACTGCGGCAACGTGCCTGTGCGCGGCCTTTGGCAGCGTGCTGATGGGAGCATTCGCCAACTATCCGCTGGCGTTGGCGCCGGGAATGGGGCTAAACGCTTACTTTACGTATACGGTCGTCAAGGCGATGCACGTTCCGTGGCAGACCGCGCTGGGAGCGGTCTTTCTCTCCGGCGTCATCTTCCTGGTACTGACATTCACGGGCGTTCGTCAACTTCTGGTCAGCGCGATTCCGCATCAGCTTCACGCCGCCGTTGCGGGTGGAATTGGGCTGTTTATCGCCTTCATCGGATTTCGCAACGCTGGCATTATCGTTCCCAATGCGGCCACGACGGTTTCGCTGGGCAATTTGCGGGCTCCATCCACCGCTCTTGCGCTCTTTGGATTGGTGCTGATCGCGGTGCTGCAAGTTCTTCGCGTGCGCGCTGCCATGCTGATCGGCGTGCTGGGTACGATGGCCGCCGGACTTATCTTCGGGCAGGTTCACTGGGCTCCGGTTCCCTACAAACTTTCCGCCTTGAGCGAGACGGCGTTTCACCTCGACATTCCAGGAGCGCTGCGTATCGGCGCGGCGGAGATCGTCTTTGTGTTTCTCTTCGTCGATCTGTTCGACAACATCGGAACGCTGGTCGCAGTCTCGGAGCGCGCGAATCTCATGACTGCAGACCACCAGATTCCGAGGCTGAACCGGATCTTCTTTGCGGACGCGACTGCAACGATCGTCGGTTCGCTGAGCGGAACAAGCACCGTGACAAGCTACATCGAATCATCCGCGGGCGTTGCAGCTGGCGGCCGGACAGGCGTTACGGCGATCGTGACCGGACTTCTATTTGCCGTCTCGCTGTTCATCGCGCCGCTGATAGGTGCGATTCCCAGCTTCGCAACGTCGCCCGCGCTGATCCTCGTGGGCGGATTGATGCTGACCGGTCTGGGTCAAATCGAGTGGACTGAGCCGGTCATCGCGATCCCGGCCTTCCTTACCGTGACGACGATTCCACTGACCTGGTCCATTGCTGACGGTCTGAGCTTTGGACTTACCAGCTACGCGGCGTTGGAGCTGCTGACCGGACGGGGCAAGCGGTCGAGTTGGATGCTGTATCTGCTGGCGGCACTATTTCTGATGAGGTTCTTCTTTCTGCATCGCAGCTGACCCCTCCCCCTCCCTATTCATTCTTTGTAGGCCACTTATTTCGTGTTACTTATCGAAAGATCGATCTCCAAAGTATTCATCGCAAATAAGTTAAGTACAAAAATACAGATTCCATGGGGCTTAGGCCCGATTTCGGCAAGAAAAACAAAAGCCCCGGATGTTTGTCCGGGGCTTTCTCGATCTCTACTTTCTAGTTTAGCCAGCCGGAGGTAATTAATCGGCAACCTTTATCACCATTCGTTCGTTCGACTTAGGAGAAAACAGGGCTTGCAAGAATTTTCCACAAGCAGGCTACTTCATCAGCGAGGGTGGCGTTCGGCTTGAACTTCCAACCGGCGGTGCTGCTCCAGTGCTCACACCATCTTGGACGGCCTGAAAGGAGATGACCGACTTCAGAGTTTCGTAGGCGACGCCATTGAGCGGAACGACATGACCGTTGACTGCGAGCAAGGGAGTCTGTTCGATTCCAACATCCCGACCGAGCTGCATTGAAGCCTGGACAGCATTCTTGGTGACGTCGGTGGCGGCGCAGGCATCGATAGCCGCCGGATCCAGGCCAGCCTTGGTGACGGCGTCCTTCAGCGTCTGATCGCCTGTGTCAGGCGTGAGTGCGGCCTGCTTCTCGAAGACCTCGTTTGCGTAGATGAAGAAGGCGTCATTCTTCTGCTTCGTCACACAGTAGCCGTAGGCCGCCGCCTTGAGTGCGTAGGGGTGAAGGTCGGGGATGGGCATGTTCTGGAAGACGATCCGGGCATTGGGAAAGTCCTGAGCGAGACGGTCCATCGTAGCCTGGGCCTCTTTGCAGTGCGGACACTGCAGGTCAGCGAACTCCACGAGCAGAAGGTCTTTGCTGGTTGATCCGCGAGTAGCACCGTCGGCCCGATCCTGCAGGGCCTTGCGCGCTTCAGCGAAGGGAGTCGCTCCGAAGTTGATGACGCCTTCGCCGCCCGCGATGGCATGCTTGCCATCGGGCGTGACGAAGAAGATCGTGTTCACCACCTTGGCGTTTGGTCCCTTATCGGAGACATAGACGACAACCCTGGTCACACCCGGAGCGGCAGTAGTCTGGATGGCCTCGACACGCCAGATGCGATTCGGGTCGTATCCCCACAGCGCGGTAAGGAAAGAATTTACCGTATCGACGGTAGGCGTGGAAGCCGTGAAGTACTTGGGGTTCACCGGCGGAAAGGGGTCAGGGCGACTGGAAGAATCGAGGCTCTGCAGCTGCAGGGGCTTCGGGGCGGGCGCGCCCTGTGCCGGGGCTGCGGGCTTCTGAGCGGAGGGCTGCTGCGCGGGTGCCGGGGCCTGTGCCGAGACGACGGTGACTGCGCCGAAGACGGACGCCAGTGCTGCTATCAGAAACAATGTTCTCTTCAAAACGAAAGACCCTTCCTTTTGCCCGCGACGACCACGCGCGGACGATGCAGTTATTAGACCTGAACCTTGACGGCAATGGGAAATCTACGCCCTGTGCCGAACGACTTCTGAGTAACTTTGAGGACGGGGGCGGCCTGCTGCCGCTTGTACTCACTTTGCTCAACCAATTTTAAGACGGAGCGGACCAGCCCCGCGTCAACGTTTTGCTCCTCGGCGATCTGCTCGGCGGAGAGGTAGCGCTCAACATACGCCTCAAGGATTGGATCGAGGACATCGTATGGCGGGAGCGAATCAGTGTCCCGCTGGCCGGGCCTCAGCTCAGCCGAGGGCGGCTTGTCGAGCGTGGCCTGGGGGATGATCTCGCCTGCGCGATTGGCATAGCGCGACAGTTCGTAGACCTGAGTCTTATATACATCGCCAATAACAGCGAGCGCGCCGACCATGTCGCCGTAGAGCGTGCAATAGCCAACGGCCATCTCGCTTTTGTTGCCGGTAGTGAGGACGAGAGCCCCGAACTTGTTTGAGAGAGCCATGAGCAGCGTTCCACGGATGCGCGGCTGCAGGTTCTCTTCTGCGAGGCCGAAGGGTGTCCCGGTAAAAAGAGGATCGAGAACCTTCTGGAACTGGGCGAAGACCTCGTGGATTGGAAGCAGCTCGAAACGGATGCCGAGGTTCTTTGCGAGCTTACGCGCGTCGGAGATGGAGCCCAGCGAAGAGTATTCGGTCGGCATTCCGACGCCGACGACATTTTCCGCTCCGAGCGCCTCTCCGGCGATCGCCGCCACCAGTGCGGAGTCGATGCCGCCACTAAGTCCTACTAACACCTTCTTGAAGCCGCATTTGCGGACGTAATCGCGCGTGCCGAGCACCAGGGCCTGCCAGACCTCGGCTATGTTGTCGCAGGGCGGCGGAGGAGCAGCAGCTGTGTGTTCGGTATCGACGAGGACGAGGTCTTCAGCAAAACAGGCGGCGCGGCCGATGACCTCACCGTTGGGCGCAAGCATCAGCGACGAGCCGTCGAAGACGAGGCCGTCGTTGCCTCCAACCTGGTTGACCATTAAGACGAAGGCGTTATGCCGCTCTGCAATCGCGGCGAGCATTCGCTGGCGAACCTGCGACTTGCCCTGGTTGAAGGGCGAGGCAGAGATATTGAGAATGAGGCGCGGGTGGCCGTCGAGCTGGACCGCCTGCGATTGCCATTGATTCATGAGGGCATCAACAGGGTCGACGGAGTATAGCTGGCGCGGCCAGAAGCCCTTATCGTTCCACGCATCCTCGCAGATCGTGATCGCAACGGGCTGGCCCGCGACCATGGTCAGCGATTGCGAAGTGCCCGGTTCAAAGTAACGCTGCTCGTCGAAGACGTCATAGAAGGGCAACAGCATCTTCTGCTGAACGAAGGCTATCTTCCCTTCCGACAGGAGCACAGCGACGTTGCGAACACGCTTACCCACCGGCGAGTGGTCCGGCATGACGGAGCCGACGAGGAGTGCTGGACGGCCTGGCGTGGCGGTCCATTCAGCAATCTCGTCGATTGCCTGACAGGCCCGCTCTACAAAGGTAGTCTTTTCGAGAAAGTCGGCAGGAGGGTAACCGCAGACGGCAAGTTCGGGGAAGACGGCTAGGTCTGCACCCTGTTCGGCCGCTCGAGCGGCGTATTCGAGGATCTTGTGCGTGTTTCCGGTGAAGTCCCCCACCGTGGGGTTGATCTGCGACAGCGCTATCTTCACAGCCTTAAGTCTAACGCTTTCGCGGTTAGGCGGGAATTCGGGTCAGCTTCCGGTTCCAGCTACCACAACTCCTACCGTTCGCGCGAGGATCTTCATATCCAGCCACAGGCTCCAGTTCTCCACGTAGGCCGTGTCGAGCGAGATGTAGCTGTCGAAGGAGGGATCCTGGCGCGCTTCGACCTGCCAGAGGCCGGTGATTCCCGGCAGCACGTTGAGGCGACGCAGATGCGAGAGGTCGTACTGCTCGACCTCGTGCGCGATTGGTGGCCGCGGACCGACCAAGCTCATGTCGCCCCGGAGGACGTTGTAGAACTGCGGCAGCTCGTCGAGCGAGTACTTGCGGAGCCAGCGGCCCACGCGAGTAATACGGGGATCGTTGGCGATCTTGAACAGGACGCTGTCGCGCTCGTTCATGTGCGAAAGCTGCTCGCGGAGTTTGTCCGCGTTGGCAACCATGGTGCGGAACTTATAGCACGTAAAGGTGCGTCCCTTACGCCCGATGCGATGCGCTCGATAGAAGGTCGATCCCTCTGAGTCGATGCGGATGGCGATGGCGATAGCCAGCATGATGGGAGAGAGGAGAACGAGCGCGATCGAAGAAACGGTGATATCCAGCACGCGTTTGAGAAGGAAACCGCCGATGGGAAACTCGCGGCGATGCAGCGGGATAGTCGGAAACTGTCCGATGTATTCAACGGGCGCGTTCCAGGCAAGCCCATCGTAGAGATCGGGGACCACGCGAACGTCGATTCCGGCCTGGCGAGCCTCTTCGACCATGCGGATGACGAGTTTCTTGTCGCCCGGAACGGAGAAGAATATCTCGTCGACGAAGAGCGAACGGGCAAGCGAGAGGCAGTTGCGCACGTCGCCGATCACATCGGAGTCCCCGCTCTCAGCCTCGCGCTCGGTTAGGGCAACGAATCCTTTGAAGCGGAAGCCCAGATGCTGGAGGGAATCGATATGGTTGCGAAGAGCATGTGCCACGCGGCCAGCGCCAACGATGAGCACATTGCGGGTCTCGATGCCGGCACGGCAGCGGCGGTAAACGACGCGGCGCCAGAATGCTCGTCGTATGCAAAGCAGAACCGTGGAAAAGATCACGGTAAGAATCACAACGAGGCGGGAGACGGAGTTGCCGTTTGAAAGATAAAGCGTGCCACAGAGCAGAAGGCCGGAGGTAAAGCAGGCCTGAATCGTCATGCGCTGCTCGTGCAAGCCGCTGCGGTTTTGAATCGGGCCGTAGAGCCCGTACGAGCGGGTAATGAAGATGAGGCACGCAGCGAACCAGAAGAAATAAAAGACCAGGAGATGCTCTGACGACTGAAGCAACTGGGGGACTACCGAATACGGAGGGGCCTCTGCGGGCAAGACGATGTGAAGGCGTAACGCAAAGAGACCGGCAACGAACACTGTAAGGAGATCAAGCGAAGCCCATACAAGACTATTGACCGAGGGTCGTCGCAGGATTCCAAAACGGGTCGAACGTGCTCGCCGGCTTTGCGTGCCGGCCTTTCGTCCCGAGATGATTACTTGCTGCAGATAGTCCGGTGTTGCCATGGCGAACGCCTCTCAACCATAATTCCCAGGCTAGAAGATTGGGGTGAGACGGCCTTCAGCCGCGACCCATTCCAATAGAGTGTTTCAAGTTAAACAATTCGACACCTGCTGCGTTCGCGAAGTTGCTTCGCATGCGTTAACTATGATTTGGCGGTAACGTACGGTCCCGACTGGAAGAATGAAGAATATTGACACTGGAAGACACGACGCCAACCAGCACCTTGGATACCTTTGTAGAAGACCTAACTTATTCACACGATGCCACAAACGTGTGATTGTCGATACTAGGGAGTAGTGACAGTTATGGTTCCGTAGGGTGCCTTGAGTCGCACCTATGGTGTGGGCATTACGAGTTGGTCGAGCGAGAGAAATTCCTGTAGGACGGGGTCGCTGCTCTGCTCCATTTCTTCCATAGTACCAAAGAAACGAGCTCTCCCGGCGTGCAGGAAGACCACACGGTCCGCCAGCTTTTTGGCAAAACGCATGTCGTGCGTAACAACAATGCTGGTGAGATGCAGCTGCTGCTTGAGGCGCTCGATGAGGTCTCCTAACAGATGCGCCATCAAGGGATCGACCATGGTAGTCGGCTCGTCGTAAAGAATCGCCTCCGGTTGCGCCGCGAGCGCTCTGGCGATGGCGACAGAGCGCTTCATGCCGGTTGAGAGGTCGGAGGGCAACAGGTTCTCCATGCCGGCCACGCCGACCATCTCCAGCAAACCTTTGACGACCTGCAGTATCTGCTCTTCAGCCAGGTCGCCGCGCTCGCGCAGTGGAAATGCCACGTTCTCGCCAACAGTGATGGAATCGAAGAGAGCGCCGTTCTGAAAGACCATCGTCACCTTGCGACGCACCGCCTGCATCTGCACCTCGCTGTAATTGGTGATGTCGTCTCCGGCGACGCGGATGATTCCGCTATCGGGCTTCAGGAAACCCATCAACATTTGGAGCGAGACGGATTTGCCTACGCCGCTGCGCCCCAGGATGCAGAGCGTCTCGCCGGGCAGGACACAAAAGCTGACGTCTTTAAGGACGACTACATCCCCGAAAGACTTTGAGATCTTTTCAAACGAGATATAGGACCCTGGTTTGTCGCGAACCTCAGGAACGGCGTCCGCCGCAGCTTCGTTCTGCAGCTTCGCCTGGTCCATAAACTCGCCCATAGCAGGGGCCACATCCGCAGAGACGTCGGCCGTGAGAGGCACCTCGTCCGCCGGCAGATCCATCTTGCTATCGGCGATGTGAGCCGAACCGGCGGCGTCGCTCTTCTCTATGGTGTCGCGCTTGTCGAGTTTTTGCCCCAGCTTTGATGTCTCGGAGTCTGCTGACTCCTCCTCTGCCGCTTTGTCCAGGAACTCGTCCATCCGATCCCATTCCTCTCAACCGCTATTGTCCCATCTGTTGCTATTCGCAGGGCGAACAGCGCACAGTTCAGGTATCCAAAGCATTCACGTGCCGTTCAGCCTCAGCGAACTCCTGGAGAGTATTCAGATTTGCGAACCAGAGATGCCGCGCCGCCAACTGTGCCTCTGGCAAAGCGAGTCTCGTTGGTATAGTCTCACTATTCCAATTGCTGCTTAGCAGAACTTCATCAAGTCGATCGGAGTTGTCCGCGGCAAGCCTTGCGGCTCCAGCCTCCAGCGCCGGATAGAGCTTGAGGCGGCCTTCGTCCAGCGCTTTAGTCACCCATGATAGAAGCGATCGATGCAGCAGGCTCAGTGCCGGCTGCGGGAGGCCATCGACAGTGAACATCGCGATGCGCGCTCGAGGCTGGTCCACTACGCTGCGAATCCAATCATCCAGCAAGGTCGTCGGAACGAATGGCATGTCGACGGGAAGCACCATAATCCATTCGTGCTGTGTATGAGCGAGCGCGGCCTCGATTCCACCAAGCGGTCCGCAACTCTTGCGCAGATCAGGCACAAGCGGGGCAAAGGCCGAAAGCTCTGCACGGTGACCGAGGATGTATGCCTCGCCGGTAAGCCTGCGAAGCTTCAGCACCGCATGCTGCACTAGAGGCTTACCCGCAAGTTCAAGCAAAGCCTTATCGCGTCCCATGCGGGTGCTGCGTCCTCCCGCCAGGACGTACCCGCCGATAGAAGGCTTAGCCGAGCCCGGCATCACGCACCGACAGCGTTGAAGAAGCGCACAATGGATTCGATGCCGCGGCGGAAGTTGGCGAGGTTGAACTTCTCGTTGGGTGCGTGCAGGTTGTCGTCGGGAAGACCGAATCCCATCATCAGCGTAGGAATCTTCAGTTCGCGCACGAAGTCACCCACAATGGGAATGGATCCCCCGCCACGCACGAAGACCGTCTCGGTACCGAATACCTCGCGCATCGCTCCCGTAGCTGCCTGCACATACGGGTTGTCGGTGGAGACAACAATCGGGTCCCCAGAGTGGATCATTCGCACCGTAACCTCAACCCCGCGAGGCGCACTGGATTCGACGTATGCTTTGTATTTCGCAAAAGCCTCAGCCGGGGTTTGGTCGGGAACCAGACGCATGCTCACCTTTGCCAGAGCCTTTGCCGGAATAACCGTCTTCGCACCGGCGCCGATGAAACCGCCGGGCATTCCATGGACGTCCAGCGTAGGCCTAGCCCATGTGCGCTCAAGCACGCTATAGCCCGGTTCGCCGGTGAGCTCACGCGATCCAACCTCCCTCTCGCGATAATGCTCCTCGTCGAACGGCAACGCCTTCCATGCCTTCAGCTCTTCAGTCGTAGGCGTGGCGACCTTCTCATAGAACCCGGGCACAAGCACGCGTCCGCTCTCATCCTTCAGCTTGGTAATAATCTGCGCAAGCGCAACGAAGGGGTTAGGAGCCGCGCCACCGTACATGCCGGAGTGCAGATCAGTACGCGCACCGCGAACCTCAATCTCGGTGTAGATCATGCCGCGCAATCCGACACAGAGCGTCGGAAGATCGGGTGCGAACATCTCGGTATCGCTTACAAGGGCGACATCGGCGCGCAATTGGTCGCCGTGCTCGCGGACGAAGCGCGCGATTCCCTCCCCGCCCACCTCCTCTTCGCCCTCAACGATCACGCGAACATTAACCGGAAGTTTGCCGCCGTTTGCTGCAAACAGCGACTCCAGTGCCTTCACGTGCATCCACATTTGGCCCTTGTCATCAACGGCGCCACGTGCGTAAAGATTGCCGCTGCGCTCCGTTGGCTCAAACGGCGGCGACGTCCATTCGTCCAGAGGCTCGGCGGGCTGCACGTCGTAGTGGCCGTAACAGAGAACCGTAGGCTTATCTTTGGCGTGCAGCCAATCTGCATAGACAAGCGGATGGCCGTTGGGATGATCGGCCGACACTGTCTCAATTAGCCGGACATTCTCCATTCCGATCCGCCGAAGCTCGGCGGCAACAAATTCGGCGGCACGACGAACGTCTGCAGCATGCTCAGGCAGCGTCGAGATGGACGGAATGCGCAGAAGCGCCTTTAACTCATCCACAAACCGATCACGGTTTTGCTTCGCGAACTCGATTGCCACTTTGTTGTCTGTCATGCCGATGCTCCTCAGTCTGCGCGCTGCTTTGTGCAAAGGCGCGAATCCCAAGTATATGCAAGGGTCTACCGGATATGCGCTCAGGATCTGTGCGCGTCGTAACAGAAAGGCGTAGCATGTGGCGCGAACGGAGGACAGAGCCCGATGACTACGTCAACAGCTGATGGCAACATGATCGACAAACTCATCCACTTCGATCTCTCGCGTGAGATCGCCGACTCGGAGAGCAAAAAACCCTGGCAGTCCGGACACTACGCAAAAACGCTCTTCAAGAAGCACGACTTCCGAACCGTGCTCATCTCCATGGAACCCGGCGCGAAGATGAAGGAGCATCACGCTGACGGCACCCTATCGGTGCAGGTGCTGAAGGGACGCATTCGCTTTACCGCAGTGGGCAAGGCACACGATCTCCCAACAGGTAGCCTCATCACACTCGGCGCATCCATTCGGCACGAGGTTGAAGCCACCGAAGACTCCGCGTTTCTGCTGACGATCTCGTGGCCAAGCACACAGGAGTTGCAGGCCATGAAGCACCGCGGCTACGGCACCTAGGAGAATGCGGCAGCATCAGGCACTGCTTATAGGACGTTGCGAAATTCTTATTTTGCTCGCACATGAACGCCAACGATGCCAACAATAGAAGCATGAGCACAGCAACTCCCACCGGCCAAACCTGGAACACAGCAGCCTACGCGGCCAATGGCCGCTTCGTCGCGACCCTTGCTGCTGGAGTTGTGGAGTTGCTGGCGCCCAGGGCAGGCGAACACATCCTTGATCTTGGCTGCGGCGACGGAGCGCTTACCGAACAACTCGCAGCGACGGGCGCGGACGTTCTCGGCGTAGACAACTCGCCGGCGATGCTCGAAGCTGCGCGAAAGCGCGGCCTGCG
>Ga0163163_10001192_pt1 | contig 22052 bp, 17 predicted proteins | sample S65metaG_FD_119766 | JGI IMG/M metagenome (GOLD analysis project Ga0163163, IMG submission 119766) | Switchgrass rhizosphere microbial communities from Kellogg Biological Station, Michigan, USA - S6-5 metaG | ecosystem: Host-associated > Plants > Roots > Rhizosphere > Soil | place: USA...
CGTATCTTAGAAGAAACTGATTTATATGCCTTTTAAAACTGCTATGTACTATGAGGAAGGAAAGCTTGTTAATACTCAAATGCCGGAAAGTAATAATCCCGCCGAGATTACACCTGTAATATCAATAGCCGGAGCAATAGATGTATGTATTAGGCAACTTGTGACAGAGAAAATAACGGGAGTGCTGTTTATTGAATTACTCGAACTAAAGGATAACCCCGAAAACATAATGATCGACTTTGACATAGAACCTAAAGAGGCAATACCGCAGGTTGAGCAAGCCGTAGATTTATTTTATAAGAATCAGCAAAAGCCTGATCGCCCCAATTCAGACCAGCAGAAATAAGATCTTCACAGTTATCTGTAAATTCAAAAACGCTTCCAGGTAGTTTCCCACTTGAATTACCGAAATCAAATTTGATTTCTTGTGGTATAATACCTTTCTCTTCGGGCATATTTTTATTTTTCATCAGTTTCATATTTCCACAACCATCTTTTAATTTTCGCTTTTGGTAATAAAATCATTCATTCAATTTGCCAAACAAAACGATGGAGCTTCTTTATCAGGTCCTGAAATTGATCGTTAAATTCCATCCATTAGTGTTTATTATCAATTGCCCCACCTTGATGAAAACAGTTTCTTATTTCCTTAACAAAAGAGCTAATTTCAACGAATCATATTCAACAAATGAACTTTTTGGGAACTTAATTAATTAAGACCATGAATAAAGCAATTCTAAGTTTTTTCTTAATGGTACTTTGCATCATTTGTTTTTTAGCTAGCGAGGCACAAAAAGATTTCCCTCATGATACTGCTTACTATGAAACATTTCCTGATAAAATTGCCGTGCGTTTATACTTATCAAAAAAATATGTGCATCTGAATTTCCCATCCGGCGGAAGTGCTGAAGATCTCGAATATAAGGCAAATCCGAAATTGAACCTTGGTGCAGGAATAACAATAAGGAATATCTCAATTAACCTTTTTAATGGATTTGGATTTTTAAATCCTAAAGATGACCCAAAAGGGAAGACAAAGGGGTTTGATTTCCAGATTCATGTTTATCCCCGTAAATGGAGCATTGACTTATTGTATCTATCGCCCAAAGGTTACCACCTGGGTCAAACAGGCATAGCAGGCGTAGGGCCTGACGAATATTATTACCGCGGTGATTTGAAAACAACATTTTTTGGTATTTCAGCGTACAGGGTACCAAACAAACAAAAATTTTCTTATCGTGCAGCACTCTCACAAACTGAATGGCAAAAGAAATCAGCAGGGTCTTTCTTATTTGGCGGTCAAATTCATCATGGTGTCATACAGGGTGATAGCTCCCTGGTTCCCACGTTGCTCAGCCATACATATCCGCAAGCTGGTATTAAAAAAATAAACATCATTAGTTTTGGACCCGGAGGAGGTTATGCCTATACATTGGTTATTCAAAAACACTTTTTCATAACGGGGTCAATGATCTTTAATCTTGATGCGAATTTTACAAAAGAACAGGAAGAGGGGGCTGGAACATTGAAGACAACATCTTTCAATCCGTCTGAAGTATTTAAAGCAGCGGCTGGATATAATGGAAGATTATGGAATGTTAGTGCCAGTTGGGCCGGTGCGGGATTTTGGGTCAAGGGTGCAACAGTTGATAAAGATTATTTCTTTCCCACAGGAAACGTTCGTATAATAATTGCACACAGGTTCCCCATACACAAGCACCATAGTTAAATTTCACGTGCTTAAGACCCTTCGCCATTTCAGTTATAATCCTGGCTCCTTCAATACCTGAACGCTCCGGATAGCAAAGACTTATTCAGGAAACAAAGTCTTATCAATGTTCGGAATAATGCGCAGTGCGTTTTTGTAATAAACCTTTCTCAAAATTTCATCTGGCAGGCCGATACCATACATGGCCCAGAATGCATGGTATTTTTTGTGATAAGGGAAGTACTCATCTTCTGTTTCCAGCACGCGGAAGTAAGTAGTGTATTCCTCCGGCGCCCAACTATCTTTACCAAATAATATCCTGTCCTGGTATTTCGTAAAAAATTCTTTGGCCATTCGTGGTTGCCTTCCCAATTCCGCAATGACTGCACCAAACTCCACATTCACGTTGGGCATTTCATCAAGCAATTGTCCGAGCCTTTCGAGATCATTTGCATACCAGCCAAAGTGCGCGGCAATAAATGTGGTGTGCGGATGTTTCATGAACATCCGATGTTGTTCGGCAATCAGAGTGTCCCATGGAGCGGGATCAGTATTGCTTCTTTTACGATATGGATGTGTGGCAAGCTCAAGCCACCGTTCATTGTTTGCATCCATGGGGTCCCAAAAAGATTTCGGATCGGCAGTGTGGATCAATACAGGTATTTTTAATTCACTAGCCTTTTCCCAAATTGGATCAAGCCTTGGATCATCTATGGTCACTCTTTTCCCACGAATGTCCCTCACTGAGAAACCAAGGTCCTTAAATATTTTCAGGCCATTGGCTCCATTCTTTACATCTTCTTCTAACCGTTTAGCCGCCTTTTCACCCCACTCTTTCTGTCCTACTCCATTCCAGTCAATATTGGCAAAAACAATAAATCTGTTTGGAAAGTGACCTCTGATGTTCCTTATGGATCTTTTCAATACCTCACCGTTACCTCCACTGAGATTTACCATTACTTTCATGTTCATTTTATCCATGTCTCTCGTTAATGTAGAAAGATCCATATCTGGCATTTCCTCCTGGTGATTGTGTACGTCAATAAAAGGAAATTTTGCCTTTGACAGCTTATGTTGCGGAACTATAAGGGTAGAGGTTGGATTGTAGTTTTCAAAATCCATTCTCAAGCCAGTCTGTGAACAGCAAGTGGATGAGATAAAAATTAAAAAAGCCCAAACATATTTTTTCATATGATTTTTATAAAGAGGACTCAAATTAAGTGAAAGATGAATAAAGAATTAACCGATTGTAAAATATACAAGTTAATTCTCTTCGTAAATGCTCACATAAAAACGAGAGGTGTCATTTACTCCATTGTAAACCCTGGCATTATCAAATGCTTTCTCCAAGTGTATTTGTGTTTTACCTGTATACCGGAGTTGGAGTAAAAGTATTTATTCGCTGCATGTTTGCAGGCGGGTAAAGTATGGGATAACTGCTTCTTTCGACACCAATACTCCCTGAGATGGAAAAAGTTCTCGCATCGTTGACGTACATCATTCCCATATTCACTGATGGGTGCAACCCAAAATAATCGGATTTAAGAGCGTTACCGGTATATGGTTTAGTGCCCGGTGAAAGAAAAGAACTATTGAAGTTTACGTAAGTGGGTGCCAGTGATACAGCGGTAAAAGCATAAAGGTTATTGTTTAATTGGCGGTTTAATTGTAAACCTACAGGTGCAGACACTACAGTAGCTGTCCCTCCGTTAAAAAAATTAAAACCAATGCCAACATTACTATATGAAGTAAGAAACCATTTCTTCTTTTGCAAAGGTTGAATATAATAAGTGCTATCCTTAAAACTTTGTTTTGGAGTTTGAGCTTCGAGAAGTAAAGAAGACAGCAACGTGATAAGTACCAACAGGATCCGCATACCATTCAATTGTGTCTAAAATTACGATTTACCTCGCTACTAAAAAATGGAAATATTTGGTTATCACACGAAGAACTTCAAAATAAAAGGGCAGCTAACAAGCGGTTGCGCGAACTATGCCGTTCAAGAGAGTACCATTTAATACTATTCGGGAAATGAAATACCTGTCACCTCTCTACATAAACTCAGAAATCTCTCTTGCAATAGAATATCATCAGCCTCCGGGTTGTGATATTTTTCATTTTGATGAAAAAAATAACGACCACTTACTTTCACCTTCTCTTCGTTGCTCATGGCAAGCCACACCTGGGTCTCATATCCTTTTTGCAGGTTATCGGGCGCGCCACGACCGCCCATTTTTGTAGGAACCCACCCAGGATTGACAGCATTTGAAAAAACATCTCTCCATTTCCTCGCTGCCGCCAAACAAAGCATCATTACATGTAGCTTGGAATCAGAGTATGTAATATGGCTAATATCTGTTTTGAAGGCGTCCGGTTTCAAATGTCCGTGTAAATGCAATCCCGACGTCAGGTAGATCAACCGCTTCGGTTTTTTTATCAGGCTGGTAAGAATGTAAGGCGCCAATGTATTCACAGTGAAAATGTCCTTTCCGGAAGCCCGGTAGACACCGGCATTATGAATTACCGCATCGAACGCACCAAATTTATTCACTTCACCAGCCAGCATTTTAGTCTCTTCGATGCTTGACAAATCTGCGGTTAAAGCACACTCGGCCTCCGGATTTCTTTTAATTGCTTCACGTCCACGCTCAGCATTACGAGCATGCAGCACAACTTTATGCCCCTGAGTCATCAGCGATTTCGCTGATAATTCTCCAAGTCCATCTGCTGAGCCGGTGATAAATATTCTTGCCATTGGTGTGGTTAGGATTTAGATCGATAGATTATGAAATTCCGCAACAACTAATCCAAACTTTAAAGTTAGGATGCGCGTTATGGGCAATCTATTTATTCACAGTTAACCTTACAGTTCGGGTGAGGCTTCCATTTCAGTTAAAATTTTTTCAGGAGCGCTGACAAGTGAAAGATTTGTATTGAGAATGGTTTCCTCACGCCCTTTTGAATCATAAAGATTCCCTAACTCGCGAGGGGTGAAATCTTGTTTTTTGGTCTGAGATAAAGCGGGATTGTACAATCTTTCACGTTTTATTCTGAAACTCACACCTTAAAAAAGAAGAACTTACTGCTTAATTTCGTGGATAATTTTTTTTCTTGAAACACCTCAAAGCATTAAATAAATATTTCTGGAAATACAGGATCAGGTTTGGTATTGGGATTCTTTTTATTATTATTTCGAACTATTTTGGCATTTTATCGCCCCAGGTCACAGGTTTTATCATCGATTTTGTTCAACAAAAACTACAAGGAACTCCAGAAAAGGTCAACTCGCACAACTACGATTTTCTGGTTGAAAGATTTATTGTTTGGGTTAGGAAGCTGAAAGGCGTCGATGTTGTGGCCATATCAGGGATTACTATCCTTGTATTGGCACTTTTGCGCGGATTCTTTATGTTCCTGATGCGACAGACAATTATTGTGATGAGCAGGCACATAGAGTATGATCAAAAAAATGAAGTGTTTCATCATTATCAGCAACTGGATACAGCATTTTACAGAACGCATAGTACGGGCGACCTGATGAGTCGAATTGCTGAAGACGTGAGTCGCGTCAGGATGTTCACAGGACCTGCAATTATGTACCTGGTCAATCTTGTTGCGGTCATATCATTTAGTTTACTTGTTATGTTTAAGCGGGATGCCGAACTGACACTTTATGTACTGGCGCCGCTTCCAATCCTGGCGATCACCATTTACTATGTCAATACCATTATTAATAAACGCAGTGAACATATCCAGGCACTGCTTTCCGATCTTACTACCAACGCACAGGAATCTTACTCGGGGATACGCGTAATAAAATCATTCGTCCAGGAAAATGCAATGCTTGGTTTTTTTAAAAAGAACAGTGATGAATACAGAAAAAATGCGATCGGTTTAGCAAAAGTCGAAGCAGTTTATTTTCCTTCAATGACACTTTTGATTGGCTTAAGCACTCTGCTGACCATCATGATCGGGGGGATTCACCACATTCAGAATCCTGATAAAACAAGCCTCCCTTTGATCATTGAATTTGTGATCTACATCAACATGCTCACGTTCCCTGTTTTCGCTATAGGCTGGACGGCCAGCATGATCCAACGTGCCGCCGCCTCGCAAAAAAGATTGAATGAATTCCTTCACACAGAGCCTACGATCCAAAATGAGCTTGCTCCCTCGAAGATTGTTTTGCAGGGGAATATCAGTTTTAAAAATGTAGATTTTACCTACCCGCATACAGGGATTGAAGCGCTGAAAAATTTTAATCTTGAGATCAGCAAAGGAAACAAGCTCGCTATCATCGGTCGAACCGGGAGTGGAAAATCAACCATTGCGCAATTGCTCTTACGAATGTATGATGTAACGAAGGGAAACATCGAATTTGACGGCCTTGATGTCCGACAGCTCGACCTTAAAGATTTGCGCCAGCAGATCAGCTACGTGCCCCAAGATGTTTTTCTTTTTAGCGATTCAGTCAGTAACAACATTCGATTTGGAATTAAGAACGGAGAAGAGGCAGAAATAACAAATGCGGCACGGCAGGCAAGCGTTGACGGGGAAATTGACTCCTTTTCCCAAAAATATGAAACGCTGATCGGGGAGCGCGGCGTTACTTTGAGCGGTGGCCAAAAACAACGAATATCAATCGCCAGGGCCTTAATAAAAGAACCCAACCTTGTCATTTTCGATGATTGCCTGAGTGCAGTGGATGCGCGCACAGAAAAGGAGATCATTGGAAATCTGTACGATTATTTAAAGGACAAAACTGCGATCATTATAACCCATCGTATTTTTTCTCTTTTCCATTTTGACAAAATAGTGGTGCTGGACGAAGGCGAGATCGTTGAGCAAGGAACTCACGATGAACTTCTCGCCCTCAACGGATATTACACAACGCTTTATGCCCGTCAGCAGGAACAGGATAGCGAGGTGTGATTAATGAGTGGTGAGGAGTGAAGGGTGATCGGATTCATCAGTCATTGTAACTATCCTAGCCTGGTGCCAGAATTGTAACGATAAACCATACACAATGAACAATAAACTGGTAACCGGGAACCACCAACCGAAACGGGCAAATAGGTGTATTCCTGTACCTGGTTCTGATACCTCATTCTTTGTGCTTCGTCCCTTGCGGCTTGTAGCCTCACTTTGATTTGGACGTTTCAAAAACATATTTATATTTGTAACCTTTAAAACCAAGATTTTTAACTGTTAAAATTTTAACTGTGGCGTACGACAACAATGAAAAAAAGATTGAGAGCATTTACAGCAAAAGAATTCGGGCCGGCAAAAGAAGGACTTATTTTTTCGATGTAAAAGCAACCAGGGCTAACGATTATTATCTCACCATCACTGAAAGCCGTAAGCGTTTCAATGACAACGGCTATGACAGGCATAAAATCTTTCTTTACAAGGAAGATTTTAATAAATTCATCAAAGCACTTGGAGAGGCAGTTGATTATGTAAAAACAGAATTGATGCCCGATTTTAACTTTGATGCCTATAATCATGATGAGGTGCATACCGAACATGATGGCGCTGAGGCTGCTGAAGCAGTGGCAACAGAAACAGAGGTTGTAGCCGAACCACCTCAGTCAACGGCTGAGAATAATACTTCCTCCGCTCATGAAGAAGTAGACAAATGGTAAAAAGCTAACCCCGAAAAATTTCGGGGTTTTTTATTTTCAAAACGTTAAGTAGTAGATGCTGCGTTGAACACTTGCGGATACCCTTTACAGACATCTTCACATAGTGTGAAAAAATAATTGATTACAGTTACGGAAAGATTTCAAAGATTCGAACAAAAAAAGGATATTCGAATGGCTTTAAAACAAATCAAAAGGTAACCTCGATTGTTCCGTTTGAACGCGTCACCATTATTTTTGAAATCAAAAATTAATCACCGATTATGAAACACCTTTACTCTTCCGCCTTGCTTGTATTTTCATTTTTAATTTCATTTGGTCAAAGCTGCCCCGGTTTGGGAAGCATAAGTTACCAGCGTTGGAATAACATCAGCGGCTCTACCGTCAGCAGCCTTACTTCCAATTCAAACTACCCAAACAATCCTTCGTCATCAGGTACATTGACCATTTTTGAAATACCGCAAAATACCGGCAATAACTATGGTATGAAAGTATATGGATATATCTGTCCGCCAACTTCAGGAAATTATGTCTTTTGGATCGCAAGCGACGAAAATGCCGAATTGTGGCTAAGTACTACCTCCAGCTCCGCGAACCGAGTAAAGATTGCCTTCAATACAACCGCGACTAAATCCAGGCAATGGAACAAGTCGAGTTCTCAAAAATCAGGCTTGATCGCGCTGAGTGCAGGTCAAAAATATTATATAGAAGTACTTTATAAAGAAGGCACTGGTAGCGATAATATGGCTGTTGGTTGGTCCAGGCCTACGCAAAGCACGTCGGCGCCAAGTGAAGTAATTCCCGGGACTTATCTTTCTACAAATGGCAACATAGATCCTCAACCACCGACTCAACCATCTAATCTTGCGGCTGCTTATATTACAACAACATCATTTGTCTTTTCATGGTCGCCTGCAGATGACAATGTTGGTGTAACAGGGTATGACGTTTATAGAAATGGAGTTAAAGTAAATGGCTCAAACATCATAGGCACAAGCTATAGCGTTACGGGTCTTTCTCCAAATACTACCTACTCAATGACAGTTACCGCAAAGGATGGAGCAAATAATCAAACCTCCAGCAATCCGATGAGTGTGGCTACATTATCGGTTACTTCACCCTCTGAGTCATTTTCTGTTCGTACGGTAATTGACAAGCAAAGAATGCCTCATGATCTTGTATATGGTCCCGATAATAATATTTGGTATACGGAGCGATTTGCAGGTAAGGTCAGTTTTGTGGATCCTTCTACTGGTGTTAAGACAACCGTACTGACACTGGGATCTAAAATGGTGCTTGTTAGTGGACAGGATGGGCTAATGGGTCTTGCACTGCATCCCAACTTTTTGACTGGAAGCCCCTACGTCTATATTTCATATACCTATCAATCGCTTAGCAGCACTGTAAGAAAAACACGGATCGAAAGATATACTTATAATTTTTCAACAAAGTTGCTTGAGCAACCCGTTACCGTACTTGAAAATATTCCGGGAAGCAATGACCACAACTCAGCGCGAATTGCGATCGGACCCGATCTAAAACTGTATTATTCGGTAGGTGATATGGGCGCCGGTCAGTTTGACAACACCTCACGAACAAACAATGCTCAGGATCTTTCGATCTATGAAGGCAAGATCTTACGATTGAACACGGAGCCCGTTAGTGGTTCATGGATACCTCAAGACAATCCATATACTAATGGCGGACAACCAACAGCCGTATATACTTTTGGTCATCGTAATCCGCAAGGCCTTGTCTGGGGCAATGTAAATGGCAGTGATATTTTGTACAGCAGTGAACATGGTCCTTTCAGCGATGATGAAATAAATATTATAGAGCGTGGGCGCAATTATGGATGGCCACAGGTTGCCGGGTACTGTGATGGCAATTATAATGGTCAAGTGATTGGTGGATTTACCGTGGTTGATGAACAAGCTAATTGTGCTGCACTGAATGCAAAAGAACCCCTGCGTTCAATATTCCCTTCTGCCAACCCTCCATCCGGCGGCGATAACATGACATGGCCTTCTATGGCTCCGTCTGGGACGGATTTTTATGGAAGTACAGCAATCCCCGGCTGGCAGAATTCTTTGTTGATTGCTTCTCTGAAGAAGGGCGTCATCATCAGGTACAAGTTGAGTAATGATGGACAAAGCATTATCTCTGACACAATAAACTATTTCCGCGGAATGGGGCGCTTCAGGGATGTTGTTGTCTCGCCGGATGGATTGAAGATATATGTCGCTTGTGATTCGAGTGGCTCTACTTCGGGGCCGACCGGCAATGTAACTACAACGCCGGCTAACCCCGGAAGTATATTGGAATTTACTTATCAGCCACCTACCATAACAAAAGCCTTGACTCAGCAACTTGCAGAAAGTACGGTACAAAATGACTTGCGTGACAAGTCAATTGATGTTTATCCCAACCCGGCAAGCAATTACATTGTTGTTTATAATTACGATATCTCTCCCACCCACATATTCTTATACGACGTGAGTGGAAAGCTTGTAATGAGCAGGCAAAGCAAAGATCTTGCGACCAGGTTGGATGTAACTAAATTGGTAAGTGGAGTATACGTATTGACCGTTAAAGGAGCCGATGGCAAAATCAGACGAAATGAAAAGATGATCATCGCCAGGTAAAGTGACCCGATATCGAGATATGATTATTTAAATTTTAGAAGGCTGACCGCTATATTGCGGTCAGCTTTTTTATTGACCTGCTGACGCGACGCCGCTACTTCGAATTCCTCATTTCTTTATAACAATTGATCAAATTATTTGTAGAACTGTCATGAGACTCTACCTTGTCACTGTTTTGAAGTTCCGGCAATATTTTATTTGCTAATTGCTTTCCAAGCTCAACTCCCCATTGATCAAAGCTGAAAATATTCCAGATCACTCCCTGGACAAAAATTTTGTGCTCATATAAAGCGATCAATTCTCCTAATGTGAAAGGAGTAATCTTCCTGATGAGAATTGAATTAGTGGGCTTGTTGCCTGCAAAAACTTTGAAAGGCAAGAGTTTTGCGATCTCTTCCGGGGTTGAGCCTGATTTCTCTAATTCATTTTGCGCTTCTTCGTCCGTTTTTCCGTTCATCAGCGCTTCTGTCTGAGCGAAAAAATTTGAGATGAGTTTTTGATGATGATCACCGATGGGGTTATGACTTTGAGCGGGAACTATGAAATCGCAGGGAATTAAAAGAGTTCCCTGGTGAATAAGTTGGTAAAAAGCATGCTGACCATTGGTGCCAGGTTCGCCCCAGATAATTGGCCCGGTCGAATAGCTAACAGGCTCACCATTTCTGTCAACACTCTTACCATTGCTTTCCATATTGCCTTGCTGAAAATAAGCGGCAAAACGGTGCATATATTGATCATAAGGAAGAATGGCTTCGGTTTGTGAACCGAAAAAGTTGGTATACCAAAGTCCAACCAGGGCCATCAGCACGGAGATGTTTTTTTCAAACGGGGTTGTTCTGAAATATTTATCAGTTTCATGAGCACCTTTCAGCAGTTGTTCAAAATTTTTATATCCAATGGTCAGGGCAATTGATAAACCGATAGCGCTCCACAAAGAATAACGTCCGCCTACCCAATCCCAGAATTCGAACATATTTTTTTTATCGATTCCAAACTTTACTACTTCTTTTTCGTTTGTGGAAAGAGCGGCAAAGTGTTTGGCTATATGTTTTTCATCTTTTGCTTTTTTCAAAAACCATTCCCTTGCTGTGTGAGCATTCGTCATCGTTTCCTGGGTAGTGAACGTTTTTGATGCGATCAGGAAAAGAGTCCTTTCAGGTTTGACTTTCTTCAGCGTTTCTACGATGTGAGTTCCGTCCACATTCGAAACAAAATAGGTTTGAATACCCTCAATCCAGTATGGCTTTAATGCTTCCGTTACCATCAGCGGCCCCAGGTCACTGCCACCGATGCCGATGTTTACAATGTATCTTATTTTCTTGCCGGAATATCCTCTCCATTCGCCACTGTGAATTTTGTCGCAAATACTTTTCATCTGCCTAAGGACTTTTTTTACTTGGGGCATGACATCTTTTCCCTCGGAAAACATTGGCTCTTTTGAAAAGTTTCTCAACGCCACATGCAATACGGACCGGTTCTCGGTCTCGTTGATCTTGTCTCCATGAAACATGGCTTCAATCGCTTCCTTTACTTTACATTCTTCCGCCAACTTCAACAACAATCCCACCGTTTTTTCATTGATCCTGTTCTTGGAATAATCAAAAACGATGTCATCAACACGTATAGAAAATTTTGAAAAGCGATCGGCGTCTTCCCGGAACATTTGTTTCATGCTCACGCTGTTCATTTCTTGATGATGCTCTTTCAATTGCTGCCAGGCGTTCGTCTCAGTGGGATTTATTTTGGGAAACATGGGAATTTATTTATTTGCTGGTTTGAAAATTTCGCGTATCGGCGTGACGATCGCAACCAATGTTTTGCGTTTCTGCTAAATATGCTTGTCATATTTTTTCAATTGCTGCAATCGTTTTTTCAATCATGCCGTCCGTTATATCCAAATGCACAACGAATCTTACGCGATTAGGTGTGATGGCGTAGGGTATGATATCTTTTTCTTTCATTTTTTCCACAAAAGCAGGAGCGGTCATTGAGCCATCAAGCTCTATAATGATAATATTCGTTTCAACGGGTAAAAGCAGTTTTACAAAACTCTTTTTTTGCAAGGAACAACCAATTTGCTTTGAGCGGGCGTGATCATCTTTTAAACGCCCAATGTTGTTTTGCAGTGCATAGATACCGGCAGCTGCAAGAAATCCGCCTTGCCTCATTCCCCCTCCGAAGACCTTTCGCACTCTCCTTGCTTTTTTTATAAAATCTTTTTTTCCGATCAGCAAACTGCCGACAGGGCAACCGAGGCTCTTGCTGAGACAAATGGAAATACTATCAAACACTTCGCCGTATTGTTTGGGCGTTTCATTTTTTTCAATCAGTGCATTAAATAATCTTGCTCCGTCCAAATGAAATTTCAAATTATTTTCAGTACAAACTTTCTGGATATTCCTTATTTCTGCAAAATCATAACAGCTTCCTCCGCCACGATTGGAGGTGTTTTCGATGCAAACCAAACTTGTGTGTGCTTTATGGTTATCATCAGGATTAATGGAGCTCCTTACCTGGTGGGCCGATACCCTTCCCCTGTCGCCAGTTAAAAGTTTTACCGACGAACCCGAATTAAACGCAATACCTCCGGCTTCATATTGATACACATGGGCACTCTCATCACAGATCACCTCATCGCCGGGCTGGGTGTGGCATTTGATGGCAATTTGGTTAGTCATTGTCCCGGAGGGGCAAAAAAGTGAAGCTTCCATTCCGAACATATTTGCTGCCAATGCTTCCAGTTCATTAATGGTGGGATCTTCCCCAAAAACATCATCGCCCACCTTTGCTTTTATCATTGCCTCCATCATTCCGGCCGTCGGTTTCGTAACAGTATCTGATCTGTAGTCGATAAGCATAGCCAAATTTGGCTGCAATTTAATCGTTCACTCCCTAAATCGCGTAGTTTGCGAACTACATTCTTATTTCCTGGGGCCTTTCTTTAACTTGGATGGTATGAAGCCCACACAGTTTGAAGTCCTGGCGGTTTTAGTCCTTTTTTCAACCCTAATGCTCGTTGCAGGCATGTACCTTCTTGCTAAAATGAACAGCTTATTCAAACGAAGTATTAAGAGCGAATTGCTACGAAAAAATATTGTCGTGTGGATGATAGCAGTTTGCATTATAACCTCCCTTGCGCCTACGACTCCTCAGTTTTATGCTGCTGCTTTCGTAAATAATAAGTTGAAGATCTTCTATCTTTTTGAATGGTTTGCCGCCACCGTTGATTCAATTTTTGTTTTTAATATTTCATGGTTGGTCGTAAAATATCTTAGCCGGGCAAATCTATCATTTCGTAAAAGAATGAGCATTATTCTGTTCGCAATAATTATTTGTTCCATACTGACCAGCATCCCCCTAAATTATCTCGGAAACAAATACCTCGGCGATGGACCTTCATTCAAAGATTTGCATGTTACCTTGTTGTTTAACTTCTATACCGGCTGTATGATCGGGTTAGTTTATGTAACAATGAGTTATGTTGATCTTGAACGGAAAAGAAAATTAAACGAAAAGGAGTTAGAGGTTACAAGGTTGCAGCAATTGAAGACGAAGGCAGAACTGGATGCATTGCATTCAAAGATCAACCCACATTTTTTGTACAACGCTCTAAATTCTATCGCAGATCTTGCAATTACCGACGGAAAGAAGGCCAGGAAGATGACCATTGCTCTGGCAGATCTTTTCAGGTACAGCATTAATTCCAGCGACCACAACTACTCAACAATAAAAGAAGAATTGGAAATGAGTGCGGTCTACCTTGAAATTGAAAAAATAAGATTCGAAGACCAGCTGAATTATTCCATTCACCTTGACAAGGATTTGAGTCATTATCTAATACCACGTTTTTTGCTACAGCCTGTCGTTGAAAATGCTGTGAAGCATGGATTAAAAGCAACAGGTAAGATGACGGAGATAGACATCACGGTGAAAAATGGCAGTGACGGACTTCAAATCATGGTCGCAGACAACGGGCCTGCATTTCCCGATGAGTTAACTCCGGGTTATGGGGTCAAAAGTATTTATGACAAACTAGACCTGTTATTTCCCGGCAACTATGAGATACATTTCAAAAATCAACCGGAAAAGAAGGTAGTAATGAACATTCACAAACTGATGAAAAATGAATCAGCTATTTAAAACAATCGTGATCGATGACGAACCTGCAGCCAGAAGATTGATGAGAAATCTCTTGCAGGAGCATTCCGATGTAGTGGAAATTATTGGCGAAGCGAGTAACGGCAAAGAAGCCATCGAGAAAATAGGAAAATTAAAACCTGACCTCGTCTTTCTTGACATACAAATGCCTGACCTGACGGGGTTCGAAGTGATCGAAAAATTAAGTGAAAAGCCCAATATCATTTTTACTACTGCATATGAGCAATATGCCATTAAAGCGTTTGAAACTTTTTCGATCGATTATCTTCTCAAACCGATCAAAGAGGAAAGACTTGCGCAGAGCATAGAGAAATTAAAAAAGTTTGGCCGGTTTAATCAATCTATCGATGTAAATGGATTGCAAGAGATCATTCGCCAATTCCAGGCACCAAAAAAAGCAACTGCATTGCCTATTAAAACCGGTGACAGAATCAATTTGATAAGGTATGAAAATATTGCTTACCTGGAAGCCCAGGATAAATATGTATGTGTCTTTACACTTGAGGGTCAAAAGTATTTGACCGATCAGTCACTAACCATCATGGAAGAAAAATTGCCTTCAAATTTTTGTAGGATCCATCGCTCCTATATCATTAATAAGGAGAAGATCCGGGAAATGCACCGCCATTTTAGTGGCCGCTACTTATTTGTTATGGACGACAAAGCTTTAACTCGCATTACCTCTGGACGTACGTACCAGGATGTTTTCCGCTCAGAATTTGGACTTTAGCCTAGTTACAAGTCGCAAGTTTTTGGTTCCCTGTGTTTTTTGTTGGGAACTAGACTTGTTTCGTCAGCCCACTAAAGACCAGAAACCATTAACAAGCGACCTCTCGCCAATCATCAATAAATATTACCGTTCGATATAAAACAATGTTCTATGCAATGCAAAGTACTTATCTTTGGCCTGTAATTAATAACGAATAGTACTTAACGCATTGAAAATGAGACAGAGATTTCTTTTTATTCTTTTCACGATCATATTTCTCCTCTTCAGAATATGTGTGAATGCCCAACTGTCGCGTGCCACTGACGGAAAGCTATACTCTGAGCTGGCAACCTTAGATAGCGTCGTTTTTGCTAATGTTTATACGTGCAACTCAGCAAAGAATCAAACTTTTTTTACGGATGATATTGAGTTTTATCATGACAAAGGCGGCCTGACAAAATCTAAAAAGACGTTGGTTGACGAACTCAGAAACAATTTTTGTGGTGAGGGCAAGACAAAGTTGAGAAGAGAGCTGGTAAAAGGAAGTATGCAGGTTTATCCCATTAGTAACTATGGAGCTGTGCAATTGGGGGATCATCGTTTTTACGTTACACAAAATGGTAAGGAAGTATTGAGCGGGGTTGCGAAATTTATTCATATCTGGAAATATGAGAATGGAGAATGGAGAATATCAAGGGTCTTTAGCTACGACCACAATGCGCCCGACGCTAAGTCCGCCTCAACTTCCGAAGAATTGTATCATGCGATTGCCGCACAAGATAGCGGGTTGTTTCGCGCTTTTAACGCGCATAACATTGAACAGCTAATGACATTTTTTTCTCAAGACCTGGAATTTTATAACGACAAAAGTGGGTTGACTGACTATGATCAAACGGACGCGAACTTCAAAAAAATGTTTGATCAAAACAATGGGATCACAAGAGAACTTATCCCAAACAGCCTTGAAGTTTACCCCATTAAGGACTACGGTGCAATAGAAATAGGTGAGCATCAATTCTGTCATGTCGAAAACGGCAAAAATGATTGTGGCACATTCCCATTCATCATTCTTTGGCAAAACCACGGAAATAGTTGGAAAGTTTCACGAGTAATTAGTTATAACCATTAAACCTTATTCTTTGATATGGCTATTAACCCTTACTGGCTGATCATAAAAATAATTTTAAAAATAATTTATCAAATCTGTAACTGACTTTATTGATTGGTCGTCTCAGGTACAGGCTATAAAATAAAAATTGTATGAGAAAGTTTTATGTTTTGCTTTTCTTATTGTTCTTGTCTGTCTTATCACTTATAGCGCAGGCTCAAAGCAATTCTGGAAAAATAAGGGGAACCGTGATAGATGGAAACTCCAAAACAATCGAATCCTCCACGATCACATTACTTAGCAGTAAAGATTCATCAGTAATAAAAATAAGTGCTGCTGATAAAGGCGGGCATTTTGAATTTGAGAATATCCCTGAAGGAAAATACATGGTTGCTGTTTCTGCTGTGGGCCATCAAAAAGGTTATTCGGAAGTTTTTGAGGTGACTTCCGAAAAAAATTCCATTGAGCTAAAAACAATTGAGCTTATTCCGCAAACAAAAAGTCTTTCCGAAGTAACGGTTATTTCGAAAAAACCATTGATCGAACAAAAGATCGATCGCACTATTGTAAATGTTGATGCGGCCGCTTCCAATGTTGGAGCTACAGTGCTGGAAGTTCTTGAAAAATCCCCGGGCATTACCATTGATAAAGATGGCAACATCAGTTTGAAGGGGAAACAAGGTGTGCAGATCTATGTTGACGGGAGGCCCACTTATTTAAGTGGACAGGATCTGGTGAATCTTTTGAGAAATATGACCGCCAACCAGCTGGACCAGATCGAGATCATGACCAATCCTCCGGCAAAATATGATGCCGCAGGTAACAGTGGAGTCATCAACATAAAAACGAAAAAGAATAAACAGGTAGGCTTTAATGGGAGTGCCAACGCCGGTTATTCACAGGGAAAATACTGGAGAACAAATGAGGGTGTGAACATGAATTATCGCAATGGAAAGTTCAACGCATTCATGAATTACGGCTATTATAAAAATTACGGCTACCAGGAATTAACCATTCATCGTACTTTTTTGAATCCTGATGGATCACCCGACGCGATGTTTGACCAGGTGGCGTTTATGCCGCGGCATGTTGACGGTCATAATTTCAAAGTCGGAGTGGACTATTTCGCCAGCAAAAAAACAACCCTGGGTTTCGTTGCTTCGGGATTTATTGACAATGAAAATCAACTTAATTATAATACTTCTTATTTGAAGAATGCAAGCAATGAAATAGATTCAATTGTGAATTCAACGAGCGACGGAGAAAACAAATGGACCAATGGAAATTTGAACCTCAATTTCCGCCACGAATTTGATTCAACCGGTCGTGAATTAACGGCTGATCTTGATTATTCAAAGTATTCATCAACAAATAGCCAGCTGTTCACAAATGCTTCATTCAATCCCAATGGGACAAAGCGCGGACAGTCCGATTTGCTTGGAGATCTTCCGGTTGACATTAATATATATTCTGCAAAAATGGATTACACTCACCCATTGAAGAAAAACGCGAAGATTGAAGCGGGTGTAAAAAGCAGTTATGTGAATACAGACAACCAGGCAAATTACTTCAACATGATCGGAGGTGATTGGGAAACCGATTACTATAAGACAAATAGTTTTCAGTACAAAGAAAATATCAATGCAGCCTATCTGAATTTGAACAAGCAATACAAAAAGCTTGGCGTGCAGGCGGGATTGCGTTTTGAAAACACAAATTATGAAGGCCACCAGTTAGGAAATGCGCAAAAACCGGATTCTGCTTTCAACAATAGCTATAATAGTTTATTTCCCACTGTGTTTCTTAGTTACACGGTCAATGATAAGAATCAGTTTGGATTTAATGTTGGAAGAAGGATCGATCGTCCGGCTTACCAGGACTTGAATCCATTCCTTTTCTTCCTGGACAATTATACATATGAATCAGGAAATCCATTTTTGAAACCTCAGTACTCAACGAATATTGAGTTATCGCATACTTATAAAGGATTTTTAGTTACAACACTGAACTATAGCAAAACAAAAAATTTCTTTACGGAAACATTTGAACAAGTGGATCACGCCACTATCGTTCGGAATGGAAATATTGGAGCGCGACAGAATGCAGGGGTCAGCGTAAGTGCGCAGGTACAGCCGTGGAAGTGGTGGTCGGCTTCTTTGTACGGTAATTATAATTATAACAGCTTCAAGGGCGAGCTTTATGGCGAACTCATCCATATAAATGCGTCAAATGTCTTATTCAATGTCAGCAACCAATTCAAATTCAATAAGGGTTGGAGCGCCGAATTGAGCGGCTTTTACAGGTCTAAAGGCGTCGAAGGGCAAATACAAATTGAACCAATGGGACAAATGAGTGCCGGGGTTTCAAAGCAAGTATTGAAGGGAAAAGGAAATGTTCGTCTTAATGTAAGAGATATTCTATATACAAACTGGGCTAAAGGGAGAATTAACTTCCAGAGTACGCAGGCCACATTTGAAAATAGGCGTGATTCGAGAGTAGCCAGTATTTCCTTTACTTATCGTTTCGGTAAGCCCATTAAAGGGCCACAAAATAATCGCAAAAAAGGCGGCGCGGATGATGAGCAAAACCGCGTAAAAGTAGGTGGAGCCAATTAGTCATAGCAAAGTGCAAAGGAATATTGAGCGATCAATATTCCTTTTTATGATGTGCAGCTCTTTCACATTTAGGAATTATTAAACAATTATTAAAACGTGGGTGCGGCAGGCAAGTGATAATTACCCTTCGTCACGTAAACTACGAAGTTTGTCATAATTCTATCATCAAAGTGCTTTCTTCACCCCATTTTTACATTATAAAGTAATAGCCAAACTGACGGATGAAAAAATTATTTACTCCTAGTATAGCCATTCTTTTCTCTTTTATTATTCATGCTCAGAACGGGAAAATAACCGGGAGTGTGAATGACGCTTCCATGAAAGGCATCCATTCCGCAACTGTCTCTCTTCTTAAAGCCAAAGATTCTTCGGTTACAAAATTTGTTGCCACTGGTAAGGATGGCGAATATGAGTTTTTGAGTATTGCTGATGGAAAGTATTTTGTTTCCGTAAGCAGTGTTGGGTATGCTAAGGTGGCAAGTGCGCCTTTTGAAATCTCTTCCTCTAACTCCACAATAAATGTCCCCGCACTGGTTGTAAGTGAACAGATAAAAGACATGGGTGGCGTGACAGTAACCGCAAAGAAGCCTTTCATTGAAGCGAGACCTGATAAAACGATAGTCAATGTTGATGCATCGCCGACAAGTGCCGGAGCCACAGTCTTAGAATTGCTGGAGAAATCTCCCGGGATCACAGTGGATAATGATGGCAATATTAGTTTACGCGGAAAGGCGGGAGTGATCATCATGATCGATGGGAAGCCGACTTATTTGTCGTCCACTGATCTTGCCAATTTGCTTAAGAACATGCCTGCTTCTCAGCTGGAGCAGATCGAGATCATGACCAATCCCTCTGCTAAATATGATGCTGCCGGGAATTCCGGCATAATTAATATCAAAACGAAAAAGGGAAGAGCATCGGGTTTCAACGGATCAATAATGGCAGGTATTACAACGAGCTTCTTTAAGGCAGGAGATGCTTTGTATGTAACTCCTAAATCGCAGAACAGTATCAATTTCAATTATAGGAAAAATAAGTTCAACTTCTTTGGCAACTATAACCCTAATGTTTACAATGGCCGGGGTAATTTGAATATTGAAAGGAGATTTTTTGATGATAACGGCAATATAGCTGGTTATTCAGATATCGCCACAAGATTCAAGTTTGGCAACAATAACCATAGTTTAAAAGTAGGCGTTGACTTCTTTGCCGATAAGAAAAATACGTTTGGGGTGGTAGCAAGCGGTTTCATGTTCAACGGACACCCCACGCCGGTTACAGTCAATACTCTTTCGGATGCAAATCATGAAGAGACGTCAAGCATGGTTTCGCTCACCGAAAATAAGATCGATTTCAACAATTTCAGCGGCAATTTTAATTACAGGCATGTGTTCGACACGGCAGGAACAGAATTGACCGTGGACCTGGACTATATCGGTTATCGAAATACATCCGACATGCTTCTCACGACGGAGTTTTATGATAACATGCACCAGCAAAGTTCAGATCCGTTATTATTAAAGGGGCATCTGCCATCTGACATAAATATTTATTCAATTAAATCTGACTATACGCATCCGTTTAAAGGAGGCCGTGTTGAGGCCGGAATAAAATCCAGCTATGTAAAGAACAATAATATCGTGGATTACCAAAGGCTTAATGCCGATAAATGGGTTCCCGATTCGAGATCGAATCAATTTATTTATGATGAAAATATCAATGCGGCCTATGTAACTGTAAATAAGCAGCTCAAAAAATGGACATTGCAAGGTGGACTAAGGGTAGAAAATACAATTGCAAAAGGTTACCAGGTTACTAACGATTCCACCTTTAAAAGAAATTTCACCGACCTGTTCCCGAATGCATATATAACTTATACCATAAATCAGAAAAATTCACTGACCCTTTCCTATGGCCGTCGGATAACGAGGCCAAATTACCAGGACCTGAATCCGTTTACTTACTTTCTTGATTCACTTTCTTATCGCCAGGGAAACCCCTATTTATTGCCACAATTCACAAACAATGTTGAATTGACGCACACGTTCAATGGAAAGATCATCACCACCTTAAATTATAATAATACAACCGACGTGATTTCACAGATATTCAAACAGAATTCTCAGACGAAGATCGTGTACTTTACCGCGGATAATGTGGCGAAGTTCATTAATATGGGAATCTCAATTACGGCGCCGGTGACTATTACCAAATGGTGGAACACAAACTTCTTCACGAACATTTACAACAATCATTATAAAGGTATTTATAATGCCGAGCCCCTGGATATCTCTTATACATCGTTTATGGTAAATATCACCAACACTTTTACAATAAAACAGGGTTTTAGTTTGGAGTTAAGTGGTTTTTACCGTGGCAAGGGAGTTGATCAACTGACCATTAACCAGCCGATTTATCAAATGAGTATCGGAGGTCAAAAAAATATTTTGAAAAATAAAGCAACGGTTCGGTTGAATATTCGCGATCCTTTTGCATGGCAGGAATACAGAGGAGTTACAGAGTATGGGAATATCTATGCAAAGATCCATAACAAGTTCGACGCCCGCCAGGTCACGGCAACCTTCACTTACAGGTTTGGAAAAAATATTCAGCAGCCACCACAACGGCGCAGAAACAGCGCTACCCAGGATGAACAGAATAGGGTAGGTGGCGCCAATTAAAAAGTTTAGTTTTCTCATGTGAATAACGTCCCTTGTTTCTACAGGGGACTTTTTGTTTTGGATTGCGGATTGGATTTTTGATTTGATATAAGGAGCTTACTACATTTGCTATGCGCCAAAATTCCAGATCGTAAATCCTTCGAAGGAGTTCCTTCGGAATAAAATCTAAAATCAATCATGCCTTCATTTGATATTGTTAGCAAAGTGGATGCCCAGACACTGGACAACGCTGTAAATGTGACTACAAAAGAGATCACCAACCGATTCGATTTTAAAGCATCACATGTTGTAATAGATCTCAATAAAAAGGAATTCAAAATTGCCATCGAAACGGAAGATGAAATGAAAATGCGTCAGCTCATTGATGTTCTCATCAGCAGGGCCCATAAACAAGGCATTGCACCCGAAGCATTTGACTTTTCAAAAGAGGGTTATCAAAGCGGGAAAGTATGGAAAAAGGAGGTGCTGGTTAAAAATGGATTGAAACAGGAAGATGCAAAAAAGATAGTAAAGAATATCAAAGACTCCGGGCTAAAAGTGCAGGCTTCAATAATGGATGACCTTGTTAGAGTAACCGGAAAAAAGATCGACGATCTGCAATCCATTATTCAAGTGGCAAAGAGTTGGAACCTTGGCATTCCTCTTCAGTATGAAAATATGCGTAGCTGATATGTTAATAACTAAGTGTATAACGAGTGTAAAACAACAAATCAAAAAATTTGGAATGGCGTATTCCTGAATGTATCTTGGACTTACAATCGTTGCACGAAATCTGGAAACAGAAAG
>Ga0163163_10001193_pt1 | contig 22013 bp, 11 predicted proteins | sample S65metaG_FD_119766 | JGI IMG/M metagenome (GOLD analysis project Ga0163163, IMG submission 119766) | Switchgrass rhizosphere microbial communities from Kellogg Biological Station, Michigan, USA - S6-5 metaG | ecosystem: Host-associated > Plants > Roots > Rhizosphere > Soil | place: USA...
CAAGATTCAGGGCAACAAAGTGTGGTACGAGCACGAGTCGTGGGATTTGCCGGGAAAATGGCAAGGCCGGGACGAAAACACCTTGATCAACGACAAGTCCTGGCATCCAGAGTGGCTAGGTGAGGCCAGCAATTCAAGAAGCAGCGATCCGTACCTCTCCCTGCGACCCGCCTTTTCGCCTAAAACCCCGGCGAATATCAAGCTCACCAAAATCGCCGGCCGCGGCGAGGTGGAGATTAGTCAACTGCCGACGCCCGAGAACCATCAGACCCTGTCGATCCACTTGGATGACTCCTCCCTGCAGTACCAAGGGGCGGACTGGTACGAGGTGACCATCGAGTGGAACAAAGGCACTGTGACGAATGTGCTCAAGATCAAGGCGTTGATCGACGGGGCGGACACGCTCAAGATCCAGGGCAACAAAGTGTGGTACGAGCACGAGTCGTGGGATTTGCCGGGAAAATGGCAAGGCCGGGACGAGAACACGCTGATCAACGACATGCCCTGGCATCCGACTTGGCACTTCTTCATGATCACAGCAAGCCATACGAGGAGCTGTGGCCCGCTTTTGCGCCGAAATCGCGGGCGGACATCAAGCTGAACAAGCTCGCCGGGCGCGGAGCGGTCAAGATCACCGAATTACCGAGTGCCGAAAACCATCAAACGCTGGCAGTCCACATCGACGACGACGGGGCATTCGGAGCGGACTGGTACGAAGTGGCTATCGAATGGCAATGAGAGGATAGCGCGCACAAGCCGCGGCGCTGGTTCCAAACCGAGGTCGGGGTTCAGATAGAGTTCCAGAAACGGACATTCCTGGAAGATGCAATCTCAGCGATTTAATCTCGTCGACTCGTGCTGCGTGCAAAAGGGATGCGGAATGGCTAGCGCCTCTCGGCCGGGAAACTTAGTGGCTTAACAGCATTACTGCCGACTTGCACAGACCAACGAAGGTCTCCTCGGCCAAGCTAAGGCGCCGGCCGTGCCAAAGAAGGATGCCCCAGCGGCGTTGAAGTTTGCGGCGGCCCAGCGGCAGCCCAACCAACGAGCCCTCCTCGAGTTCCTTGCGCGCGATCCACGGCGCGAGGATGCTCACGCCCAAACCCAGCTTCACGAGTTCCTTCGTCGCCTCCATGCTGCCGAGTTCGATCACGGTGTTGAGCGCCATGTCCTCGTGCCGGAAGTATTCTTCGATCAACCGGAAGGTGACGCTCTTTTTATTATAAAGGATGTAATTCTGCTTCGGAATCTCAGCGCGTTCGACACGCTTGGCCACCGCCCACGGGTGTCGTGCGCTTACCAGGAAAAGCAACTCGTCCGTGAATAGGGGCTGAAAATCCAGTTGCGGTTCCCGATCCGCTTCCAGTGTGATCGCCAGATCAATCTTGTGGCGTAACAGCGACAGGACTAGTTCCGGTGTGTCGCCCGGCTCGATGGCGATTGAATGTTCTGGAAAACTTTCCTTGAATTCGCGCAGCACCGCCGGAAGGATGTGCTGGCAAGCCGTGGTGCTGAGGCCCAGTCGGAGCCGCCCCCGCCCCCACTTGCCGAGATGCCCGAGCGCCTGGCGGGCGTTTTCCATCTCTTGGAGAATTTTTGTGGAGTGATGCAAAAGCTGTTCGCCCGCCTGCGTCAGCGCAATTTTTTTCCCCAGTCTGTGCAAAAGGCTACAGCCCACATCTCGCTCCAGTGCTTTCATCGAGTGGCTGATGCCGGACTGAGTGAGATGCAGTTCCCGTGCTGTTTGCGTGAAGCTGCCGGTGCGGGCCAATGCGCAAAAAGCCCGGAGCTGCCTGCTATCAAGGGGTGTGTTCATGTATGAATCCGATTCATTATTTCCATGTGCATTTTGTGAAGCATTCATTGCGCCACAATTTTCATACTGGCACGCACTTCGCTAAGTCACGGCACAGCCGAATAAGCTGCCGAGTTCTGATAAATAAAATACAAAGCATCCATTTGGCCGCGGCGTCCAAAAACCTTCGTCTTGGCTTTGTCCCGCTCACCGATTGCGCCCCGCTGGTGATGGCGCACGAACTCGGTCTCTATAAAAAGTACGGCCTGAGGGTCACCTTGAGTCGCGAACTTGGCTGGGCGACAATCCGTGACAAAGTGATTCACCGCGAGCTTGACGCCGCCCACGCCGTTGCGGGAATGCCGTTCGCTGCGACGCTGGGACTGGGCTCGATCCATTGCGATTGTCTCTCGGCGCTCATGCTCAATCTGAACGGCAATGCTATCGTGCTTGCGAACGACCTGTGGAGGCGCGGTGTGCGCGATGGCGTGGCCTTGCGGGGAGAGATCTCCCGCTTGCGCGGCCAAAAGCTGTTCACCTTCGGCGTCGTCTTCCCATTTTCGTCGCACAATTTTCTCCTGCGGGGCTGGCTCGGAGCAGCGGGGATTCATCCTGACCGCGACGTGCGCATCGTCGTCTTACCGCCACCGCAGATGGTGACGAATTTGAAGGCCGGTCATCTGGATGGCTTTTGTGTGGGCGAACCGTGGAACTCTGTGGCTGTGCAGGCCAAGACCGGCTGGTGTGTGACTACCAGCGCGGAATTTGACCCCGGCCATCCCGAAAAGGTGTTGATGGTGAGTCGGGAGTTTGCCGAGCGTCGCGACGAGGAACATGTCGCGCTCGTGGCAGCGCTGATCGAGGGCTGTGAATTCTGTGACGTGCCGGGCAACCGCAACGAGATCGTCGCCACGCTCGCGCGCCCTGAATACGTCGGCACATCCGCCGCCACGCTCCGCCCCGCTTTTGACGCCGAGTTTGATTTCGGCCACGGTCACACTCGGCCCGTCCGCGATTTTGTCACCTTCCATCGACACGACGCGAACGTGCCTTCCATCGACAAGGCCGCATGGGTCATCAACCATATGCGTGCCAGAAATTTGGCGGCGTCAGCCGTGCTAACACCCTCGCTCGCGCGTTCCGTCTTCCGTAGTGGCATTTACAACCGTGCCTGTGCTCTTCGTTCTCCGATAAAAATCAAGTCTGAAGAGGCTTCCGACCCCAAATCCGTTCTTGTATGAACTATTCCGCCGTGCGGCTCGACGAGTTCACCAGTCTGTGCAAAATGATACACCTGTTTCCAGCCACGCTTCGCTTCGTGTTAGGAAATGTTGACCGTAGCTGTTCGGGGGCAGAGTTTTCGGCATCGGCCAGACCGCCCGCCCTCAGCCGGTGTATTTCCGTTCACAAGCTTGATTCATCATTGTGAATCAAACAATTCATGCCCTTCATACGCCGGCGGGGTGTCCTTGGCACTTCGATTGCGACCAGCGCTATGAATGAGCAAACACAGAATCTCGTTTTTGAAATCCGGCCATCTGCCGACGCTCCTCGGAGCGTTCCTGTGCTTTTGCGTCTGTTCAATGTGCTGGCTGCTGCTCGGCGGGCTGGGCAGCTCGATAGCGGCGGAACTCAAATTATCCTCGGCACAGAAAGGCCTGCTCACGGCCGTGCCGTTGCTCGGTGGCGGATTGCTCCGGCTGCCATTCGGCTGGCTGTCGGACACCATCGGCGCAAAACGCACGGGCATGCTCGTGCTCGGCCTCACGGCGTTGCCGGTCGGAATGGGCTGGCTCTGGGCGGAGTCCTTCGGGAGCCTTTTGATCGTAGGGTTTCTTTTGGGGATCGCGGGCGCAAGCTTCGTCGTCGCGCTTCCGATGGCGAGCCGCTGGTATCCCCCGCAATTTCAAGGACTGGCGATGGGCCTGGCCGGCCTCGGTTTGACGGGTACGTTGCTTGCCACCCTCTTTTGCCCGCGACTTGCCGAACAATTCGGCTGGCATAACGTGTTTGGCCTCGCCCTGATTCCGCTCGGCCTTATCGCGGTTTTATTCTGCGCCCTCACCAAGGATGCGCCCGGTGAGCGGAAGCAACAAAGTCTTGCGGATTTCTTCGACGTGCTTCGGGAGCGCGACATGATCTTGTTCAGCCTTTTTTACGGAGTGACGTTTGGCGGTTTCGTTGGCTTAGCCAGTTTTCTTTCGATCTTGCTCGGTGATCAATATGGGCTCACAAAAGTTCGCGCGGGAGAGCTCGCCGCGCTAGGCGTGATGGCCGGCAGCCTTTTTCGTCCGCTGGGCGGATTGCTTGCGGATCGCGTCGGCGGCATCCGCATGCTTAATGTGCTGTTCGGTGTGGTCGCGTTGCTCGCGATGGGCGTGGCGCAGTTGCCTGCCTTGCCGGTCACAGTCGGCTTGTTCGTGGGGGCGATGGCGTGTCTCGGGTTGGGCAACGGCTCGGTCTTCCAGCTCATGCCACATCGCTATGGCACCCGCGTGGGCTTGGCGACGGGCATCCTCGGCGCGGCGGGAAGCTTTGGCGGATTCTTTCTTCCGACGCTGCTCGGCTGGCTGAAGCAAGTCTCCGGCAGTTACGCCAGCGGCCTTGCGATGCTGGCGGGGCTCGCGGTGATTGCGCTCGTCATGCTTTCCGTCGTGCAAACCGAGTGGGTCGGTGTGTGGATCGGCAAACACGGTCGCGTGAAAGAAATCAGAGCCGTTTAGCATCTAATGATTGTCCTGCCTTCAACTACCCGCGGTCAGAATGAATCTGAATCTGCCTCGCGCACGTTGATTGATGCTCTGCTTGCCGAGCAAAGCCAGCTCACGGCTGTCGAACACTTCTCTCGCGCGTACGACGCCCACGAAGTCCACGGCCGACGCTATGACCATCTGCTCCCTGCTACCGCACCCGCGCCCGGTCAGCAATACGCCTTCGAGGTTAACCTGGATCAATGCAGCGGCTGCAAAGCCTGTGTCAGCGCGTGCCATTCGCTCAATGGTCTCGATGACGACGAGACGTGGCGCAGTGTGGGTTTATTGATTGATGCGCCCAACGCGTATGAGGCAAAGCATAGAGCGCAGCAAGGTTTTCAGCAGAACATCACCACCGCCTGTCATCATTGCGTTGACCCCGCCTGTCTCAACGGTTGCCCGGTGCTCGCCTACGACAAAGAGCCGCTGACAGGAATCGTGCGGCATCTCGATGACCAATGCATCGGCTGCCAATACTGCGTGATGATGTGCCCCTACGAAGTGCCGCAGTATTCCAAGGCGCGCGGCATTGTGCGCAAGTGCGATATGTGCCACTCGCGGCTCGCCGTCGGGGAAGCGCCCGCCTGCGCGCAGGCGTGCCCCACAAGCGCCATCAAGATCACGGTGGTGGAACAGGCTAAAGTACGAGGGAAATACCGCCCTATTTCAAGAAGTAACTCTCACGCCACGACCTCGGCAAAAGCTGTTGCGCGAAACAGTTTTCTCGTCGCATCACCAAATCCGGCAATCAGCCTGCCGGCGACGCGTTTCGTCACTCAACGCACATTGCCGAAAAACCTGTTTGCCGGTGATCACTCCGTTGTCCGCCCGTCGGAATCCCACTTACCGCTGGTGATGTTGCTCACCCTCTCGCAGTTTGCCATCGGCGCGAGCGTGGCCGCGGTGTTCGTCAAACCCGGCCTGCCGCTGTTACTCATCGCGCTGGGAGCTGGCCTGGCGGCATTGGTGGCGGGTTCTCTTCATCTCGGACAGCCGCTCAAAGCATGGCGCTCCTTTCTCGGCTGGCGCAAATCCTGGTTCAGCCGCGAAGTCATCGCGCTGAGCACATTCGTATTCTTCGTCTCGCTGGCAATCCTCGCCAGCTGGTCGCCCCCCATGAAACTCTTCGAATTGTTTCTCGGGCCGCTTGCCGCGTTCGCCGGCCTGCTCACCGTCGTCTGTTCGGCGATGATCTACGTGGACACGCGGCGGGAATTCTGGAGCACTGCGCAATGCTTCGGAAAGTTTTTTGGCACCACCCTGCTGCTCGGCGCCGCAGCCACACTACTGATGCTTACCCGTGCGGGCGCAAGCCAGACCGCGCTCGCCGCGTCCGTCGTCAGTCTGGTGGTCGCCACCACCCTGAAGCTTGCTTTCGAGCACCGCATCTTTACGCAACTCGTGGACGAAGAAGCGCCGGCACCGACGCCGCTCAACAAGACGGCGCGGCTGCTGGCAGGAGAGTTGCATGGGTTCGTTCGCTTGCGAATCGCGTTTTCCCTGCTCGGCGGTTTGCTGCTGCCGCTGATCGCGTTGCTACAAATCACCACGAATTCGGTGGCTGTCCCTGCGGTTGTCGGCGTCGCGCTCGGGCTGTGCGTCGCGGGCGAAGTCATCGAGCGCTATCTTTTCTTCACCGCGGTCGTAACGCAGAAAATGCCGGGAGGCCTCACCTCATGAACGCAACGGTCAAAACCCCAAAACCCAGGTCTCGTGCAAAACAGGTAAGGACCGCGAAGAACTCCGTCCTCCGCCATTGGAATGGACCATTGACGCAAGACCTCGCACTGCACCCGGGCGACTTCGGACTCGGCAAAGTCCCCGCGCGGTTGCGGCCCGACGCGACCACGCGTTCGGTCTGCGGTTTTTGTTCCACGGGCTGTTCGCTCGATATTCACCTGCAATCCGGCGTTGCGGTGAACCTTACGCCGACGGTGAATCATCCGGTGAACCTCGGAATGGCCTGCCCGAAGGGTTGGGAAGCACTCACCTGCCTGTCCGCGCCGGATCGCGCCACGCAACCCCTCCTCCGCAATTCCGAAACAGGTGACCTCGAACCCGTCGACTGGGACGAGGCGATGCAGATCTTCACGCTCAAGTTTAGAGCGCTGATGGATCAACACGGGTCGGAAAGCGTCGCGTACTTGAGCACCGGACAGATTTGCACGGAGGAAATGGCTTTGCTCGGCTCGCTCTGGAAGTTCGGGATGGGCGCCCTGCATGGGGACTCGAACACGCGCCAGTGCATGGCCACAAGCCACGTCGCCTACAAGCAGAGCTTCGGTTTCGACGCACCGCCCTACACGTACGCGGACTTCGAGGAAAGTGACGCGCTGGTGTTCATCGGCTCCAATCTATGCATTGCGCATCCGATACTGTGGCAACGCGTGATGCGGAACAAAAGGAATCCGGAGATCATCGTTATTGACCCACGACGCACGGAGACGGCGATGAATGCCACGCAGCATCTCGCGCTCGCGCCGAAGTCGGACATCACATTGCTCTATGGCATAGCGAATCTATTGATCCGCCAGAACTGGATTAACCGTGCATTCATCGAACGCAGCACGACGGGATTTGCTGAGTTTGCCGCCTTCGTGCGCTCGTTCACGCCGGACCGGGTCGCGATCGCGACCGGCCTGACGGTCGGGCAACTTTATCGTTGTGCCAAGACGATCGGCACCCGCCAGGCCGTGAGCTTTTGGTGGACCATGGGCGTGAACCAGGGTCACGAATCCACGCGCACCGCCCAGGCGGTGATCAATCTGGCATTAATGACCGGAAACATCGGCCGTCCCGGGACCGGCGCGAACAGTATTACCGGCCAGTGCAACGCGATGGGCTCACGGCTGTACGCCAACGCGTCAGGACTGCTCGGCGGACGCGATTTTCTCAATTCCGAACATCGCGCCGAAGTTTCGCGCGTGCTGCACATCCCGCCGGAAAACATTCCCGCAAAAAATTCGCTGGCCTACGATCAAATCCTGCAGGGCATCGTCGATGGGAAGATCAAAGGTCTGTGGGTCATTGCGACGAACACGGCGCATTCCTGGATTGATTCCACCCGCGCGACCGGCGCGCTCGACAAGCTGGAGTTTCTCGCCGTGCAGGACATGTTCACGACTACCGACACGGCAAAACGCGCGCATCTGATTTTGCCTGCCGCCGGATGGGGAGAGAAGGAAGGCACGTTCATCAACAGCGAGCGGCGCTTCGGTCACGTTAAAAAAGCTTCGCGCGCACCGGGCTACGCGCTGAGCGACTTCAACATCTTTCGTCTCGTGGCCGAATACTGGGGCTGCGCTGCAATGTTCAGCCAATGGACTTCGCCACAGGCTGTGTTTCAGATTTTGAAAAGACTTTCGGCCGGGAAGCCGTGCGATATCACCGGCATCGAAGACTACCGTCATCTCGACGCGAGCGGCGGAATCCAATGGCCGTTTACGCAAATGCCGAATGCGGAGTTAAGAATGAGTAATGAAAGTGAGTCGATGGATTCAAGCTCTGCTTCATTCGGCGATCTTTCTTCCTTGCTCAAAGAGCGCCGGCTCTTCGCTGATGGAAAATTCTATACCCTCGATGGCAAGGCAAAATTCCTGTTCGATTCCCCGCGTCCCGTCGGAGAGCCAACCGATGATCAATTTCCGTTCGTCCTGTTATCGGGTCGCGGCACAAGCGCGCAGTGGCACACGAACACACGCACAGGCAAATCAGCCGTGTTGCGTACACTTTGTCCGGCCAATGCCTACGCGGAAATCAATCCCACTGACGCGGCGAGGCTTGGCCTCGCCGCCAACTCGACCGTGGCCGTGGTCTCGCGGCGTGGGCGCATTCAATGCTCGGCATTCATCACGCCCACGGTGCAACCCGGGCAGATTTTCATTCCCATGCATTACGGCGTGACCAACCAGCTCACGCGCGGAGAATTCGACCCGCACTCGCGCCAACCGAGCTATAAACATTGCGCTGTACGGTTGGAAAAACTCGCGTGACACAAATCCCGTACATCCCCGACACCGCTCCGTTCACGCCGGAACAACGCGCGTGGCTCAACGGTTTTCTCGCCGGCCTCCTCGCCGACCGGATGCCCGGTCGGCCTGCGCCACAACAGAATGGCGCGCTTGCTGCCAACGCCGAACCGTTGCTTGTGCTGTTTGGTTCGCAGACCGGGAGCGCGGAGGGTTTCGCCAGGAAGCTAGCGAAGGAATCGCTGGCACGCGGCTTCGCGCCGACGGTTCTTGAGTTGAACGATTACGAACTGGCCAACCTTCCTGCTGGCGGCAAGGCGGTCATTATCTCCAGCACTTGGGGCGAGGGGGATCCGCCGGACAACGCCGTGAACTTCTGGTCGTGGCTCAAAGCAGATTCCGCGCCGCGCCTGGAAAATCTGCAATTCGCCGTGCTCGGTCTCGGCGATAAAAACTACCCGGACTTCTGCGGCGCCTCGAAGAAGTTTGATGCGCGACTTGAGCTGCTCGGCGCAAAACGTCTCGCCCCGCGCGGCGAGTGCGATGTGGACTATGACATCTCCGCCAAGAATTGGATGGAGGGGCTCTGGGAAAAGCTGGGCGTCGCTGCCACGCACGGCGTTGGTGTGACCGGCAGTTCCCTGCCTGCCCCTGCCGTGAACGGCGAGAACGGAGGTAACGGCACTGCCTCAGGGGCTTACAACAAGGTAAACCCGTTTCCCGCGCGATTGCTCAAAAACATCCTGCTCAACAAACCCGGCACAGCCAAGGAAGTCCGACACTACGAGATTTCCCTAGGTGGTAGCGGACTGCATTACGAGGCCGGCGACGCGCTTGGGGTCGTGCCTGTGAATTGTCACGAATTGGTGGATGAGGTCATCCGCGCGCTGCATTGCAATCCGGATGAGAGCGTGAAGGTGGATGATTCCAGTGTGGTGTTGCGCGAGGCGCTCTCGCATTGTCTCGAAATCAACAAACCATCGCCGGAATTTCTCGCGGCCGTGGCCAAGGCCGCCCCGGAAATCGGGCTCGCGCCCTTGCTCGCGCCCGAGAGGCGCGATGACTTGCAGAAGTGGTTGTGGGGACGCGGCATCATTGACTTGCTGAATCTGCTGCCCACGCCCTTCACCGCAATGGAGTTTCTCGGGCTCTTAAAGAAACTGACGCCGCGGCTCTATTCGATTTCCTCCTCACCCAAGGCGCATCCGGGTGAAGTCCATTTGACGGTGAGCGCCGTGCGTTACGAAAGTCATGGGCGCAGGCGCAACGGCGTGGCTTCAACGTTTCTGGCCGATCGCGTCGGCGACACTGGGTTTGTAAAGGTCTTTGTGCAGCCATCGCACGGCTTCAAACCACCGGCTAACGGGGATACTCCGATTATCATGGTCGGGCCTGGCACGGGCGTGGCGCCCTTCCGCGCGTTTCTTGAAGACCGGGCCGCCGCGGGCGCAAAGGGCAAAAACTGGCTGTTCTTTGGCGACCAGAACCGGAACACGGATTTTCTCTATGAGGAACAACTCACCGGATGGCAGGGGTCAGGCTTTCTCACGCGGCTCGACCTCGCGTTCTCTCGCGATCAGCCGGATAAGATCTACGTCCAACACCGGATGCTGGAAAATGCCGCGGCGCTGTGGTCCTGGCTCGAAGCCGGCGCGCACTTCTACGTCTGCGGCGACGCGAGCCGTATGGCGAAGGACGTGGATGCCACACTCCACAGGATTATTGAGAATCATGGAGGCAAGACCCTGGAAGAGGCAAAGGCATACGTCGCCAAACTGAAATCAAACAAACGTTACCAACGAGACGTTTACTGAAATGGGTAACACGCCCCTCCCAGAACCGCTCACAGCTCCAGGATTCACACCGGAGCAGAAGGAATATCTTGCGGGCTTGTTCGCGGGCGCCGCTGCCCGTGGGCAAAAATTCAGTGATGTTGAACCTGCTCCGTCGCAAGACGATCTCATCTTCGAGGAACGCGTAAAGCGTGAACTGCATCCGCTGGACGCTTACCAGCAGATCGTCGAGAACGCCATCGGCAACAAACCGCCGGACAAGGAGGATCTTTTCCGCTTCAAATGGAACGGCCTCTTTTTCCTCTCGCCGGCCAAAGACGGCTTTATGGCGCGGCTGCGGATTCCCGGCGGCGTAGTGCGCACCTATCAACTACGCGAACTGGCGCAGGCCGCACAGCAACTCACCAGCGGCTACGTTCAAATCACCACCCGCGCGAACCTCCAGATGCGCCTCATCCAGCCCAGGGACGCGCCGGAATTTCTGCGGCGCGTGCAAAGCGTGGGGCTCCATACGCGCGGCAGCGGCGCGGACAACATCCGGAACATTACCGCGAATCCCACAGCCGGCATCGATCCGGTTGAGTTGATTGATGTATTGCCGTTCGTCAATGACCTCTCCCAGATTATCCTGAACGACCGCTCGTTCTATGATCTGCCGCGCAAATTCAACATCGCCTATGACGGCGGCGGACTGATCGGCTCGGTCGAGGACACGAACGACATCGGCGTGAAAGCTGTGAAGCTCGGCGACGAGGTTTATTTCCGAATCTCAATCGGTGGTGCGACCGGCCACAAGGCATTCGCCCGCGATCTCGGCGTGGTCGTTCCGCCAGCGGAAATTAACAAAGTCATCGCGGCTATCGTTCGAGTTTACATCGAACGCGGCTGCCGCACGGACCGCAAGAAGGCACGACTTAAGCATCTGCTTGAAAAAATGCCATTCGCCGAATATCTCGCCGCAGTCGAGAAAAAGCTCGGGAAGCTATTGCGACGCGCGCCGCACGATGCCGCGCAGATGCGCTGGGCCAGCCAGGAATTGTCGCACTCCCATGTCGGCGATTTTCCACAAAAACAGAAGGGGTTGAATTACGTTGGCGCGACGTGTCCGGTCGGCCAGATCACACCCAAACAAATGTTGCGCCTGGCTGAGTTGGCCGACATGTATGGCACAGGCGAAATCCGGCTGACCGTCTGGCAGAATTTCATCGTTCCCAACATCACTGACGCTTTTGTGCCTACGCTAAAGAAAGCGTTGGAGAAATCCGGGTTCGTCACTAAGCCATCCAACCTCGCGAGCGGCGTCATCGCATGCACCGGCAACAGCTATTGTAAATACGCCCAATCCAACACCAAAGGCCATGCGCTCATGGTGACCAAATGGCTGGAGAAAAAAATTGAGCTGGATCAGCCCGTGAATATTCATTTTACCGGTTGCCCGAACTCGTGCGCCCAGCATTACATGGGTGACATCGGTTGTCTCGGTACGAAAGTGCGCGGCGAGGACGGTTATCATGTGTTCGTTGGCGGGGGTTTTGGAAAAAATCAAGCCGTGGGCCGGCAGCTTTTTTCCGGTGTGAGTGCGAATGAACTGCCCATAATGCTCGAAAAAATCCTGTGCGCTTATCTCAAACATCGGCAGGGCCGGGAACCGTTTCAGAAATTCACCGCGCGCCATGAATTGGGCAGGCTACAGGAGATGTTTGGAGAATAGTGAAAAACAGGTGATTCGGTCACGCCAACATTTCCACGACTCGCCTTTATGACCGCCGCAAACTCGGCCTGAAGATTCCCCCACTTTCCAAATGGCTTACTAAAGGGCACTCGCTTACTCCAGTTTGCTACGGCGGAGAAGTAACAGGAATGGGCGGCGTGCTCGCCAGCATGACCTTTTGGGCAACACGCCCACGAGATGTGCCCTGCAAATTACAGCGCAAAAAAATGTTGTTGACAGTAACAGCGCGTTTTGTTCTTGTCGTTCCCTCCTCAGAGACAGAATCAAGCGAGCGTCCGTACAGAATCTCACTTGCTAAGGGCAACTCTGAGGCCGGGAATCTGGAAATCGGAGCAGTCACTCTGGAGTCTCGAGGTCCAAATCAAAACCCTAACTCAAATGAAAACAAAAAAAGTAAACCTCGCACTGTTATCCATTGCGCTTCCGCTCATATTTGTCAGCGTCCACTCGGTTCGTGCCCAAGGCACGACTTTCACGTATCAAGGCAGGCTGCTTGATGCCAGCAGTCCGGCCAGCGGCAACTATGACCTGCGGTTCACGGTCTGGGATTCGGCCGTTGGCGGTCTGCAGGTCGGCGGCGCAGTGGTCGTCGCTCCCGTGGCCGTGAACAGTGGTCTGTTCACCGTCCCGCTGGATTTTGGCGACACTGTGTTCACCTGCCCGGCACGCTGGTTGCAAATTGAGTCGCGTGTCTTTGGCGGTGGCTCTTACAGCACGATTACCCCGCGTCAGAAGATCACGGCTGCTCCTTATGCCATCACCGCCGGCAGCCTCTGCGGCACGCTGCCAGCCGTGCAGTTGAGCGGCACAGTGGCGGATGGCAACTTGAGCGCCAACGTGGCGCTGCTCAATCGCAACCCGCAGACGTTCACGGGACAAAACAATTTCACCGCCAACGTCGGCATCGGCCTGACAAGCCCACTGACGCCGTTGCATGCCCGTGAAGGCACCGGAGCAGGCGGACTTGGTATTTACAACACTCCTGTCATTTTTAGTGAATCGCAACACGGCAATGGCATTATCGGGATGAGCGCCGCCAACGGCCTCTGTGGTGTTCTCGGTCTCGGGACCAGCTTGAACGGCGGCGTCGGGGTCTGCGCTTACGGGGGCTCTTATGGTATCACTGCCCAAGGTGCCGACTACGGCGGATCCTTTACTGCCACTGGCGGCAGTGGAATCGGAGTTTATGCATCAGGTAGTCCCGCCATTTATGCCAGCGGCAACGTGGGCATCGGCACGGGCATTCCTGACCGCAGTCTCACCATCGCCAATGGGAGCGGTGCCAATTTCATGAACATCAAGGATGGTACACACGAAATCCTGATGGGGGTTGACGCCGGCGGCGGCATCATTTCGGTGATATCTGCTCATGATTTGATTTTGCGGGCCGGTGGCAACAGTGAGAAGATGCGCATCCAAGCAGGCGGCAACGTAGGCATCGGCACGGCGACGCCGACGGCGCAGTTGGACGCCGTCCAAGGCACTGGAAGCGGTGTAGGTCCAGATTCTGCTGCGATTATCGGCGACGCCCAAACCGACAGCGACGGCATTTGGGGCGCCAGTGGGGCCGGCGGTGGCAATGGTGTGGTGGGCGTGTGCAATAACGGAACATCAGCTTACGGAGTGTGGGGCAGGAGCACCAGTGGCCGGGGGTAGTAGGATCAGGAACAACCTATGGCGGCTATTTTGCCGCAAGTGGAACGGGTCTTTACGCCTCGGGAATCCCTGCGATTCAGACTTCTGGCAGCGTGGGCATCAACGCCAGCCCCCTCGCGAGCTTATACGTCCAAGGTACGACTGCAACGACGACCGATAATACGGCGGACTTTTATAATCCTTCCCTCGGTCCAAATCGCAGTCACATTCATTACGGCACCTCGGGCCACTGGTACATCCGGTCGGCGGCCAGCGCCGGCTGCGTCATTATGCAGGATCAAGACCCTTTGGGCTGGGTCGGCATTGGGGGCACCCCGACCACGAAGTTGACGGTCATAGGCAATATCTGCGCTTCGGGCACCATAGGAGCCTGTTCCGATGCGCGGTTCAAAGAGCACGTTCAAACCTTGAGCGGCGCGCTGGAAACGGTTTTGAAATTGCGCGGGGTGCAGTTCAACTGGAAGACGCGTGAATTTCCCGACCATCATTTCACCGAGCAGCCGCAACTCGGGTTCATTGCGCAAGAGGTCAACCAAGTGCTGCCGGAGGTGGTGGCGCAAGGCAAAGACGGATTTTATTCCGTGGATTATGGCCGTCTGACCCCGGTGCTGGTCGAGGCGGTCAAAGAGCAGCAGGAACAATTGTGCGCGAAAGACGCCAAGCTCGCCGCATTGGAAAAGGCCAACTCAGAGATCCAGAAAGAGCTGGCTGCGCAGAAGGAACTCACCAGCCGCATGGAAACCCGCTTCGTTAGACTGGAAAGAGTGGTCGCTAGCTTGGTTGAGAAATCGGCCAGCGCATTCACCCTCAACCACGAACGGTGAGATTGTTGGATCGACCGTTTCGCCGTCGGATGCGGAGGCCCAACGATCTCTCGAAACAAGCGCGAGAGTGCCTAAACGGAATAATTAGAAGGACTTAGTGGACCCAGGAAAAACTTCGCGCAGAATTGAAGAACCCGCATTGGACGAATTTTCACGCCGAGTTGGATCACGCTATCAAGTCAGCAGGACTCTCTCTAACCCGGAATTTTCACAAACGATGCTGAAATCGTGGGTGCGCACCGAAAACGATTGGCTGCTTGTCGCGGTTGGCCCTTCAGGTTCGGACCTGGCGAAACCGGACGCCCCGTGACGCAAACTGGACGACGAAAAATACAATGCCCTGAGCGTGGCGCGATTTGATGCAAACGCGATCCGGGCCGCGGGACCACAAGGTCGAATCGCCCGCTTGTTGCGATTACCCAAATGAGCGTCTCGTCATTCATGATGAGCATCGGAATCAAACAAGCACGAAATCTGGGCGACGCGAAACTGATCGACTGGCACACAGATTCAGTATGCACCCTTCACCCGCATTTTAACGCCAAACACCTTCTTGCTCGCTGTGATGAAAAGGAGCTGCCGGTCCTTGCCGGCGAATGTCACGTTGCCCGTCCAGGGCTCGGGGACAGGAATGTTCGTCAGCTTTTTGCCGGTCTTATCGAACACCGTCACACCATGTCCCGTTAGATAAACGTTGCCCTCCACATCGATCGTCATGCCGTCTGAACCCATCTCGCAGAAAAGCGCTTTGTTTTCCAACTTGCCATCGGGTTCGACTGAATACGAATAGGTTTTCCCGGCGCCGATGTCGGCGACATAGAGGGTCTTGCCGTCGGGCGTGCCTATGATTCCGTTCGGTTGCTTCAGGTCTGTGGCAACCGGCGTTACCTTCTTCGATTTCACGTCAAAGAAGTAAACGTACTGTCCGCGCTGTTGCGTCTCCTTGTCGCGTTTCCAGTACGGCCGGGCGTAAAGCGGATCGGTGAAGTAGAGATTCCCGTCGGGACGAACCCAAAGGTCATTCGGGCCGTTCAGCAACTTGCCGCCGAAATCGCTGAGCAGCACCGTGACCCTTTTGTCGGGCGAGATGGACCAGAGTTCGTTCTTCTCGTCTGCGCACGCGAGAAGATTGCCGTCCCTGTCGAAATAGGTTCCGTTGCTGCGGCCCGCCGGTTTGAGCCAGTCGGAAAATGAACCGTCCGCGGCATTGTATTTGACGATGCGATCATTGGGCTGATCGGTGAAGAACACATTGCCATCACGATCGGCCGCGGGACCTTCGGTGAAGACGTAACCTTCACTCAGCACTTCAACCTTCGCTCCGTCCGCAATGAGATTTGTTTCGGCGGCGGGCGCAACCAAACCCACAGCGAGAAGGCCTGAAACACAAAGCCGCAAAGATTTCACGACGCCAGAGTAATCAGCGAAAATCCCGGCACAAGCCTCGATGGGACGATTGGCCCCGACGGCGTGGCACCAATAATCCAAACCACTTGGACATCGTGGGGAATGGATTGACTTATTCGAATGCCCTTGCGGTAGGAAATTGCTGGTCCCTGCATACATCTATAAATGTCGAAGCGAACAAATTCTCAAACCGATCAAGGACGAAAGCGGCCGAGAGTGACGTGGTCAGAGGCTAAAGCGAATCCGCTTGCCGCAACTGCCGATTCGTGCGAAATACGCTCTACGCTTAAGAGTGCGCCCGTAGCTCAGTTGGATGGAGCATCTGCCTTCTAAGTCGAACTCTGGATTTGCCCCCAACTGGACCCATGAGCAATCACACGACCCCTCCGGAGTGTGCATCGCCTTCACGTCTTCAAAGTGGAACTGAATTTGACCCAAATGGACTCTAGATACGTCGAGTAGTATCAGATGAGAGTATCAGATTAGCGGAAGGGTTTTCTGGATTGCAAAGTGAAGCCGACATTATCCCCACTCTGTCCAACCCCGCTTAATGCTCAGTAATTTGATTAGGCAGTGATCCTCAAACGGCAGCTCAAGCGCAAATGTCTGGCAAATAGGTCCTCGTTACGGTGCAGATGCCTGGCGCTCAGGATAAGGGGCTCTGTCTATTGACTGGTTCGATAAAACCCCTGGAGTGCGAGGGGATTAGAGTCGATGAAAGCTCCATGTCCGAGGCTGTCGGCAGTAACTGAACCCACGGCTTGCCAGGACGCGGAAGCTCCCAGTGCTGAGGCCCGCTCGACCTGATATGTGTAACCAGGGGCGCCGATAAACGTGATTCTAATCGCTCCACCCAAGGTAGTAATTCCAGTCATCGTCGCGGGCGCCGAAGGATAGGTTGAGCTACTCGAGGTTGAAGGAGAAACGTTCAGGTTGACCGAGGTGGATTGCCCCTCGGCAGAAGTTGAGGAAAGCGTGCTGTCGGAAGCGCCCGAGACGGGCACGGTCTGTGCCATAGCCATGGGCGTGTCGAGAATCTCGCGCAATGTGCCCAGGTTGGAGACGCTGTTGGTGACCCCGGCCATCGCCGAAGTGCCGGCCTTGGTTATTTTGCCAATGGCCAAGGGGTTGCTCGCGGTTGGACGCACCCGGACATTCTGCCAGGTCAGCTTGCAGGTAGCGCCGGAACTGGCGGTGCTGACTGTGAAGGTGAGCTGGGTGGAATTGACAGAGGTCATGGGAACGGCAGCGCCGCTAACAACATTATTAATATTTGCCGGATTTCTGCCCGTTGCACTTATTCGGTCGATCCTCACGGCAGGAGCCACGCCACCGATGTCGAAGATGAAACCGGTAGGAGCGTTAAGGATGATTGTTCCCTTTCCAACCTCGCCGGAAGCTTTTTCCGAGTAGGTGGGGCCAATCAAGCTGTTGAAGGCGCCGCCGGCTGTGCTTGCAGGAATGGCGTTGCCGCCAGCCGCAGAAACGTAGCGGGCCACGACCGGAATTGCGACCGTAACCACAGCCTTCGAACTATCCGTTAGGTCGGTAGCTGTAACTGTGTTTGTCGTCCCTGCTTCGCTCATTCTGACGCTGAATTGCCTGGTTCCCGCCGCCAACGGCGTATTGGTCGGCAAGGTGGCGAAAATGTCGCTGGAACTGAACGCGATCGTATCCGTCGCTGTATTTACAAGATTCCAGTTATCATCAACTGCGCTCAGAGTGACATTGAACGCAGTATCCGGAGCCGGGTTCGTCGGACTCCCCGTCTTCCCCGTTGCCGTCCCTGGCGCAGCCGATTCACCCGGTGTCAGGATCAACAATTTTGTAAACGCGCCGGAGCTCACCGCTACGTTGCCCGACAGCGCATTGGTAAGGCTGGTGCTGGTGAACAGGACCTTCATCGTCTCAGCCACCGGGTAGCTCAAGTCTGTGAACGTGACAGTACCGCCGCTGGCTGTGGCGGTGGTTGTGCCCAGAAGAGTACCCGTCCCGGAGCCCCGGGAAGCACCCACCACGGTGCTGTTGTCGCTGGAACACAAATTGCCGAACTGATCCTGGAGGCCAACCTGCGGTTGTTGGGCAAAAGTCTGGCCCGCTGTAGCTGTGCTCGAAGGCTGTCGGAGGATTATCAGCTTACGAGCCGGCCCCGGACCCACGACGATAGAAGTGGAATTCGCGCCCGCGAGACCGCCGCTGCTGAAAGTCAAATTGATGGTTTCGACATTCGTGTAAGAAAGATTTGCAAACGTGGCGATACCGCCGATTGCCGTAGCGGTCTTTGTTCCGAGCAAAGTTCCTGAGCCGGCATTGCGGCTTACCGTGACGACGGTCGAGTTGTCGGCTGTCCGCAGGTTGCCGAAAACATCCTGCACGAGTAAGGCCGGCTGTTGCGGGAAGGCCACGCCGGCCTGGGCAGCACTCGAAGGCTGGGTTTGGATGACCAGTTGGCTGGCTGCGGCCGCGTTCACAGCGAAAAGGCTGCTGTTGACCTTGACGAGACCGTTGGCGGAGGCCTTGAGTTGCTGATTGGCTCCGGCCGTGTCAAGGCGCAGGTTGTTGAAACTGATTCTGCCGTTTCCCGCGCTAGTTCCGATGTCAGCAATAAGGGTGCCCTGGAGCGGGCCGGTGCCGGAATTCAAACTCAGGACCGTATTCAGACTATTGGCAAGGCCGAGGGTCGAAAAGTTGCCGAAATCGTCAACTGTTAAAATGACGGGTTGAACACCAAAAACTGAACCGGCGGTGGCATTACCTGGCTGCACGGCAAACGCCAGGGAAGTTGCGGCGGCTGCGCTGATGGCGATAGTGGAGGAGGTCGCGTTGGTTACCCCTGGGCTGGAGAATAGAATGGTAATATTGGTGGCTACATTGTGAGTGAGATCGCTGAATGCCGCGATCCCTGCCGAGGCTGTTGCAGAGATGTGGCCTTGCAATGTTCCGCTGCCGGTGCTGCGGCTAGCCGTGACGACCGTAGCAGAATCGTTCGTGCGGAGGTTACCGAACTTATCGAGAATTTGAAGGACCGGCTGTTGGACAAGAGCGACTCCGGCAGTGGCGGTGGCAGACGGCTGGACCTGGATAGCAAACTTGTTGGCTGCGCCAGGTATCTCGCGCAGTAACCCGACCCTGGAGTTAGTCGTGACACTTAAGAGGGAGGCGGTTCCCGCGAAGCTCAGATTCCCCATTGCCAGTGGCGTTCCAGCCGTGGGACGAACTTTCACGTTTTGCCAGGTCAATTTGCCGGGGAAGCCGCCGCTGCTCTTTTTTGTGATGGTGAAGACCAGTTGGGTAGTGGAGACCGAGGTCATGGCGGCGGCGGTGCCGTTGACCACACCATTGATGTTGTAAGTCTTGCTTCCTGGGCCGTTGATCAGGACCGTGGGAAGTGGCGAGGCCGTGTTGAAGATGAAACCCGCGGGTGCTTTGAGAATGATGGTCCCGGTCCCAACATTGCCGTTGGTAACTTCCGTATAAAAGGGCCCGGTAAGCGTGGTGAAGATACCGCCGGTGCTGTCCGCCGAGATCGCCTCCCCTCCGCTCGCCTCTGCATACAGCGCAGGGGCGATTGTAATCGCTGTACTGGTCGCCGGAATCTTCGAATTGTCGCTTGCGTCACTGGCAGTGATGGTAGCTGAACCTGGCGTATTGAACGTAACGTTAAGACTTTGGGTGGCCGCAACCAGGCTGGAGTTGGCTGGCAACACAGCGCTCATATCGCTTGAAGTCACAGAGATTAAATCAGTTGCCGTTGCAACTTTGTTCCAATTGCTGTCCACGGCGTTGACTTTGACAACGAAGTTCTCACCGGCCATCTGTTGTAAGGGCACGCCGGTCTTGCCGGTGCTCGTACCAGGAGCGGGTAGCTCACCCGGAACCAACAGTTGCAGTCGGGCGAAAGGTCCAGCCGCAACCGTAATTCCCGGCGTGGTGTTCGCGGTTTTGGCAGCATCAGTGATATCTGTGGCGGTCACGGTTGTGCTGCCGGCGGTGCGAGGCATCACGCTCAAGGTTGTGGTGCCGCCGGAGAGGGCCGCATTTGCGTCGAGACCGGCGTTGACATCAGAGCAGGTCAGGCCGACCACATCATTAATGGTCGAGATCCGATTCCAATTCGCATCCACAGCATTGATCGCCACATTGAAGGTCGTGCCTGCGGTTTGAACGGCTGCTGTTCCGGTCTTTCCTGTAGCGGTTCCCGGCGCTGCCGTCTCGCCTGGCGCAAGGATCTGCAGTTTGGCGAATGCCCCGGCATTAACCGCAATCGAAGGGCTGGTGCTTCCGGTTATCGAGGAATTGGCAATATCATTGGCGGTGATCGTCGCGCTGCCTGTGGTTTTTAAGGTAACGCTCATCGTTTTGGTGCCATTGATCAGCGCGGCGTTGGCGGGGAGGGCCGCGTTGTTGTCTGAAGAGCCGATCCCGATCGTATCTGTTACGGTCTTGATCACGTTCCAGTAAGCGTCCGCGGCGTTGATAGTCGCATTGAACGGCGTGCCGGCGGTTTGTGGGCTCGCCACACCTGCCTTGCCGGTTGGCGTAGCGGGCGCAGCAATTTCGCCCGGCATGAGCAGTTGCAGCTTCACAAGCGCTCCAGGGCTTACGGTGAACACTGTGCTCGATGTACTCGCAAGACCAGCGCTGCTAGCCGTAAGCTGATAATTAGTGGCGGCCATATCGATTTCCAGGTCCGTGAAACTCACCGTTCCATTCCCTCCACTCGTCCCGATGTCGAGAGTCGTCGTGCCCAAAATCGTTCCGCTGCCGGAGGTAAGCGTGAGAGCGACGGAGTGATGACTGCCTAAACCCTGAGCCGTGAAGTTACCAAGCCCGTCTTGGGCTCTGATCACAGGCTGGACGCCAAAGGGAGCCCCCGCTATTGCCGCGCCGGGCTGCACGGCGAAAACGAGGTGATCAGCCGGCAACACCGTCGCGGGCGTGATCACGATAGGAGCGGAAACTACGCCGTTGCAATTGGTGGCGGTGAAACGGATGGTAATGGTGTCTGCAATATTAGCCGAGAGATTCGTAAAATAGGCGGTGCCTCCCATTACGGTTTGTTGCAACGTCCCGAGGAGACCCGCGTTGCCAGTGGCGACCGCCGCCGTTACAACAGTAGTATCATCCAAAAAACAAGCATTGCCGAACTGATCGATGGTGCCGACTTCCGGCTGCGGATTAAAAAGCGTTCCCGCAATGGCGCTGGCCCCGGGTTGGGTTTGGATCGCCAAAGCTTTGGCCGCGCCAGGATTAGTGTAGAGCAAACCAAAGGTGGTTAGATCATTGTCGATTCCGGCAATCACTCCTGTGCCCGCGTTGGCCGAGAGGCGTAGGATATAACCGGCGTACCCATCCGCTCCATTGAGCGGCTGTACCTGGACTCCGCTGATCGTCAGGACATCGAACTTCGTCGTGCCACCCACGGAATAGGTCACCGTCAGGTTTGAGGATGTCACCAGGATGGTCGCGGCACTGATGTCTCGGCTCCCCTGGAAGGAGACGCTGCCGATGCCGGGACTAAAGCGCCAACCATCTGGGGCGCTCAGAATCAATTTTAGATTTGCGCCCGGCGCAAAGTCCGAGGAAGCAGCTTCGGTCAGAACGATGTTACCCAGGGACACAAAGCCCGCACCGTTGGTTGAATTCTGTGCTTTGTCCGCGGACACGTTCTCTCCCCCGATCGGCTCAGTAACCCCGACATCTGCTAACAATCGGTGAGAATGAACGGCCAGAAAAGCCAGAATCAAGGCAGTTTGTAGTGTTTTCTGCCTCATAAGAACCTTTAAGAACATAATTCAGGAACGTTCCGCTCGCTCCGTGTGAAATCCTACTTGAAACGACTGTTCATGGAATCGGGGCAAGTAAGGGATTTACGCCAGTAAATTCCTCGAAGCGGAACCAGGGGAATTCCCGGTATGATTGAGAAAGCGTGCGTTTTGGCTCCATTTTACCGAGCTACTACGGACGTTCTTATTTCTCCTCGTTTTCATCTGACCAGAGGCGACCTTCTGCAGCTTTCCGCGACACTTGCCAACAAAGTGGCCGGCAGGCCTAGCGCGCAAAGCTTGTTCTCTGCACTTCCGAG
>Ga0163163_10001198_pt1 | contig 21960 bp, 24 predicted proteins | sample S65metaG_FD_119766 | JGI IMG/M metagenome (GOLD analysis project Ga0163163, IMG submission 119766) | Switchgrass rhizosphere microbial communities from Kellogg Biological Station, Michigan, USA - S6-5 metaG | ecosystem: Host-associated > Plants > Roots > Rhizosphere > Soil | place: USA...
CTCCGTAAAGCGTGTGGCATCGGCAGTTGGGGAAGGGTCTGTTGTCGTTTCGTATATCCATCGATATCTTGCAGATCATGCAAAACCCGCTTTGGATGGGGCGAAGTGATGCTACCTCCAGCGAATGATCCCGGCGACCCCGGCTACGCTGCGGCCGGCAGAGCTCTGATTGCAGACGCGGGTCCCTCCTGATGCTGTAAACCAGATCGCCAAGGCCAGATTTACCGTGGCGGAAATTGCCTCGTTTTTGTCATTTCTTTCGAATCTCCCCAGGCGACGATGAGACGATGGGAAAGACCGAGACGCATCGTTCGCTCATAGCGGTGTTTGGCGCAACTGGCTACACGGGTCGGTTCGTCTTGAAGGAGTTGCTCCGGCGCGGCTTAAGTCCTGTTGCGGTCGCTCGAAACCCCGCGGCGCTCTCCACCGCAGATTTCGCGGAATCGGACGTCGAACGTCGTAAGGCAAGCGTTGATGATGCAGAGTCGCTTGACAGAGCATTTCACGGAGCTCGGGCGGTCATCAACTGCGCAGGCCCCTTTATCGATACTGCCGAGCACATCGTTAATGCCGCGTTACGCGCAGGCATCCATTACGTCGATGTCGCTGCCGAGCAACTGAGCATCGCGAAGACGCTGGACCACTTCGATGAACCAGCCCGCAAGGCGGGCATCGCTGTTGTTCCGTCGATGGCGTATTTCGGCGGACTTGGCGATCTGTTGGCGACGGCAGCAGTGGGTGATTGGGACGCTTCAGATTCGATCGACGTTATGGTCGGCTTTGACAGATGGCATCCTACGCCGGGGACGAGAAACACTATTGCACGAAATTCCAAGGGTAATCTCTGCGTGACGGGCGGCCAACTTGCAGAGGTCTCCTCGCCACCTCCGCAACGACGCTGGCAATTTTCCGAACCGGTCGGCCATCAGGACGTGATCGAGCTGCCCTTTGCCGAAGTTCTATTGATATCTCGCCACTTAAAAACTACCGAGCTCCACACATATCTGACGCAGGTCGCGGTGGGCGATGTGCTCAATCCAGCAACACCTGCTCCCAAAGCGATTGACGCGATGGGACGTTCTGAGCAGAACTTCGCGCTCGAAGTAGTCGTCACGCGGGGTGGTGAGCGCCGGCGCGCGACGGCGCGCGGACGCGACAGCTACGCAGTGTCGTCGCCCTTGGTATGCGAAGCGGTCCAGCGGTTGCTCAATGGCGAGTTCCGATCTGTGGGCGCAAACGCCCCAGGAGCCATCTTCGATGCAAAGGCAGTGTTGGCGGGTCTCGGAGACGACTATCCCGTCGAATTTAGCGCTACCGATCGTCGCGAAGAACACTCGCACTAGGAACTAGAAATGGCTACGACAATACCTGGAACGACAGTCACCTATTCGGATGACCTGAAGTGGGAGGCCGTGGGGCCTCTCGATGACAATGGCAAAGGTATTTTCGTTTCGCTGGTTTATGGGGACCTTCAAACGAAGGGACCGGCCTATTTTCTGATGAAGTACTCAGCCGGCATTAGGGCTCCGCGGCACAGGCATTCTAGCGATTATTATGCCGTGGTGGTGTCAGGGCGTTTCAGGCACTATCTCGAAAGCGAAAACGAATGCGAAATTCTCACCAGCGGGTCGACTTGGTTTCAAAAGGGAAACGTCACGCATCAAGATTTTTGTGTCGGTCCGGAAGACTGTATTTTGGGGATTTTTTGGCCCCACGGCTTCGATGTTGAGTTCGCCCAAGAAGAGGCGCTCTGAGTGAAATGGACACTGGCAACCGCGCGCTGCTCATTCGTTCTCAGAACGAGCACCTTGCCGATATTGTGCAACACAAATCATGCCACGTAGTCTCCTAATGCCTGCGGGTCGATCGAGTCAAAGGATGAGGTATGTTCTCAGTACTCTTCGAAGTGTGTCCCAAGTCAGATCAGCGTGAAGCCTATCTGGACTACGCCAAAATGCTCCGCCCCGAACTGGAGATCATTGACGGTTTTATCGATAACATCAGATATCGCTCACTCACTCGCGACGGTTGGATTCTGTCGCTTTCGAGCTGGCGGGACGAAAAATCTCTCATTCGATGGCGGACAAGGATGCGGCACCATGCAGTGCAAGATAGGGCTCGAAGCCACGTACTGACGGACTATCACTTACGTGTCGGCGAAATAACATACGACACGCGGATACCTGAGGGGCACACACTTCAAGAACAGCGTCTGGACGAAACGGAAGTTGGCGAAGGGACTGCCGTTACCCTAATTGATGCAAGGCAGCCGGCAGATCAAGCGGAGATCAACAGTATCGACAGGTTCGCGGAGTGGCTGGAGATTGCACCCTTTAGAGACTTTCTGTCATGGGATGTTTTCGACGCTGTACTGACGCCGGGTGACATTGTCTTGCTGATCAACTGGCGAGACGCCGTGCCTCCAAGAGATTTCGAAGACTCCGTTCAGCTGCCGGAATCCGTCCGGTGTCGCAGGGTCCGAATCGTACGCGACTACGGAATGTATGATCGGCGCGAAGCTCCTCAGTATTACCCCGACGCCCCGAATCGAAAGACCGTGCATTGTGAACCTCTACAGCGACAACCTGAAGATTCGCGAACGAAATGAACGCCTGTGCGAAGAGAGACCCCAGCCACGGTTTCAAGAAAGCTGACTCGCAGCATCGGAAAAGCCGGCGTTCGCCCTAACGAGCTTCGGGATGCTGCCTTTCGGCAAAGAATCCTATCGAAAGCTTTTCTGGCGAAAAAAAAGTGGACGGAACATGAGCTTAACGGCCTATTCGCGCGGGAACAGGCCGGCCAAAGGCTAGTGCTCCCGATCTGGCATGGTATTTCGCGCGATGATCTGCTTACCTATAGCCCGGCCTTGGCCGACCGGCTTGCCAAGATCGCGGAGACGGACTCGCGAAAGGACATTGTTAGGAGTCTCCTCACCCTTTTGGGCAGGCCAATTCCCGATGCGGGAACCTCCATAGAAACAGCGGGGTTGAATATTCAGCGATCCGGAGAAGGCATCAGCCGCCTTGTCTCACAACGGCAGGCTGGCAGTAGATCGCAAGACGCTGACGATCTCAACCCGCGCGAGATCGAACTGCTCTGGAACGCAGCGAATGATCCCAAAGGGGAGATACTGCATTCAAGAACGCTAAGTGGAGAGGGGATGAGGACCAATACGAGGCAATTTCTGGAAGGGGTTGACGCACGCACAGCAGCGGAATGGCTGGGAGCTCTTCGCGGGCTTGAGTCTCGCGGTTTTATTGAGCCATTGAGTGGTGTGCGCGATTTCTTCACAGTCACGTCTGTAGGCTACGAGGCGGCTGATCGGCTTCAAGGGTTCGCCCGCTGGAACGCGGAGTCTATTGTGCTCCGGACTCACTATATGAACGCGCCGGTCCAAGAGCACGTGATTGGCTGTGCCGGTATTATTGCGATACCGGCTCGCTATTTTCCTGACCAGATCGGTGCCGATGGTTCGGTAGCACGGAGCCTAAAGGAACGCCGTTGCCTGCTGGTGGAAGGGATCAAGCAACGACCTCCAGACGGTTGGATCCCTACGGAAGTTGAATTCAGCGACACGATTGCGGGCCAGATTGAACTGTTTCGAGTGGAGGGCGCAGCGGAAGTTCCACCGTCACGTCTGAAACTTCCGATTCTCGACTGATCAAGCCGTGATAGGCTGCTGATTCGCAAATCATGCGTGGTTCAACGGCTCCGCATTTGGAACTCGCGGCGTCTAATAGAAGCGAAGCCGCCGGGCATAGGTTCGGGAAACACCTCGCGCTTGCTCCTGTTGTATGGCGCGCGTTGTCGTACCGTGCCGATCGCAAGATTTACAGAAGCTTGCTGCCCCGACCCGAATATCGCTTCTCCGTCTTCTCGAAATCGAAAGGATCCGCGACAACGACGTTGCGGTCGCGTGCGTGCTCCTGAAGAAGCCAACTCAAGAAGCTGTCGCGTCCTGCTGAATTGAACTTCCGGTAGCCGATCTTGTTCTTGAAGCCTAGCGTTTTTAGGATCTCAGGTGGTACAGGCGGCGCATTCCTCCCGAAATAATAGAAGTCCCGCGAGATGAGCACTCGGTCCGCTCTCGTATCTTTGTCAATATTTAGTTGATTAGGTGTTCCATCAGGATTACTGTGGTGTGAATCGAGCTGGATCCAATCTCCGTTAGGCGTTTCGCGGCGATAAATATTGTCGCCGACCATCATGACCCGGCTTCCATTCCTCGCTGGACGCTTGTCGAAGTATTCCTTCCTCGCCCAATACTGATCGAATGTTCTTGTGTCAGTGACGCGCATTGCATAGACGCAACGACCAGTTGCTTTGAGACGACGGCCGCCCATTCCAACGATCCAGTCGTCGCCTGTCGCCTTCGCTCTGATTCGAGCCATGCAAGTCGCAAGCGTACAGAATCCGTGGAATGGGTTTGGCGCAAAGCCGAAGTCCCGATCAACGACGTACATGTACAGAAAACTCACGGCCTAGCATACTCTCGTCGTACTGGGATGAACAGGTGGGCGCATCGCGCCGTCGGGGTTTTCAAACCTGTTTTCTTCTCCCTCAATTGCGTCAACGATACTGTCTGTGTTCCACGCAACAATCGTCGTGGCATAATTCTCTAATGCTTCAGGTTTCTGCGCGTCGGTTCCGCCATAGGCGTATACACCCACGATGCGTTTTCCCTGCCTCTTAGCCTCCTCAATCTCCCAGTTGACCCAAGGCCGTGAATGCGTTTCGTTGCCGATCAGCACCACGACTGTAGTGGCCCATGAGATTTTCATCCGTAAGAGGCGTCGGATCGTTTCGTCTTTGACGCGCCCTTCGTCCATCCTGCGTTGGTTCGCGGGCTTCATTCGAACCGAACTGTTACGGACGTCGTTGTCACGCCTCCCCAAAAGATCTGTGAGCTGATCAACCTTGGCGTCATCAGCGTGATGGTGGCTAATGAAAACATGTCGTCTTTTCATCGAAAATCCTGCTCCTCACACGGTTGATTCGAGGCCTGAATAACCCACGCGGCGATGCCCCGCCTCTTTTGGCCCGCCTACTGCTCACCTATGAAGCGGCGCCTTCTCGCCGATCATTTGGATTGATGCTCAGTTCTCGCCAGAACATTCCCGCGAAATCCAATGACCGAACCTGTTCTTCCGACGGTTTGTGGATTTGCAAGGCCAGGTCGCGAGCGGCACCACCAGGCGACGCGACCGCGATTACCTTTGAAGACGGATGGAAGTGAGTGAATATCTCGTACTCCGCCAACGTACCTTCCATTCCCCCGATGAATACGGCAGCATCTAGATCATCGCGAGAAAGCATTGCGCGACGCATCGCAAGGAGGCTCGGTTCTCTCTCATTGCCGACCGCTTCGACGAACACCACATTGCCAAAATGCGCGTTTTCGTCGGGGAAAAGTTCCTGAAAAAAACGGCTCTGATATAGGACAACGGCGTCCGCGTATCGAATTCCCAGATCTTGGCAAACCGCCCAGATCATTGGGGTGATTGCCGGATGTCCTCCCCAGACTACGCGCTGCCGACCGAGGGCGAGGGTCATGAGCTCTCGAACTGCAACCTGTATCAGGAATGGGTCGGCCGTTTCGAAGTACCGGCCGATCCCGACAACCGGTATGCTGGCAGATAAAAAGATGGACTTCATGGAGTGCCCCACGCCGCAAAACACCACGCTGCTTCGGTCGAGCGAACCCATCGTGCTGCGGATATGTTAGTTCCCAACCACGCTAAATGCCGGAGCCATGTCTCCTGAAGACCAATGTGGTCATATAAAATCGCGGTTTCTTTGCCCGATCCGCGTTCAACAGCATCGTTAAGGGTCATCGAAGTGGGCACGCCTGTGGTGGGATATGTGAGGACCTCTCGTCCGTCGGCGAGTCGGACAAGAATGGAGTAGTGAAGCCCGACACCACTCACGGATCCGCCGACGCACTCTACATCGCGTTTTAAACCGCTAAACAGATTCAACATCCTGACGGCGTGACTTTGCCCGCGAACGACTTCAAGTTGCTCCGCGATCCGATGCAGTGCGCCATCTGTGAGCTGACCAGTTGCAGCATGAACCTCCGTATCATCGAGCGGCAAGCTGGTTGTGGTCGCTGTCCTCGCGGCCGGAATGACACCTGGCCATCCGACGCGAAGAATCGATATTCCTTTAGCCAAAGCGCGTCCGAACTCTGCGCTAGTCCAACGGCTCTGAAAGTATGTTGGCGTGTCCAACATGATCAGCACATCCGAGTCGCACAGACGATGCCAGAGCACCCCCTGAAAATCCTCAGCAGGCAAGATTCCGTGTGTGTCGAGAAATACGTCGTAGACTTTGCTGGAAAGGAAATTGAATACTCCGAGAGCAGCTTCTCTTGCCTCATCACGCCGATAACTGACGAATACTCGTCGCTGCCGCGGTAAGAGCCTCACACATTCCAGTAGTGCCGTCGCGACTCTGAGGGCGCCGTCGCCACTAAAGGTTAGGCAGTTGAACGGCTTGAGCAGATCGGGCAGGTCATTGCTGACCGAATGGGATTCTCTCGCCACTGGAATAACCGGAATGCCGCGCGCGAGCAAGTCTTGTATACCGTCGCATACAATTCCAGGTTGGCCAAAGAAGGCTACGGCGGCCGGCATTTTTTGCTCCGGATCGAAGATTGCGGGGCGTATCGCCCAACCGACTTCCGCGCCCAGGCGCAATCCAAACGGAGCGATCGCTCCGGACACACATCTCTCTACTTCACCTATTTGGGTGTCTGAGGGCGCGCCCATCAGTGCGAGTTCATAAAGTGGCATCGTTATCCCACTCGACGCGACACGAAGCGAATATTTTTGCTGTTAATTTTACCACTGTTCGCCTATTGTTCGCCAGTCTAGGCGATTCCAACCGATTCCAACTCGGCTCCCGGAATCCTCCGGAGAGTGACCCGTTTTGCCGATCATCGCTGGTTCCGTTGGCGTCCGGAACGCTCCATTCTCTTGGGTTTTGCTCGCGTGTCCATGTTGCTAGCATTTACAAGTTTGGCGAAAGCTGCATCGGATACGCCAACACGAAACGGCAGGCCATGCCCATCAAACTTGAACCGTGGATTCGAAATCACGATCGCGGGGTAGGCAGCCGCATCAGCATCAATTGAGAGCGCGCCAAATGCACAGATGTAGACCCCTGCGACATGATCTGCGGGTGTCGCATGGAATAGATAGTTGCACAGAAGAGCAGAGCGTTCTCTGAGATGTGGACGGGCAAGGTCTGCCGAACTGACCTCATTGAACTGGAGCGCTATGAATCCCGGCCTGTCGGCCGGCAGCTGTTCGGCGGCTTCTTTCATAGCCTCCAACTGCGGTTTCGAATGATCGTCTTCCCTTTCACTACGCATGAGAATGAGACAGCCCCCAGTTTCGGTCCAGCCGCCGGCTATATGACAGTTCGTGCCGAATTTCTTTTGCGCCTCTGCGTAAAAGTCGCGGTCCGGCATCGGCCTTAAAGCATCGAAAAATGTCGAATAGGGTTTGCGCACGATCTCGAAATCGGTGTCGCCGGCATGCGAAACCTTGGCGGAACGAAGAAGATTCCTGGTAGCTTGAACCAAAGGGGTGTCGCTCTGGAGTTTGGACGGAAGGCGATCCTTCAAAGTGATTAAAACCAACTCGCTCACGCCGGAGCGCGAAAGTCGATCAAGAACTTCCTGCGAAATGACGTCCATGAACCGATAGAAGTGTTTACGGTGAATCTTACGGCCCGCGTCGGCCGAGAGCGCCTTGCACTCAATCAGACCATTGGCAGGTCCTTGCTGAAAGGAGATATTCGGCTCGCCCCAAGTTTTCCAGGTCAGGAAATCCTACGTCGAAGTTTTGATTTATGAGTACTGTCGCAATCTCCATCTCTTGGTAAAGGGCCGCAAAACCGGTCTCGGCTTGCAGGGCGTCTCTGATGCGTCCCTCGAGTTGGCGCTGCCCAGCAGGGGGTAGCGACCGGTAGACCTCAACAATTCCTTGGGCAAATCGAAGCGCTCTGGCCGCGATCGGATCGGCGCCGACTTCTGACGATGCATGCTCCTGCCGTTTCGCGAGCTCATCGTCAAGCTGCAGTTCAACCCAATGGTAGTCTGATGCAATTCGAGCAAGGTATGGTGATCTCCCGAATGAGCGGAGGTGCGTCGCGCGCTTTCTCCATAGTCCCTCTCCCGCGAGTCTGACGAGTTCAGGAACGTAACTGCGCAATATCCACGGCTCAATTGCAATCTGGAATCGCATTACTCGTCAGTTTAGACAAGAATCATGCCGATCGTCACAAACAACTTCACACGCAGCAGCGAACTCGCGCTTCGCGATGCAGGTTGCTCAAATCCCTCAATTGCGTGTGAGACAGCCGAATGTCGTAGTCATGGGCACGGCCACGCGCATCGGCCGGCACAATTGAACTGATTTTGGCTACGATTCCCTCAACATGTTCTAGCCTCACTAACATCGCCTTCTTATGCCCTTCTTCAGGAGCCGCTAGGCTGAGCTGAGACCGTCGCGATTCTGCCCCAAGCCATCGATGTTGGTGATGTGGTGTGTAAGCGCCATACTCTCTAGACGAGCCGGAACTATTCATCCTTTTCTTCCCATCGAGTGCGCCAGCGCGACCACAGTTGAACAAGCAGCGCATTGCTACAACGATTGATCGACTCGGCCGCGAGATCATGCCAGCGGCGACGGCGTGCGGCATCCGCCGCAGCAACCAAGATCGCATTCTCGTAGGCCCTGGGAAGATCGTTACGGAAGGCACAAGCCTCAAACTCATGACGGCAGAGGTTGTGCCCTGTTAAAAGATCCAATCGCTCAACGGCCTTTGGGAGTACGAGATCCCAGGTTGGACGGTCGAGTGCAAAAGAATCCGTGTTCGGGGGAGCTTCGACCCGATCGAGGCTGGAACGCACTGCCTCAAAATCGCTGGCGTATACATGCAGGCTGTCGCTCAACTGGTGGTATCCACCGGCCGCCACTCCCAACCAGCCGCTCAGCATCTCCTGTATGGAAGTGAATTGCACGAAGTTGTATGGCATCCCGCGGAAAATGTCATTGCTTCGAATCACTTGCATCCATTCGAGCCTCCCATTGCGGATCTTTGGAAAGGCCGCGACATTGCAGGGGATATCCGCCGCTGCCGGCGAACCGTCTGCGTTTGGCAAGTCGAGAGCAGGATCCCAAAACTGCAATACGCATTGACGTGAATCCGGGGAGTTGCAAAGTGTCCGGTACACGCGATCCAGTTGGTCGACGCCGAAGTGTTTCCGAAGCCGGTATCCGTACGCACCGTGCAAATCCGTGGAAGTACCGCAATATCGTGACAGAGTTCGATTCCAGAATGTGGGCAACGCAGCATCCTTTCGTCCAGCTACAATCCAGAAGACTTCGATGAGGGCGAAAGCCGGATTCATCGGCGGCGTGCGGCTTACAACCCAACGCTGTGAGGGCTCCTCAACGTGGAGTCCAAGATGGAGCACCTCGAGAGTATCGCCTGCTCGACTGGACTGGATGGGCAACTCGCTCTTGACGGTCAGGGCAGCTGCTGCCCGCCATACTTCATCTGCTGTTTGTCCCGAGATGCTATGCATGTAAGCAATTCCGTTCCGAAGGGTACAACTCGGACGACGACGACAACGCGTTCAATCGATTCTGACTTCGACGTATCGAGAGATCATGATTTGGCTGTGCCCGTGGAATATCTGAGTCGGATTATGACATGAAAACGGAACAGCATACAAATGTTCTACTTCAATGCGTTCCGAGCTAAGAAAACTTCGGGCTGATCGGGAATCACGGTTTGCATTCCTTGAGCCCTCCATCTGCCCGGCACAGCTCTATTCTTCGAAGTCTGGCTGAACAGGGAAAAGGTCGTTAGCCGACGAACACAATTAGATCCTTAGTCGGAAACGGCTGCCAAATCAATCACCAGTGTTCTTCTAGCCTTCAGAACTCGCAGTGGCCGGAAGGCGGTCCTCCGAAATCTGTTCGAGTTTTTCCAATAAGATACTTGCCACCGGTGACCACCGGTCGAAATCCGCACGTTCGTGCGCGGAGCGTTCAAACATTTCGTTGAGATCGGCGAGGGCACCCAAATGCTGAGCGAAATCTTTCAGCTCACGATCGTTCGCCGGAACCGTGGCATCAAGATAAACGGAAAGTCGGTGCAATCCCTCGATTGCGACAGGAATCCCGTCGGGATTGAAGGCGCTGATCGCTAACCGAAGATCGATGAGCGAACGGCGCCAATCACGTATCGCTTGAGCGTGACGCCCTTCAATCGGCACCCGATGAAGAAGAGCGTCCACTAGAAGAGGCAAGCGTTCCGGTGCTTGGTCCAGCCAGCGGTCCACAATAGGCATAGAGACTTGAGTGGGAGACACAGAAATAGTTCGGGCATCGGCAGCTAGTGTAGTAATGGGCCCTGGCCGAAAACCGAGCGCCTGACAAATCTCACGCTGAAGAAGCCGGAGTTCGGCAATGTTGACTGGCCACCAACGCGCAAATTCTTGAGCTCGGTAGAAAGCGATTGCATCCACGAAGATACTCCCGGCGCTGTCATCTCTTCGACGGAACTCCACGAGACAAAACGATGCAAACTCCTCAGCCGCACCATCGGGTGCGAAGTCTCGAAATGGATCAACGAGCACTGCGACGGCGCGAGTGCTTGGCTTGGTCCTTAGAAGTGAGACAATGCGTTGAATTTGGTCGACCTTCCCTCCATATCGTCGCAATCTCGATCCGTGTAGGTATGGAATGCGGCGTTCAAGCTGCGAGCGATCGAGTTGCCACCACTGCACCAACTCCCGAAACCATATTTGACGCTCCTCGCCAGAAATGTCATTCGGCGCTGGATAGGCGTGAGGAAGCGGCAGTGCATCACCTTCATCGTTCTTTAAGTCGAGATGAACGGCCAAGGTTCCCTTACGAGCATCGGTCTTGGCAATAGCACAGGCACGGGCATATACCTCGTCCAGGTCCTGGCCCTCAACGACTACGGGGGCACCCGGCGCAACTACTACCGCATCTCCGGCCCGCACGTTTGTCACCCACAGTCGCCGCGTAGTCGTTGCCAGCCTTGTAGACTCTGCGCCGGCTCGCGGCAGTGGAATAGGTTCAATTGTAATCTCTGGTGTATGGGGTATTCCGGTCATAGTGATCAGCCGCGCAGCCTCCCCCTCCCGTCCGGACTCGAACGTGGCGCCTGAAACCACCAGCAGTCGATGCATGTCGAGCCCCTCCGGTGTATATATGTGATCGAAATAGGTAGCGTGCTCGTGCTTGTGACCATGCACTAATACGCCGATGTTGCTGCCAGACAGAAACGCACGCACCTGTTCCAAATTCGATATGTCCGCGAATGGCTTCAGTTCTTCCCGGAGGCTTGGCGAGCGAAGGTGATGGTGCATAACGGCGATGCGGACTTGTCGTCCGTGAACCGGCCGAGGCGTTGATGCTACGATGCTGCGCAGAACTTCCAACTGCTGATCGGAAACGCGTGCCATGTCGTATCTAGCAAGTGCTTGAAGCTGCGACCGCAGCTTTTCTGCGAAGTCCGTGTCACCGTTCGCCATGCGTTCTGGAATCACATCCCAAACATCCCTCAAAGGCGTTGGGAGCACAGAGGTCACATGAGACCAATTGCTAGTATTTATGGGGAATACCGCCCAACTCCTGTCCTCAGCGACCAGTCGATGCAGGTCGCCTGAATTGATCGGGGGCGAAGTGTCGAGGCCGTCCAGCCACGGAACGACACAACCCCTGTCGCGCCATACACGAAGAAAGTCGCTGTACCGTTCCTTTGAACTGGGCGGTGATCCTTGAGGCACATCATGATTTCCCGGAACGGAGACAATTCGATTTGTGGTGATGCCAAGTGGGCCGAGATGGTTCAGTAGCAGATCGATCACCCGCTCGTGGCCTCCCGGGGCGTTTCGGTACTGCGCGTCACCCGAGAAAAGGACTCCATCTAGAATCTGGCGGTCTTGCGCCAACCGTTCGGCGAGGCGCGCAAGGAGCAGTTCAAGGCTCGCCTCTCGCGTCCCGGCGGTGATCCCCGGCACATCAGTCTTGAGATCGTCCCTGCGGAACGGAACACCAGTTCCGGCCAGATGGGAATCGGTTAAATGCAGGAACGTTATTCGTTTTTCCATCGCTTGCTTTTCTCAGTACTGGACTTTAACCATTGACAATTTCGGGTTGTCGAATTCATTGATGCATCACACCGATTTTACGGCTCGTCGGCGGCGCAGGCCGCTAGGTGGTCGGCGCCAAAGGAATCACGTCGTTCCGGCCGCAAGTCGGTCGACCAACGAAACGATGCTCGGCAAACGAAACTCCTTTACATAGCCGTTTTCTCCAAGGTAGAAAAGAATTCGGCCTTGGCCGAGTATCCGGCGCAGCAGTTCCGGCGGGTTGAGACCTCGCGCTTCCAGGAAAAGTCTGTCTTTACGGGAAGTGAGGGGCCAATTATCGAAGACAAAATTCAGCGGGTTATACGGATGATTGTGGAACACGAGCAACTCGTTGCTTTCGTGCTGGCTGTAAAAATCCCACATCGCATGCGCGATATTGTCCGGCAAGTGAACCCTGCTGTTCTGGCCGATCACGTGGTGCAGGCTTTCCAACTTCGTCGTGGAACCATGGCGATATCCATAGCCGATGATCAGGTGCTCCTCCGGCTTTTGGTCTGCGTAGTCGCGGCAACCAATAAGGAATGCATTGCGATTAACCGGGTTTCGGAACCGGGCAAGCTTTCCGTCCCGTGCACGCAAGATGGCCTGACGTACGCGCGGGAGTTCGTCATCGTAGCAGGTTGAGATTGGTTTCGGCTCGAAACAGCCGAGGATGACGCTTTCCGTAATTTCCAGCGCGAGGCTGCCAAGAGCGCGCTTCACGAAGTGCCAGTCTGGGTCGACTCCCGACAAGGAGGCGTATGGCGTCTGTTCCATAATCTGCATCATAACGCGTTTGACAATCGAACGTCGATGTGCGAACATCGAACATATAGGAGGATAGATTATGGCCCTCCCGGCAAAGAAGCCTGCGTCACAACCGTTTCCAAAGAACCCCGTTGAAACCGCTCTACGCGAGTGGTGGACCCGGCAAGAACAGGATCAAAAGCTGATTGCGGATCCGGTCGACGAGCTTCAGCCGAACAGCGGAACGGTCTTCGCGATTGTTCCTTTGGTGTCCTCGCATCACGCCTTGGGGGCCGTGCTTGCAGTCGAGAAGATTGTGGGCTACGAGATCCCAGACTCGGTCGTCAAGCGAGGCGGTTACGGGGACTGCGAGGAGTTTGTGAAACACATGATGGGCAAACTCGCCGCGTATCACGCAAAACAGTGAGCGGGCGCCCGAACTTTTATTGAGGAAACCATGGCATCAAAAGAGGATCTCGAAAGAACCGGAATGGCTCGATTGCTTAAGGAAGCACGCGAGTACCTGGATCTCTCCCAGGACGAGGTAGCCCGCGAGTTGGGCGTCCCGCGGACAGCCGTTTCCCTGATCGAGTCCGGTCAACGCAAAGTCGACGCTATCGAGTTGCAGAAGCTGGCGAGGCTGTATCAACGCCCCGTGGGTTATTTCACCGGCGAGGAAATCACCGCCGCAGGTTTACCTGAAGATGTAGAGCATCTTGCGAGAGCTGCTTCCAAGCTTTCGAGCCAGGATCGGCAGCAGCTCGCGGAATTCGCAGCGTATTTGAAATCGCGATCCGCTGCGGAGAAGGAGTGACGTTGTGAAATCCCGACGCGATGCCATCCTTGAAGGGTCAAAAGCTGCTGCACGGCTTCATGATGAATTGGAGATGATGCGCCGCCAAGTGGAGGCACAAGCGAGCAGCGTCGACGTGTTCGGGACGATCGTGCGCCAGAGAATTCCGCTAGTCTTTAAGCCCCTCGATGGACTACTGGGCGCCTACCTGCCGCGTCCGATTCCCGGGATCATTGTTACCACGCGGCGCCAACTAAGCGTGCAACGCTTCACTGGGGCGCATGAGCTCGGCCATGCCCGAATGAAACACCAGGTCAGCCTCGATGACGAGTCGATGTTGACCAGAGCCGAGTCGCCCACTGCGGAATACGATCCGCTTGAGACTGCCGCGAACGCATTCGCCACCGATTTCCTACTTCCGCAGTGGTTGTTGATTTCCCAGGCCGCTCGCCATAAATGGTCCCGAAAGGACTTCACCGATCCTTCGGTCGTTTACCAGCTGTCTTTGCGCGCCGGGGCGAGCTTCCAGGCGACACTGCTCGCGCTGCTCCGTCATAACCTTATCGTGCAGCAGACGTTTGATGCGCTTCGGGACACCGAAGTGAAACGGCTAAAGCAGGAACTCCTCGACGGGCACGCGCTCGAGAACTGGTATCCGGATGTCTGGATTTTGACCGAAGCCGACGAGGGATCGATGATCGAGGGGGATTCGCGCGACGCCTTCGTGCTTCGTTTAAAGGAGAGCAGCGGCGCCGGTTATCTCTGGAACGTGGAAGACCTGAGAAATGCGGGCTTCCTGTTGTTTCGTGACGATCGACTCCTTCCCGACGCCGATGACGATATCGGTGGAGACGTGGAGCGCATCGTGAGCGCGCGTCCGGGTGAAAACCGCGTTGGACGAATTACTCTACAGCAGACGCGTCCGTGGCAGTCTTCCGGCGAGCCGATCAGCCGCCTGTCGTTCGCTTTTGATCTGCGGGGAAAGGAAAGTGGCCGTCCCCGCGCGGAGCGGCGCTTTGCAACCGTTTGAGCATCAATATTGCCGTAGATCTGCGGACGAATTTCGGTGGCGTCCGGAACCAGGGGGCGCGTCCGACCTGCATGGCCTTCGCTGCGAGCGACGCGCACTCTTTCGTCCATGGCACGACGGACTTTCTTTCCGCCGAATACGCCCACTACAGCGCGCGGCGCAGATCACTGCCCCTCATTCCAAACGAGGGGGTTTCGATGGGGCATATGATCGATGCGATTCGAGACGACGGACAACCGAAGGAAGAGATCTGGCCCTATCTGACGGTCGTACCGTCTTCAGCCTCTTGGGCGCCGCCTGCGGACTGTGGCGAGATATTTCGTCACGCCTTCGTCGAGAAACCTGCGGATATCACCAATGTGATTGCGGCGCTCGATGCCGGTCAGCCCGCGATCATCGGTGCTCGAATCACTCTACAGTTTTATTCGCCGCCCGCAGATTTCATTATTCGCACTGCGGCGAACGATCCGATAGTGTCCAAACCACGCCCTAGTCGCGGTCGGCCATGGAACGAGTGGCGGCGATGCCCTGGTTTTGGTCCGGAACAGTTGGGGGGAAACCTGGGCAAATCTCGGCTACGCATGGTTGACCAGCGACTACCTAGCTTCCCGGATTTCGCGGATTGCTGTTCCTTCGACGTAAAGCGAGGCAGAAATGATTCATCCGATTGAAGCAAAGACCTGTGTCGAGGCGTGGCTGAAAGCAGTCAACCTGCTCGCCACGATGCCGGACAGATGCGCTTACAACGTCATTCTGGACATCGAGAATCCGGTCGCGATGACTGATCTTGATCGGCGTATCGTACAGGCCGTCGATGGCTTCCTGACGGCTCATGAAGCCGACCCCGTCGCTAGCGTGGCGGCCACCATCTTCCCCGCGTCTGATTATCGCCGCAACGGAGTCAAAGGTGCTTTTGAAGACTTCCCTGAGCGAACGTATCCGAAGCTCAGCACGAGATGGGGCACGTATGCGGGACGAATGCTGCGGCACACGGGAAAGAATGGAAAGCCTTTTAATCCGCTCGAAGTCACGATCGAGAAGCTCCGCGCCCAGAGCAAACGTAAGTCGCCTTTGCGCGGCATCTACGAGGTCGGCCTGACCGACATGCTCACGGACGTGCCGATCTTCGATCCAGCGCTCGATTCCAAACGAACCATGGGCCAGCCGTGCCTTGCGCACTTGTCATTCAAGCTGCGTGAGAAGGGTGTTATGCTCACGGCTCTGTACCGCAACCACTATTATGTGCAACGCGCTCTCGGCAATCTGATCGGCCTGTCGCAGTTGCTCTACTTTGTAGCACGCGAGTCAGGTCTGGCTGCGAGATCCCTCGTGTGCCATTCGACGTTCGCCCGGCTCGACACCGATAAAGGTTGGAGCTTTACCGCCGTCAAGGAACTGCTCAACGAACTGAACGAATTGGCGCGTGAACAAGCGGTGGAGGAGGTTGAGTCATGACCAGTCAGGCGGCGCTGGAAATGGACTATTTTCAGACCCAAGCTTTCCGAACGGATCAAAATAAACGCGACGGCATGGACGGGCTCCGATTTCCGCTGCTCGGTCTATTCGGTGAAGCGGGCAGTCTGCTGAGCGCTCTCAAGAAGAAGCAACGTGACCGCGCCGCATACATCGGTTATCGCGAAAGCGTGATTGAGGAATTCGGAGACGTTCTCTGGTACTTCTCCAATATCGCCGAGCGCGCCAATCTCAAACTGAGCGAGCTCGCGGGTAAGCTGCCAACCGATGGGAACCATTGGTCGAGGGGAGGGGGGCACGTTTTCGTTACTTTCGGCGACCTGCAGCCCCTCGTCGGCGGCGGAGGACCGGCGGCGGAATCCGTCTACGAGCAGCGGCTCATCGAACTCGGCGGCAAGGTCGGTCGGCTTCTCGACGACGTCGCGCTTGGCCGAATCGAACGGAATCGGGATGCGTTGACCGGGCACCTGGTGGAGATCCTTCGGGCAGTAGTCTCCGCCGCCGCTGATGCGGGCGTATCACTGGAGGAAGTTGCCCATCACAACCTTGAGAAAACGAAGAGCCGATGGCCGCAACCCGACGAGCGCATACCGCCGCCGCTGTTCGACGAGGATGAGGATCCAGAAGAGCGCTTGCCGCGGCGCATTGAGATGAACATCATGGAGCGCGGCCTCGATGGAAAGCGGTATGTCCGGATGCAGTGGAACGGTGTGAACATCGGAGACCGGTTGACGGACAACAAGACCGAGCCGGATGACTATCGCTTTCACGATGTATTCCATATGGCCTGTGCGGCCATTCTGGGCTGGTCTCCCGTGACCCGGGCTCTGTTGAAAGTGAAGCGGAAGAGCAAACCGAGTGTGGATGAAAATCAGGACGGCGCGCGAGCTCAGCTGGTGGAAGAGAGCATCTCCACGTGGATCTTCGCGCACGCGCTGGAACTCGATTATTTCCGGTCAATAGACACCATCGACTATCCCTTGCTCAAGGCAATCGAAGCCCAGGTAAGAGGCTATGAGGTCGAGCGGTGCCCGCTGTGGCTTTGGGAGAAGGCGATTCTAGACGGCTACCGTGCCTTCCGCTGTCTGCGGGAGCAGCGAAAGGGCATCGTCATCGCGGATTTGCTCAGTCGATCGATCGAATTCAGGCCGATCGCGTAATGCAGCTGCGAGCCGCGGACCAAGACGCCACGCTTTCGTTCAGCCCCCACTTCGGCGGAAACCAGTAGTCGACTGGCTCAGAGTTGCGACGATACTCTTGTTTGATGCGCGCACGTCCTGACAGGCCGGTGACCTCGGGATGATAAACGCGGGCGTACTTGTCGACTTCGCAGAACAGATTCTGGCAATCGATGAGCTGGAGCGGACGACCCCAAAGCGAGGAGAACTCGATTCCCCGGCGCGCGAATTCTTCCTCCTGGTGCTCCGCCATCCACCGTATCAAATCGGACTCGGAGTACGAGCCGAAGTCGGCAAAGCACTTCCGAATACCAGAACGCGCGCCCGGGCCTGGCACCACGAAATCCATCTCTGAAAAATTCAGAAGGTCAGAATAGTTCAGATCGGTGGCATATTGGTAAGCCAGAAAGTCCCCAATCATCGGATATCCGCCCAGGAGATCGAATGCTTCCTGCATCGATCCGCATTGGGTCAGTCGCGTTGGAAGATCCTCGCGCATCATTTTTTCGAGGAGCTTCAGGTGAGCTTCGTGTTTACGTTGGCCTTCCACTCTTCCCGACGGCATAATGTAGGCCGCAGAATAGATCCTTCGTCCAGAAGTCATGGCATCGGAGAGTACTCGCTCATACGATGTGTAGTCATAGTTGTCCAGCGAGATAGCACCGCACTGCGACTCCAGCAGGCGCCATGTATCGATGCGGTTGAAGAGCTTGAAAAGAATCGTTCGGAAAAAGAGGTCGCGCGCGTTCTGCGGCCCTCCAAGTTGCACCTCGCGGATGAGGAACTGGCTGACGCGGTCCGCAGCCCGATAGGCATTGGTGAAGCGGTAGCGCACGAGAATCGGATCTGAGGTCCAAGGTGGCTGACTGCCCGCAGCCTTGCGAAAAAATACCCGCTGCCGCTCTGCGGCAAAGCGCCAGTAAGTATCGAAGACTTCCGTAGTGACCACACGAGACCTGGTGAGGATCAGAGGTCGCGCTACGATAGGCTCCAGGCGCTTCTCAAGAATCAGGCTCAGTTGAGGGCTCGAGTTGGGTTGTTTAGCTGTCATAGTTTTAGAGTTTCGAGAATCCTCTTCCTGGCTTCAGAAAGAGATTCGTTGGGTACGACGACAACCGGATGGCTGTTTCGCTCCGCATCGCTTAACCGTAGGTATTCTTCGCGCCACCGTGGCCACAGTTCGGCTGGTTCGGAGCGGAGTGGTTCGGAGCGGGTGACGAGAAAAAGCTGGTGGGGAAAAACCGGATCCCAGACCGCACGCTCGAGCGCTACCGTCCGGTCCAGTACGGAAGAGGTAGCGCCGCCGACGATGCCATAGACGAACGTCGACCACCAGAAACGGTCGAGTACGACGGTTGTGCCATCGGCGAGAAGCGGCTTGATGCGGTTCTCGATGGCGTCGATGTGAGCGGCTACATGGAGCAGCTGTAGACTCGCTGGGTTGAGGGCTTTGATTTCGAAGCGTGCCGGATCGTGGTGCAATTCGTAAACGTGCTTACCCAGAGTGCCATCCTCCCTACCCGGAAATGAGAGCAGTATGCACCGAATTCCGAATTCGCGCAAATGGGACGCGAACCAATCCGCGAGCGCAGATTTTCCGACTCCATCGGGCCCTTCGAAAACGTAAAGTTTGCCTTCCGTTGTCATGACCGAGCCCGAGTCTTCTTATCCGGCCGGCGTCCTGCGGAATTCGTCCTGGCAGTGTTCAGCGAAGCTGGCGGCCGCCTGGGAATAGAGCCTGCTCCTTCTGCAACAACCACTGCGCCGGCCGCTGAACGTGAGTGCGACAGAGAAACGAAGAATCGACGTACGCGTAGCGACTTGGCAGCCGAGGCCGCGAGACCGGTCACGAAAAGCTGGGGAGCTCCAGAGGTAGCGCAGATAATCTCGAAGTCACGCCATTTGAGTCCTTCCATTCCGGCGATTCCTAGCGCCTTCATGGCTGCCTCTTTGGCGCAATATCGCGCGGCGTAAGATTGTAGGGCGTGCGGTTGGGATCGGCAGTATTCGATCTCAGGTTCGGTGTAAACGCGATTCAGAAAGGCTTCGCCTGATTGGTCCATGGTACGGCCGAAGTCCTCCAGATCTTCCAAATCAAAGCCTACTCCGAGAACCATATAATTTCCCTTGTCATGCAAGTTTCTGATTCGGCTCGGCGCCTTCGCTCTGGATTGGTTTCCTATCGGAGTCTTTCGCGGCTTCATGCTCCGCCGATTTGCGACGCGGCGGAAATAGCAGTTGGGACAAACGCTCGGCACTAGCCGAACGGCTTTCATCGAGAACATGCCCGTAGACGTCTAGCGTAAACGCCACGCTCGCATGGCCCAACTGCTCGGAGACCAACTGGACTGGAACACCCTCGCGAAGAGCGAGCATAGCAAAACTGTGTCGGAGATCGTAAAGACGGAGGTTCGGCAGGCCAGCACGCCGCAGAAGCGGCTTGAAACATCGCTGGACGAGATTTCGTTCGTGGATTGGGCCGCGCGCCGCCCCTTGAAAGATCAGAACGTCCGGTCTAAGAGCGTAGGAAGCAATGCGTTCACGCACAAGTTCGGCGATCTCGGCAGGGAGTGCCACGGTCCGCCTGCTTCCTGGGCGTTTGGTATCGGCGAACGTCCACTTTCCCTTTGCGCGTTCGAGCGTCCGGGTGATAGTAAGTGTCGAGCGCGCCGAATCGAAGTCCGAAATTCGAAGGGCCAGGTACTCGCTCGGTCGCAGGCCAGTGGTCAAGGCAACCAGAAAAACGAGGGCCTGAGTATCCCTGCGACACTCCGATGCAAAGAGTTGCGCTTCTTCCCGCGAAAAGACGCGGAACTCTTTACGATTATCCCGCGGTAAAGGCATATCGAGAGAGGGATTCTCGTCGAGCAGTCTCCAGCGGCGAGCTTGATCGAGAGCGCTACGCAGGACGGCATGGGTGTAGCGAACGGTACGCGGCGAAAGTCCCCGAGCCGACATGTTGAGTAGAACCGACTGCAGAGCCAAAGGCCTGAGCCGATCGATCCTGATCTCGCCGAGCGCCGGCCGGACGTAGCGATCGAGCAGTGTTCGATAATCACGCGCGGTTTTGGCGCGCAGGCGCCCGTCGACGGCACCATAAAGCCACCAATCGAGGTATTGGTTCAACTTCGAGTGCTTTTCAGGTCGCGCGGGTGCAAGCGCGGCGAGTCCGGCCAACTCGGCTTCCGCGCCAGACCGGTCTCCACGGACGGTCTTACTGATATAGCGCCTCTTGCCGGTCGCCGGATCGCGGCCCTGGTAGAACCGGACCAGCCAGGTGCTGGGGCTGCGCGCGATGATTTGGCCGCGAGGCATGGGAGGTCTCGCAACAGATTATGACAGAAAACAGAAGCGCACACAAATGTTCCCGGACTCCGCAGAATCAATATCTTAAGTGTCGATTGATCGGCTGATTCGGACTCAGCCGATCAGCCGTGCGAAGAGCGTGCTTTTCGCGCCTGCAAGTCAAAGGAAAAACGTTGAGCCCTGCGACGGCGCCGCGAGTGGAAGTCTGGATGCAGGCTTCGGCGCCCGGCAAGAATGACCCGGTAGCGCTTCATTGAACTGACCCGCCCTGAGAACGGGACTGCGCTACAGAGAGTCGTCATCCACGCCGAAGGCGTGTTCGTTGAAGTGTTGAGAGCGGGCGATATCAATCCACGCCGCAGGCGTGCGGTTTGGTTTTCCATCATCCGGGCCCGCGGCGCGCAAGGGGGCTACCGCGTTGGCGCAATGCGTTGGAGTTTGTGGCGGAGATAGTGGAAGTATTCCGGGCTGACCTGCAAGGCCAGCACTTCCTCGATCACAGGAAGGAAATAGGCCAGCGAGCGAATGGTGCCCATGCGCTGGCAGTCCTCCAGGTCTTGGCGTGCCACCGGCACCAGAAACTTCAACGCCACCTGCGCCAGGACCTTGCCCTCACGCACTTGCTGCTGAATGGCTTCCGGCAGAACCTCCACCAGCGCCAGCCGCCGCGATACCCAACTCACGCTGCGGTCGAACCGACGCGCCAACCCATCGAGCCCGTAGCCGAAGCGCCGCTCCAACTCAGCGAGCAGCCAGCCCACCTCCAACGCCGTCTCGTGTTCAGATAATCGCAGGGAGCGGTCCAGCAATACTGCTGCTGCCTCACCCATCGGCCACACCACCGCTTCCACCGTGTCCCGGCCCAGTTGTTCCAGCGCCGCGATCCGCTTATACCCGTCGATGACCACGTAACAATCTGCCTGGCTTTCGGCCGCCACCACCACGATGGGCGTTTGCTGGCCGCTCTCGGCCAGCGAGGCCAGCAGTCGCCGCTGGCGCGCCGGGTGGCGAACTCTGAGATGCTCCCATCGGCGATCGAGCTGGTGAAACTCCAGTTGCATCAGACAGGCTGAATGTACGCGAGGGTCGACCGGTGGATCAATATGTCGGGATTAAGTCGCGCGCTTCTTTCCAGTGCCGCTCCCGTTCCCAAACACGTTCCATTGCGCGTCGGCAGGCGTGCGAACAGAAGCGCTGCATGGGACTTCGCCGTGCCCGCACGAACCTTTCGTAGCAGCCCGGCCGGTCGCAG
>Ga0163163_10001199_pt1 | contig 21935 bp, 14 predicted proteins | sample S65metaG_FD_119766 | JGI IMG/M metagenome (GOLD analysis project Ga0163163, IMG submission 119766) | Switchgrass rhizosphere microbial communities from Kellogg Biological Station, Michigan, USA - S6-5 metaG | ecosystem: Host-associated > Plants > Roots > Rhizosphere > Soil | place: USA...
CTAGCTCCGCCCCCATCTACGGCGGCGTTTCCAAAGATCGTACTGTTGGTTATGTTCATGGTCCCATCGACATTTCGTATCCCGCCCCCCTGGCCTGGAACACCCTGCACTCGGTTATTGACAATCGCACTGTCTGCAATCGTCACGGTGTCATTAACTTCGTTATATATGCCGCCACCTTGAGCATCGGCAAGGTTGTTGGCAATGGTGCTGCCGCTGATCTTAAGTAGGGAATTCTCGCCGTTGAATATCCCTCCGCCCTTAGTTGTGCCATCGCCGTTGTCTTTGATCGTGCAATTCGTAATGTTCAAATTAGCGAAACGTAGATTGGAGAGGCCTCCGGCCGTGCCGCCGGAAATCGTCAGCCCAGAGATGGATACAGTCGCGTCTGTGACGTTGAAAATTCGATTGCGGAAAATTGAAGACGATCCGCGCACCGTGAGTTGGCCAGCGCCTGGCCCTTGGATGGAAACGTTCGTGGTCAGGAAAGGTAAACTAGATGCTAGGGGGATGGTGCAAGCACCGCTAACACAGTGCGGATCGGCTGCGGGAATTGAAAACTGAATCGTGTTGGTGTTTGTGTTTGCATTCGCTTCCTGAATGGCGGCGCGCAATGTACACGGACCACCTGAACCGCCTTGAATGGAAATCGTGCCGCACCTCCCGTCGCCGGGAACGGGATCACCGGAGTCACCAGTACTATCTACAATGAAAGGTGAGTTTGCTTGTGGTTCTAACGGAGCGGTTTCGGCATTGCTTAACGGTGTCCGTCCATCCTTCGCGGGCGAACTGCTGCTGGTCACTGACCATGATCCTAACAGCACGCCCAAGATCACGGACGTAAGCGAGAGCAATTTCAGTTTCGCCAAATTCCTGCAAGACGTTTTTCTTAGACAGAATAATCTCAAATTTCACACTCCTGCTTGACGAATTCTTCTAGTCGATTGCGACTCGCTCGCTTTATGGTCCAAACCTGTGACGATACTCATCTGAAGCGATGAAGGCTTTCACCATCTCGGCGTTCACAAAGTTTCCGTTGAACTGATTCAGCTTAGTCAGCCAGAAGTTGTAGCCATCGAAGTTTGTATCGGGAAAGTTGTTCGGATTGCGACGCAGGTAGCCAAAGTACTGCATCAACACAAACGCTTTGTTGAACTCTGCATTGCGAAGATCTACGTGCTCGGCAACTGCGCGTAACACTTGCGCTCGCTTTACCGGATCCGAAGGCGTTGCGCCCAACACTGAGATGAGATTTTCCTTCTCTGTTGTGGATAACACGCCGCCTGCGTTTGCATCCAGCTGCGTAACAATCTGATCAGCAGTTAATGGATTTGGATAAGCAAGAAGGAACTCCGGTCGCTGTACAAATCCCAAAACAAAAGCTTGCTTGTTACTGTCTAACAAAGCTTCCCAACCGGGAGCACCAACTACGACATTACGTCCAATTTCCTGTGTGTCGCGCAGAAAGCTGTTTAGCGTCACCGGCACGGGTGTCCCCGCGATATTGCCAAATTCTGATTTGTATAAACGGTAGACGAGATAGCCAGTCTCCTGAAACTCAATCGACAGAAAGAAAGCAGCTGAAACATTGATTCTCTTTACTTCAGTGCACGACGGGTTCGACCCGCACGAGGTGATCTCGTTGGTCCAGAAGGCGAGTCCAGGTGCATCGGGAACACGATTGAGAAAATCAAAATAGTGTTCCCTCACAAAGAATCCTGCCTGATCGATGGGATTCACTCCAAGAGTGACATCGTTATCGCCAATCGTGAGAGTCGAAGTGCTGGGAATGCCAAGTCCCGCACCAGCCGGATTGTTAAGGTTGAGGGTTAACGTTTCCGCTCCTTCCGGATAGACATCGTCGACGATAAGAACCGTGATGCTCTTCGAAGCCTCATTGGGGCCGAAGGTCAAAGTGCCGAGTGCGGTAATGTAGTCGCAGCGCGATGAGGCAGGTCCATTTGCGACACTACATTGCTGAGCGCCGGCTACATCGGATGTCGTGTATTGAACAGTTGAGGTACCAGTCGTATCCCCAGCCCGCATCACGTTGATCGTTGCGAAAAGTCCGCTCTCGATCACATCAAAGTTAGCGGCAGTGAATTGAATTGCTGTCGTTGATGCAGGGCTCGCGGACCCCACAGTATTCCAGTAACCACCGTTTATGCTAAATGTTCCGCCGCTCATGTTGTTGGAAGCAGCGACTTCCGCGACTGTTCCGTCGAGGCGCAATGTCCCAGCGTTGCTCGTTCCTCCGCCTCCGGCAATTACCTTTCGATCGATGACAGATTGTCCAGACTGGGCCATAGCTGAATCAGTCAGATCGAGAGTCGGTTCGGGAGAAGCGATCGGCTCAATGTTATTAACTGCCACTACCGGAGTTTCATATGACTCAAGGAAGGTCGACGATGCAACAGTGGTGAGCAACAACAGAAGAAAAGCAGCAAGCAAAATCGATATACGCTTGTTCATGGCATTACTCTTACCGACGTCTGGTGCGCATATTTGCAACGGTCCGCTTCAACGCAGCAATTTCCTTCTGCTGACGTTTGAACGTCAGTCTTTGCGTTTCAATCATTTCGCTCTGCTTCTGAATTTGGACCTGCTGTTCTTTGATGGCGTTGAGCATGGTCCACAGAATTGGATCGTTATTGACTACCAAATACCCGTTATCAGTTTTGGTTACTGCTTCAGGAATTACTTTCTGCACTGCTTGTGCGCTAAAGCCGATGTGTTCGCCGTCAGATTGCAGCTGCAAGGCATTGTTAGGTTTGTATTCGTAACGGAGCGGTTGTAGGCGCATCAGCGCTTGTAGACCGGGCAAGAAAGTGCCTCTGATGTTTTTCAGTCGGTTGTCGGAAAAAGTACCCCACGATCCGCCTCCCGGTTTGTTCGCAGATCCATTCACGCTGAGGTTCGCGGTCGGTGCCGTCGTTCCGATGCCGACGAAGCCTTGTGTGTTTATGAGGAAGTTCTTGTTGTTATTGTTGGCGTCATCGCCTGTCAGTTCCAGTGCCGCTGCAGCACCTGTTCCAAATTGTCTGAAAACCCATGCTCGTTCAGTTCCCAGGTGTAAAACCCTGGCGCCATCACCGGTCGCAACAACAGATAGTCTTGCAGTTGGCGCGGTCGTACCGATGCCGACGTCAGTATCACTTAGAGAACCGTTGACTCCATTAATGCTGCCGAGTACAAGCGAGTTGCTGGTATCGACCTGAGCATTTGCGCCGATCGCACTTGCATTGCGAGGGTTGAAAGTAGCGGTTGTGTTTATTCGTGAGTTGGCACCAAGTAGCGTGTCGCGATCACCACTAGATTGCAAGAGTGCGACGTCCGCGTTTGAACCAACAAAGGTGTTGAAGTTACCAGCGTTGTTATTTCTACCTGCGTTTGACCCAAAGAAGGAATTGTTATTGCCAGTCGACGTGAATACACCGGAAAAGGATCCAAAAAAACTATTTTCGGACCCGGTCGTATTTCTGGTTCCAGTGGAATCACCAAAGAATGAGTTTGCGGCGCCTGACGTATTCTCGAACCCGGTACCACTTCCGAAGAAAGCATTATTAAAACCGTCCGTGGTGTTAGAGCCTGTAAACCCTCCGACAAAGGTATTGTGATTTCCAGTCAGATTAGCGTTGCCGCTCAGGGAACCTACAAACGTGTTTTCATTGGGAAGGCTTCCCGCAAGAAAGCGAACACCGGAAAGGTTGTATTGTGTTGTCGCTTCGAAAATGCTCGCAGAGCCGGTACCAGTGATGTTGAAATTGGACGAAGCCTGAGGACTTGTATTGTTTTGAATGTAGTTACCGCTGCCCGCTGTAACACCACTCGCGGGCACACTATCCGCTGTCGCAGCATTCAAACTTCGAACTGCATACGGTGTTGAAGTTATCGGTTGTCGTGGGGTGAGTGTAGTGAATGAACCAACACCAGCAGGTCGTACCGCGATCTCCAAGAAACGACTAGCACCCGGGAATGCGCCGGCACCAAAATCGAGATTGATGGTGAAGACGCCGTTGCTAACTGCGACAGTGTTCAAATTTTGAGTCGAACCAACCTGTCCGCCGCCACTTAAACTGTTCCACAAGCTAAACTGCAGATCGTAGTTTCCGTTTGTTGGAGTACCACCGTCAGCTAGTAGACCTTGATATGTGAAGCTGGTCGATTGTGCTCGCGCAGTTGAGTAGATAGATAAAACAAAGAGCAACACGATTAGCACAACTACTTCTGCACCCACTCTGCGTCTCTGTGTTGAAGGAAGTGGACAACACCGCAGAGCTGCAGAGGCAACTGAAAGCATCAAAGGTTGGTTCGCTACTTTCATCATTCCACTCCAACTAGTTTGCAGAACTTCAAATCAGGGCCAGCTTCGCCGTTAAACACACCGCGCACGGTTATGTACTGCTCACCTTTTGATCTTTGAAAATGTTTCGGACTGCTCTGTGCTGAACCAACAAACGACTCTTCGGTCTGACTTCAACCCCTTGTCCTCCAGTAGAACCGAACCTTGATCTGCTCCTGGCACAGGCATGACAGCAGGCAGCTCTGCGTAACCTCTGATTGTTATCTCTGTGCCATCGTAACGACTTCGCACTTCGGCGCCAGATCGCTCGTATTCGGCTGCGAGACTGTGCGCCGAGACTGTTCCATTCATTTGGGACCCTGAACGATGGCAGTTCAATAACAAAAGCGACACGCCTACAATCACTAAACTTTTCCAGTTTGAGCCCATCCGTTCTAAGGGTAAGACAGTCATGAATCCGATTTTCTGCTCCTTGGATTGGGTGCTAGAATCAGCACCCAACTTCCCAGTTCAAATTTTTGGCAAGGTGACCGATCACCAGGTCCAGAGTCCTGAGCAAATGCAGAGTAAGTTCTGAGAAAATTCTGAGGACACCGATGTCTTTGGCGGAGAACAGGTTTTATCGGTTCGGGGAATTCACCGTTGATGGTGAGCAGAAGGTTCTCCTACACGACGGCAAGCGGGTAGCTCTGACACCTAAGGTTTTCGACACGCTGCTGATTCTCGTGATGAACGGCGAGAGGATCATTGAAAAAGACGAATTGATGAGTCGACTCTGGCCAGACACGTTTGTCGAGGAATCAAATCTAACCTTCAACATCAAACAGCTGCGAAAAGCACTTGGCGACAGTGCCAAACAACCTCGCTTTATTGAGACAGTAGCCAAACGAGGCTACCGGTTCATTGCCCACCTCGATGATCAAAACATCGACGTCGCAACAACCGTCCCGCCCCAACTTACGCACTCGAGTTTTCCTCGAACATATGCCATTGCTGTAATCGCGTTCCTGGTTATCGCAACAGGTGCGGCTGTGCTATGGCTTACAGTTCATCGATCTAACGTCTCGGCGATGTCAGCCCCGATTCTTTCAACTCCGTTTAGATCAGAAAAGTTTTTGACTGGAGGAATGATTCGTGCGGTGATAACTCCGGACGGGAAGTATGTTGCTTACTCGGCTGAGAGTGCGGGTAAACAGGCCGTCTGGCTGCGCCAACTCGAAACTTCGGAGAACATTCAGATTGTGCCAGCGTCTGATCACCAGTATCTCGGGCTGGCCATTTCACACGACGGCAAGGCGCTCTATTTTGTTCGCAAGACCCTGACAAATCCGCCGGTATCAGCGCTCTATCGCGTCATGACCTTCGGAGGCATTCCGAAAAAAATCATTGACATGGTGGAAGGTTCCGTTAGCCTCACGCCAGATGACCAGCAAATAGTTTTCATGCGCTGCAAGTATCAGGATGAAGATTACTGTTCGCTAATGCTGGCCGATGCCGATGGGAAAAGTGAACGAACTCTTCTTACGCGCAACCGACCAGTCCGTTTGTCGGGAAGCCAGTTTGCGCCTGATGGTCGATCTATTGCCTTCGCATCAGGTCAATCGTCGAACGGGGGCTCTGACTTTCACTTGATGTCTTTCGATCTAACAACCTCTACCGAGAGGCAAATCACTCCAAAGTCATTCTTCGATATTACTAATATTAAATGGCTTCCCGATGGTCAGGGATTACTCATTACGGCTAAAGAAACTCACGACGGCAGACTAAAGATATGGTTCGTGTCGTCCTCGGGTAGTGACATTCGCCCAATGACCAGAGACGCCACTGACTACATTAACCTGAGTATCGATCGTGCGGCTGACAAACTAATCGCCACCCAGTTGACCAATACTTTCCATTTGTATCTGGGAAAGATTGACGACGTGGGAAATCCCGTGACCCTCGCCTTCGCACGAAGCGGCGTTGCTTTTACCACTGATGGAAAGGTTCTCTACGAAGGAAACGACGGTGATATTTGGACCATCAATCGTGATGGCAGTGAACAAAGGCAACTGACCAATAATGCTTTCAGCGATATCCATCCGCTTGCATCACGAGACGGTCGTTATGTGTTCTTTACATCAAACCGCAGCGGTTCTGCCCAGGTTTGGAGGATGAATCGCGATAGCACCAATCAAATTCAGATCACGAAAATTGAAGGTGGGTTTCCAATATTCGCTACCAGCGATGGTCGGTGGATCTACTTTAGGTCAGCGCTTCATCAAACTCTGCGGCGCGTTTCAACCGATGGTGGTCAGGAAAGTGAGGCATCTACCGGTGAAACGGCGAACCCAGCATTTTCTCCAGACGGGAAATACTTTGCTTACTTCTTTCGTAATGAGGCTGATCATCGATTCCAGATAGCTATTGACTCAGCAGACACGAAGTCGAGGATGAAAACTTTTGCCTTAGCTGACGATACTTTTGCCCAAGGCCGAATTGCCTGGTTGAGTGACAACAAGAGTTTTTACTACATCACGATGAATGGTTCGCAAAGTGCGCTTTGGTATCAAACTTTGGACGGCAAGAACCCACCAAAGCACGTCGCTAATCTAGGCGATGACGAGATCAGCTACTTTGTGCTGGCACCTGACGACAACACCTTTGCGTTCATTCGAGGTAAGTGGATTTATCAGGCAGTCTTGATCGAGGGATTGCAGTGAGTCATTGGTACTCACTGAGTTCCACCTTGATCTACTCAAAATCGTCGAACAGAAGCACCTTGAACTAGAACACTTCGGCGAGAAGGTTGCCAGGTAACTCTCTCTCTCTTGAAAACTTAAACAATGGAGCACTGATATTTCTCAGGAGCAGCAAAGAGTTCTTCGCATCGATATCTGACTAAGAAGTGAACCTAGAACGGGTTTTGTCGCTGTTTAGTTGAACGGGGCGCGGATGGGGCGACCGGGATGGATGCCTGACCGGAGTCGACCGTCCTTAACGATCAAAACGCCGTTCACCAGTACAAACTTGACTCCTTCAGCGTACTTAGCCGGCTCCTGGAAAGTTGATCGATCGATGATCGAATGCGGGTCGAAGATGGTTAAATCCGCATCCGCACCGAGGCGGATGCGACCTTTGTTTTTCATTGAAGGCACGCGTCGTTCGAGGCGTTGAGCGGGCATCAGCGTCATTTTCGTTAAAGCGTCCATCAAGGTCAGCAAATGCTGCTCGCGCACGTAATTGCCTAAGACGCGTGAATAGGTCCCTGCGGTGCGCGGATGTCCCTTGCCGTTTTCGAGAATTCCGTCGCTGGCAATCATCGTGACAGGACTCTTGATCGCAGCAGTCACAATCTCTTCGGTCATCGAGAAGACAGCCACCATGCCGCCGGTCTTTCGATATTTATCGAATGTGTCTTTCGTCAATCGTTCGCCGGTCGCGGCCCATTGCAGATCTTTGTAGTCGATATCAAAAACTTCCTGCCAGCCTTCGTCAAAAATCGCAGACTTGATGTCAGTCATGCCGGCAATGTATGGATAACACTCGGTGGTGACGTCGAGTTTGTGTTCCTGTGCTTCAACAACCATCTGAAGCAACTTCGGAGTTGCTGGTCCACCGGTGCTTTGAATGTGAACGACGTGCAATGGCGCCCCGGTGATCGCCGCTGCCGAAATAACTTCTTCCAACGCTTGAATGCTGCTCGCGGGTTCTTTGACACCTGCGTGCCGCATGTGGACGTGACAGGATGCGCCGTAACGCGCCGCGACGCGAAACATCTCGAGGATCTCCCAGCGCGACGCATTCGGTGTGTATTGAAGTCCGAATCCGACAGCCACCGCACCACGCTGCAAGCCTTGTTCGAGACGCTGCTTCATCTCCTTGATCTCAGCATCTGTTGCAGCTCTGCGCGCGGCGTCCCCTGTTGGCAGAAACTTCACCGGCTCGTGCATCGCAGCCATGCGCGCGGCCAGGTGTCCGGCACTGACTCCGTAATTGATCAGAGACTTTTGTTCGCGTTGCCCATACCAGGCGTCGATGTCTCCGGTGCCGACTTCGAGTTCGAGAGCCGTGGTCACTCCGTCCATCGCTTTGAAGCGATAGTTTTCTTCGTCCTGTCCATGCTGGTGCAGGTCGATGAAACCGGGTGAAACAACGAGGCCACGAGCATCAATCACCGTGCGCCCGACAAGATCGTTGGTCGTGATCGCTTTGATGGTGCCGTTTGATATGCCGAGATTGCGGATCGCATCAGTTCGCGATTCCGGATCGATAACTCTGCCGTTGAGGACGACGAGATCGAACGACATTTGTGAGCTCGAAAAAGCGGGAATCAATACCGCCGCAATGATCAACAAAACAGGTCCTATAGGACCAATAGGACCAATTCTCATCAACGCACCTTTCCGCGTCCTGCAACACGCCAGGACGTCTCTACCTGATCGCCTCGCACGCCATAGATCTCATCGTGCAGGTTGATCGTCGTGCAAACGTGATTCGGAATAATGCTAAGCTGTTCTCCCACTCGATAGCGGCGCTCGGAACGCTCGATGTTCAAGTGCCCATGCTCTTCGGAAAGGCGCTCAATAACTGCGGAGTGATCTTCCTTCACCAGTCCAAACCCGTTTCCGCCTTCTCCCTGGAAACGATCGGAAGAGAAAGTCTTCGAGCCTCCATCAACGATCGCGTGTCCGGGAACGGCAGTGCTCACAACGGTGACCAGGACTGACAACGCACAATCGCTCAAAGAGGCCGCGGAGATTGCCACGGTATTTCGATCGTTAAATATGTACATTCCCGGTCGCACTTCGTTCACGCCATGAAACAGATCGCTTTCATATGCAGTCGGCGTTGATCCGCCGCTCACAATCGCCAATGGCAAACTCGCGCGCTGAAAAGTTTCCAGAGATCGGTCGAGAAAATCGTTGACCTTAGTGCGCAGCACTGATCTCGCTTCTGGTCCAACGCTGAAGTGTCCCGGAAAAAACATCAGGCCTTTAAACTCCAGCGCGGGCAGTGTCGTAATCGTCTGTGCCAGAGCTAACAGATCTTTTTCATTGCCGAGCCCACAGCGGCCGAAACCCACGTCCATCTCGACCAGCACGCCTATCCTTGAGCCTTGTCGCATAGCTGCGGCTGAGATCCCGCGTGCTGCTTCATCCGAATCAAGCGCGACCGTGATCTTTGCTTGTTCCGCAATGTGGGCGAGGCGTGTCGTCTTTGCATCACCGACAATCGGATAAGCGATCAGCATGTCGGTGATGCCGGCGTCGAGCATCACTTCAGCTTCGCCAAGCTTGGACACGGCGATGCCGATAGCGCCGCTGGCGATCTGTCGTTTTGCCAAACCGGGAATTTTGTGCGTCTTCGTGTGAGGGCGCAGCAGGATTTGATGCTGGCGGCAGTACGCGGCTATGCGCGAGAGGTTCTGGTCCATCACGTCGAGGTCGACGACGACGGCGGGTGTTTCGAGTTCAGAGATGAGCATGATGGGATCTTGGCTATGGCGCAATTAGACAGGATTTAAATCCTGCGATCTCGAATGGCGCCTCTTGTTTCGACGACTTGCGCGTTACCATGTCTGTGACTTCGATCATCGCCGGATAACGACCCGGAAGTCCACTCAGACGCTTGTATTCAGCAAACTTCAGATTGGGTACCGGCTGGTTCTGAATCACCCAAAGTAACACTCATTCAGAGCCCAGCGCGCTTCGTTTGGAGCCCTTGATGCAAACGCCTCGGCCATCTATTCAACGTTCAGCTGAAACAACATCATCAATTCGTCGTTTCCAATATTGCCCGTAAATACTAACAACAACTTCCAAGCTCTCGCCTCAAAAATAATGGTTCAACAAAATCACTGTCATTCGTAACGATGATCTGTTGTTCGGTGATGGAGAGGTTGATTAGAACTTGATCCGTAGTGCGATTGGCTTCGGGAAGGTCGAGGGTGCGAGTCGCTTCAATGGAAAGACTGGGCGCCGGCATGGTCGAAGAAATGGACGCGCGCCTGCAGCTATGACGTTCACTACAGCAGCCCGTTAGTAAGGTGATTATCCCGTCAGGGTAGGTGTATGCCAGTTTGGAGGGATAATCTCCCGAACCTTTACATACTATTAGTGGGTCTGAGCTTGTCCCGCCTTATCTCTTGTGAGGGTTATAACTTGCCTGACGGCATCTATGACTAACTCTGGTTGCTCATCCTGAATATCGTGTCCGCTCTTTTCGGCGACGACCAGCTTGCCGTTCGACGAGCGCCGCGCGTGATCCTCTTGCATCTCACGCCAAGCTTGCTCCCTTCTCGCAATCGTCTCGGCAGACCAGTCGGCGGGGTAAGGATCAACCCGCCCGCGAGCCAATACGTACAGCGGTATATTGGTGCGCCAGTGGGCCGCTCTAACCTGAGCCAGAACCTGATCCATGTCGACGCCCTCCTCGTTTTGCATCAGCCCGTTGTGACGGCGCTTTGCATGTTCGGGCGTGATGAGAGCTTTATCTCGCCCGACTTGGTCTTCGTGCGAGGAATCGACGAGCACCATGCCGACAACGTCACCGGGGTACTGGTGGGCATAGAGGATCGCACACAAGCCGCCGAACGAGTGCCCGACGAGCACGTAAGGCCCCAATTCTCCGGCCTTCGCCAAAAGCACGTGTAAGTCTTGAACGATCTCTCCTCCTGTCCGAAGCTCGATATACGTGCGCGCTCCGAAACGGCGGAGCGTCCTGGGCGCCCGATCACTTTTCCCCTCGCCCGGGCGGTCGTAGACACATACGCGCGTGAATTTGCTGACCTCCGGCATCACCTTGTCCCAAGTGCGGGAGCTGTCCCCGAGCCCCGCCTCCATAATGACAGTCGCGCCGCCGCTACCGATGCATTTGACGTGAAGCCTGTGGTCGCCGACATCAACCAACTCGTCCAGGTCAGACTGTCCGCCCGAGTCGTTTCGAGATGGCTTCGTTGAGGTGGCGTTCTCCTGTGCGGCTGAAAAGATGGACGGCGAGCAGAGCAGAATCGGCGCGAGGAGAAACTTTAACAACGATGTAGATTTCATCCTACTCCTTCAGATTATTGTCACGGCAGGTTCGCGTCGCGGCCATCATGCTATACCCGACTAATTGCTGTGAAGTAGCCAAAACCTACTATGATGGGATAATTAACGTTAGTAATTAGCACTTTAGTGTAGAGCACAAGAACTCCCCCACGCCGGATTTTTAGGAGTGTCGGCCACCGCCATTCCTGATGCTGGCCGAACAAGATTGAGTGCTGGCGAAAACGGGATCCTCGTTGCGAGCCTGGATGACGGCGGGTCCGCCAAGGCGGCGGGCATCGAGCCAAACGACATCATCACCCAGATTAACGGTCACAAGGTGATCGACGTCAGTGGCTTCGTGCAGTTTGCCAGGGGCTTGCACGCCGGCGACGTCGCCACGATTACCTTGCTGAGAGGATCTGAACGACTGATGAAAGAGGTCCCGCTCAAACCGCGTCCTTATGAATCCGCGCCCGATACCGATACCGAATACAAATCGGTAACCGTAGACGGCTCGCTGCGACGCGTAATAGTGACCAAACCGAAAACAGCAGGTAAGCATCCGGCAGTCCTGTATATTAACGGCGTCGGCTGTTTCTCGCAGGAGAGCATCGACCTCAGCAGTCCCGACGCAAAACTGCTTTACGGACTGACTCGCGCCGGGTTCGTGACGATGCGGGTGGAAAAAAGCGGCATGAGCGACAGCCAGGGGCCGCCGTGCGCAAGTCCGGAAGTTGATCTGGAGGCCGAGATGCGAGGCTATCTCGCCGGCCTGAAGGCGCTGAAGGCATATCCGGTCGTTGATTCAAACGCCGTTTTCCTTGTTGGGTTGAGCATTGGCGGAGTGGAAGCGCCGCTGGTCGCGCAACAGATTCCGGTCAGAGGCCTGGTCGTGATCAATACGGTCGCGAAACCTTTTCTCGAATACTTGACGGACACGCGCCGCCGACAACACTTATTGCGCCATACAGCTTACGACGAGATGGAGCAGCGACTCCGGCTCAACGAGCAGTGCAATCATCGCTTACTCATCGAGCGCGAGACACCGGAACAAGTAATCAAGGAGATTCCGGGCTGTGGCGATTACATCACGTACCCGGCGCCTTACACCTTCATGCAGCAGTGGGCAGCGCTTAACCCGGCGCAGGAATGGAAAAAGGTAAACGTGCCAGTGCTGGTCGTCTACGGAACATCAGATTTTATTTCTACCATCTTTGATGACCCCTATCTGGTAGACATTATCAACAGTTTCCATCCGGGACACGCGAGTCTTAAGGCTGTTCCGAATATGGATCATTACCTGACGCGCGCTGCCTCGATGGAGGAGAGTATGACCAGGCCAGTGGGGGCGCGGGTGGAGTTTGCCCCGGCGGTGCTCGAAGCCATCAAGAGCTGGCTTCAACAACAGGTCAGTATGTCGGCAGCGGCGAACAGGTAAGTCGGACCTGTGGGCAGTCCAAATGATGCTGATAATGATCCGTTTCGCGAATGTTGTTTTCAGTTCAAATGTCCAGACCAATGCTCTTACGCCTCATCACCCGCCTGTCGTTGGCCTTAGGCTCCAGTCCTGATTTTGCACTAGGCAGGCAGCAGAAAAGTGAAGTACAGGTGGGGCGCGGTAGGCGCGCCGACGTGCTTCGTTTCGAGTTGATCGAGAACCGCATCTTGGAATGCGATTGCTAACTGTCTCGCGGGGTCGACTTTCCGCGCTTCTGTTCGAGCAGCTTACTTCCTGACAGCATGTACCGGGTTGTTCCTTTTATACTCGGACAACACGACGCGTCCTTCGGCCCATAACTTAAGGTGTCGAGAAGAATTGAATTGTTCTCAACAGAAGTCAACTCGACTCCTCGTGTAGATTTCCCGCCGACATCTACGTGCGTTAACGGCGTCAGCGTGCCGTTTTTTCGTGCGAAGATAGCAAGGTACTGAATATAGAGATTGCTCCCGCCCTGCCCCTCAATTGTGTAAAGCACGACTGTTTCGGGTTCACCGTCGTGAGTCAGGTCGCCCGTCATTACTTTTCGCGCTTCTTTGTACTCCTCACCTCGTTCGCGCTTTGCTTGCCGCGCGATGAAGGAATCGATCACGGCAGTGTCGTCATCCTTATTTGCTGACCTTAGGTTAGGTGAAACGATAAGGACAAAAGCGATGATGAGAAGAGTTCGAGATTTCATGGCTGGTTGCCCTCGATCAGCCACCCCAACTGTCTATACCAACTTTCCGTGACCTACCTTGGGATTCTTTGAGTATTTGATTTGACCTCGTTAGCGTAATGATTAAACGTCAACGGATCAAACTGCCGCGTTTGGATATGGAAAGTCGTTGGGTTTCGGTAAGCCAGGAATCAGGTGAGTTCGGATGGCGGCATCACAGACTCCAAAGCCCCAGTTGATAATTCGTTCTTGAAGTGAACCGTCGAGTTTTTTAATCGCGTCGGAGTATTTGCAAGCACTGAGGTCTTCTCAAATGGACAATCAAGAGCAGTCGGCAGTTTGTAATCACCAATGTCCGTTCGGATTCCCCAATATGTTCCCTTGCGCAAACCAAGCTGGTATGAACCGATGGTCTGACGTTTACGGAGACTGCGTACCTGAGTGTCTAATAGATTAAGAACTCGATAAACGTGTTCCAACCACTCACGCTTAGGTCGAGGTTCATCGGATGAACCACCACCGCCATCGCTCACAAGAATCGTTTCGTATCCCTTCCAGGCAGTTTCTAAGCCGAGATTGTCATAAACACCTCCGTCCGTAAGAACCACTTCGGACGTGTACGGTTCGAATTGAAGGCACCCTTAGTTGTTGGATCGAAGTCCGCAGGATTGAGCTTGAGCACCGCTGGGGACAGAAATGGCGGAAAAGCAGATGAAGCAGCTACGGCAACTGCGAGATCAACTTTCGGGTTTCTGATCAAAGCTACGCGATAGTCGCCCATGAAAGGGTTTGCTGAATCGCCATAAGACATTCGTCTGAACATTTGTCGCGTTGATTACAAATCTTGGACCTTCATTGTCGGTTGGCAAGTCTTGAAGAGTTGCGTTTCCGAAAAGATGTCGGCGATATGCATCGGCAATTTCATCAGCGATCGTTTTGCGAGGCAGCAGAATGCCCTTAACGATCGAACCTTGATCAATCGTGTCATCTGCAAGGTGCCGAATAGGATCGATGAGTAATTCTTTGGACCCATGAATTTCACGCGATGCGCGATCGTCGTACTGTTTGGTTGAAGTACAACCTTAAGCGCTCAGAATCCATTCGAGATTGAGGGTTTGAAAAGAACTTGTTGGAGGTTTCGACTAGTTGAACGTTTTGTGCGTACGATCCACGCGTCAATTCGCTTCTCGAGTACATCCATTGGCAGGGCACCCGCGCCGAGAACCTCGTCGTGAAAGGCGCGAATATCAAATTTGTCGCCCAACTCTGCCTGGGCTTTTTTGCGCAATCGCAATATCGTTAGTTGACCGATCTTGTAAGCCAACGCCTGGCCCGGCCACGCAATACAGAGGTCAGCTTCAGACTGAAAATACGCCTCGTTGGCACTCGAATGATCGCGCATGAACTGCAATACCTGGTCTCGGGTCCAATGCTTATAATGAATGCCGGTGTCGACCACCAGTCTGACGGCACGCCACATCTCATCGTCGAGTCGACCGTAGTTGCTATAGGGATTCTGATAGAAACCAACTTCCTTTCCAAGTCGCTCCGAGTAGAGGGCCCATCCTTCGACAAAGGCCGTGTAAGAGCCTTGTTGGCGGAAAGGTGGTAACCCCGGCAACTCTTGAGCGATCGAGATTTGCATGTGATGCCCGGGTACTCCCTCATGGTAGGCAGTGTCTTCATTGTTTATCGTCAACTGATTTTCATAGTCATAAGTGTTAACGAAGACATGGCCGGGACGCGACCCGTCGGACGTGCCCTGGAAGTAAGACGTAGACGCAGTCTTCTCACGAAAAGCTTCCACCGGAAGTATCTCGAGTTTTGCTTTGGGCAGGCGGCCGAACAGCTCAGGAAGTTTTTTCCACATCTGGTCGGTATAAGTTTGGTATTCGTCGAGAATCTGTTGCCGCGACTTGGGGTGTACCTCCGGATTCTTCTTTAGCGATTCTTTAAAACTCTTGAGATCGCTGAATCCCAGCTGTTTTGCCACCGCCGTTTCTTCAGCTTCAATCCGCGCTACCTCCTTCAGGCCGAGTTCATGAATTTCTTCCGGAGTCATGCTTGTGGTTGTTTGCCGTCGCACGGCAAAGGCATAACGCTCGGCGCCAAGCGGCAACGATGAAATACCAATTTGGGTTCTACCCTTTGGTGCATACTCATCCCGCACAAAAATCAGAAATCGTTGGTAGGTTGGCAATACCTGATCGCGAATCGCTGCGATGACTCTCGCACGTAAACGCTCACGGTCAGCATTTGAGAACTCTTTGGGAAAGTTAGTTGTCGGTTGGGCAAATGGTGTCTCTTCGGGTTTCTGATTGGCGATTCCCGCAGTCTGGTCGGCAACTTCTACGAGCAGGATCTTGGGCGGCATCAAGCCGTCTTTCATTCCCTTACGCATCTGGACCATGACCTCATCAAAGGCCCGTGGGAATTGTTGCAGGCGGGCGATGTAGTCATCGTAGTCCTTGACGGTGGAGAACGAGAGCGAAGTAACGAGTTGCGGCATGTCGAGATGAATACCGCGAAACTGACTGACAGGCATTTCCCAGTCTTTAAACTTGGCCCCGTTTAGCCGGTCACGTAAGTTCAGCACCATGAGGTCGCGGTTGAGTTGTTCCTGTTCCGGAAAACCTCTCGTGTCAATCGCTTCAAACTCTTGCAGAAAGACTTTCGTTTGGTGCACTTCACTATCAATTGCTGCCTGGGAGTTATCGCCCAACTTATCGTTGTAGCGTTTGTCGCCGAGGATGGAAGCAAACTCCGGACCTGTGCGGAGTGTGTATTCCCATTGCTCATCGAGTAGCTTGTGCAATTGCTTGACTCGCTCGTCGACTGATGTGTTTGGCTTTTGTGCGTACACTGAGGCGAGGGATACGGTAATGGCGATTGTTGCCAGCAGCAGCTTCATCAGCGGGGACGTCCGAGTTGTGATCTTCTTCTTCGACAAGAATATTCTAGTCCATCCCAGAGCGGAACGTTGCTCAACCGAGCATGTTCCGTTCCAAAGATTTGTCCTATTGCTTCCCAGATACAATCTGATCCGCCGCCGGATGAGAAGAGGCGGGCCAAGTGTAACCAGGGCACTGTCAACTTAACTTCAAGAAATAAAGACCAACCATTTTGAAGAGTTATAATCCAGCGAAGGCTGCTGTGCTTCCCAGCGTCGAACACCGACAACAGAAACATCAGAACAATCGGGCCGAGAATTCAGATCAGCCAACGAGGTAGCGCGAGCATGTGATGAGACGATTCAAGTCACCGGGCCACGCGCTGCGTTTATCAATTGCGCGGCGACTGTCTGGAAATAAATGGACGGTAAATGTACTAGGCATCGTCGCCGCGTCATTGATCACCTTCATTTGGCCCATCTAGACTTCAATAGTCAGATGGGCACTGGCTTTAACCTGACAATACCCTCGTGACTCCACCATCCAGATTCTGTTACGAAGTCGCGACCACTAATACATTGTAAGAGCGCGGCGGTAACTTGAATGTCATTTTCGCCCCGGCTTTTGGCGTGTCGAGCGAATGTGGAACAACCACAGCAGGTTTATCAAAACTATTTGATGCTTTGAGGTCCGGCCCAGTTAACGTCTCGGAGACAATCACGCGCTTTGGCGTAACGTCATGCCATTCCAGAATCAGCTCACGTTCCGAGTGGAGATCGCGGTTTAGCATGAACACGCTGACCTGCCCGTTGTCTGAGTTCATCGTAGCGACGACGTCAAGGAATGGCACTTGATCATCACGAGCGAAATCTGCGCGTAGTCCGGCGGCACTGATCGGGTAGTTCTCACTCTCAACTAATAAATCGAGAACGGTTCCTTGAGCATATTTGATTGCCCATGCGTATGGATAATAGATGCTCTGCCGCAGAACTGAAGTTTCATTGGTCACCAACGGAGCGATCACGTTAACGATTTGGGCCAGGCATCCTACGCGCACCCGTCCCGCTTCGCGCAGCAACGTGTTCACAAAACCGCCGACCAGCAGCGCGTCTTCCAGATTGTAGACTTCCTCCAACAACCGCGGCGCAAAAGAACGCTTGCCGTCACGGAACGGAGCGCTTCGGGCCCGATACCAGATGTTCCACTCGTCGAAGGACAGCCACAGACGCTTTGGCGACTTCAGCAATCCTTGCACGTAATCACAGACCGCGCCGACTTCGTGAATTTGCCGTTCCATATCCAGATTCATGGCGAGAAAACGCGCGCTGCTGTTGGCGGTCAACTGCTCCGTGTTTCCGTAGTAGTTGTGCAGTGAGATACCGTCGACCTGATCGTAGCACTCTTCGAGTACCTCGCGATCCCACACCAGGTAAGTTGGCAGAATAGTGTTGCTTGAGCCGCAGGCGATCAGCTTCAGGTCCGGATCGATCACGCGAATTTGTCGAGCGGTGTCACGCGCCTTGCGGCCATATTCACTAGCTGTCATGTGACCCATCTGCCATGGTCCATCCATTTCATTTCCCAGGCACCAGTAGTGCACCATGTGTGGCTGTTCGTAACCGTGAGCCCGACGCAATTCACTCCACTTGGTCCCCTTGTCCACATTGCAGTACTCGACGTAGGCAACAGCCATCTCCGGCGAACCGGTTCCCAGGTTAAAGCCCAGCAACGGTTCAGTGTTTACCAACCTGCACCACTCAATGAATTCGTTTGTCCCAAACTGATTTGTCTCAAGAGAATTCCAGGCTCGCTCGAGGACCGTTGGCCTCTTATCTTTCGGACCGACCCCGTCAAGCCAGTTGTATCCTGAGACAAAATTCCCGCCGGGGTATCGCATGATCGGCACGCCAAGAGTTTTGATTTCGGCTGCCACATCTTTACGAAAACCTTTCGCGTCTGCGAGTTTCGATCCCGGTTCGTATACGCCTGTATAAACGGCGCGCCCGAGGTGTTCCAAAAACGAGCCGAGCAGGCGGCGATCGAGGTTGGCCCTATGTCTATTGGCATTGACGATTGCCCGTGCCGGGCCGGTCGTCGGCAGGTAGCCGATACGGGCTAACCATGGTCCAGAAGCCAAAAAAGCTCCGGAGGACAAAAGCTCTTTAAGGAACATGCGCCGATCGGTTGTGTGTGTAGTCGATTTCATTCTATTTCTCGGGTGCGTAGTACGTTGGATCTTTAAGGCTAGAGTGCCAGGGATCTCTTAAACGGTTTCCGTCACAACATTGTTATATGTCGAGCCTCATCATATAAGCTAAGCCGCACGGAAAATCAGTAGATGAGACGCTTTGGTTGGAAACAATGGATTTTATTGGTCGGCTTCACACTTGTCGTGGCTATAACGAGCCTGTTTGTCGTGCGAACGGTCCGGCGTGTTAACTACTGGCGGGTTCACCACGATGAGCCGATTCGACATTGGATGAGTCTGCCTTACGTGGCCCACTCTTACCGAATCCCTTTGCACATTCTCTACGAGGCCCTCGACATTACGCCCGTCCCACGTGATAGAAGGCCAATAAGTCAAATCGCCAGAGACCTAAATCGCCCGGTAGATGAAGTTGTTATCGATTTGCAGAACGCCATCGCACGCGAGCGCGCTTCACATCCCCAGGACACTCCGCCACCTTCTCGAGGTGGCCCACCGTGAACTTAACCGATCATTTGTTGGCTACGCTGGGATCATATGGCCTACCAGTTCTATTCGCCGTGGTCGCCATCTCGGCGGTAGGCGTTCCATTTCCAGTGACACTAATGCTAGTTGCAGCCGGTTCTTTTGTTCAACTGGGCCAGATGAATTTCTGGGAAGTGATCACCGTCGCAAGCTCGGCGGCAGTGCTCGGCGATCAGATCGGCTACTCCATCGGCCGCAAAGGCGGTCGGCGCCTGGCAGCCAGAATTGAACGCCGAAAGGACGGCCGAGCGATAATCGCCGGGGCTGCAGCATTTACTAAAGACTGGGGTGGCGCCGCAATCTTTTTTAGCCGCTGGCTGGTAACACCCCTGGGGCCGTGGCTAAACCTTACTAGCGGCATAGCTGGTTACCCGTGGACGAAATTTTTGTGTTGGGATGTAGTAGGAGAAATCCTGTGGGTAGTGTTGTACGTAATGATTGGTAAGGTCCTCAGTGATCGTGTGCAGGCTTTGGTCGAAATTCTCGGCAACCTTGCTTGGGTAATCATTGGCTTGATTGTCACGATTTTGCTTGGATGGCAGTTGCTGCGTCACATACGGCCGTCGAGTGAGAAGCAACAGCCTAAAGTATCGCCCTATTGAAGTTTTACAAGAAGAAATAATCTGACCTTTGTTCTGCGCGAAACCCGTGGGCGAAGGTTGGTCCTCCGTTCAATCGCTGCTGAGATCGTGATCGAAAAGTAAAACTCTTGATGGCCCAACATATCAAGGATAAGAGCATTGCAGAATACGTTAACTAGAAAACCAACCCGCAACGTACTCGCGAGATACCGAGCTTTTTTGCTAGGAGAGCGATGGAAGCAACTTGAGAAGTCTTTGAGAAAAATTTGATGAGTTTCTAATTGACTTAGTGGGCCATTTGACTAGAATGCGCGGCAGGCCCGCGGGGATAAAAGGCTGCGCCGGCAGAGGTTCCCGCCCGGATAGGAGAACGAAATGAAATTACGTCACATGGTGTGCGCACTGTTTGTAGGAGCCCTTCTTTCGCCCGTTGCTGCGCAAGCGCAATCGGGCGAGCCGGGACGTTGTTCGAACGATTCAAAACTTCTCAATGGCGGTCCGACCTTGGTGTATGGCGAAGGGCCCGGCACTTGGTGGGGACTGATCATAGATGGGCTCAATGCGGCCGGCTTCGAGACCGAGGAGGAAAAAATCGGCTACCTGAACCACGTGTTCGCTACCGACTTCGACAGTCTTGCTCAACTCAAAATTTACAACCTGACCTTGGTCGCTGAAAATTGGGACCTTAACCAGAACGGGTGGGTCTGCGCTTACGAACTGCGGGGGACTAAGGCATATCTTGACGATCCGTTCATAAATCTCACCTTCTTCGGCATCAGCGACGACAAGGTTAGGAAGTAAAGGACTAAATTCTTAATCTTGCTCTTACTGGGAGATGGCCCTACAGCCGTAATTGGGGATACTGGCCCAGCGGCAGTCTGGGACTGATCGTGGTGATAGGTTTGATTCTGTTATTGCTTGGAAGGAGCTAGACATCAAAGGCGTCGCGGATTGCTGGTACGGAACTGCGGATTGGTACAAATACTCGTAAGAAACGTAGCTTACTAATCACCCTACTTTGGGCAGGATTGAATACATAGGCGGTGCTGTTCGTTGATCGACTGCTGACATGAGGCGCGGTCACGCCCGGTTCTGCCCTTGCAAACCTTTGATTCGTTTCTATGGAAGCTATTACAGGACTGTACACAAGCTTGCCGGACACCACCGCCGACACCCGGAATCGGTATTGGCTGGCCGACTTTTCGCCCTTTGCCTTGGGGTGCAGCCGTTACCAGCGCAACACTCAGCAGCGCTGATGCTGCTAGTATTCTTACAATAGGAACAATGGGTTTCATACTCCAACCTCTCTATTAACTATAAACGAGAACAAGCCACAAGTCTTTGGAGCAGGACAAGGCGCGCACCTGGGCCACCCTTCCAGATCTCAGATTCGGACACTATCTGCCCAAGGTTAGGCACAATGCGTCAGTAATGGATGTCTGAGACTCCCGTTGTCTAACGGTTTTGCTTGGAGTTCGGCCGCGTAACCTGATACATCGCTTGTATGATTCGATCCGCGAGATCACTTTGATAGAGATCCATGTGGTCGCGACCTTCCACAATCTCAAAAGTCGCATCACTACCGAGCAGTTTTAGTGTGTCGCGCAACAAGTAAACCGCCTCTTCGAGGTGAAAGTTATCGGCAGTCCCAACCACCACATGGATCTTGCCGCGTAACTTTGGCCCAAGTGATTTCCAGTTCGTGACCAGTAGATGCGAGATGTCGTAACGCTGCCACGCCTTTTGTACCTCTGGGTTGACCACACCAGTATCGCGATCGAATAACCGCATAGGTCGTCCATCTTCACCACGTGGACTGAAAACCGCCTCGAACGACTCTACCTGTCCGCCATACTCGCCAATGACGCGTGCGTAACGGACATACTGGGCCCACGAAAAAACTTCGTTTCCCTTGTAACGGAAAATATTACGCGGCTTGGCGGACTCCGCGCCGTAAAAGTTATCTGCAGGATACCTTGTGAGATCTATTCCGCTGAAACTTCGAAAGTCGACCGGATCGGGTGAGGTGGACCAAGTCCCACCAAACACATCCGGATAGTTCACCTGCAGCCAAAGCGTCGACCATCCGCCTGATGAGTGTCCGGTTAGAAAGCGGCCACGCGAACTCCCGTCCATTCTGAACTTCTGTTCCAGATATGGAATGAACTCCCTGGTCAGCGCCTGACCCCATGGTCCGTTGTTCACCGAATCGGCAAACTCGTGGTGGCCCAGCGGACAAGTTCCATCAAGGTAGACATTGATC
>Ga0163163_10001200_pt1 | contig 21919 bp, 18 predicted proteins | sample S65metaG_FD_119766 | JGI IMG/M metagenome (GOLD analysis project Ga0163163, IMG submission 119766) | Switchgrass rhizosphere microbial communities from Kellogg Biological Station, Michigan, USA - S6-5 metaG | ecosystem: Host-associated > Plants > Roots > Rhizosphere > Soil | place: USA...
ACGACATCGCCGGCGGGACGAGTGGTGCGCGGGTCGGGCGCTCCCATGCGAACCCACGTGACAAGATTATTCACCTGATCCGTCGAGAGCTTTTCATCCGGCGGCATCTGAAGATTGCTGTCCGTGTAACGAACGGCCTGTATCAACTCACTCTTGTCGGGATCACCGGGAATAATGACGGGACCATATCCACCGCCCTTTTGCCAACCGCCTTTCCAATCCAGTTCCAATCCGGCTTTGGGCGCGCCCTTCGATGGGCTGTGGCACTTATAGCAATTGTCGGCAAAGATCGGGCGAATTTTGCTTTCGAAGAAATCGAGCTGGTCTTTGGTTAGAGTCAAACCCGATGTACCGCGGGTTTGAGGAAGCGCCGAAGCACTCAGTGTCAGGCAGCAAAGCAAGGCTGCGCACAACTTGAAAACAAGTCCCTCGCCCGAAGGGAGAGGGTGGCCCGAAGGGCCGGGTGAGGGGTACCGAATGGAAATCTTCTTATTCATGCACCCCTCACCCGGCGCTGCGCGCCACCCTCTCCCTTCGGGCGAGGGATTTCCCCATTGGTCCCGTCGCCCACTCACGCGAGAACTCCCTTCACGACTTCCCCAAAATTATCCGTGAGCCGGTAATCCTTTCCGCTGTATCGATACGTCAGCCGCGTGTGATCAAACCCGAGCAACTGCAGAATCGTCGCGTGCAGGTCATGAACCTGGACCTTATTCTCAATGGCTTTCGCCCCGAACGGATCCGTCAGGCCGTATACCGTCCCGCCTTTCACGCCTCCACCTGCGAGCCACACGCTGAACGCCTTGTTGTTGTGATCGCGTCCGGGATTGTCGTTGCCATTGCGGTCCCGCGTCACGGTCCGTCCGAATTCCCCGCCCCAGACGATCAGCGTACTGTCGAGTAGTCCGCGCTGTTTCAGGTCCGTGAGCAGAGCGGCCGCCGGCGCGTCAATTTCGGCAGCGCTTGCCGGCAGTCGCGTTTCGATATCCTGGTGATGATCCCAGCCGCCGGCCCACACCTGCACGAAGCGCACGCCTCGCTCCACAAGCCGGCGAGCAATCATCAACTGCCGTCCCTGCCTGGTATCGCCATACAGCGTATGAACACTCGCGGGTTCTTTCGATAGATCGAATGCGTCGGTGGCCTCGATCTGCATGCGAAACGCCATCTCGAAAGACTTGATGCGTGCTTCAAGCTGGGGGTCCTTTTGCAGGCTCTGACTGTGAATCGCATTCAGCTCCTGCACCAGGTCGAGTTCGCGCCGCTGTTCCTTCTGGCCAAAGTAGTCATTGCGGATGTTGGGAATCATCCCATCCACTGTCGGCGTAGATGTGTTGATACTGGTTCCCTGCAGATCGCCTGGCAGAAATGCGGAACCCCAGTTCAAAGCGCCCGCAGAACCGCCGTCGGGCCGCAATGAGATGTAGCCGGGAATATTTTCGTTCGCGCTGCCAAGGCCGTAGAGCACCCAGGATCCCATGCTCGGCCGGATCGATCGCAGCGAACCGGTATTCATCAGCAGCTGTGCGATATCGTGCGCCGGAATGTCGGTTTGCATCGAACGAATGATCGCCATCTCGTCCACATGTTTGGCAATGCCGGAAAACACTTCGCTCACTTCAATGCCGGACTGGCCATAGCGGGCGAACTTGAACGACGATCCCATCGCCACTCCGGTTTCACCAGGCAACGGCTTTCCGTGCAGCTTGGTCAATTCCGGCTTGGGATCCCAGGTGTCCACCTGAGACGGAGCACCAGCGGCAAAGATATGAATGACGTGTTTCGCTTTTGCGGGAAAGTGCGTGGCCTTGATCTGGCCGAGAACTTCGTCGGAAAGCAGACCGCTCAGGCCGAGCGCTCCCATCCCCATGCCACAGCGAGTCAGGAATTCCCGACGTGAAGTCAGGGTTCTTCCGAGAGGCGGCCGATTATGGCAAAGGCAGTCGCTCATAGGGTTTCCGCGTATGGTTTGGACAGATTCAGATTGGGATAGTTTAAGCCGGCGCCGTAAGTCTTTCACGTCGTTTTAGGAGTTAAAAGTACAATGTTACGGGTATGACGAAATCAAATCCTTCTATTGCTGTTGTAGGGGCCACCGGTCAAGTCGGTGGCGTAATGTTGAAGCTTCTTGCAGAACGCGGGATCGACACGTCAAATGTGCGCGCGTTCGCGTCTGCACGATCGGCAGGAAAGACGGTGGTGTGCGCGGATCGAAAGATTGTCGTTGAAGATGTAGCGACGGCCGATCTTTCGGAAATCCATTACGCACTGTTTTCGGCCGGCGCGACGACGAGCCGGGCAGTTGCGCCACGATTTGCAGCTGCTGGAGCGATCGTTATCGACAACTCCAGCGCATGGCGGCGCGATCCGGATGTGCCGCTGGTTGTGAGTGAAGTGAATCCACATGCCTTGAAGTCGATTCCAAAAGGAATCGTTGCGAATCCGAATTGCACGACGATGGCGGCGATGCCGGCGATCCAGCCGCTTCACAAGGAGTCACAGCTGGTTCGCATGATTGCATCGACGTATCAGGCGGTAAGCGGCGGGGGTCTGGCCGGAGTCAACGAGCTGAGGAATCAGATGGGTGCCGCCACGGCGGAACAGTTTGCCGCCCTGACATACGATGGGCGTGCGGTCCAGTTCCCTGCCCCGGTATTGTGGCCTCAACCCATCGCGTGCAACGTGTTGCCTTTCGCCGGAGCGTTTGTGGACGATGGTTCGCTCGAAACCAACGAAGAACAAAAGCTGCGGGATGAGTCCCGCAAAATCCTGGAGATCCCGAACCTGGCGGTGAGTGGCACATGTGTGCGCGTTCCGGTTTTTGCAGGACATTCGCTGAGCCTGAATCTGGAATTCGCGCGTCCATTGAGTGTTGCGCGAGCGAAAGAGCTCTTGTGCGCCGCCCCCGGAGTCGAACTTATGGATATACCAACCCCGTTGCACGCGGCCGGCCGCGATCCGAGTTATGTTGGACGGATACGTCAGGACTCGAGCGTGCCGGATGGGCGGGGACTGGCGCTGTTCGTAAGCAATGACAACCTGCGCAAAGGGGCAGCACTCAACGCGATTCAGATTCTCGAACTGCTTCTCGCGCGATAACCGAATCCCTCTCCCAACGGGAGAGGGTGGCCCGCGCCAGCGGGCCGGGTGAGGGGTACCATAAGTATCCCGCCGCCCGGAACATTTTCATCACGACTTCCCACCTCCGGGCGGCGTGCGATGGTCGCCAAAATATTTTTCGCTGCGGTAGCGCAACCATACGCGCAATGCCTGTGGCACCTTCTCGCGCTCGGCCTCACTCAACATTTCATAGAGCCTGATGGCCTTCTCACGCTCGCCGCGACAGGCTCGATTGTTGTGCGCGTCCCAATAACTGCGGGCCACACGGATACGGCGGGAGGTTTCCTTGATCAGTGCCGCACCGGCCAGCGGCTTGTCGTGGTCGTTTTTCTTCGAGGGCATGGCGCGAAGTGAGGACGGGTGGACCGCGGAATCCGCGGTCCACTGAAAGGGTCGACGCTACTTGGGTTGCTTGGTTAATCGAAGGTAGGGCTTGAGAGTCCGGAATCCCGGAAACTTCGTCTGAGCTTCGTCATTCGAAACCGCGCCGGTAATGATGACGTCCTCGCCATTTTTCCAGTTGGCCGGAGTTGCAACCTTGTGATTCGCGGTCAGCTGTATCGAATCGACGACGCGCAGGATCTCGTCAAAGTTGCGTCCGGTTGTCATCGGATAGGTAATGATCAGCTTGATCTTCTTGTCCGGCCCGATGATGTACACGTTACGCACAGTGAAGTTGTCCGCAGCACTTCGCCCGGAGGCGGCTCCGGTGGTCTCGGCGGGAAGCATATCGTAGAGCTTTGCGACCGCCAGATTCGGATCGCCGATCATCGGATAGTTTGGAGCGGTGCCTTGCGTCTCCTCGATATCCTTCGACCATTTCTTATGGTCCTCGACGGAATCCACGCTGAGGCCGATGACCTTCATATTGCGCTTGTCGAATTCGGATTTGAGCTTCGCGACGTAGCCGAGCTCGGTGGTGCATACGGGCGTGAAGTCCTTCGGGTGCGAAAACAGCATGGCCCATTTGTCGCCGATCCAGTCATGAAAGTGAATGGACCCTTCAGTGGTCTCCGCGGTGAAATCGGGCGCCGTTGCCCCGAGTCGAAGTGGCATAACATCCTCCTGTGACAGACGAAGTGAACGGATAAAGATTCAACCCCGTATTACACCCTTTTGTTCGCCTCACGTCAATCGGGCGAGAAATGCGACAGTGTCACAGTTTGTATAATGCGGTTCCCCTCCTGAGCCAGGAGAGGTGGCCCGAAGGGCCGGGGTGGCTCCAAAACCATAATCCTTCCAGTCCCGTAAATTCAAACGGAGTCAACTCTGGTGCTTCGCGTCACCCTTCTTCAATGAAGGCTGGTATTATGCCTCCCACAATACTCACCTTTCAGGAGGGTGAATCGATGCGGTCAAAAATGTTTCTGGTATGCGTAGCACTCTGTATCTCCGGCATTGCCGCGACAGCTGCCACGGCACCCGATGACTCTTACGACAAGCTGTATTCGGCGATCCGCGCCGACGACCTCCGGCAGATGAAGTCGCTTCTGGATGGAGGCATCACCGCCAGCGCTGTCGGACCCGATGGAATCACGCCGCTGATGGCTGCCGCTGAAATCGGTTCACTGGACGCCATGAAAGTTCTGATCGATCGGAACGCCGACGTCAACGCAAAGAACACGTCGGGATCCACCGCACTGATGTTTTCGGTTGCCGACGCGAAAAAGGTTCGCCTGCTGCTCGATCATGGCGCCGACGTCAACGTGGTCGCGCGAAGTGGCCGGACGGCTCTCATCATTGCGTCGTTTGCGAATCCGTCTGCGGATGTCGTGCGCATGCTCCTGGCCAAAGGAGCGAACGTCGCGGTCATGGACCAGCGGAAGGTCACGCCCCTGAACGCGGCGACGTTCGGTAATGACACGGCGACAATCCGACTGCTGCTGGACGCATCCGCCGATATCCATACTGCCGATACGTTCATTGGCCTCACTCCGCTGATCAACGCCTCGGGCAATCGCAACCTGGAAGCCGTGAAGATGTTGCTGGCGAAAGGCGCCAACGTGAACGCTGTTTCGAAGACGCAGGATTTGCCCCGGATTCAAACCGGAACCGTGGAGTTCGGCGGCTGGACGCCGCTGCTGATGGCGGTTCCCTTCGGACCGCCGGAATTGATTCGGACCCTGGTGGAGGCCGGCGCGAAAGTCAACGTGCAGGACTACCGCAGCTTCACTCCGCTGATGCTCGCCGCTGCCAACGACCACGCCAATCCCGAGGTCGTAAAGTTGCTGCTCGCCCACAACGCCGACACTCAAATAAAAGGACGCGCGGGTGAAACCGTGGCGGATTGGGCCGCCAAGTTTGCCGATGCGGGCGTGATCCGCGCCCTGGGCAATACGCCCGGAACGCCGAAAACCGCAGCCGCGAACGGAACGCCGTCAACCGAACTTCCTGGCGAAGCGCGAGCCCGACAGGGCGAAGCCTTACTAGATGTCCGGACTGCGGTTCAGCGCAGTGTTTCACTTCTGGAACGAGCGACATCGCAGTTCGTCAGCAAAGCCGGGTGTTTCGCGTGTCATGAACAACCGGCGGCCGCGATTGCGGTCGGTGGCGCGCGCGGAAAAGGAATCACTATTGATGAGAAGGCTGCAGGCGATCGTTGGACCCAACTTACATCGGCGCTCAATGCATCCCAGCTCGAAGGTGCAGCGGCTTTGGGCGGGGCGGACAACAATCTGTACCTTGCCGAAGCCCTTGTTCGCAGCGGTTATGTACCGGATCACAAGACAGACATCCTTGCGGCAAATCTCGCTGCTTATCAGGGCGGCGACGGCGGATGGCACCTGCCCGGCTACGTGCGGTCTCCGCTGCAGGACAATGATTTTTCGCGGACCGCCATGGCGATTCGAGCCCTGAAAACTTACGGAACCCCGGGCCGCGCTGTGGAAATGAAGCAACGCATCGAACACGCAAAACAATGGCTGCTCCATGCGAGCCCGATGACCACCGAGGATTTTGATATGCGGCTGAGCGGTGTTGCCGCTGCTGGCGCCTCGTTGTCCGATTTGCGCAAACTTGCCGAGCCCATTCTTGCAAAGCAACGGCCCGACGGAGGCTTCGCCCAACGGGACGCGCTTGCCAGCGATGCGTATGCCACAGGCATGACGCTTTGGGCGCTCGCCAGTGCCGGAGTTCTTCAGCCAGGCGATGATTTGTACGGCAAAGGCGTCCAATTCCTGCTGTCGACGCAGGCTCCGGATGGCTCGTGGCATGTGATCAGCCGCGCCACGACATTTCAGATCTATTTCGAAGGCGGCTTTCCGTACTCCCATGATCAGTGGATTTCCATCATGGGAACCGGATGGGCAACTTCAGCGCTCTCGCTCACAATAAACAAAAGGACGGTAGTCGACTAAACTATCCAAACTCGGACAACTTAAAGGAGGACGAACCATGAATAAGAGATCTATTGCCGCGGCCGTCATTGCGATGGTGTCGATCGGCAGCCAACTGGCAATTGCGCAAACTCCCTCGCCGAACATGAGCTTCTTTGTGACGAGTTCAAACCCCAAGGGCGGCAACCTCGGCGGCCTGGCTGGCGCCGACGCGATGTGCCAGGACCTGGCCCGTGCAGTCGGCGCGGGAAACAAAACCTGGCACGCCTACCTGAGTACGAGCACCGTCGATGCGAAGAGCCGGATCGGCAATGGCCCGTGGCGAAACTTCAAGGGCGAACAGATCGCTGCCAGTGTCGCGGACCTGCACAGTGCGAACAACAAGATTTCGGCGGATACCGCGCTTACCGAAAAGGGGACGAAGCCGACTTATCTTGCGGGCAACCCGCCTGCCGCGCCCACGGGACAGCAATTGCAGCACGACATGATGACGGGAACGAAGGAAGACGGTACGAAGGACGCAGATACCTGCAAGGATTGGACCGTTGGCAACGCGGACGCGAAGGCGATGCTTGGCCACGCCGATCGCCTGGGGCGCACCACTGGTGTGAACTCGTGGAATGCCGTCCACGCATCGCAGGGCTGCGGCATGGAACAGCTGCAGCCGACCGGCAGCACCGGATTGTTCTACTGCTTCGCGACCAACTAGGAGGCGGGCGGGTGAGGGGTACAAAATGAAACTTTTGAATAAATATTTATGGTACCCCTCACCCGCCGCTTCGCGGCACCCTCTCCCGTTGGGAGAGGGATTCGCCTGAAACACAGTTTCTCTATGGATGAACTGCTTCGGTTTTCAGGGTCAGACCGGCACGATCCCGCCATCGATGCCTGGCTGGCTCAACAGCCGGGGGAGTTGGGAGCAATCGCTCGACAGTGGTTTGGTCGGATTCGCCAGTGTGGCGATGACGTTCTGGAGTTGATGCATGACGGCTGTGCCACGGCTTGCATTGAGGACGTTCCGTTTGCCTATGTCGGCGTCTTCAAGGCCCATGCCAATATTGGTTTTTTTCTTGGTTCACAGCTGCGGGATCCCAAGCGTTTGCTTCAGGGTACAGGCAAACGGATGCGTCATGTGAAAGTGAAGCCAGGTGAGAAACTCGACTCCGCAGCTCTCACCGCGCTGATCGATGCGGCCTACCTCGACGTCAAATCTCGCTTTGTACGCGGATGATCGCAGGATACGCAGGAAGACCCCAAACCGAAGGATCGAAGGATTCCAGCGAAGACAGGATCTGGTTCGCGTCGCGAAATGCATCCACTTTCATCGCGGGGTTTGGAACGGCGACGACGGACATGCCTGCTGCACGGGCCGCTTCCACGCCGGAAGGCGCATCTTCGATAACGAGACATTGCGATGGCATCGCGCCAATGCGGGCCGCCGCGGTGAGAAAGATGTCGGGAGCCGGTTTGCCCCGCTTCACTTCAGGATCGTCTCCAAGCACCACGCATTGAAAACACGCGAACCATTCGCGATGCTGCGTGATCTTCAATTCAAAGTCGCGGCGATGGGAGCTGCTCGCAACGGCCTGGGGAACGCCATGGCTGGCGAGATGCATCGTAAGACGCCGCGCACCCGGCAGGGCTTGCGCTGCCGGGAAAAGTGTCGCAAGCATCGCCTCGCGCTCCCGAAGATAGTCTTCCGGAGTAATGGGAAGCTGCAGCGCATCGACGAGAATGCGCGCCGAGTCGGCCGCTTTCTTTCCGATCATCCGCGATTTCACGCTCCAGTCGAACGTGTGTCCGTAGCGGCCGACGATGGTCTGAGTGACTTCGGTATAGAACGGCTCCGTATCGAGAAGCAGGCCATCCATGTCGTAAAGAACGTGGGTTACCGCAGGCAGCGATTCATGCTTATCGTGAGTATCCATTAATTCCCGATGCGATCGCCCGGCGGATCCTCCTCATGAAACCGGGCCTGGCGCCTCAGGGACGAGTCGCGTTCCGAGATATTCCTTCATTCTCATGAGAAATTCTCGCGAGACCTGACGTGCGGCATCCGCATCCTTGCGGCGAAAGGCGTCGCAGATTTTGTCCTGGTGTTCGAGGCATTCGACGATCGTCTGGAGAATGCCTTCCCGATTGTAGGAACGGCGAATCAGGTACAACGCATAAAGAGGAATGACAACGCGCTCGAGGGCCTGCTGCAAATAGTGATTTCCGGAAAGCTCCCAGACCCTATTCCGAAAGCTCAGATGGGTTTCAAAAAATCCCTCGAGATCGCCGGCCTTCGCTTCCAGCCTGGTCTTTTCGATCAGCTGGTTCAACGCGGCAATTTCTGTTTCGTTCGCGCGCAACGCAGCCAGATGGAAGGCCAGCGGTTCCAGTTCGATTCGAATCTCGAAGATCTGCTGCGCGTCTTCGAGCGACAGCGTCGTGACGGTTGTGCCCGTAAACGGTGTCCGCTGGACAAACCCATGATGCTCCAATTCGATGAGGGCTTCGCGGATCAGTCCCTGCCCGACACCAAATTGCTGGGCCAGTTTCGCCTCAACAATCGGCTCTCCACCTTTGATGGTTCCGGAAAGAATCGCTTCCCGAAGAAGCGTGACCACGCGTGTTTTCTTGGAGACCGGCTCGATGCGTTCGAATAATGGACTCATATCCATGTCGACTGTACTCCGTGGTTTCCCATAAAACAACGATGGTTCGACCTAGACGATACGCCAATGACACGACAATCGATTATCGATTGTAACCATGGCCCGCCTTCGCTATACTCCCGCCCGACAAGCAGGTGCCCACCATTTGAACGTTGATTACCCGCTAAGGAGACTTATGAGGCGAGCGGATGGACGATTTTTCCTTGCAGCAGTGATCGTTGCGTTGGTCACAAGTACCGGACATATCGCCCAGGGACAGGGTCAACGCGGTGCCCCCGGCGCTGCACCAGCCGGTGCGCCCGCCGGCGCAGGCCGAGGAGCCCCGATTCCGCTGGCGCCAGGCCCCAAACCGATTATTGCGGATGCAAAGCCGGTGCGATCCTGCGAGAGCCTCACGTCGGTAACGCTTCAGAACACGACAATCGAGTCTTCCGCGCCCGATCCAAACAATCCCGCAATCTGCCGAATCGTAGCAGTGACCACTCATCCTCCAGCGGGAGACAAGGTGAAAATCTGGATCGCCATACCTCTTTCCAACTGGAACGGCCGTTTCATGGGAACCGGAGGTGGCGGGTTCTCCGGGGGAAATGCAACCGGTGTCAATCAGCCGGCCGCACAGGGCTACGCTGCAGGCGCGACCGATACCGGCCATGACGGCGGCAGCGGCAGTTTCGCTTTGGGGGTGGATGGGAAACTGAACTGGCAAGCCATTCGCGACAACGGTCACGTTGGGATTCACGAAATGACGGTAACGGGAAAGGCACTGACCGAAGCCATGTATGGAGTGGCGCCGCGCCGTTCCTATTTCAATGGATGTTCAACGGGCGGGCGACAGGGATTGATGGAAGCTCAGCGCTATCCGCAGGACTATGACGGCATCATGGCCGGAGCCCCCGCCATCAACTGGACCAAACTCATGATGCAATCCATCTGGGGATCCGTATTGATGAATGAAGCAGGCACCGGCATCCCGTCCTGCAAGCTGGCAGCGGCCACAACCGCGGCGATTGCCGCCTGCGATTCTATCGATGGAGTGAAGGACGGCGTCATCGAAGATCCAATGCGCTGCACTTATGATCCGAAGGCGCTGATTGGAACGCCGGCTGGAGACTGTGGAACATTTACGCAGGTCGACACGGATCTCATCCGAAAAATCTGGAAAGGCCCCACTCGCGAAGATGGAAGTTTCCTCTGGTATGGCCAGTCGCCGGGAGCAGACTTGAACTCATTGGCCGCGAGTCGAGGAACTCCTGCTAAACCACAGGGCTTCACGTTTACCGTCGACTGGCTGAGATATTGGATCACGCAGAACCCACAATTCGACTGGACCACCATGACTCCGGCGGTGTACCAGCATCTGTGGGATCAGTCGCTCGAACAGTATGGTCTTGTTATCGGTACCGACAACCCGGATCTTACAGACTTCCGAAGTCGCGGCGGCAAGCTGCTGGTGTGGCATGGTCTGGCCGATCCACTCATCACGGCTTCTGGAACGATCGACTATTACAACCGCGTCCTGCAGCGCATGGGTGGTGCGAAGGAAACCTCTCAATTCCTGCGGGTGTTTATGGCGCCTGGTGTTGGTCACTGCGGCGGTGGCGCCGGACCTGCGCCGACAGGACAGATGGAAGCGCTGGTCTCGTGGGTCGAAGATGGCAAAGCTCCGGAAACGCTGTTGGCGACGCGTCCAAGTCCCGGAATTCCGCGATCGCGTCCGCTGTGCCAGTACCCGCTGGTGGCGAAATACAAAGGAACCGGCAGCACCGACGAGGCCGCCAATTTCACGTGCAGCACAGGGTTTTAATCCATCGATAGAAGGAATCGATAGAAGGAAGGAGCACCCATGAGTTCAGGAAATGTAATGAGGGCAGGGCTGGCAGTTGGATTCGCTTTGACGGTCCAGTTCGCAATGGCGAAAATTCAGCTGGCCCAGGAGCCGGCGCAACAGCCCGCACCGGCGGCAGCGGGTGCGCAGGCTACTCGCGGCGGAGGCGCGCGTGGGGGCGCCGACCCTCGAGTCCAGCAGCGGACCTATTTGTTCACGGATTCCAACGAGCAGATGCCGTATGCGCTGTATGTCTCCTCGAAGGTCAGCAAGGATAAGAAAAATCCTCTGATCGTGACGTTGCACGGCCTCGGTGGAGATCAGAACACGATGGTTCGTGAATCCTTCAAAGCGATTGATATGGCTGAGGAGGGCGGCTATATCCTCCTTTCACCGATGGGTTACAACTCCGGCGGCTGGTATGGCATACCGGTCGGAGCGCCGCGCGGTGGTAATGGCGCGGGCATCGGAGCTCCCAACGGCGCTCAAGCGCCGCCACGCGGCGCGCCAAATGGAGCGAATCCAGCCGCCGCCCCAGCTCGCGGAGCCGGTGCTGGAGGAGGACGCGGAGGGGTAACCGCGGGCGGAACCGCCATCACCGACGCCGCGAAAGTGCGCGAGGCGAGCGAAAAAGATGTGATGAATTTGATCGCGATGATCCGCAAGGAATTCAATGTGGATGAGCGCCGGATGTATGTTATGGGGCACTCGATGGGTGGCGCGGGAGCGATTTACCTGGGATCCAAGTATGGAAGCATGTGGGCCGGCATCGCCGCGGAAGCTCCTGCAGCGATGGGGATGAATAACGACAGAACGAAGATCCTTCAAGGTATCAAAGATGCCGGAGTGCCACTGTTCGTCACGCAGGGCGATGCGGACGAAGCCGTTCCCATCGCGAATACCCGGATGTGGGTAGACACGATGAAGGAATTGAAAATGGATTACGAGTACAAGGAGGTTCCCGGCGCAACGCACGGTCCCATCATCGGCATCGGAATGCCGGATTGTTTTGCTTTCTTCAACAAGCACACCAAACCCGGGACCCGCTGACGCAAATCCATTGTCATGACCCGAACCGCCTCTGCGGTTCCGGTTGAAACGTCAACCATAGATGAAAACAATGCGCACTTCGGTGGGGATCGTTGGGGCAGGCCCCGCAGGCCTGATGCTGGGACACCTGCTTCACCTGGCGGGAATCGACTCGATTATTATCGAGAATCGCCCAGAGGACTACGTCATCGAACGCGTGCGTGCCGGAGTGCTGGAGCAGTCCACTGTCGATCTGATGGTGGAAAGCGGCGTCGGTTCCCGGCTTCAGCGCGAAGGAATGTTCCACGACGGCATTTATCTCAACGTGTTCGGAAAGCGCCGGCGTATTGACATGGCGGAGCTGACAGGCCGCAGGATTACGGTCTATGGCCAGAACGAAGTCGTCAAGGATCTGATCGCCGCGCGCCGCAGCACTGGAAGACCTCTGCTCTTTGAAGTGTCCGGAGTCCAGGTGCACGATCTGGATTCGGAGCTGCCGAAAATAAACTTTGCAAAAGACGATTCCGAATACGAAATCCGGTGCGATTTCATTGCCGGCTGCGACGGATTTCACGGCATCTGTCGGGATTCGATTCCCTCGAACCAAATCCAAATCTACGAGCGGGTTTATCCGTTTGGATGGCTGGGCATTCTTGCCAACGCCGCACCCTCATCGCCGGAACTTGTCTATAGCCTGCACGAGCGCGGATTCGCGCTCTTCAGCATGCGATCCAATGCCGTCACGAGGCTCTATCTGCAATGCGCGCCGGACGAAGATATCTCAAACTGGTCCGATGACCGGATCTGGAATGAACTTCTCACTCGATTGAAATGCGACGATGGATGGAAACCAAACGTGGGACCAATTACGCAAAAGGGCGTCACCGGTATGCGTAGCTTTGTCGCCGAACCCATGCGGTTTGGCCGCATGTTTCTGGCCGGTGATGCCGCCCACATCGTTCCGCCGACGGGTGCAAAAGGACTGAATCTGGCGATGGCCGACATCTGGCGGCTATCCCGTGCCATGAATCGCTTCTACGAATCCGGATGCGTGAAGCTCCTGGATCGATACTCCGAAGAATGTTTGCGTCGCGTCTGGAGGGCACAGCACTTCTCGTGGTGGATGACTTCCATGCTGCATCGACCCGAAACCGGAAATGCTTTCGACTTCCGCCGGCAGTGCGCGGAGCTGGAGTATGTCACGAACTCTCACGCGGCAAAGACAAGTCTGGCGGAGAACTATGTCGGGTTGCCCTTCGACGAGGCCGATGCCGGCGAGCCTCTCATTTCAATGAAGGAGACTCACTTATGAAATTTCAACAAATGAGTACGAGCGCGCGGCAAAGTAGTGACGAAATTTGAAATCTGGTGCTCGGAATTGCCCTCCTCAGTGAGGAGGGCAGCGTCATCGCGTTCTTTGCGATGACGCGAGGGGTGGTTCCAAAGCCGCTCTGCCGCAGGATTTCGCTTTGGAACCACCCCGGCGCTTCGCGCCACCCCTCCTGACTCCGGAGGGGAATTTCAACCATTCCCCGCGACCCTATTGCGCCGCAATCAACTCCTGCAGCTTCGCGACGCTCGCCGGTGATCCCGCGAACATGTCCGCGGGAAACGTTCGGTAAGTCAGTATCTCGTCCCGGATTTGTGTTCCAAGAAACTCGTTGTAGCCGAGCCCGGCGAGATACTGCAACCGCAGGTTTCGGTCCCGATTGATCTCGGCTCCAGCGAGCCATGGCGCGAGTTCCGTGCTGCGCCCACTGTAGGTGCGGAGTATGTCGAACACCGACATGAAGTCCACTTCCTCCAGTGATGCCTTCACCTGCGCGTACTCCGGCTGCGCGATACGCGCCTGCAACGCGTCCACGTCAATCGGTTTGATGGAAGGTTCATCGTCCAATCTTGCTACCAGCACAACATCGTATCCGCTGCCATTGCGATTGTCATTGCGCCACACCGTGCCGTTGGGAAAGACGGAGAAAAACGTCGCCAGTTCGCTGCGCACGACATCCGGTGTGCTCTCGTACAGCGGCACCCACTGCGTCACGACACCGCCGGGATTGAGGTGCGCTTTCACGTGTTCGAAATATTCCTGAGTGTAAAGCGCCGCGGAGCCCTTCACCCAGGGGTGAATCGGATCGGATGTGATGACGTCGAATTTTTCGCGCGTGGTGAGCACATAATGCCGCGCATCGTCGTACACGATGGCGACCTTCGGGTTCTCCGCGACACGGTGGTTGGCATCGCTGAAATACTTCGAGACGATCTTCGGAATCAGCGGCTCCATTTCGCAGATCACCATTCGCTCGACAGTGGGATGAATGTTGATCGCGCCGGCCGTGACGCCGGCGCCAAAACCCACCACGAGCACGTTCTTCGGGTGGTCGTGCATCAACGCCGAGAGGTGCCCCAACAGCCGTTGCAACCGCATGTCCTGCGGCTCGGTACTGGCCTCCACTTTCCCGCTCACATGGAAGCTGCGGTATCCGCCCGCCTCTTCCGTAACGGCAATGGACGAGTTCATGCCTTCGGCCCAATCCAACGCGTTTGGTGTTCCCTGCCATGACAGTGACCGTCCCCATGCAATGAGTCCCACTGGAACCACCGACACCTGCGACGCGAGAACCAGCGATGCGCCCGCGAGCGCAAACGTCGCAATGGCGACTGCAGAGCGACGACGCAGCAGCGGCAGCATTGCCAACACGCCGCTCACAGCGGACACGACGATGAACGTCTGCTGCGCGCCTTTGGTTCCGATCCATGGAATCAATACGAGTCCGGTGATCATCGAACCCACAATAGCTCCCAGTGTATTCGCCGCGTAGACACGTCCCACGGTGCGCCCGGCATCCGAGCCTGATTCCCCGTTACCGCTTTCGCTCGCCGCGGCAAGAGCCAGCGGGAAGCTTGCACCCCACAGCACAGCCCCGGGAAGCACAGCGAAAAGTGTGCGCGCGAGGTCTACCTGGAACACGATCCACGGACCCGGAGCCAGTCGCTCATCGAGTGGCCACCACGGCAATTCGCGAGCGATCATGAATGCGCCCCAGGCGATAGCGAATGCCAGCAGGAATTGAACCCATCCCAACGCGGCTCGTGGCTCCTTCGCATCACGTGCCAGCGAGGAACCGGCGACGCTTCCGATGCCAAGGCCCGCGAGGAATACTCCGAGGATGATGGAGAACGCGTACGTCGTGGCCCCGAACATCAGCGACAGCAGTCGTGTCCACACCACCTCTGCGCCAAGTGCCGTAAGGCCCGAGAGAGTGATTGCGGCGTATACACCGCGCTGCGGCCAGTGCATCAAGGGGACACGAGAAGCTTCGGTATCCGTTTCAGCATACGGCGCTCGCCTGGAAAGGGCGAACCCGAGTGCAGCCACAATCAGATTGATTGCCACTGCAACGAATGCCGCCGTGCTCAGATCGAAACGAGGCAACAGGAAGAACCCTGCACTCACACAGCCCACCACGGCACCCACGATATTGCCGGCATAAAAGAAACCCAGCCACGACATGCCGCTCGGAGTGGCCTTCACGTAACGCGACATCGCTGGAAGCGTGGCGCCCATCAGGATTGTCGGAGGGAGCAGCAAGAGGACGCACACGATCGCGCGAAAAAAGACGCTGGCCTGGCCGCCCCCATCCACTGCGGTGTAGAGATGCGAAACGAGAGGCATGAGGAAGACGAGCGCAGCGCCACAACCACCGATAAGTCCTTCGATCCGTGCAACAACATCCAGCGGATGCCGCGCCGGACCCACAAACTTCGCGAGCAACAGCGAGCCGGCGCACATGCCGCCCATGAACGTACCGAGCAATACCGCCAGCGACACGGCCGATGAACCAATAACGAGTTGAAGCACCTGGAACCAGACGATCTCGTAGATCAGCGCGGCGCAGCCGGACCCGATGAAGATAACCAGCATGAGCGGAAGATACCTTTTATTCATAAGATCGATCGACGCTTCCGATTGCCTGTAGGCGCGGTCCATGACCGCGCACGGTCCGGAAATGAGAAATTGTGCGCGGTCATAGACCGCGCCTACAGGCAAGGAAGCTTAACCGGCGGTGTCTGTGGGAACAATCATCAATGACGGGCGCTCGTCAGTTTGTCGGGGAATCCGTGTGAATTCCCTGCAAAATTGTCGATTCGTCAATTAACGCGGGTGGCGCGCTGGATCTCGAATACCTATATTCAAGTTTCGACTCGGGAACGACATTTGGCTGGAAAGGAATACGAACTGCCCTAAGGTTGAAGGAGGTTATGTTCATGCAACGCGCTTCGTGGCCGATCTGGATACTGGTGGGTTTTCTTCTGATGCTCATCCCGGTTGCCAGTTCGTTATTCGCGCAATCGGACGCCGACTTTGACCACGGCTTCATTGCCTATTCGAAGACAGACCCGACCGATCCGGTAGCACGCCTGCAGCGTCGCATCGATTCCGGCGAGGTCACGCTTGAATCCGTACCGCACCTGGGGTATCTGCCCGCAATTCTCCGGGCACTGGACATTCCGACTTCGTCGCAAAGCCTCGTCTTCTCCAAGACCAGCTTTCAATTCACGCTGATTGTACCGAGTCAGCCGCGCGCACTTTATTTCAATGACGAGGTCTATGTGGGACACGTGCAGGGCAGCCACCTGCTCGAGTTCGCTTCCGTCGATCCAAAGCTGGGAGCCGTATTCTATACGCTGGATGAGGAAAAACCCGGGAAGCCCCGGTTTCAGCGGGAGGTCTACTTCTGCCTGATCTGCCACGATTCGGCCACGATCACCGGCGGCGTTCCCGGATTCATGACGCTCTCCGTGCTGCCAGACAAGCAGGGCAATGCCATACGCTCGGCCGGTGCAAACGCGATGAGCGATCAAACCCCGTTCAACGAACGCTGGGGTGGATGGTACGTCACGGGAACACATGGCGCCCAGCGTCATCGCGGCAATATTCTTTTTCCCTCTGGCATTCCGTCGGTGGATAAGGTGGATTGGTCCAAGGGAGCCAACGTGACCAGGCTCGACGATAAGATGGACACGGCTGCGTATCTGACACCGCACAGCGATATCGTGGCTTTGACGGCACTGACGCATCAGACCCGAATCCACAACCTGATCACGCGAGCAAACTACGAGACACGTCGCGCCATCCAGGACGAAGAAAACACCTTCAAGGGACTCCCGGAGAAAAGCGATCGATACTCCGACCTTACCGTGAAACGAATCCGCGACGCGGTCGAACCGATGGTTCGCGGGATGTTCTTCGTCAATGAAGCCAAATTGACGGATCCGGTTCGTGGCACGACCACATTTGCCGCCGACTTCGAGAAGAGTGGCGTTCGTGACAGCAAAGGCCGATCGCTAAAGGATCTGGATCTGAAGACAAGGTTCCTGCGCTACCCGCTCAGTTACCTGATCTACTCGCAGGCCTTTGACGAGCTGCCCCGCCCGGCAAAGGATGTGTTTTACGAACGCGCGTGGACGATTCTCTCCGGCGGTGACGCCGCGAACTACCCGAATCTCTCCATTGAAGATCGCACCGCAATCCGGGAAATCCTGCAGGATACAAAACCGGACTTTGCCCGCGCAGCGCATAGGTAGAGTCGCTGCTTTCCGCCCGGATGCCACGTTATACTTGCATCGGAATCGACGCGGAAAAGGAAATTGTGAATGGCAGGACCTTCCAGGATCGAATGGACAGATGCCACATGGAATCCGGTGCGCGGCTGCACAAAGATCAGCCCAGGATGCACGCACTGCTATGCAGAAACGTTCGCGGAACGCTTTCGAGGTGTTGCTGGGCATCCATACGAACAAGGGTTCGACCTGAGGTTGGTCCCTGACAAACTTGCTGAGCCGCTTCGCTGGACAAAACCCAGCATGATCTTTGTGAATTCGATGAGTGACCTGTTCCACAAGGACATCCCCAGCAGTTATATCCGAGCTGTAGCGAGTGTGATGGCTACTGCGAACTGGCACACGTACCAGGTTCTGACGAAACGCGCGGACCGCCTCCGTGCCCTGCTGGATTCGGATCTTCGGACAGAGGCAATGCTCCCGAATATCTGGTGGGGAGTCAGCGTGGAAGACCGCAAACATGGGTTTTCGCGCATCGACCTCTTACGCGGTGCACCTGCTGCGGTGCGCTTTCTTTCCATAGAGCCTCTTCTCGAAGATTTGGGCGAGATGAACCTGGAAGGAATTCACTGGGTGATCGTTGGTGGGGAGAGCGGTCATGGCGCGCGCCCAATGCACCCATCGTGGGTCGAGTCCCTGAGGGACCAATGTCAAACTGCGGGTATTCCGTTTTTCTTCAAACAGTGGGGCGGTGTTCAAAAGAACAGAGCAGGCCGGATGTTGAATGGGCTCACCTATGACGAACAACCGGTCCGACTACCACGGTCACCCCTGCCGAACGCCGAGAGGCTAAACGCGATTGCGGATTGGGAGCATCGCACTATAACGTTCGCATCGCTGCAAAAGTGCGAAGACGAAAAAAGGAGCAGCGGTGCACCGCACACGCTGCTCCCTGGGATGCATTAGAACTACTGCGTCGGAGGTGCTCCTCGGCCGGCTCCGGCGCCACCACCGGGTGCGGCAGGTCCACCTCGGGGAGCGCCAGCTCCGCCCGGTGCCCCCGTCGCTCGTGGTCCGTTCGCCGCCAGCAGATGCGTCACCGTATGCACGAAGCGCAGCTTGCCGGATTCCACGCGGAAGAGATGAGCATCGGGTGCACCACTGCCGCCATTTGCGTTTCCGGCGCCGAAGGTGCAGAGGGCTACAACCGCACCGATGGTCTCGTCCACCACGTAGCGGCGGTTGGAGATGTTCACACCGCTCGGAACGCCAACATCGCAGCTGTCATCGGCGGCTCCCCTGCCGGTGTGCATGCTTCCGCCTTCAGTCCGATTGCAGGGGTAGCCCCACGGCACCAGGTCCTTTTTCTGTTCAAGAAACGCATCAAGGTAGGCGCTGGCGGCAGCAACCAGTGTGCCGCGCGAATCACGCTTGTTGGCGGGAATGACGTCCCAGTTCTCCGTGGACGAATACTGTTTGTACGCGTCCGCGCTGAATCCCCAATAGCCCGTTGTCGTCCAGATGATTTCGATCTCGGCGATCTTGTCATGATTGACGCGAAGGCGTGTGCCAAACACATAGGGATGTTCCTTGTCCGTCACGATCGCTTCGGTATACGTCTGGCAGGTGGACGTATCGATCAGGCTGCGCTGGTGATCAATCTTCATCGGCGTCTTGATCAGGCCCTTGGTGATATCGAAAGTCGCCACGTTCTCCATGTATCCCAGCCCCGCCGCCAGCGGGAGGCCGGACGTATCGCCCTTGGTCTGAGCAGCAATGTAGAGATCCACTGCGCGCTGCAACCCTTCGCGCGAGCAGGAAATCTGAGCGAAGCCGGCGGTGGGCACAAGCAACGCGGCGGTGAGCACAATCCACGTGAGAGCAATGCGTTTCATCGAACTCCTCCTCTGTTATCCAGGCGGCACAGACGCGCCGGATTCCGCCGGCGCTGCGGCTTTGCCTGAGGGACGCTATCTTATTGGAGTCCGAGGAGGATCTCCAAGAATTGAATCGCGGGAAGGCCGTTTCACTCGGGTTCAACCAGCAGATTGCATACGTCGTCGTAGTAGGACAGGACGATTCCGAACACATCCAGCGTTGTTCTGTCTCGATAATCTCCCCGGTAATTCACGGCAATACTCTTTGTGAATTCCCAGAGCAGGGTTCGAACCACCGGCTTGCGTTCATCCGGATAGACTTTTTGAAAACGCGAGTAGTCTTCCTGCGTCGCACTTGCCCGTACAATCAAACCCTCTCCAATTTCCCGCGCCTCCGCGTCTGAACGCTCATAGGCCGTGATCAGACACAATTGCTTCATGATCAAATGCATAAACGCGTCCCTCTGCGCCGGATCATGTATCGTAGAAATCTCTCTATCCAGCAGATGATGCCCGAGCCAGAATAAATCCGTCTCCGCCTCTTTGCGTTTCGTGCTGTACGGATGGATCGTGTTTTGAAACACCGCGTCGAGTCCCTGAGCAGACTCCTCCGATAACTTCAATAGTTCAAGGACCAGTAGCAGTGCCGTTGATTCATTCAGTGCTTTGTGCCTGTCGATCGCTTCGTCTTTTCGATCGGCCACAGCGGACCCCAACATCTTCCGAAACCTGTGAGCTGCTGCGGCAGCGGCGGCCATAATCTCCGTTCTCCGCACCATTTCCTTCCTTTCTGCCGTAATGACGGCAAGTTTGTCGGCGAGCCTTATTGTAATTTGGAAATCCGGAAGATACCGCGATTAACCAAAGGCCAACGAGGCACAGAAAAGAGTCTTTTCACCCCTCACCCGGCTCTTCGAGCCACCCTCTCCCTTCGGGAGAGGGATTCGCTATGGGGATTTGATCGCCCGGACTTCATCGGACAGCACAAGGCGGACGGTGAGAATGGTGCCCTGGCCGCGGTGGGAATCCACAGTGCAGGATCCGCCGAGCATGCGAGCCCGTTCCTGAATTCCGACAAGGCCGAATCCATTTCCTCTCAAGCGGCTTTCCGTCTCGATCCCTCTGCCGTTGTCTTCGACGGTCAAGGCGACTTCATCTCCAAGATGCCTCAGTGTCACGCGGGCTTCCGTGGCGTCCGAATGTTTGACGATATTGTTCAGCCCTTCCTGCACGATGCGGTAAATGACGGTTTCGGAATCCGTGGAAAGAAGGCCATTGATGTCGTCAAGACTCGAAGAGAGACGAAGAGAAAAGGAATTCGAGACTCTCTCGATCATGGAATCGACCGCCTGGGTCAGGCCAAACCGATCGAGTTCGAAGGGTCTCAGGTTGTGAGAAATCTCTCGCACTTCCTTGATGGCCGAAACTGCCGTATCGGAAATCTCTCTCAGCTGATCCATGACCAAACCTCGTTCGTCGGAATGCTGAAGAGCAACTGTCGCCCGATTGCGAATGATTGCAAGCTCCTGTCCCAGGCCATCATGCAACTCGCCGGCGATCCGGCGCCGTTCCACTTCCTGTAGATACATCAGCTGACCGGTTAATTTCTGCAGATTCTCTTCGGATCGCTGACGCGATGCTTCGGCCCGGGTTCGCCTGGATTGCTGAAACAGAAGCGCAACGATCAGCAGGCTCTGCAAGGTCACGAACACGATGACGGCGATGATTCGCCAACGGTAAAGCTCCCAGAAAGTGGATTCCTTGAATTGCACAATCGAGCCGGGAGGCAATTTGTCTTCAGGAACGCGCCATCGCCGGAGCTGGCGCCAGTCGAATATCAACTTGCCGGCTTCAGGTTCGACAAAACGAAGCGCCTGCGGGTTCGAGCCTGCCAGAACTTGAAGCGTCAGCTTCGCCGCTTCCTCGCCTTGGGTGCCAACACTGTAAAGCTGTCCTCCGACGATGCCACGCCCCATGTACTGGTCGAGGAATCCGTAAACCGGCGCGCTGGAGGCTGCAGCGATGCGCTCTGCAGCCTCGTGAGGGACGAAGGGAGTGCCGGCTCCATCTTGAAACATGGTGGTGTACAGAACGACAGTCTGGGGCGGGAGAATCGACAATTCCGCAAGAAGCTTCGGCATCGGCAGGGCAGACAGGTAGGTGAACGTGAGCTGGCCCTCAAAGCTGTGGAACTCGGCTTTGGCCTGATCGACGAGTCGCGTATCAAACTCGGAAGTACCGGAGACAACCACAATCTTTTTTGTTTCCGGATGCAGCTTGAGAGCCAGCTCCAGCGTCGGTTGGAACTCGCGCTTTACGAGAACACCCGTTACATAAGACGGCAGCACAAGATTGTCGAGCTCTCGCTTATCGATGCCGCAAAAAACGATCGGAGTTCCGGGAAAGACGTCCTTGCCGTCTCTGACCAGAAAATCCAGAGAAGGCCCCATGGCGGCAACGGCAACGTCGATATTCTTGCCGGCGTATTTCGAACGAAGGTAATCCCGG
>Ga0163163_10001208_pt1 | contig 21839 bp, 16 predicted proteins | sample S65metaG_FD_119766 | JGI IMG/M metagenome (GOLD analysis project Ga0163163, IMG submission 119766) | Switchgrass rhizosphere microbial communities from Kellogg Biological Station, Michigan, USA - S6-5 metaG | ecosystem: Host-associated > Plants > Roots > Rhizosphere > Soil | place: USA...
CGACTGTCGGAACAACCAATCCACAAGTAACGCGGTGTTTGGTGTTTTGCGAGAGTGTTAAAGAACTCGGGGTCCTTGGCCGTGATTCCCGCGGCCCACGCTTTGTTATTGGCAAGTAGTTCTTGAAGGTCCTTCATGTGAAGTAGTTTTAGAATGCAGGCTATAAAACGCCAAAATTCCTTTCCTCAAACTTTTTTCTGACCAAATCACGGAACGCCGGTACTTGGCAGCATAAATCTGTTGATCTTCTCTGCGCAATCTCTGCGTTCTCTGCGTCTCGGCGGTTATGTTGTTCCGGGCGACATATAACCGCAGAGAACGCAGAGATTGCGCAGAGGAAAGTTCTAATCGTGCCTCTTGGCTTCTTCTGTTTCCTGCCAATTGGTGGCTAATGAAGTTTCCAATTTTCTGCCACAAAACCTTAATGGCGGGTGTTTCCTCAGTGTAGGGTCGAAATCTTAACTCCAGGAAATATCACCATGTCAAAGAATCTCAAGATCGCACTACCCCTGTTGGTCGGCTTGGCAGTCATCGCCTTCTTCGCGAGTTCCAGCCTGACACGCGCTCAGCGAACAACGTCCGGTGAATGGAAAGCCTCAATCAAAGAAGACCGAAACAAGCTGCAATTGAATCTCGAACGCCGCACTGAAAAGGGCGGTCACAATCAAATGGGTCAGTCGTACGATTTCAGCGAGTTGCAGGGTTTGACTCGCGAACAAGCGACCAATGGCGGGCCAGTGAAATTCAGCCTGGTACGCGAAGCCGGAAGGATTGACCTGGAGGGCACCTTTCAGGATGGCAAGGGCTCAGGAACATTTCAGTTTACTGCCAACCAGGGTTTTGTTTCAGCGATGAAAAGCCGTGGCTTCGATTTTGAAAAGATCTCATGGAGTGACAACAACGAAGGCAGTTCTGACGACAAGCTATTCGCTGCCACAGCGTTGAACGTCACAACTGCCCTGGCTGACGATTTGGTGTCGTCCGGCTTTGGCCAACTCAACGTGGAGGATTTATTCAAAGCCGCCATCTTCAAGATCGATTCCAAGTTCATGCGTGAAATGAAAGCGAGCGGATTTCCCAATCTGACGATGGAGGATTTGGTAAAGGCGCGCATTTTCAAAATCGACGCTGAGTTTGTGACGAAGGTGGCCCAGATGGGTTTCGACAAAGAGCCGTTTGAAAGTCTCGTTAAGATGCAAATCTTCAAAGTGACTCCGGAGTTTGTGACCGAAGTTCGCAACGAAGGGCTGACAAACTTGTCTGTTGAAGACATTGTGAAATTGAGGATCTTCAAGATTGATGCCGAGTATATTCGCAGCGCGAAGGCAGATGGCGTCCCCATGGAAGTTGAAAGACTTGTGCAGCGAAAGATAGGCGTTGGACGAAACTAACAACGTTAGAAGAGTCAAAGGCAGAGCTCAGTTAGAACTGTCGGGAAGGGGGCAGAGCTCGATCTTTAACATTCGATCAGATGCTGTCGGGAAGGGGGCAGAGCGGGCTTTCTCTGACCTAGACCTTCTCAAGCCTAGCGCGCCCCCGCAGGTTCTCTTTCAATAATTCAAGGGATGGCTCTTTTATTTTGATCTCGATGTGTCTGTGAACCTGCGGGGGCGCGCTAGGTTTGAGAAAGCAGAAGTTATAGAAAAGACCGCGCTGCCCCCTTCCCGACCGCTTCTGGTTAACTGTCAAAGTCTATACTTGCTCTGCCGTTCCGGCTGACTGCCTCAATACCTCGCGCCCGCTCGCCTTTCACTCAAAATCCGATAATCACGCTTTTCGATCGCCGAGGCTGGAATTCCCCTGTCAACATAAAGCGAGATGCTCTTGAAGTGTTCAACTGCAAGAACGATGTGAAAGGCAATGCCACAGACCAAAACCAGAAGCGCAAACTTTTGCCAACGAGGCTTCGTCAAAAGACTCGACCAGCAATAGAAACTGTAGATCATGGAGATCGGAAGAGTCAGATAGAACGTGTGTGACGCCGGCGCTTTCATTGAGAAGATGAAACTCACACACAGCAAAAGAACGGTACTCAACGTCAAATACCTGATGGCTCGCCAGTCCACATGACTCTTCTTAGAGAACCAGAGAACAACCATTGCGATCGGCTGCACGATTCCAACGATCACAAGAAATAAAATTATCGGCGATAACCACAAGTGCTGCTTCACAAATTCCCATCGTCGCGCAGAGTTGTCGCCGATGAACCTGGGCAGTTCATAACTTGCGAACGATAAGAACCGGGCGAGTATTCCCTCAACAGGATTTAGTACTTTTGAAACATTCCCGATGTTCATGACCGCCGCTGTTCCAGTTCCACCAAGACCTTCTTGCAAACCAAATTTCAAAAGTGTCGGGAACAGGAGACTCCCGGTCAGGAGTGCGCCGACTGCGAACCAACCAAATGATCTGATGAAGTCTTCGCGACTACTTTTGAGCTGAAAAAAGAACGAAGCACAAACGTATGGAACCAGGATCGTCCATGACAGATGAAGTTGCATTACCCAGAACAACGATAGGCCCATCATGAAGTTCGCCAATCGATTCGAAATCAGTTGCTTGCTTGTGTAGGGACAGGTCTCAAGAAAACCGATGAAGAACAGAATGGCGCCAGGCAGAACGTATGATGGATTTACGACGTGAGTAGAAAAGTTTAGCGTCCATGGCGCGGTCATCAACCAGATCCAGATGAACCAGCCAGGAACTTTAGGAAGCCGCTTTGTGCAATACCACGCCATTAGACAAAGACTCGAAAACGATAGCAGGTTGAGCAGGATGAATGGCGCTTCAGGTATTCGTAAGATAAAAAGTGGAATGCTAATTAGAAGTCCCTGCAAGGCTCCAGGAATTTGAATTTGATTTGTGACGTCAGGTCCGAAGTAGGGCCACGCATGCGTTGTGAAATGCTTGAGTCCGATGAGGTAGACCTGGCGTTCATCTTCAAACCAGAACTCAGAACATAAACCAAACGCAAGGCGAAACAGAAACAAGAATAAAACTACGACGATGAAGCTAAGGTTCTTTCGAGTGGCGCCCGTCAATTGAAGAGGATTGTCTCTGTCCGATATTCGCTTGAGTCTTGTTAATGAGAACTAAATTTACGAATTCCAGATGTCGACGGCGCAACGCCATTCGCCATCAGCCTCAAAACGCCAGATCGTCACCGCCCGACCTTCACTCGTAAACGGCGCACCATCCGGCCCATTCATCGTGACCTTGTTTTGCCCAAACATGTACGCGAGGCTTCCATCGGCTGAGACGTGAACATTCGTCGACTTCCAACTTATATTGAAGCCAGGAATGTTGAGACTATTGAGAACATATTCGCGTAGTGCATCTTTGCCCGAGACAGGCGGTAAACCGGGCACGAATACAACCGCGTCATCAGTCCAAAAAGAAAGAATCGCCTCCACATCACGACCTTCTGACGCAAGCGCAGACCATTCAGCGTCGCGCTCTAAGAGCCGCTCTCGCTCAGATGACATCTCGTATCACTTTCCCTTCTTCGCTCTGATGATGCCGGTAAGCTCTTTGAGATTTAGAGTTTCTCTGTGCTTCCTCTGTGTCTCTGAGACTCTGTGGTTGGTCAAGGTTCGTTCTTCACCACAGAATCACCGAGACACGGAGAAAGCACAGAGAAAAACCAAAATGATTTCAAATGGTCTTTCCAACTGGTTTCTAAGAAGGGGCAACCTCAACCAGTCACGGCTGAACATCTTCAGGCATTTATCTTCTGAATGATCGCATCGGCAAACTCCGCAGTTTTTGCAGTTCCGCCGATATCTCTCGTGCGAACCTTGCCTTCCTTGAAGACCGAGAACATAGCATTTTCAACCTTGTCAGCAGCCTCGCGTTCACCGAGGTGACGGAGCATCAGAATGCCGGATTGAAGCAGTGCAGTTGGATTCGCGATGCCTTGACCTGCGATGTCGGGCGCCGAACCATGAACTGCTTCAAAGACCGCGCCCTTCTCACCGATATTTGCACCCGGCACAAGACCGAGCCCTCCCACCAGGCCCGCACAAAGATCCGAAACGATGTCGCCATACAAATTCTCAAGCAGCATCACGTCGAACTGTTCAGGACGCATAACCAGTTGCATACACGCGTTGTCAACAATCTTGTCATCCGCCACTATGTCGTGATAGCCCTCGCTCACCTTACGAAAGCACTCGAGAAACAACCCGTCCGAGAGTTTCATGATGTTCGCTTTGTGAATGGCGGTAACTTTCTTTCGCAACTCACGCCGTGAGTATTCAAAAGCAAAACGCGCGATGCGAGTTGATGCTTTCTCGGTGATGATCTTGATACTTTCAACTACACCCGGAACAACTACGTGCTCGAGTCCAGCATACAAACTCTCGGTGTTCTCTCTAACGACAACGAGGTCGAGTTCTGGATATCGGCACGGAACATTTGGCAGCGCGCGAACTGGTCGAAGGTTCGCATAGAGGTCCAGAGTTTTCCGAAGACCTACGTTGACTGAAGTGAAGCCTTTTCCGATCGGCGTTGTGATCGGTCCCTTCAACGCTACCTTGTTGCGGAGGATCGAATCGAGCAACTCTTTAGGCAGTGTTTCTCCAAATTTTTCAAGGGCTTGAGCACCTGCGTAGTGGGTTTCCCATTGAATGTCGACACCTGAAGCTTCAATGATTCGTACAACGTTTGAAGTGACTTCGGGGCCGATGCCATCGCCTGGAATCAGTGTGATAGGATGCATAAGAAAATGGTCTTTTGACTTGGGTTTTTGTGCTTTGCGCGAGCAAGGATAATCGTTTGGGCCGTGGGTTGCTAGTCGAGGTCAGTACCACCTCGCGGTAGCGGGTGGGTCAGAACCCGAATTGAAGATAAACCACAAGACACGAAAGGCACGTAAACACGAATTGAAGAAATACTTCTACAATCTAACTTTGTGACTTCGTGTCTTGGTGACTTGGTGGTTAATCTTTTTCAGTCCCAACTTTGACACCGTCTCGGTAGCGGATGGTAGTAAACCTGCCTGCAATGAACTCCAGTAAAGACAAATTGATACATGACGTCGTTATTATTGGCGGTGGTGTGATAGGTCTGACAATCGCGCGTGCCCTCGCACTCCGCGGCGTGCGCGACATTTGCGTACTCGAAAGAGGAGCTCTGGGCACGGAGGCATCATTCGCGGCTGCCGGCATGCTGGCGCCACAAGCTGAAGCCGACTCACGTGACGAACTTTTCAACCTTCTATGGCAAAGTCGCGATCTCTACCCAAATTTTGCGTCTGCTCTAAAGGAAGAGTCGGGCATTGATATCGAACTCGATACAACCGGCACTCTTTACCTCGCGTTTTCCGAACACGATCAAACTGAGATTGACCAACGCTATGAATGGCAAACTCAGGTGGGTTTGCCGGTGGAAAAACTAGCTGCCGCGGAAGCGCGAATGCATGAACCCTGCATCGCACCGGATCTCTCTGGGGCACTTCGGTTTCCTCTCGACATACAAGTCGAGAATCGTCGAGTGCTGAGTGCGCTGGCAAACAGCGTCTCCCAACTCGGAATCCGTACGTTGTGCGGCATCAACGCCGAGTCGATCGAGAAACATCATCAGCGCGTCAAAGGCATTCAAACCAGCGATGGTTTTATCGCTTGTGAGACAGTTGTAGTGGCAAGTGGAGCGTGGACAGGCTTCCTTAGTTCGTCAGTGAAGATTGAACCCATCCGCGGTCAAATGATCTGTTTGACAACAACTCCGCAACTTACCCGGCACGTTATTTACAGTCCGCGCGGCTACATCGTCCCCAGGCAAGATGGCCGGCTGCTGGCAGGATCCACAAGTGAACAAGCTGGCTACAAGAAGGAAGTGACCGTTGGCGGTGTAACCAAGATTTTGGACAACGCTATGGAGATTGCACCGGCCATTTCAGGTCTTGCAATCGCTGATGCATGGGCTGGATTGCGACCGAAAGCGTCCGATGGTTTGCCTGTCCTCGGCCCTTGTGGTGAAATTGATGGGCTATTTTTTGCAACCGGACACTATCGAAACGGAATCCTACTAGCTCCAATCACTGGAGAGTTGTTAGCGAAAACGATTGTTGACGGTGTTACTCCAGCGATTCTCGCTCCATTTAGTCCTGATCGCTTTGCCGCTATAAACGTGAGTTAAAAAGATTTCCTGATGCAAAACCATCAACGCACATGGCTGATTGTCGTTATTCATCTGTTGCTAATCGGCGGTGTGTCCGCGTTTGCGCAGTCGCCGACTAATAACCATGACGATCGCCCAGCTCAGGCCATCTACGAAGACGCTAACGGGTACCTTGGTCGCAAGTACCTGGAATTCAATAAACAGAAACTTTCATACGATCCAAAGCTTGAAGCGCAGGTAAAGAAAGAACAGCAGGATCTCGCAATAAAAAGCGCCGGCATTCTCGAAGCCCGTAAACTCGAGGGCGATGACCGCTACTTCCTGGGACTCCTTTATCACCTTGCCGGCGACGGTAATGCCGCGCTCACCACGATGCGGCAATTCATCAAAGATCAACCCGACGGCGAGAAATCACAAGCTGCACGAAAACTCGTCGTTGTGTATTCAGTTAAGCAAGACAAACTCAACGACGCGATCGGCACGGTCGATGACTACACCAAACACCAACCGAAGAATGCTGAAGACCGTTATCAGATGGAGTTCCTGATCGCTGACGCTTTCTTGCGGGCAAAAGATTTTTCGCAAACAGCGGTTCATGCCGAGCAGATGCTCGTAGCTGCCAAAACATTCGCAACAACGAACAGGTCGGAAGTGTCAAAACGTGACGATATGCTGATGAAGTCTGTGCTGGTTTTGGCGGACGCTTACGAGAAGACAAATCGTCGGGAACAGGCAATCGAAACTCTCGAAGATCTTCGACGAACGGCGTTGACGTTTCCTTCCGGAGATCTCTACAAGATGGCGACGATCAGGTTATCAAGATTATCGCCTAAGACTGACTTGCGAAAAATTTCAGAAGAGATCGCGAACGGCCCAATCGAAACACCTCCTGAGATTGTAGGCACCCAGTGGATCGAGCACGAACCAATAAAGCTTGCCGATCTTCATGGACAAGTAGTGCTGCTGGATTTTTGGGCGCCGTGGTGTGGTCCCTGCCGTTACACTTTTCCCAAGCTGACACTTTGGCACCAGGCTTACAAAGATAAAGGCCTCGTGATTCTCGGGTTGACCAAGTACTTTGGTCACGATCAAGAACGCACGCTGACGCCGGGTCAAGAACTCGTTTACCTAAAGGAATTCAAGAAACGGAATCGACTTCCCTACGGATTTGTTGTCGCGGATTCAGACGCAAACAATATTAACTATGGAGCCTATTCCATTCCCATGTCGTTTCTGATCGATCGGCGGGGAGCGGTAAGATTCATTTCAGTAGGTGCAGACCCGGATGAGATCATGGCACTTGAAAAAATGATCAAGAAACTGATCGCAGAACCAGCGGAAGTGAGGAGCGAAAGCCAATAGATTGCTGATTTCTGATTGCTGATTGTGAAGAGTGATGCGGCAGGTCCTAAATCAGCAATCAGAAATAATATTATGAACGTCGACATCATCCGAATTCTTATCGCTTTCATCGCGGGAATTGCATCGTTCCTTTCGCCGTGTGTTCTACCGTTGGTTCCCGGTTACATCTCTTTGATTTCAGGTGTCAGTGTTGACGGACTTAAAGAAGGAACCAGTAGTCGCCGCGCAGTCATCATCAACTCTCTTGCTTTCAACGCCGGACTCTCAACCATTTTCCTGATACTCGGCACCACTGCGGGACTGGTTGGTGCGGCAATCACCAGCAACCCCTGGGTACGAATCATTGGTGGCGTAATCATCATCGCCTTTGGTTTGCAACTCATTGGTCTGCTCAAGATCTCAACGCTCTACAAAGACACGAGATTCTTTTCGCAAGACAAGCCGCGTGGAATACTCGGCTCGATCACACTTGGGATGGCTTTCGCAGCTGGTTGGACACCCTGCATCGGACCGATTCTCGGAGGCATCATTGGGTTGGCGGCGACCAGTGGTGGTTGGAAGAGTGGCCTGGTGTTGTCGGCTTTTTATTCGGCCGGCCTGGCTGTTCCGTTTCTCTTAACCGGCCTGGGGATAAACAAGTTTCTTAGCTTCTACGGAAGATTTCGGCGCCACCTGCACAAAGTGGAGGTTGTGTCCGGCATTGTGCTGATTATCGTGGGATTGCTTGTCATGAGTGGTAAGTCGACTGTGCTGGCAAGTTCCGCTGTTACTCGTTACGTTCCAAGTGCAGAGGAACTCGTGGTCAAGTTCCAAAACTGGTGGTACGGAAACAAACCCACCGCTCCAGTTGGCCCGGCGACAGCTACGAACTTTCCGCTTGTGCCCGATGTTGAATTCCAAACACTCGAAGGCAAACCTTTTCGCCTCAAAGAACTTCAGGGCCAGGTCGTGTTGCTAAACTTCTGGGCAACATACTGCATCCCGTGTCGTGAAGAGATACCCGCACTCAATTCGTTACAACACGAACTTCAGGCCCGTGGCCTTACAATCGTTGGTGCTTCGTTGGACGACAGTGCGGACCATGTAAATTCATATCAGAAGGAAGTGGCAAAGTTTGAGTATCAAGTGCTGCTGGGTGGCAGTGATGCGAAGGTTAAGTTTGAACAGTCAGTATTACCAACGACCTATTTGATAGATCGTCAGGGAAGAATCCGCCAAAAGATTATTGGCGCCAGGGATCGTGCGGGCTGGGAAGCAACGATTAAACCGCTTCTTGATGAAACACCAGCCACCGCAAGCAGTTTAAACTAGACGTGTGGAGTCTAAGACAATGAAAAAAATTCTACTTCTCGCTTTCGTATTGATGCTTTCGCCTCTCGCGGCTCGCGCTCAACATGAATACTCTCCACTCGTCGAGAAGACCGTGAACTATAAAAACTGGACCCTGCCAAATCTCAAAACAGACCAGCCCGCAGATTTGCGTTCACTCGTGTCTGGCAAGAAGCTGGTGATGATTGTTTATTTCGCGCCATGGTGTGGCAACTGGAAGTTCGAAGCACCGGTAGTTGCGAAGCTTTATCAGAAGTACAAAGACCAGGGATTTGAAGTAATAGGCGTCAGCGAATATGGGGCTCGGACAGACGTCAAAGCGTTCTTTGGTGATGCTGGTCCCGGTTTTCCAGTCGTGACTGAATCAGAGACGCGAGAGGACAAACAGAAGACCCCACATTACGGATATCGCCAACTCACCGGTGATACTCGCAACTACGGTTCTCCCTGGAACATATTTCTCGATCCCGCAAAACTAAATCCGACAGGCGACGTGCTGACTGAGAAGGCATGGGTCGTCAACGGTGAACTGGTCGAAGACGAAGTCGATAAGTTCATCAGTTCCAAACTCTCATCCCTCAACCTCGGTGCGATCACACCTTGTAAGAATTAAGCGGCCTGAACAGAAAAGCGAATCAGAACGGGGCGGAGCGACTGCACGCCAGAGAGTAGCTCTATATATTTAACAAGCGGGTGGCAGCGATGCTGAGCAGTTACTCCCTTGCGTGCAGTCGCTTCGCTCCTGGTTCTGATTGGTCTTATCCAAGCCGCTATAAAACACTCCCTCCTGTTTGGAACGAGAATCCTTTAAATCTGTCTCAGATTGTGCACCATCAGGCGGCAGCCCTTTTGCCACAACCTTCCTCCATTGCTAATATGTCGCGCTCTTTTGAGAACCTATATGAAACTTCGTCTCCTCTACCACGGCCACTGCTTTGATGGCGTGGCCTCTGCCGCCACTTTCACTCGATTCTACAAAGAACGTATTCATCCCGACGCTGAGGTCAACTACGCGGGTTTGCTTCATCGTCCGGGCAATCTTTTTGATCTCAATCTGTTTGATTCCGACGAGAATGCAATTGTGGACTTCAAGTATGCTGCCTCCGACAAGCTAACTTGGTGGTTCGATCATCATCAATCCGCGTTCCTGACCCCTGAGGATGAAGCTCACTTCCGTGCGGATCAATCAGGTAAGAAGTTTTTGGATGCAACGCGAAAGTCGTGCACCGAGTTCATCGCCGACGTAGCACACGAACGGTTCGGGTTCGACGTTACACCGGTCGAGTCACTCGTTCACTGGGCCCACATCATTGACGGCGCGCTTTACACATCGCCCGCGCAGTGCGTCGAATTAAAGGAGCCTGCCTTGCAGTTGATGCAGGTGATCGAGTCGGATCCAGACGAGCGGTTTATTGAACAGATCATTCGTGACCTTGCAGTGAAGTCTTTGGAAGAAGTCGCGACGAGTGACGAAGTGCAGCGAAGATTCAAACCAATCCTGCTGCAGCACCTGGAGACACTTGAGACAATCAGGCGAAAAGCTTCGTTCGCCAATGGTGTGGTGCAATTTGATCTGATTGATGAGGGTTACGAAGGATTCAACAAGTTCATTCCTTACTATCTCCACCCGGAAACCACTTACTCAGTTGCACTAACGCGCGGCACTCAACGAACAAAAATATCTGTCGGCTCAAATCCCTGGGCGCCAAAACCGCGCACCCACAACATCGCAAAGATCTGTGAAAGATATGGCGGTGGAGGTCATGCGGTGGTCGGAGCAGTCTCGTTCAAGCCGGAAGAAGTTGACGTAGCGCGAGCGGCGGTAAAAGAAATCGTGGCGGAGTTGTCGACGTAATGAGCTTGCCGCGGTCATGCGTTCGGTAAAACGCAAGCCTTCGAATTGAACAGTTGGGAAGGGTGGCTTGCCTCCGCTCATCTTGCCAAACTCCAACAACAAGCGCGAAGTGGACCAAGCAGCGGGGGCAAGCCACCCTTCCCGACTTGTTCAATTCATTTTGTCTTTTTTGGTCTTGGAAACAGAACAACTATCTCGCCATCAACTCTTCAATCTCTTCTGCTTGTTTCGGAACCTTGCTCGTTAAAACTCGTGGGCCATTACTCGCACAGAGCACATCGTCTTCAATCCTGACACCAATCCCCAGATACTGTGTCGCTACGTCTTTCGAATCAGGCGAGATGTAAATTCCCGGTTCCACAGTCATCACTACACCCGCCTCAAGCGCTCGTGATTCCGTGCCATAGTAGTAACGACCGACGTCGTGGACATCGATACCAAGCATATGTCCCAGGCCGTGCATATAGAATTTCTCGTACTTCTTCTCTTTGATTAGTTCGCTCGGTTTCCCCTTCAATAAACCCAACTCGACCATGCCTTCCGTCAACACTTCAATTGAGTGTTGCTTCAACTGATCATGAGTCGTGCCTGGACGCACCATCTCCACACAAGCCATCTGTGCCTTCAGAACGAGGTCATAAATCTCGCGCTGCGGTTTGGTGTAGCGACCATTAACAGGAAACGTTCTTGTGATGTCAGACGCATAGCCTTTGTACTCCGCCCCGGCATCAATCAGTAACAACTCGCCATCGCCGAGCACACCATCGTTGTTGATGTAATGAAGAACTGTGGCGTTCGCACCGGCGCCGACAATTGACGTATACGCAGGAGCAGCAGCACCATGTTGACGAAACACTCGTTCAATCAATGCCTCAACCTCGTACTCCTGCATGCCGGGACGAGCGGCCTTCATCGCTTCCACGTGTGCTTCAGCAGCTATGTCAGCCGCGCGTTGCATGAGTTCAAGCTCATCGGCACTCTTCAGCACGCGCATCTCGTGAATGATGGTGGCTGGATCGACAATGGTCTGCGGCGGATGAATAGGCTTTCGATTCATAGAGCGCATTCGAGAAATCTCACGAACGATCGTGTCATCGAGATCGCGATTGACACCCAATCGATAGTAAAGCGTGTCAGCTCCATCGAGAAGATTCTGCAGTTTTTCGTCAAACGCGACTATCGGAAACGATTCGTTAGCTCCGAAATCCTTTTTGGCGCCTTCCACACCGGCACGCCGGCCATCCCAGATTTCGCGTTCGGGATCACGTGGGCGGACAAAGAGTGTGTAATGTGATTCCTGATCACGTTTGATCACAGCGATCGCTTCAGGCTCCTCAAAACCGGTCAGGTAGAAAAAATCTGAGTCCTGTCGAAAGCGATAATGAGTGTCGTTGGAACGTGTGGCCTCTCGCGCGGCGGGGATGATCGCTATCGATTTCGGAGTCATGCGGCGCATGAACTCCTCGAGCTGTGGTCTGATCATTAAACCTCTCTCCTTGTGGCAATAAGTGTGTAATCGATTGTAACCCGCCTCTGTCCGATATGCCCTTGGAGTGCGGTGCCCCCGCACCGCTTTAGTATGGTTAGTGGCCGGAATAAGAGGCTCTTACACCTTCCCTATACCAAAGCGGTGTGGGTGCACCGCACTCCATGGGCATATCGGACGTTAGCGCTCGGTCTTGTAAATCGTAGGAATTCTGTCTACTTTGATAGTCGTGCGACCACAAAGCCTCCCAACTGAAACAAGGGAAATCATCTCTCGCGACCCGGCAACTGGCGAAGAGTTCGGGCGCACGCCGATCACTAACTCCTCAGAAGTTGCGCAAGCCGTCAACCGGGCGCGTGCAGCACAACCAGCGTGGGCCAGACTTTCCTATCATCAGCGTGGCGAAGTAATTCTTCGCGCGCGCGAGCTTGTCCTGGCTGAACTCGAAAACATTGCACTACTGATCTCGCGCGAGACAGGCAAGCCGAAACCCGAGGCGATCTCGATGGAGATTGTTCCTTCGCTCGATCTAATGCATTACTTCGCCACGAACACTGCGAAGCTTCTGGAGTCACCTCGCATAAACATTTCTCAGTACGGCTTCATGGGCCGCTCCTCTCGAGTTGTCTACAAACCCATCGGCGTCGTTGCAATCATTTCGCCGTGGAACTTTCCCTGGGCCACACCACTCGCTGAAGTCGTGATGGCTTTGATGGCGGGAAACTCTGTCGTAGTGAAGCCAAGTGAGTTGTCACCGTTATCAGCGCTCAAGATTGCCGAGTTATTCAGCCAAGCAAATCTTCCCGAGGGTCTACTCGAAATCATCCCGGGTGATGGCGCGACTGGCGCTGCGCTGATCGATTCACACGTCGACAAAATAATGTTCACCGGCAGCGTCGCAACCGGCAAGCGGGTGGCGGAAGCAGCGGCAAAACATCTGATTCCTGTCGTACTTGAACTGGGCGGCAAAGACCCGATGATCGTTCTGGATGATGCGCACATTGGGAACGCAGCCCGGGCCGCTGTTTGGGGTGCGTTCTGCAATTCAGGGCAGGCATGCGCTTCTATCGAACGATGTTATGTACACGAGTCGATTGCGACTCAGTTCATCGCGCAAGTCGTTGCTGAAACAGCTCGCTTAAAACAGGGAGCCGCTACTTCAGATGATATCGACGTCGGTGCGATGACGAATGAGCGACAGCTCCGGATCGTCGAAGAACACATCAATGACGCCGTTGAACGAGGTGCGCAAATTCGCATCGGCGGTAAGCGTTTGATTTCGAGTGCCGGTTGGTTTCACGAACCGACTGTGCTGACAAACGTCAACCACTCGATGACGATCATGCGTGACGAGACGTTTGGACCTGTACTTCCAATAATGACCTTCAGCACTGACGATGAAGCCATTCGCCTGGCAAACGACAGTATCTATGGCTTAACCGCCTGCGTCTTTACATCGAAGACTTCACGTGCCCGGAAATTAGCGGAGGAGATCGAGGCAGGCACCGTGATGGTCAATGAGGTCGTCTACACACACGCACTCGCCCAAACACCATGGGGAGGCGTCAAGCAGAGTGGCTACGGCAGAACGCATGGTCAGCTTGGTCTGCTGGAATTAGTCACCCCACAACACTTACACATCAATGCTTTCCCGGCTGTGCCCGATGTTTGGTGGTTTCGCTACTCACAGACGGCAGGAGATCTTTTTCGAGCTCTTGCCAAGCGCTTCACAACCGGTTCACTGCTTCGAGGATCATTGTTGCTACCGCAAATGCTGAAGCGCCTTTTTGAGCGACGGTAGCGACACAGAAAGACATGATCATCCACAGATTACGCAGATTACACAGATTCACTTTAGAAGGATTAGGTCAATACGCTCTTTTCACAAAGAAATCTGCGTAATCTGCGGATGATCACAGCGACTCGCCCACCACCTCTTTTTACTTTTGCCTGCCCTTCCCTTAGGATTTGCGACTTCGGATTTTGGAGTTAGCGAATGGGCTTTTGGAAAAACTACATGCACCAGCGCGAACGCTGGTATCACCAACGCGATAACAACCGGCTGGTGCGTCCTTTTGATTGGGGTTTGTCCCACATTCTCGAACACGTCAATGGCGATGATCCTCGTGAAGTTCTTAGAAGGCACTCTGAAGCGATAATGAAGTCGAGCGACGAGTTCTTTTCATTGCCGGACATTCACGACTTTCAACTCGACGGCGATCAATTAACCTGGACTAGCGCGATCGAAACTCCTTCACAGGAGAACAACCTCGCCCGTGCCAGATTCTTTCCGGCAAAAACAAAACACGGGAAACGATCACGCAAAGCAATCGTTGTTTTGCCACAGTGGAACGCGCAACCTGAAAGTCACGTCGAAGCCTGTCGGATCTTCAACATGATCGGCATGTCGGCGCTACGCCTGACTCTTCCCTATCATCAACAGAGAAAACCTGCTGAGTTGGAACGTGCCGATCACCTCGTGAGCACAAACGTCGGCCGATCAATTCAATCGATGCGTCAGGCAGTGCTCGATACACGCGCTGCGGTCAGGTGGTTGAAGAACGAAGGTTACGATCGGGTTGGGATTCTCGGCACCAGTGTCGGTTCGTGTATTTCGTTTTTGGCGTTTGCCCACGAATCGGATCTGGATGCGGGTGCGTTCAATCACGTGTCGGGTTATGTCGCCGATGTGGTCTGGCATGGTTTGTCAACTGCGCATGTGAGAGAGGGTTTTGCGAATCACATCACACTCGAGGAGTTGCGCAACTACTGGGCGCCGATCAGTCCACTTCCTTTTATTCCGCGCGTTTCGCAAATGGGCCGGCGGCCAATGCGCTTCATAGTTGCGAAATACGATCTAACGTTTCCGATTCATCTCACGCGCGAGGCAATCGCAGAAGCGCGACGAAACAACTTGCCTCTCGATGTAGTTTGGTTGCCGTGTGGTCACTACACGACCGGCGAAATGCCGTGGAAGGCAATCGATGCTTACAAGATTGCCACATTCTTTAGAAAGCATTTCGCGAAGTGAAGTCTCTGATATTCACCTAGAAGCTGTCGGGAAGGGGGCAGAGCGGTCACTTCAAGTCTGAACCTATTCAAACCTAGCGCGGCCCCGCAGGGTCTCAGTCTGAAAGGTTTGCTCATGAGCTTCTTGCTTTGATGTCATGTGCTTTGAACCTGCGGGGGCGCGCTAGGCTTGAGAAGGTAAAAGTCATAGAAAATGCCGCTCTGCCCCCTTCCCGACTGCTTGTTGTTAACAGTCAGAAATTGATCTTTGCCCCAGTTTGTAATCAGTGTCAGAATTTGAAACTTACCTTTCATACAAAACACAAAGCTCCAAGCACAAAGCACCACTTCTACCTATTTCGCCAATGGAAACACAGGCTCAATATCCACCGGCACATTCTGCAGCTTGTCCAGTGCCGACTTCATTGGTGCTCGAATAACTGCAAACTTGTCGAGCATCGCTTTCGCTTTGTCGTAAGAACCTTCCGCCTCCAGCGTCAACAAATCGTGTGTAATCTTAGTTACGCCCACCTTGAACTTTTCATGATCGACGCCGAACGTTCCTGACTTCTCGTCATACTTGATCGCGCCTTCGTCGAAAAGGTAGTTGAACTGCATAGCCACGCCTTTGCCGTGTGCTTCAGTGATCCCGAATCTCACCGAACGAAACATACTGGCGAGATAGGTGATGTAAAGCGTGTGTTCCATCTGCTTGTCGATGATGTTGTGATCGATCATGTACTGGAGCGCCCAAAGTCCAGTGACATCCGCCTTGGCTTCTTCAATTGCCGAGTAGAGTTCTTTCAACTGCTTCCGAACGGTTGTTTGCTCGCCGCCTACCGTGATGTTGTGCGGCCCGAGTCCGTGCATCAACTCATGACAAAGAATATGCGTGAAGAAGGAATCGAACGAGAGTGAACTGCGCTCGTCCGCTGCCAGAACAACTTTCGAGATCGGGATAAGAGTCTTACTAAACTTCGCGTCCTGCACGTTCTTCAACATGACTCGCTTCGAGCCTTTTTCTTTTACTACCCGCTCGTCGTTTGGAAGGTTGTAAGCGGCAGTCTGTACGGCGTTGTTTCCTTCACCCGAGCTGAAAACCTCATTCACAACTCGAATCGGCGACGCGGCGCCGAGTTTCGCATTGCGGTATGCAGGATCGAATGGCAGGTTATTCTCCAACTCCTGAAGATATTGACTGAACTTTGCCAACTTTGCCGACTCGGCTTCGTCGCGGAGAGTAACGTACGCCTCGAATGCTGCTTTGTAGCTGAACAACTCGTCTTCGTATGTCTCGTAAGGCCCGATGGTGACCTCGATCGGTGCATCAAGATCCATCCAGGCTACATCGCTTGCGTAATAGTCGTCAGAACTAAAGGCATCTGCGCGCTTATTAAGAAAGTCTTTTAGCGTTGCGTTGGTAGTCGAGGCCGCTGCCTCATGCAGCAGTTTCGCAGCGGGCTCCAAATACTCTCGATAGGCCTGGCTGTAAGGCACCATCGTTAACTTTCGATCACTGCCGCGACGAATGACATAAAAAAATCCGGTTGCCTTCTGTTTGTCCGCCTCAGAGAGTGTCTGGACCCACGTGTTGAATTCTTCGCGTGTAATGTCATCCGGGTAGTACGCAGCTTGCGGCGGCTTTTCTTTGGGAACACCGTCAATGAAAGGTTCATTGTTATCGAGTCGCGACCACGGCCCGTCGTTGACGTAGAAGTAATGAAGCTTTTGTTGTCCAACAGCAGTCTTGTCGGCCAGCAATTTCTTTTCGAGTGCATCATTACCGCTCCAAACCTGGCGAAGAAATAATGGATCAAGAAGCTTGGCGGCTTCGATTATCTTCTGAAGTGCGATCTTGTCATTCGCGCTCAAGCTCGCGGTGTCTGCCGTTAGAACTGTTGGCGCAAACCGCGCTATCTTTTTCGCGAGTTCTGGATGATCGGCACCGGATTGTTTCTTTTGGCTAAGCAACGAAGTAGACGTTAGTGACAAGATGAAAAGAATTGAAAGTGATTTTCGTAGTGTTGTCATATGTGATCCTCGACACGATTCTAAGTCTATCGAATTTAGTTTTTGCTTTAAAAATGCGCCAGAGAGCGTTGAGTCGGCTCTGCCGCCTGATGTGAGGCGTCGCTTTGCCCCGCCGGACGAAGTCTTTCAATCGGTTTGGGCTGCGCCCTTTTGCGAAAACCACTTAATACCGGAGGGGCGTAGCCCCAAAAACTTAAAAGAGGCAATCTGACGCCGGGGCAGAGCCACGCCTCACATCAGACGGCAAAGCCGATCAGGGTTGTTGTTGACTCTAGACCAAAGCCCGAATCTTAATTTGTTTACTGCTACAAACTCTGTCGGTTCTTCAGAATCTTTACGAACGAAGCAGAGCGCAGTTCTTCCAGCGTCAAGCCTGAAAGTTCCAAAGCTTCTTCTTCAGTCAAAGCCCCACAGTTGATAGCGCGCAGAAAGTAGTTCAGTAGTCCCTGGCCTGTCGCCGCATCATCAAACACGTCTCCAACGAGCGTCGCTTTGGCGGCCTTCTCGACAAAGTTTTTCAAACGCTCAGATGCAGCGTCCAGGCTTTGTAGAAAGAAGGAATAGACGGCGGCATAACGCGTCGGCAGTTGCGCGGGATGAAGATCCCAGCCCTGGTAAAAGCCGGTAATGAGTGAATGCTGGATATGATCGTAGTGAAGCTTCCAGGCACGGTGAACCACTTGTCGGTTTTCGTCGATCTGTTCAGCAGTTAACTGTGGTCCGCCTTCCGCGAATCGATGCGGTGCAACAGGCATGATGTTAGTCGCCCCATCGGAAAGCCAGATGCCTGTGCCGGCAAACGAGACCTGCATCATGTTTTTCGCGAAGTCGCAGGCCGGGTGCATCATGTGTTGGTGCGCGGCGGTGATATTGCAACCGGCAGTGTAATCATACGTTCCGAAATGCGCCGCAACGCAACGTCCTTCTGCCGCTCCCAGTAGCAACGGAAGATTGATCTCGCCATTGTGGTTAATGATCGACTGAGTTGTCTCGATCATCATTTCAAACTTCAAGCTGCCAGCTGCAAGTGAATTGTATTTCTCCAAACGTTCAAGCAAAGCCGCTAGCGTCGAAACCTGTTGAGGGATTGTTATCTTGGGCAACGTCACTACGAAGTTGTCCGGCAGTTTCCCTTCCGATTGTTCAGCCACGGTTGAAACAAAGATATCGAGCGTACGAAAACTCCGAGCCCGCAGTTCTTCGTTAAATGGCTTGATGCGGATGCCAATAAACGGAGGCAATGTTTCGTTGCGCATACCAACAGCAACTTCCGTAGCTGCCAGCCTCGCATGTTCATCTTCTTCAGAGTCCGGACGGTTGCCGTAGCCGTCTTCAAAGTCGATGCGAAAGTCTTCTACTGGTTCGCGGCTTAGCTTGTCGCTCACACGCTCGTAAATTTTGTGGGCCAACCACGCCGCCTTGTTACCAGCGCGCAAACGCTCTGATTTCTCTTCTAACTCTGAAACAGTATCGTCGGCATCGGAGATCGTTTCGGGAAGCTGATTAGCGCCCGGCAGTTCGAGAGCACGAGCGAAGAGAATAAAATCTGGAGCAAACTGATCGAGAGAACGCCGTGCAAGACTTCCTAATCTTTTTGCGGAGTCGGACTTAAAAAGATGTGCTCCTCCATAAACGGTGTGCACTGGTTGTCGCCGACCCGTTTCGCCGGGATAGAGACGAGTGAACTCTTCATTTGCCTGTCGCAAGCCTTCGGTTAAATCCCGCAATGAATCATCTGAAAGTAAACCTTTCATTTTGTCCTCGTGTGTAGCTGTGGAATGCAGTGAGTGTAGTAAAGAGCGACGAAAGTGGAAAGCATGGTTTCTGATGTCCGATATGCTTCAGCTTGTCGGAAACTCTCTCGGCTCTGCGGCTGTGCGACAAGCTAAAGCATATCGGACATATCAAACCTCAAGTTTTCCTCAACCACCTGCCAGTTTTCAATTTTCTGAAAAAATCCCGCATTTTCCAGACAACTAGCAGGTCAAGTTTTTCTCAAGTGGGTCCCTGTACTCTTAACGTGACAGTCCAACTAGCTCAGTCGTGCGGGCAAGTGCGCTGCGGAAATCATAACTCTGGGCGAGAGTTGTGGTGGAAATGGCGCATCGCCCGCACTCTTTTACAGGAATGTCCGACATGCTTTAGCTTGTCGCTCCCATGAAGTGGATGTTAGTGACCAAGCAGGCGGGGACGCCTGCGGTCCCAGCACTGAGTCCAGAACCGACAAGATAAAGCATATCGGACAACTAGTAATTGACACTCACTGTCTGGGTTCGCTATTTTGATTTTGGCTTAACAACCGCCGCTGATTGCGGCACCTTGCCCGAACCCCTCTCAAAATCAAGAAAGTTTCCAAGGAGCCGAATTCCAATGAGCAAAACTGTCTCTACTCTGCTGTGCTGTGTCATCCTCTTTATGCAATCGTCGACTGTCGTCCCTCAAAAGCCGATTAACCACGGAGCCAGGATTGAGACTAAGTACGACGGTTTTGCATCTGAGACAGTGATGAGACTTCAGAAGATGAAGGTTAATTGCAATGGCTTCGGAGGAAGCTTCAAAGACTATTGCGTTAGCATCGATGTTGCTCTCCATTGCCCGGGTCCACAAATGACCCGCGTTGCGAATGTGACTCTACAGCTGTTGTTTGAAACGAGGAGTTGGGATGAGCCGCATCCTGCCAACCAGAGGGACCTTGCGGTGATGACCGACACCGAAACATTACGGCTGGGCAAAATGCGATTGATACCAAGACCTAACACAGTCTTGCAGGAGAAGCTGGTAGAGACTTTGGAAACAACCCTGCCTTACAGCGTGTTCAAGAAGCTGGCACAGTCGCAGTCGATCGAGTTTCAAGTGGGGAACGATAAGGTGGAGTTGAATGAGAAAAACCTCGCCGCGCTACGCGACCTCGATAATCGCGTGCTCAAGAGCCAGTGATGATTTTTGTAGTGGTGGCACTCCGTAACCACCCGCGTTAAAGAAGAGAAGAGGGTGGCCACGGAGTGCCACCCCTACAATCTCTCGCAACTCCTCCTGTATTATCGTCCTATCAAAACTTGAAAGGACATGCCCCCGAATGAAACCCCTTCTCATCCTTTCGCTGTTAGCGATCGCTTCTGTAATGTCGGTCGCTCAAAAGTCAACAACTCCCAAAGAAACCCTTTACGACTTTCGAGCTAATAGTAAGACAACACCGGCAAAGACTACTCCGGCTGCTCAGAAAATGGTTTTGTCGAAGGTCTTTCGTAAGTACTTGAGTGACAGTGCAAAGTGCAATCCGCAATTTGAAGCCAACGGTGACAACTACCTTGCTGCGGCGCGAAAGGCCGGACAGATTGCTCCCTCAATCATCGACTCAACCACAGGCAGCTTTACGGCAGCGGGTCAAACTCAAACTGCTTATCTGATCTCCGTCAGCGAGTGCGGCGCGTCACACGCTGATAACTTCGGAAGCGATCGAGTGGCAATCTTCGCGGGCCAACAACTTGTCGCCGATATGGACGTCGACTTCAGGAGCAGTTTTGCGCGCAAGACTGATCTGAATGGTGATGGAATCGATGAATTGTTGATGACGAGTGGTTACATGAATCAGGGCACGCTCACGGAAGGAGCAGCGCTGGTAACTTTTCAAGGCGGGCACCTCAAAGTGATTCAAGACTTCGGAACGGTGACTGAAGACTCCTGTGGTTCCGGCTTTCCAGGTAGCGCCGCCAAGGCGTCAGTTCTCTCCTACGGAACGGCCGCATTCGGAAACATGCCAAAACTTCAACAGGACAATTACGCTTCGAGCTGTCGAAACGTGAAGCGCTGGCGCTTCATCTCCTCAGGCAAGATGCCCGAGTAACGGAAAACCACGACAGTAGCCCGACTGTAAAGGAGGGCTCTGCTACCACAACGAGCACCCTTTTAGGGTCGGGCTCCTGCGTGATCATCATCCGTTGGGAGTCTAATGTAGGTTATTGGTAGCGCATACGGGACTCGAACCCGTGATCTCTGCCTTGAGAGGGCGAATTTGGGCTTTTGTACCGAGTTGGCCCAGTAAGCACCGAGCAGCATAGATTCAGCCTTCTCATAGGTTTAAGGAGCATTCGGTATTGTACCTCTTTGGAGGCATTAGTACCGATTTATATGTTTCTTCGTTACCGTGGCGTTACCGCTCTTCCACGCATCTTTTGAGGATGAGAAGCGTTCGCCCTAGTGTCCTGGAAAGCAGCAGACTCATAATCCTAACGAGGCTTCAACACCTAGTTGCATCGAATGATATAGAGTAGCAAAACGAGCGAAACTCCCGTTGCTCTGTTACTCCATATCACTCCATCTATGCAGGTAGTCGCTACAGTTTTCGCTACGGTAGCTTGACTGGGTTCCAAGGAAATAGGTTCGGGAACAATGTCCGTTCAAGGAGCCAGGTCATTTGTCGCCTCCGTGAAAGGCAAAACATTCGTTTGGTACTGACTTGGACCAACGGGAAGGGCGTAAACATTTTGCTGCATCAGCGACTTGTGAGGTTTTTTCCGGAACCAATTAAGAGTGGTTAGCTACAAGGACTCAGCGCTGGCAGCCGTCCACGGATTCGGAGTAGCATGAACGAGGCCTGTAATCGTCACTGGTACTCACTTCACCTCACTTTAAAGATGCTTGTCTTGA
>Ga0163163_10001209_pt1 | contig 21835 bp, 14 predicted proteins | sample S65metaG_FD_119766 | JGI IMG/M metagenome (GOLD analysis project Ga0163163, IMG submission 119766) | Switchgrass rhizosphere microbial communities from Kellogg Biological Station, Michigan, USA - S6-5 metaG | ecosystem: Host-associated > Plants > Roots > Rhizosphere > Soil | place: USA...
CTTTCACCACCGGCATGCTTGTAGGCTGTAAGAATTTCGGCTTCTGACTTTGCGTTGTTTTTAGCGCGATATGCTTCGGCGAGAAACTCATAGACGCTGCTTTCCCCAACGTATTGCGGATAAAGAGCGAGAGCAGCGCCACCGTCTTTGATCACCGCATCCCATTGTTTGTCACGAGAATCTGCAGCGACTAATTTCAGTTTTTCGCGCCATTCGTCGAAGTGAGACGCTTGTGGGCCATATTTCTTATCAATCCAAACCAGATATTGCTTATCGAACTCTTCAGGCTCGAGACCGAGGTCGTTTTTGACCACATCTCGTGTGGTCTGCGAATTCGCGTAGGAGTGAACGATCTCAAGCAGCTTTGGTTCGCCCCATCGCTCTTTTACAAAGTCGCAGATACTTCCAGCCTGGAAGTATGAGACGACAACCTGCGAAGAATACTCGGGATAGACGAATCCCCGATCAAGTTTGAGGATAGGCAGCAGTTTCTTCTCGCGGATTGCGATCAAAACCTCAGGTGTAGCGCGATTGCTCCATTCAGCGGAACGCTCGCCCTCCTCGTGGACAGCTAGCCCTTCGGTGAACCAACGCGGAACGCGATTCTTCGTCGCAGTCAATACATAGGCATGGCTCATCTCATGCCACAGAGTAGCTCCCCAGTTGAAGTCTCCGGGTTTGCGCGCCGACGGACTGTCGATAGCGATGACCTCGCCAAACGTTACGCCCAGAGCCCCTAACCCAGGCATTCCCATTGTTCGCACGGCAAAGTCTTCGTGATCCGGATAGACCTCTACTTGCGCAGGGACGGAAAGCTTCATCGCATACTTGCGGTCATAGGTCGCGATGATCTGGTGGAGTTCGTTCTGAAAGTAGGGGCGAAGAAGATCGGCCTCGTTCTTCTTCAGGATCAGGATGGTGGAATCATCGCGAATCGTTATGTAGTTCTTATAGCTGTCGAGCAAGCGCAGGCTGTTGACCGTGGCGGCGTCACGGTAGCCGTTGTTGTAGCTCAGTTCTAGTTCCTTTTGGGCCTCCTGTTGCTGCCCCAGCCTCATGAGAGCGATCCCTAAATCCGAGTGCGCCGCCCAAAGCTGCGGATCAACTGCGACAGCTTTGCGATAGTAGGTGACGGCGTCGGCTTGTCTATAGTGAAGCTCAAGCTGATGAGCTATATGGGTATACGCCAATCCGTAGTGAGGATTGATGGAATTTACTTTTGCGATCCACGTTTCGGGAGAGCGTTCGCTAATCAGCTCGAGTGCAGCCCGTACAGACATTGCGTCTAACGCATCGCGCTCAATTGTGAGAGCCTCATCAGCTTCTGCGGCTGCCAGATCCCGTTCATCATTTTCGAGTGCGATGCTTGCTGCCAATTCGTGAACCTGAGCTCGTTTTGGGTCAAGCTCCATCGCCTTGCTCGTGTAGAACATCGCTTTGCCATCAAAGCTGTCTGTAGAGATGATTGCGAGGCCGATGTATGCATCAACGCTTGCAGAGTCTCGGGTCAACGCCTCGCGGAAGAGATCTGCAGCCTCCTTGTTATTAAATCGTTCATGCAGCAACATTCCCCAGCGAACTTTTACAGAAGCGCTGCTCGTCGGAGACTGATTAGCAAGCCGGAACTGTTCATTGGCGCGATCCCACTTTTGCATTCCCCAGAAACCTTCCGCGCGAACAGCTTCCTGATTGCTGTGTGTAAGTTGCTCGAAGCACGATTGCGCTTCATGCTCCCGCCCATGCTTGCGCATCTGCCAGCAATCAATGGGATTCGCGGCATCTGCAGCCGCTGTGCTTAGAAGCAGTAACGCAGGAAGATATGCGATTCGCATCACTTATCAAGCTCCTGTTGTACTCGTGCCAGTTCCAACAGCATGCTTGTGAGCTGTTTTTTGTAGTCCGCGGGATCCATCGCGGCTTTCTGATACTTCAGCGTGTCAATCTTTTGCTCCAAGTCCTCCTTCTTCTCTAAGAGAGTCCGTTTTGAAGGATCATTCGCAGCTTGCTTTGTACTGCCAATGCGAAGCAAAGTCAGGCTCGACATAAGCGCGCCCTGGCTTCCAGACGCCTCGCGCACGGGTTCCCCAGCCGTCGCATCTGTGAAGACAGCATGCTCTGTTGCGAGCCGTTTCTGAGATTCATAGAAGCTGGCTGTCTTCTTCGTTGCGTAAGTGAACGCCTCCAGTGCGCTAATGGAATCGCTCTTATCAGTATCTGCTGATGGATCCTGCAGGGCCTCTACCCAGTACCGAGCGAAGACCGTGGCATTTTTCTCGGTGCCGGATTTTGTAGCGGTAACGATCGCCCTGCCCGGATGCCTGAGGGGCTGTATTGCACCGCCACTTGCGCTCGAGGTGTCGACGACTAATTGCCGCCGAGCGCTGATGCGATTGCACATCTCTGCGATCTCTTCAGCACTCAGGTCTGGCCCGGGCAAGTTGAATTTATAGGTTGCTCCGTCGTAGGAGCCGTGGCCGATCAATATCAGGATGAAATCATCCTGCGACTGAGCAGACCGAGCCACAATAGACAGAGTTTCTTTTACTCGAGTGGAAGTAGCGTCTTGTCCTGCCAGAATGAAGCTATGGACGGTCGAGCCAGAACTCCTGAAGAGTTTGTCGAGATCCTTCGCCTCGGCGCTAAAGCGCTGCTCATAGTCGGGTTCTCCTCCAAGGCCTGAGACGACTACGTAATAAGTATTTGCCCTTGCGTGCGTGGCTAAAGGTCCAAGAAATGCACAGAGGATCGCGATTTGCAGCATCGACAACCTAACCGCTGCGAGGTGTCGGGTCATACCACCCCCCACTTGCGCCGCAATAGCCACTGAGCGCACGACAGGCCCAGAATTAAGACAAACACTATTGGCAGATTCCAAAGGGGATTTGTCGTGCGGACCGATATACCCGCCTCGGAGTATGAGATGTTTCGCGGGAGATCCTTTATAGCGCTCGGTTCCCAAAAACGTCCACCGGTTTGTTCAGAGAGCCGTTGCAAGAACTTTCGGTTCTGACCTGTGTGAAAGTTCTCAGAGACACCGTCTTCACGTCGAAACGTGAGTGTGTCTCTTCCCGGCTCGTGTTTGGATCCCTCCTCGGTGGCTACGACCTCGGCAAGATAGGCGCCCGACTTCTCAGCATCCCACGTGACTCGATATTGACCTGGTATCTCCTGCGAAGGCGACAGGTCAATGAATGAGTTAGTACCGTGAGGCCCGATGATATGTGCGGTTACATGCGCATTGAGTGCAGGCTGAAACTGAGGATCACGAACTACGGCGGTTAGTTGGATATTTCCATTGTCCGCAAGCAGATGCGACGACACTGTAGCCGCAACGGTACTAGGCGAATCCGCGATAAGCCAACGAATGAGTTGCTGCCAAAAAAGATCGTGCGAGGGGTCACCTAACATCTCGCTCATCTGCCAGCGCCACGTTCCGCCAGTTGCGAGAATTGCTGTCCGGCCATGCCCGTAGTTTTGGGTAACCAGTAATGGCAACGAGCGTTTACCCGCCTTCATCTCGGCCAGCACAGTGGCACCCGGCTTTGGTGAGCCTGTATCTTGATAGTCCGCAAGATAAGTGAGTTTCTTCCATCGCTCCACATTTTTCGCAGGGTCATCAAGAAGCCGTGTGATTGGTGAATCTGCGCCAGCTGTTGTCAATTGGACGGTCGCAGCGTTGCGATGAAAGCTATTGTGACCAGTGGGCAAAAACGTAGGAAGGAGTTCATTGACGCTGGACGTGCCCCATCCGCCGTCTCCTAAAGACTGTCTTCCACCGAGGAAGAGAAGCCCGCCTCCTCGTCGGTCAACGTATTCACGCAAAAGCTCCCGCTGCAAGGGAGAGAAGTAGTCAGCGTCAACAGAGCCAATGATGATGCCTGAATATCCGAACAGATCTTCAGGGCGGGTAGGGAAGCCATCGGCAAGCTCCGCAGGGTCATTGATGCCTTGGCGATAGATTTTGTTCTCGCTGGTTCTCAGCATGGACACAAGTTGTATCGTCGGATCGTCTTCTTCTGCGCGGCGAATAAACTTGAACTCCCAACGCGGTTCTCCTTCCACGTACAAAACACGACGCTTAGTGTTGTTCACCAGGACAGAGCGGGTCATGGTGTTGTTCTTCAGGTTCTCTTCGCCAGTCAACGGCTCGACTGCGAAAGTGAGATCGCGTGCTCCCGGTGTGCCGGCGGAGAAGTACAACACTTCAGTTTGAATCACGCCGTCGGGAGATAGTTTGATCTCTCGGCTTGAGAGGGTTTTGCCGCCGTCCTTGGCTGAGATTCGTGCTGTCTGGCCTACGAAACCGTGCTGTGTAAAGCTCAGTGCCGCAGACAGTCGAGAATTGATTACAGCTGCGGGCGGCACGCTAATGTTCTCCAATTCCACGTCGTGGGCGAGCTGTTCCTTTCCGAAGCCGATAGTATGAACCGGCAATCTTCGATTTCTGAGCTCCTGTAACGTGTCGGGCGCGACGCCAGATTCACTTAATTCCGCGGAGTTCTGTGCGCCATCACTCAACAAGAGAACCGCACCAATTGGAAGGTCTGTAGTGTCTTCGGCAAGCCTTTTCAGCCCATTATTGATGTTTGTCGCGGGGTCCTGCGCTTGCAGGTCATGCACGCTATTGATCTGCGTTATTGAGGAGGCCAGCTTGTAGATGCGAACCTGAAATCGCTTCTGGATTTCTCGCACAAGATCGTTCTCAAGAAGATTGATTGCCGCCGACTCACGTGTCCTGCCATCACTGTCCGCGGTGGCCATGCTACGCGAATTGTCAATGACGATGGCGATGATGTTTTGCTGCGACGAAAGGGCTGCAACGCTCATCGCAGGCTGCCACAGCAAAAGCAGGATCAAGGCCACGAGTGCGGATTGGACAGCCCATAACATCCATATTCTCCAGCTTCTTAGCTTCGGTCCTACCGCAGTCAACTCCCGATAGATCACCAATGCCAGTGCAGAGGCAAACGCCAGTATTAGCAGAGCCAGTAACCATACCGGCCAGGCAAAAAGAAAGACGAGGCGACCCTTCGTGAACACCGCACTTGGATATTTGAAGAGAAACTCAAACATGCATGGAGACCTGGAACGTATAAGTTCGACGTGCTAATGAGTCATGCCATAGATGATGTAATCGAGTCCGACGCGAAAAGCCATTGAGGCAAATACTTCAGGGTAGTCAGGATCATCCGCCCACTCCCAGGCGTCGCCAAGATGCATGTTGTGGCAGATGGCCACGATGATCCTTCCATTGTGATCGCGAATGGCGCGCCACTTGGGTTGATAGCCGTCCTTTTCATACGTTCGCCGGGTCCGAACGTAGTGCTCTCCGGGAATCTGCATCTTATCGTCAACGTCGTACAGTGTGTGAAAGATCTCGTCTCCGCTCTGCAGATCTTCCACTGGATAATCGGGAAGCACCTGACGCATCCCGTTCATGAAGCTTTCCCAGTCCTCCGTTCCATGAAAGTCATCCACCATCAAAAAACCGCCTTTTAGCAGATACTCCCGTAGCCTCTGCGCCTCCTTATCGCTGAAGGACCACATCTCTACCTGCACCGCATAGATCCAAGGGAAGTTGAAGATCTCATCAGAGTCGAGTGTCACCACCTGTTCGGTAGGCCGGCCATCAATGCGGGTCAACCGGTGCATTGCGATCAGGAACTGGCGGTCAGCCTTTGGATAGTCTCTCGACCAGGCGTTTCTGCGCCAGTAGCCATATCCGCCAAAGCTACCCGAGGCCTGAAGATTCGCGGAATAGGCGAGTCGTGACCAGTAAAACTCCGCTTTGACGTTGGTAGGGGCGTCATCATTGCCAAAGCCAAAATCGGCAATCCGCTGGAACGCCCGCAGTCCTACGCAGCTGACTGCTGCGACGACCGATGCGACCGCGACCCGTGAGAGTTTCATCAGAACCTCCAGATGAGGTGGCGTGATGAGGAAAATACCAGAACTGCCTCGTACTCTGTCTAATAGACAAGTAGACGAACCAGGGTGAGATTCGTAGCACCCGACTCGTGATTTCAGATAGTCTTTGCGACAAACCGCTATTGGAAAGAGTACACGGGGGCAATAAGTTGATGACGCGACGCGACGTTTTGAGGTTCACAGCCCTTGGGCTGGCTCGAGTTGGAATCACCCCGTTTCCGCTATCCGGCCAGTCCGCACCGGTCGTTCCACCTGCGGGCAAAGTTGACTATACCCTTCGTATCGCGCCAGTTACCGTCGAGCTCGACCGGTCTCGAATTGTCTCTACGATCGGTTACAACGGGACGGCTCCCGGCCCTGTGCTCAGGATGCGGGAAGGAAAGCGGGTGACGGTTGAAGTCATCAACGATACCGATACTCCCGAGTTGGTCCATTGGCACGGAATGCTGATTCCTCCCGAGGTCGATGGAACGGAAGAAGAAGGCTCGCCTTATGTACCGCCTCACGGCAGGAAGCGGTTCGAGTTGACTCCAAGTCCTGCCGGGGTTCGCTGGTATCACTCCCACGCCATGGCGATGGACGATCTGCATAAGGGCTCGTTCACAGGTCAGTTTGGGTTTCTTTATGTGGAAGGTGCCAGCGACCCGGGACACTACGATCAGGAACACTTTCTTGCCCTTAGAGATTGGGAGCCGTTTTTTACCTCAACAATGGAGGACGACGATGACGATACGCACAACGATCCCATCCTTGAGAAGCCCGCGACAATTAATACTGACCCAAATGGCCTTGAAGTAGGTTCCATGACCTACTCCATTAACGACAAAAGCCTTGGTTTCGGAGAGCCCATTCGGGTTCGCGAAGGACAGCGGCTGCTACTTCATTTCCTGAACGCCAGCGCTATTGAGAATCGGCGCATCGCGCTGGCGGGACACAAAATGAAGGTTATCGCAATGGATGGTAATCCTGTCCCTAAACCCCAAATGGTCGATTCGCTTTTCCTCGGAGCAGGAGAACGAGCGGATGTAATGGTCGAGATGACAAACCCGGGGATATGGATCCTCGGCGGCACGGAAAAGATGGTCCGAGAAGCAGGTCTAGGCGTTGTGGTCGAGTACGCGGGGCAACACCGTCAGCCCCAGTGGGTCGTACCTCCGCGTCGGCCCTGGGACTACACCATCTTTGGTAACGAAACCTCTACGTCCCCGCCACCAGCGAAGACGATCGAAATGATCTTCGAAAAGATTCCAGGCGGCTCTGGCAAGTTCAACACCTGGCTGATCAATGGCAAACCCTATCCACACGAACGCGAGTTCGTACTTGAAAAGGGTGTGCGGTACCGATTGATTATGCGAAATCGCACCGACGACGCACATCCGATGCACCTTCATCGACATTTATGGGAGCTGGTGGAAATCAATGGAAAGAAGACCGGCGGTCTAGTTAAGGACACAGTCGTTGTTCCGTATTACGGGCGTGCCACGGTTGACTTCACAGCGGACCAACCTGGACTGTCTCTCTTCCACTGCCACCTGCAGCAACATATGGACTATGGCTTCAAAGCGCTTTTTCGTTATGCCTGATTCTGACTCTGGTGGCACGACTCGCCCCCTATCCCCGCCCAATTATGGCCGAAGAAAGGGGTGCATTCGCCACCGCAGAACTACCCCGAGGGCCTCCGGGCATGTTATTCAACTAATTTGGGCCCCGGCGGGATTCGAACCCGTATTATCGCCGTGAAAGGGCACCAAGGTGAGGTAACTCATTGACTGTAAAGGGAACGGGTGGCCCCTCAGTCCCTCAAAAACCCTCATATGTGCCATAGAGCGCAGTAAAGACAACGTAGCGATCTCGGTGCGAGAAACGCGGATCATTGTTAGTTGGGGATGCATGAGCTACTGAGTTCGATGTCGTCGAAGCCGACGGCTCAGGCGGCGGCAACGTGACCGAACGATGAACGAATTACTGTCCAACACTGACAGTCATCCGGATCAGATCTAAGGGGATCGCTGATCGATGCATGCATTGGAGCGTACTACAACTGGATCGATCAACAAAGGCCGCCAGGAGCTGACCATTCCTCATTTACTGCATGGTTCGAGGGCAGTACTCAAGCAGTTGCGATAGGGCCATCGTCTGCCCGTGGAGCTTCATCGAACTCTGCTACCAAACTAGAAGAGCTTGTCTCCTCAGCAGTCAGATAGCTCTTCTAGCGAAGAACGAACGCGTACAAAGTGTCGCCCGCTGCAGCCACGATGTATTGCAGCCCGTCGAGCTCGTACGTGATCGGGCCGTTGGTCACGATATTGCCTAAGCCCGCATGCCACAGAATCGCACCAGTCGTTGCGTTGAATGTCACCAGGTTCGTCGTCGTGTCACCGGTAAAGAGCAGGTTGCCCGCGGTGGTTAAAATTCCCGAACGGCCGCCGGAGTGGGGCCACTCGTGATTCCAGCGCACCTTTCCGGTCTTATAGTCCATTGCGCGAAGCGAGGCTCGCGTCCACCCTCCGCGATCGTTCCCGGCCCACCCCTCAGGCTTCTTGTTGTTGTCGTAGATGTAGTAGACGCTGTAAGCATCATAGGCCGGAACGTAAAACAGGCCAGTCTTGGGGCTGAAGCTCGGAGGGTACCAGTTGGCGGCGCCCGCCTGGTTGGGCGCGACGAGCGCGCCATTCGGCTGGGCCATCTTCGCGGGGTTTGGAATCGGCGAGCCCTTCTCATCCACACCGAGTGTCCAATTCTGTTTTGCAAAGGGTGTACTCAACAACGCCTTCCCATTCGCGCGATCCAGCAGGAAGTACCATCCATTGCGGCTGGCCTGCGCCAGCAGCTTGCGCTTCTGACCGGCCATGGTACCGTCAATCAGTACCGGTGTTTGTACAGCATCCCAGTCGTGCGTGTCATGCGGATTTGGTTGGAAATACCAGACCAGCTTGCCGGTGTCCGGGTTCAGCGCGCAGATGGTCGACGTATACAGATTCGCCCCGTGCCGTGCCGCGCCATTGATGACAGGCTGTGCGTTGCCAGTGCCGAAATAATAAAGGTTAAGTTCCGGGTCGTAGGTTCCAGGGACCCAGGTCATACCGCCTCCATGCAGCATGGCCTCGTCGTTAGGCCATGTCTTGGCTTCCGGTTCGCCGGGATTCGGATGCGTGTACCAGCGCCATTGCAATGCCCCTGTCTCTGGATCGTGGGCTTCAATGTAGCCGGGTATATCGAAGTCGTCGCCGCTGACGCCGACCATTACATGGTTCTTTACAATGACCGGAGCGACGCTGCCGAAGTAAAACTGATCCGGGTTGCCGATGGAGGCGTGCCACTTCTCCTTGCCGGTGGCGATATCGATCGCAACCAAGTTGCAGTCCTCCGTCTCGAAGTACAACGTATTGTCCTTAACGGCCGCTCCGCGATTGCCGATTGACTCACCACCCTTGCTGGCCCAGTCGAACTGCCACAGCTTTCTTCCTGTGCGCGCATCCACCGCCCATACATGACTCGGCACCGTGAAGTACAAAAAACCGTTTACCTCCAGCGGCGTTGCAGAGATGCGCCTACCACCGCCCGTGGTGGTTTCCACGCGGAAGCTCCAGGCAAGCGACAGCCGGTTTACCGTGGCGGTATTGATCTTCGTTAGCGGGCTGAAGCGGCGGCCCGAGTAGTCGCCATTATAAGTAGGCCAGCTATCCGTCAGCTTCGCAGAATCAGGCTGAGCCTGTGCTTGGGCTGCAACCGGGGAAAGAGACAGCGCGATGAGCGATGCAATCAGTGACTTCATTTTAGGGTCGCCAGATACGTCGTCAGGTTATGGATATCTGCATCGGTGTACTTGTCCAGAAGCTCAACATGCGCAACATAGGGATCGGCCGTAGTGACCTTGATTCCTGGAACGCGGTTAAAGGAGCGGGACTTCCCGGACTTCTCTCGCAGAGAGACGGTGAAGTCGTCGATGGAGACGAGATCGCCCGCGTAACTTTTGCCTGAAGCTAACGTTACTGTGATCTGCACCTTGCGGCGGAGGAACAGCCCGAAGCTCGGGAAGAGAAACTTCTGTTGCAATCCTGCCACCGAGTAACGTTTTGCGACGCCGGCAAGGTCGCCGCTTACTGAATGACATTTACTGCATCCCCCAGTGCCGTTGAAGTACGCCTCGCCTGCCTTTGCGTCACCGCTCAATAGATTCGTCGGCTGCGCGTTGTAACCGCTTCGCAAAATGCCATTGATGCTTGCGGTGAGGAACTGCGAGAGGTCAGCGAGTTCCTTCTCGCTGAATTTGAAGCCGTGCTTCTGGCCAGCGGCCAGCAGCGGTCCAAGCTCCTTGCCATACAACATTTCGCGGCGGTCGTGCAGTACTGCCAGCGAACGAAGCAGATCGGGCGCCATAGCCGTGCCGCGCGCATCGTCTCCATGGCAGCGTTCGCAGTTGCTATGGTAGATACTCGATCCTCGCTCAGCGGAGGCCGGATCTACCGCAGAGTGTGGAAACTGGGCGTGCAGAGGAGCAGCCCAAAGGCAAAGCAACCATGCTGCCCGTGTAAAGCTAAGAGATAAGTCATTCACTGGTACTCCTCGGTTGATGTCGCTATCGAGCGGCACGCGCCATGTAATCGCATACATCCCCGTGCTCCACATTCCCTTATACTTGCTCGGCTGCATAGGAGACACGATGAATCGCCGTCAATTCCATAAAACATCAATGGCAGCATCCCTGATGTCCTTCCTGCCTTCGAGTTCATTCACTGCTGCGGCACTCCCGGAGAACGAGGGCCACAAATTCTCCATCATGTTATGGACTCTGCCCAAAAGCCTGACCTTCGAGCAGCAGCTGGAGCTCGCTTCCGCCGCTGGCTTTAACGGCGTCGAGGTTGGCCGGGAGTACGAGAAGTGGACACCGGAGGACTGGAAGAGGAACTTGGCCAAGCTGCATGCGCTTGGCCTCGAGGTGGATAGCGCCGTGCCTGGCCGCAATGCCTTGGCAGATCACTCCAAACGGACCGCACTGCGGGACGATCTGATGAACGCCATCCCTGGAGCGAAAGAGTTGGGATGCAAACAGTTCATCTACACGGCCTTCACGCGAGTACCGGAACAGACGCCCGAGCAGCAGCGCGCGGCAATCGTCGACACGCTTAAGTACGCCGCGGATCTTCTCGAAAAGGACGGCATCGAGATCGTGCTCGAGCCGATCGACCTTCTGGAGCATAAGCAGGAAGCCGTAACAAGCGTCACCGAGGCCTTTGAGATTACGCGTGAAGTTGCGAGCCCGCGCATCAAGGTCCTTTACGACTTCTACCACGAGCAGCGTCAGGCCGGAAATTTGATCGAAAAGCTCGACAAGAATATCGCCAAGGTCGGCCTTGTGCATATTGCAGATGTGCCGGGCAGGCATCAGCCAGGCACGGGCGAGGTCAACTATGGGAACATCTACCGCAAGCTCGGTGAGCTGCACTATGACCGCTACATCTGCATGGAGTTTTCCCCGATTGGCGATCCAGTGACCGTCTTAAAGGCGGCGCGGCTCGAGGCTATCAGCGCGATGCATAGTGTTCAGAAATAGCTGGATTTACCCTAGGAGTTAATCTAGTGGACGTATCCAGTTAACCGAAAGTTTTGACCTTAACTTGAGCGCCCTAGGGCTAATACAACCTCAGCGGCATAGCTCACGAGAAACATTGACAAGCGCAAAAAAAGCCAACTAAGGTTTAGTTAGATTTTGAGACGTCTCAGTTCGAATCGATATGTGATAACCCAAGTGGTTTGTTGTCTGCAGACTTTACGGGTAGTAGGAGTTAGAGTCGTCTCGTAAACAGAGGTTGGGAAATGAATCGGAGAAGTTTCGTTTCATCTGTCGGGGCCGTGGTCGCGAATCAACTGGCGGGCTCGTTGTTGCCGGCGCAGGTAAAGAAGCCGAGCGGTGGGGCGCAGCATAAACGGGCAGACTATACGCTGAGGATCGAACCTTGCACGATTGAGATATCGCCGGGAGTGAATATCAAGACGATTGCCTACAATGGGCAGGTCCCGGGGCCTATTTTGCGGCTGAGACATGGTGTTCCCGCGAACATCGATGTGCTGAACAAGACGGGCGATGCGGATTTGACTCATTGGCATGGCCTAGCGATTGATTCGTTGAACGATGGTGCGATGGAGGAGGGATCGCCGATGATTCCCGCAGGAGGACAGCGGCGATACTCGTTCACTCCTAAGCCTGCGGGTACGCGCTGGTACCACACGCATAACAGCGCAGGAACGAACCTTTCGGCGGGAACCTATACGGGACAGTTCGGCTTTCTGTTAGTTGAAGGAGATGGAGATCCGGGGCACTACGACCAAGAGGTGTTCCTTGCCGTACATCATTGGGAGCCTTCGTTTGTTCCGATGGTAGAGATGATGCAGGCCCAGTCAGCCAATAATCCGAAGAATCCGGGATCGGACGTCGGATATAAGTACGCGACGATCAACCAACACAGACTCGGCGCCGGGGAACCTTTACGCGTGAAGCAGGGGCAGCGCATACTAATGCGGATCCTGAATGCAAGCGCGACGGAGAACATTGTGATTGCGTTGCCGGGGCATAAGTTCAAAGTGCTGGCTATGGATGGCAATGCTGTGCCAACACCGAAGGAGGTACCGGTTCTGGCGATTGCGGCGGCGGAGAGGATCGATGCCCTTGTGGAGATGAATTCTCCCGGCGTGTGGGTGCTTGGGTCGACGCTGGAGCAGAGCAGGAAAATGGGGCTCGGCGTTGTTGTGGAATATGCTGGGCAGAAGGGAACTCCGTTGTGGAAGGACCCTGAGGATACATACTGGGACTACACACAGTTCGGGAGTGACAAGCCGGCGGCGAAGCCTGATGAGACGATACGGCTCATCTTCAACGATATTGGTCCCTCCAAGGTCGATCCGCGATTCGATGCATGGGCGATCAACAAGAAGTCGTGGCCCGATATTGATCCAATTCGAGTGACGGAGGGAAAACGCTACCGGCTTTCATTTCTGAATGCGAGCGGAGACCAGCATCCGATGCATCTGCACCGGCATTCGTTTGAGGTGACGCGTGTTGGGCATCAGGATGTGAGCGGCCTGATGAAGGACGTGATCAACGTGATGCCGTTGCAGACGGTGAATGTCGATTTTGTGGCTGACAACCCTGGGGATTCGCTGCTGCATTGCCATATGCAACTGCATATGGACTTTGGTTTTATGCAGTTGATCAAGTACGACTCCTGAGCGGAAACTCAAAGCCCGAGCGTCTCTCCTGTTAATATGATTCATCTGACGAGAGCCTCAGCTATTGTTCGAGCACAACGACACCCCATGGGCCGCCGCCGGTTTTAATCTTTCGGATGACACTGTTAGTTACAAGGTCGACGGCTGTTACGTCGTTCGATGGACCGTTGGCTGAGTAGAGGGTCTTGCCGTCGGGCGAGAGCGCGATTCCCCAAGGGCGTTGGCCAACCTCTACGGAGCCGAGGACTTTGTCGTTCGCGGTGTCGATCGTGAAGATCTGGTGGCCTCTACCGGTGCTGACGTAGAGACGGCTGGCGTCGGGCGAGAGAATGACAGACATGGGCTTGATGACGCCGGGTTTTCCGAGTTGAATGGTCTTGATGACTCTGTGTTTTTGGGTGTCAACGACGACTATCGTTCCGTCGTTTTCTGCGTTAATATAAGCGCGCTTTCCGTCGGGGGTGAATGCGATGGAACGAGGGCGATGTCCGACTTTGAAGGTAGCAAGGATTTTTTCGGCTGCGGGATCGAGTATGGCGATCTCGCTTGTCTCTTCCGACGTGACATAGACGAGTTTTCCGTCGGGCGTGACCTTCACGCCTTCGGGCTGGGATCCGATTTGTAGAGTCTTCGCGATGGAACCAGAGGCGATGTCGAGGATGCTTATCCCGGAGATGTCCTCGTTGGAGATGTATAGTTGGTTGCCGTCCTGGCTGATGTCGAAGTTTTCGGGGTCGGAGCCGCCGGGGATGGTTCGCGCGAGCTTCTTTGTGGCGACGTCGACTACACCGATTCCGTCGGCGCTTTTGTCTGCGGGTGGAAGCGTGCTTTCGTCGACGTCTGGGCCAGCGATGGGCGTTCCGCTCAGAGCGATGTAGAGCGTTTTGTGGTCGGGGCTAGGATGGATGCCGCGAGGCCGCTTTCCAAGGTGAACAGTCGCGATCACATTCCAGTTTCCGCTATCGATTACGGTGAGGTCCCCCGAAACTTCGTTGGTTACATATATCTTCGGGGCAGAGGATATGGCTGGAGGACGCCGTTCGGACTGAGGTTCCTTTTGTGTTTTGCAGCCGATGGAGAAAGCCGTGCAACCTAGCATGAGTGTGAGGCTCAAGGCACTGCGCATGAATTATTTCCCTTTGTAAGTGAAGTCAACGACTGCGTTTTGACCTGGATTTATGGTGATCTGTTGTTCGAGTGTGCCTAGTTTCTCGTGCCACACGGCGAGAGTGTACGTCCCGGGCGGAAGATTCGGGATATCGAAGGCGCCATCTTCCTTCGACACGGCGAAGTATGGGTGATCGAGAACGCCGATGTAGGCGTGCATCCAGCTGTGAATATTGCATTTGACAGGGATCATGATCTCGGGTTTCGCGAATTTGCGATTGAGAGGTGAATCGCCTGGTCCCTGGCTATGATTCCACTCGCGATTCAGGTGCGCCATGGGATGAATGTTATGCGTTATGGGATCGGAATTGACAACCTGAAAGGGCTGATTAGTTTGGAGACCGATGACGCGAGGATGAAACCAGCAGCCGCGCTGATCGATCACAACAGGTGTTTGCGGCACGGCAAAGTTCTTGCCTTCGAGTCCCTTTTCTATGTAGACGAATGCATTAGCGAGAGTGTTCCCGTGGCCGATGAGAAGGGATTCTTCGAATACGCGCTTGCCGTGATTAGCTTCAAAGCATGCCGGGTCCTCGCTCATATCGATTCGTTTCGGGGCTGGCTTCGCTCCGGTGTAATGAATCGTTCCCTTGATCGACGCAGCGGTTGCTGCATCTACTCTGAAGATCGCTGTGCGCGGCTGGGGTGGAGTGGTTTGCGGACCGCTCTGCGGCGATTTCTGAGAACATCCTGCGACAAGGAAGAGAGATCCGATAGAGCCGTAAAGGAAGAGGCGAGAGATTTTCATTGTGAGTATGTGCGCCTATCGTTTCTCGGGCGGACCAACGTTGGGAGAGATTTCGCCCGTAAGTGACTTGAGAAATTCGACCAGATCGCTGCGCTCCTGGCCGCCTAGATGGATGGTCTTCATCTCTTTGTCAAGATAGGGATTTGAATTGCCGCCTCCGGCATAGAAATCGACGACCTGGCGAAGGGTCTGCAGGCTACCATCGTGCATATAGGGAGCGGTGTTTGCGACATTGCGCAACGTTGGCGTCTTGAAGGCTCCTTTGTCGGTTTCGACCTTCGTTTCGTGATAACGTCCGACGTCGGCGAAGGCACCATCATCGCCGACACCTATTCCGGTATTGTGAAATTTGCCGTCGGTGAAGAGTGCGAACTGGGGGCTGAGAGTATGACAGGTGGCGCAGTTTCCTTTCTGGGGATTAATGAAGAGAGCGAGGCCCCGGACCTGAGCTGGGGTGAGCGCGCTTTGGTCGCCGCGGTATTGATAGCGATCGAACGCGGAATTTCCGCTTAGAACGGTTCGTTCGAAACTTGCGAGTGCCTTTTCTACGCGGCCTAATGTGATGTCGGGGCTTCCAAAGGACTTGGTGAAAAGCTTCTTATAATTGGAGTCAATCGCAATTTTGGAGAGAAAGATTTCGTCAGGTTGATTCATCTCGAGAGGGTCTGCGATGGGGCTGGCTGCCTGTTGCTCTAGGCTCCTGGCGCGGCCGTCCCAGAACTGAAGCGGCTCGTAGGCGGCGTTGAATATGGAGGGGGCGTTGCGGATGCCGATGGCTCCGTCCACTCCTTTCGACATAGTCGCGCTGTCGGCGAAATCAGATTCAGGCTTGTGGCAGCTTGCGCAGGCGAGGGAGTTGTCTTTCGAAAGCCTTCTGTCGTAGAAGAGTTTGCGCCCAAGAGCGATGGTGTCGGCGGTGGGAGGATTGTCTGTCGGGATGGGAACCGGGGGCAGTCCGAGAGGCGGGTGAATTTCGGTTACGGGTCCGATGGGCATTTCGGAGATCGTGGTTTTGCAGCCGCTGCTTAAGAGGCAAAGACCGGCGATTGCCAGAATTGCAAGCCAGTTGTGCGCGGTGGAGGATTGTGGGCCGTAGTGTTCTGCGATCCAGAATGACGAGGCCCTTGTTTTCCAGATCAAGCGCATGACTGAACCTTATCTTAGAAGGCATTTCGTTGGGGCGAGCGCGACGGGAATTGACTGAGCGAATCTCTTGAAGACGGTGCGGGGGGATTCGTGCGTCTGCGTTTGCATCATGGAACAAATGACGATTGAGTATTGCTGAAGTTTTTATTCTCCGAAAAAATCTTGACAGTTTCGATTTGTCGCGGATAACATCCTCTCGAATTGAGACGTCTCATAATTTCACCCGGGATGATGGCAATTCAGTCGTGATTTTAGTGAGGGAAGATTTTTATGGGGATGTGCAGATTGACTCGTGCCACGGTCGCGCCGAAAACGATCGCTTTCTTCCTTGTAGGTATTTGTGGTGTGGGGGCGCCGCTAGCGAATTCCGCCTACGGCCAGGGGACTGCTTCTCCAGAATGGACGACAAGCAGCTACAATCCGCAGCGCGATGCATGGCAGAGGGTCGAGTCGAAGATTACCCCAGAGAACGTCAAGAGTATCCAACTGCTTTGGAAGACCAAGACCGATAACAAGACTATGGGTATGCAATCGTTCCGCGAGCCGCTGATTGTGTCGGGGATTAATACTGCGAACGGCGCGCAGACATTGGCAATTGTGGCAGGGAGCTCGAATGACGTATTTGCGATCGCCGCAGAGACGGGGACGATGGTGTGGCAGAAGAAGCTGAAGTGGATGTCGGATGAGCCGCAAGAGCCGGGTGAGGGGCGCGGCTTTATCTGTACCAATGCATTGAGCGCGACTCCGGTGATTACGCCTGCGAGTGCAAAAGAGAGAACACTTTATGTCATCACGACGGATGGCTACCTGCACATACTCGATCCGGGGAGCGGCAATGAGAAGGAGCCAGCGGTGAAGATGTTGTCGGCGGTTTATGGCAAGCCGTACGGCCTCAATCTCGTGAACGGCGTAGTTTTTACGATCACAGGACAGGGCTGCGGTGGTGTCCCAAATGCACTATACGCGTATAACACTGTGACCAAGAAGGTCAGCTCTTCGTCGCCACCGCAGGGAGGGTTATGGGGTACGGCTGGGCCGGCGATCGGGACCGATGGAACGATTTACTTTGAATCGGGAGATCATCCGTACGATGCGAAAACGGGTCAGCTTTCAACAAGCTTCCAAGCGTTTACATTTGCAAACGACACGCTCACGTTGAAGGACTACTACACTCCTAGCAATCACGAATGGCTGACGAAGCGCGATCTGGATATGAACACGACTCCTGTGGTGTTTCAGTACAAAGGGCGTGATGTCATTGTCGGGGGCGGCAAGGAGGGCCGTTTCTTCCTGCTGGACAGCAGGTCGATGGGCGGAGCTGACCATGAGACGCCGCTATTCCGGTCCGAACTGATCGCCAACGCGAATGTGAACTTCCAGACAGAAGGGACGTGGGGCAGCTTCGCGGCGTGGAAAGCGAGCGATGGCACGCAGTGGGTCCTCGCTCCGAATGGCGGGCCGACGGTCGTCAAGTTTCCGACAAGCTACGGTGAGACCCCGAATGGTGGAATCCTCGCGTTCAAGGTAGAGGACAAGGGTGGCAAGCCGGTGCTGGTGCCAGCGTGGCAATCGCCCGACATGATGACTGCCGAGCCTCCGGTGGTTGCGAACGGGTTGCTCTTTGTGCTGGCGGGTGGCGAATTTACTGGGCAGGCGAATGATACAGAAGGTGGTTTGTACAGCTCGAAGGACAGAATTGAGCGCTCGATTCCGGCGAAGTTATTTGTGCTCGACGCAAAGACAGGGAAAGAGCTTTATTCGAGCGGAAATCAGATTAAGTCGTTCCTGCATCAGGCCGGGCTTTCCGTTGCAGGCGGCCGCATCATCTTCGGGACATTTGATGGCACGATTTATTGCTTTGGTATCAAGTAAGCCGTATTCACAGACCGCGTTCGATAAAGAAAATGGGGAAGTCTCCAGATGAAAAAATGGCATCTTCTAACAGTGGGTTTATCTTTCGCCGGAGCATTTTTATGTCTGACGCGGGCCGGAGCCCAAGGGGGCGCCAGTCTCGGAAACTGGAGCACGGCACGCAACGATGCGGGCCACGCCGGCTACCAGAAGGCGGAGACCGTCATTTCGAAGGACTCGATTGGGCAGTTCAAATACCTCTGGAAGATCAAGCTGGGAGCGGAGAGCAAAGAGACGCAGTCATATAGCGAGCCATTGATCGTTCTTCGGCTGATCAATGCCCGCGGGTTCAAAGACCTCGTTGTGTGGGCGGGTACGGAAGATCTTTACGCAGTTGACTCCGAACTTGGAACGATGGTCTGGGCAAAGCATTATGACGTGAAGCCATCGCCTTGCGGAACGACGAATCTTGCCAGCGTTATGGAGCCCCCTCCGACCATCAACTTTGGCGCTCGCCGTAGGCCCGGTGCTCCGCCTCCTCCTCCGCAGCCGCCACCCATGGCGGCAACCGCTCGGCGTCTTGGAGTCGCTCCGGGTGGTGGTGGATTCGGACTGCGCGGAATCTATGTGTTGACCGGAGATGGATACCTGCATGAGCAGGTTCTGACAACAGGCGCTGACTTTGCGCCGCCGGTGAAGTTTTTGCCGGGCGCCGGAGGAGTCTCGACGGGATTGAGCATGAGTGGAAAGGTGCTCTATACAGCGACGAAGGCAGGATGCGCCGAAACCCAAAATGCGTTCTGGTCGATCAACCTGGCTTCTCCGGACTACCCGGTATCGAGCTATCACACGAAGGCAACAGTTCCACTCGTGGCCATGGGACCAACAGTGGGAGATGGAGGTGTTGCCTATGCCGTCACAGGGGCAGGGAAGATCGATGCGCAGGCGGACGTGTACGCGAACAGTATCGTCGCACTGAGTTCGGATACCAAGGTCAACGATTGGTATGCGCCTTCAGGATCAGGCGAACTCGCCAATGTAACTCCTGTCGCTTTCACCTACAAGGAGAAGAAGCTGCTCGCTGGTCCAGGGAAAAATGGAAGCTTTGTTCTGCTGGATCGCGAATCGCTTGGGGGTGCCGATCATAAGACGCCGTTGGCCCAGACCCCGGCCGTGTTCAAAGCGAATAGCTATTCAGTGAGTGCGCTCGCAACTTGGCAGGATGCCGGCGGCAATCAATGGGTGCTGGCTTCGGTCCCGGGAGCCGTGGGAGCTGGAATTAAATTTCCCAGTACCAATGGAGCGGCTCCGCATGGAAGCATTGTTGCTTTCAAGTTGGACGATGCGGAAGGAAAAACGTCGTTGACTCCGACCTGGATCTCGCGGGATCTTATCAATCCTGCGCCGCCTGTTATTGCGAACGGAGTCGTTGTCGTGCTTTCACAGGGAGACGCGAAGACACCAGCGAAATTATTCGTTCTCGATGCTGCAACAGGCAAGGAGTTGTACTCGAGCGGCGATACGGTCACCACCTACGCGCACCTTGCAGGTGTTTCGGTTGGTGACGGGCATGCATTCTTCGTCACCCATGACAATACGTTGTACTCATTTGGCATAGGAATCGAGCACTGAATTCAGCAGGCGGATGTTCACGATTTTGACGATCTGTATAGGCCGACTACGCTGATTAGTTCAAGGTCTCTCAACCGAAAAGGAAGAATCAGGAATGCTTAACCGATCCCGTATAGAAGAAGCAGTCAACGCGAATGGTGGAATTCTGCGGCTTGCACCATGCTGGGTTCCACGTTCGTTCATGATTCCCGGTCGAAGGCTGAAACTCCACCCGGATGATCTCTATGCGTTTGGTGGGCATCGAGGTGGCATCAATGAACGGTGGTTCTCGTCTACAACGAAAGCGTCAAATGGACCGTCCACGCTGCCAGATGAAGGTTTGAGCTATGTTCAGCCCGAGAAGGGAAACAAGTTTTCGCTCAAAGAGGCGGTGGAAACTGCCGGCGATGTGTTGCTTGGAACAGATGTTATAGAGAGGGAAGGAGGGTGGAACCTTCTGTGCAAATTTTTCGACAACATGGGTCCGATTCCTCACCACATGCATCAGACCGACGAATTCGCCAAGGTGGTTGGGCAGAAGGGTAAGCCGGAGGCTTACTACTTTCCGCCTCAATACAATCAGATTCAGAACAACTTTCCGCATACATACATGGGGCTGGAGCCAGGCACGACGAAATGTGACATTCGTCGCTGCCTTGAGAAATGGAACCAGGGAGACAATGGGATTCTGGCGCATTCGCGAGCGTATCGGCTAGTACCAGGTGAAGGTTGGCAGATCAATCCCGGGATTCTGCACGCTCCCGGATCGCTTGTGACCTATGAACCACAGGTGAACAGCGATGTCTTCGCGATGTTCCAGTCTGAGGTTGAAGGACGCATCGTTGATCGGGAGTTGTTGACTAAAGATGTAAAGCCAGAGTTCAGCAAGGACATCGATTATCTGATCAGCATGCTTGATTGGGAAGCTAATGTGAACCCTGAGTTTGCGAAGACGAATAAGACCCTTTCACATCCGGTGAAGCCAGAGGAAGAGATGCGGGATCTTGGTTATCGTGAGGTCTGGGTGACGTACGGGACTCCGTTCTACTCGGCGAAGGAGCTGACGATTTTGCCGGGACGGAGTGTCACCATCAGAGACAGTGCGGCGTACGGTGTGATTCTGACCCAGGGACACGGAACACTTTCGAAACTGACTGTATCCACACCTTCGATGATTCGCTTCGGACAAATGACTGAGGACGAAGTTTTTGTCACGGCTGCGGCTGCTAAGGAAGGCGTATTAATCCAGAATCTGAGTTCGTCTGACCCCCTTGTGTTGCTGAAACACTTCGGTCCCGGAAATCCGGACGCAACACTGTTGTTGAAGAAGTGAGGACCTGTGGACGCAGCAGTACACAAGAAGCCCGCAATTCATAATGCAATGTGGCCCGGATTAGTCGGAAAAGGTCCTGACTCCGAGCCGCCGATCGATCTCGAAACGATGCTGGATCTGACGGCGGCAGCAGAGGTCAACGGCCTCAAATTTGATGGTGTCGATCTCTTTGCATCGCTTCCGCATATAGATATCGATTCGACGAAGGATGACCTGGCTCCGATTGCCGAGAGCATTCGAAGGCGCAATCTTGTCGTCGGATCGCTCGTTGCGCCGGTGTGGCCTCCGACTGGAGGCGGTTCTGCGATGGGCTCGGAGGAACACCGGAAAAAGTTTTTGACGCAGGTAAAAAAAACATGTGCCATGGCAAAGAGGTTTCGCGACCTCGGCGTTCGTCATTACGGCGTTGTGAGGATCGACTCGGCGACGAGTCCTGCGGAATGGGCCAAAGATCCGGCAGGAAATATGAAGAAGATCGCCGGTACCTTTCGCGAGGCCGCAACGATCGCTGAAAGCTTTGGCGAACGCCTGGCGGCTGAGGGCGAGATCTGTTGGGGCGGTATGCATGGCTGGAAGCACATGGTCGAGCTTCTGGAATTGGTCGGACGGCCGCAGACGGTGGGCTTCCAGGCGGACATGGCCCATTCGCTTCTGTACACGCTAGGTTATAACTCGCCCGAAAGCCGTCTGCTGCCCGAAGACTTCGATTGGTCGCAGGAGGATGTTCTGATGGACGCTCTGCGCAAGCTGACAGATGCGCTGCGTCCGTGGACGATCGATTTTCATGTTGCGCAAAACGATGGGACCGTTCACGGAACCGGGTC
>Ga0163163_10001210_pt1 | contig 21828 bp, 18 predicted proteins | sample S65metaG_FD_119766 | JGI IMG/M metagenome (GOLD analysis project Ga0163163, IMG submission 119766) | Switchgrass rhizosphere microbial communities from Kellogg Biological Station, Michigan, USA - S6-5 metaG | ecosystem: Host-associated > Plants > Roots > Rhizosphere > Soil | place: USA...
ACCGTACGAGGCCCGAGTCCGAGCAAGAGAAGTAACGAAGGGAGTCTTCACATGACGTACCGTCACTTAGGGCTGCGCGCTGTCGCGCTTGCGCTTCGCCGCACAATCTTGTTCGCTCTTCTGGCTACATCGGCTTTGGCGCCGCTGCTCTTTTCGCAGGCAAAGGTTCAAGACTTCGATCCGCACGACATCTCCGGTATTTGGAAGAACCCCGGAGGTTTCGATCCCATCATAGGAAACGATCGTCCTCCGATGACGGAATGGGGAAAGGAGAAGTGGAGCAAGACCAGGGCCTCCGCCAGAAATACGCCGCTGGCCTTTGGTTTCTACCAGGACCAAAAAGATTGGAATGATCCGCTATTCCAGTGCGACCCTTCAGGTTATCCCCGCAACCTGGACTACAGTAACTACCGATTCATTAAGCTTCCTGACGAATTCGTGATGTTCTTCGAACGGGACCGCGTATGGCGCGACCTTTGGACGGACGGACGCAAGCTGCCGGGACCTGAAGCGAAGCCGCGTTGGTACGGATATGCGACTGCCCATTGGGAGGGAGACACCCTCGTCGTTGAATCTTCCGGTTACGATGAGCGAAGCTGGATCGATCCCTACGGCTCAATCCACAGTGACCAGATGCGTATCGAGGAGCGATTCACGCGCCTGGATCATGACAATTTGGAATTCAGTATGAAGCTTACCGACCCGAAGGCGTATATGGGGGTCTGGAGTGGCAAGAAGGTGTTAAAGCTGATGAATTCCTCACAGCAAATTCAAAAGGGTCTGTGGGGGCAAAGGCCGGACGGGACAGCGTACGGAGACATGCGAGAAGAATATTGTGTCTATTCGATTGAGCGCACTTTCTGGCAAGGACGGCCCCTTGAGGGAATTGGCGGAACTGGTGGGGACAAGAAGTAAACGAACGAGCGTATATGAAATTCCTTCTGGCGACGATTGCTCTCTGGCTGCTCGGTAGCGCACCGGCAGCGGGTCAGGCTGCGCCTTCAAAGCAGCTGATGTCGGAACAGGCCTTCAAGAACGTTACCGTGCTCAAGGGAATCCCGGTCGATGAATTCATGAATACGATGGGATTCATTTCCGCAGCCACGAACTACAACTGTACGGATTGCCATGTCGAGCCAAAAGTGGAAGGCGATTGGAGCGTATACGCCCAAGAGACTCCCCGCAAGGCGACGGCACGCCGAATGATTCTGATGGTTCAAAACATCAATCAGATGAATTTCGGGGGGGCGCGCGTGGTGACCTGCTACACGTGCCATCGAAATCAACAGGGCGCGCCCAGGATCACGCCGAGCCTGGCGGAGCAGTACGGCGCGCCGCCCGATCTCGATCCCAATGAAGTCGAGATTACTCGGCAAGCGTCTGGAGCGCCGTCCGCCGATCAGGTCTTTGATAAGTATCTTCAGGCAGTCGGAGGAGCGCAGAAGGCAGCCGGGGTCACCAGTGTAGTCTTCAAGGGCACATACGAAGGGTATGCAGAACCCAAGTCACCTGTGGACATTTATGTTAAAGCTCCAAATCAGCGCACCATGATCGTCCATACGGACGGCGGAGATCGGACCACGGCTTGCGATGGCAATAATGGATGGATGGCTGCGCCGTCCACGGATAAACCATTTCCGGTGATCACCTATACCGGTGGAGACCTGGATGGCGTCCGGCTGGACGCAGTGCTCTCCCTTCCGGCGGCAATCAAGCAGGCCATCACGAGACCGGCAGTAGGTTCGACCACCATTGACGACAAGGATGTGATCGTCGTGCAGGGGACCGCCAATGGCGGACGATCTTCCATAAAACTGTACTTCGATAAACAGTCCGGCCTGCTGGTGCGGCAGGTGCGCTTCGCCGATACGATCATCGGGCGGGTACCGATCCAAGTGGACTACAGCGATTATCGGGATGTCGCCGGAGCAGGAGTGAAGCTGCCGTTTCACGTCATTACGACATGGACGAACGGACGGTCAGACGTATTGCTGACTTCGGCAGAAACGAATGTGGCGATTGACCCGGCGAAGTTCAATCAGCCGACCCCGTCGGCGCCACGCAAACAATAGGTGGAATCGGCTCTCGCGTTGAGTTCGGAGTTTGCCAAAATCATTCGACAACAACGGAAGCCAGGCGCGGCAAAATATACCCGCTGGATCAAATCAAGGAAGACATCATTCGTAAGAATCCTGCAGATGGTCGCCCGACAAGAAGTTATTCCGTGTACCCTTTATCCGACTAGAACGGATATTGGTCCAGCGCCAGAGAAGGAACCATACTGTCCTTCACATAAAGCTTTTGTATATCCGTCTCTGTTTGCTTCGCGCCTTGGCCGATATTTGCGTCACCATTTCCCTGCGTCCATGCCTCGTGCCACATTTTCGCGAGATACCGTGAACCTCTAGCCATGCACCTGACAGTCTTGGTACCAAAAGCGCTCCACATCGCGTCCTCGCGTTCGGATTTTGACACCGGGTCCAGCTCCACCCATTTTGCAACAATGTCCGCGGGTAAAATTGTTCCCCGTGTTGCTTTGATGAGATCTAAAAGGGACTTTGCGGCGTCGAAACCCGATTGCATGCCAGCGATTGCTTCGTTCGCATCGATTTCCTGACGCTCGATCTCGGCCTCGATCAGGTCGTTAAGGTCTTTGTTCAAAAAACCATAATCAATCATCTCGTCTTCATATCCGCTGTGGACTCCGTCGGCCTCGAGTTTCTTCTTTCCCACTGCTCGCGGGCGATCAACGACTCGGTTTGGATCTCCTTGCGACAGGTAGGAGGTGTGGAGAGGTTGACAAGCATCGCCGATGTAGTGAATGAGAACTCCTCCGGCAAGCAGAAATTCCTTCTGATTTCCCACGTTGGCGGCGCTCACCATCGCATCAAAGAGCTGCCACACACGAAAAGGAAGCGCGCCCCAATGCTTCTTCTCTGGAGGTGCCGGGTCTCCCAATGCGGCGGCCCACGCATCGTACTGGGGTTTGACGGCCTGGTAGTAGGCCTTCCAAACCGACGGTTTCACGTTGTTGGCAGGATCGGCAAGATTGAATTCCAGAAATGTGGGATATCCCTGATATGGGAGATCGATATCGGCGAAGTGATTCGGGTTATCTTTCTGACCTCGATTTCCCGGTCCGGCGTGACGTTGTTTTTTCCCATCAGCGCCTTCTGTCTGGTAGAAGTTGACGTTACTTTTCCAGACGTTGTCTGGCACATCGGCCAACGGAACAAAATGCGGGTTTGCGGCACTCGTCGCGCCTTTTTCGAGTACCTTGGGATCGTTGCCCAATGCGTCGTCTGGCAAGACGGTGAGCACTTCAAGATTCTTTTCGACAAATTTCTTGAGGGAGCCGGAATTCAGCAGCCCAATTGCTCCGGGAAGCATCCCCCCAATGACATAGTGCCCGACCCACCCCCAAATGTATTCCTGGTCGGCATTGATGTCTCGAACAAAATCCAGATTGAGCCGGTCCAGAACCATACTGAGCGAAGTCGCCAGAGCAAACGGTTGAGCCAATCGCCTTCCGTTCTCCATGAATTCGTTACGTCCCCACAACAGGGCGAACGGATGGTAGGTTAGCCGAACCGGCTTGTAGCTCTTGCCATTCAAGTCGAGTTCCTCGTGTTCGATAAACATGACCGTTCCGGAATCGCCATGATGCACGGCGAAGGCGAAATTCTCTTTATCCTTTTCTTCACCCCGATCCTTGTCCGCGTGGCGTCCGGTCTCAGGACCAATCAAGAAGTCTGTAATATATTCGGATCCACCGATCGCTTTAAAGCGATAGAAGAGTGCCTGGATTTCTCCACGGATTTGTCCTGAGACTGCGGAGTCAGCGACGACTTTCATGCCGACCAACTTCAGATCGAAGCTGTTATCGTAAAGATCAAGAACCGGCGCGGGTTCGGGCATACCCACAAACTGTGTCTTCCATCGCGTAATGTCGTCCAAATCCACAAGGCCAACGTCCATCAACAGATGCTGGTGGTGCGAAGCGAACGCAGGGTAGATCTCCGATAAGGGTTCTCGCGTGATTCCCAACTGTGAATTCACACCAATTCGAACAGTGCGGCTCCCCTGCACCGCTTTGATTACAGTGCCGGCAGGTCCCAATGCATGCCGGTTTGTGAGCACGTAGTAGCGTTCGCCATCGCGCACGATGCAGCCGGCGGTGGCGACTCGCGTCATCCCTTGACCGCTTTCATTCAGAATCGCTATGCCCGGACCTAGAAGATTCCGTGGCACCAGTTGCTTGGGTTCGACTCGAAGGTCGGTTGCGAAGTCTTGCTTTCGTGCTTCGATCACACATACAGGAACCGTGCGTCCATCGGGAAGATAGAGCGTTCGGGGCACGACATCAGAGGGATCCGACTTTGCTAACCGTTCCTCCTCATCCCATTGGGAGACAAATACGTACACGCACGGCCAGGAGTTCGGCCGGATTACCGAATTAAACAGAGTGCGACGCGGCGCTTTCGGTGTGGGTTTTGGATGTTGATCGGGACTATCTTGTTTCCGCATGCGATATAAACCGACTGCCGTTGCCACAACGTTCTTTTTGTTCATTAGGTGGTAATGAAACAGGTCCCGCGCTTCGAGCAGATCCTTCAACGACAGGGAGCCGAATCGATTGCTGTTCTTAAATAAGGAGTCCATGAGATGCCTCCGCCGAAACTTTCCCCGATATTAGATTTAGAATTGGTCCCAATTTCACACTTGAGTTAACAACTCGTCCAACACAGTGTGCGATCCGAATCGCTCTTCTTTACGAGAGTGTTGTTCAACGCGCACACCTCCAAACGACAAAACACCACTCCACTCCCTGCGCACGGTTTGAATTAGTACAAACGTGCTAGAAAAAAACATCTGCCCGGAAGGAAGCAAACGGGGTGTTTCAATTAGTTCTAGCAGCCTTCGGAATTGTGAGGAGAATTGTCCTCAAAATCTGCTGTGACACAAATTAAAAAAATGTGAAGCATGACTTTCGGGCGGGATTGTGGCTCAACAGACATCGATTTTCGACGCGGTAGCCACCATCCACTAATTCACCCACCCTTCGCGAAGGACTATTAGGGCATTGTCGGACATGATCTTCTTGATGTTTTCGCGGCTAACATCTTTGCTGCGTGTCATGGGTGTCTAACATTCACCTTGACGGAATTATGTGGCTCGTTACGATGAAGAGTCGCGCCCGGCGCCCCTAAAAAGCAGTAGAATGCGCGAATGAGCAAACCGCTTTTCTTTCTTGCCTCGATAACCTTATTGTTCGCCGCGGCAGCACCTGCAATAGCGCACCATTCATTTGCCGCGGAGTTCGATGCCAGCAAACCGGCAAATCTCAAAGGCACGGTGACGAAGGTGGAATGGCAGAACCCTCATGCCTGGTTTTACATGGATGTGACGGATGATTCCGGCAAGGTCAGCAACTGGGGGGTCGAACTGGGTAGCCCAAATGGACTGATGCGCGCGGGGTGGAACAAAAATTCCCTGAAGTTAGGCGACGTCATTATTGTCGAAGGCAGCCGTGCCAAAGATGGAAGCAATCACGCAAATGCACGATTCGTGACCTTGGCCAGCACCGGCAAGAAACTTTTTGCAGACTCCAGCCAGGGACAATGAGGAGCCAACAACCATGAAGAATCGGATTGCGTCCGTTGTCCTTTTGATCGCAAGTTCCATGCCGATGCTGGCGCAGTGGCAAAAGTTCGCGACGCCTGGAGTGCCCCGAGATGCGCAGGGCCGCGTGCAAATGGATGCGCGCACTCCGCGAACAGCGAATGGCAAACCGGATCTTTCCGGCAATTGGTTAAGAGGAGATCGCGATCCTCTCCCGCAGGAACTCGCCGGAGTTGTGGCGCGGGGAGCCGGAGATTCCGGTGCTGTTGTTGTCGAGCCACGGGCAGCGCCATTTCCGCCAGACCCCAATGCCCCGCCCCTTGCTACTTTTTTCGATCTTGGCGCAAATATTCCGGGTGGCCTTCCTTTCACTCCGTGGGCCGCAGACCTGAAGAAAGCGCGGATGGCAACAAACAATAAAGACAATCCTGACGCGAATTGCCTGCCAATGGGCATCACTCAATTCCATATGCAGCCGCAGCCGCGCAAAATTGTCCAAACCGCAAATCTGATTCTGATCCTTTATGAAGCCAATTACGGCCTTCGGTATATCTATACGGATGGTCGAAAGCTGCCACCGCCGGGCGATCCTCTATCATGGTGGTATGGCTACTCTGTCGGACACTGGGAAGGCGATACGCTCGTTGTGGAAACCAACAACCTTCGTGGAGCAGAGACCAGTGCAAACGATGGCTGGCTCGATGTTCGCGGCAGTCCCTACAGTGAGCAAGCGCATTTCACCGAACGCTTTCGTCGGCCCACGTTCGGAAAACTCGAAATTGACGTGAAGGTGGAAGACCCCAAGTCTTATACCAAACCGTTCACCGTGCGCATCAATCAACGTTTTGTAGATGAGGAACCGATCGAATTCGTCTGCAATGAGAACCAGCAATTCCGCCAGCGCATCAAAATCGAGTAGGAAAATTGGGAGCCCCGGCAGCTCTCGCCCCGTCAGACCCACAAGCGTTATATTATTGTTTCCTGCATTCTTGGCATGGCGTCGAAGGTTCGAGTCCGGTTGGGCTTATTTCGTAACCGTACGGTGAGTCATGTATAGCGAATCTGGACCAGCCCCTTCATCCTTCACAATTGGCGAATTAATGCGAGTGGAGGATCGATCGGAACAGCGCAGTCTGCCGAGAAAGTGGTGACGTTGAAGAGCGGACGGACGCGAGTGTTCCGCTCCAAACGGGAGCAGCGCCAGATTGTCGAAGAGACCTTGAAGCCTGGGGCCTCCGTAGCGCTGGTAGCGCGAACTCACGGAGTGAATGCCAACCACCTGTTCGCCTGGCGGCGGATGTATCGCGACGGCCAATTGGAAAGCGGCACCGGGGCATCATTGTTGCCCGTCCAGATCTCGGATGCAATCGCAGCGAAGTCCCAGCAGAAATCCAAACCCATACGACGAGCTGTCATGAAGTGCGTGCGCGCGGCGCTGCAAAGCCTGCTGCGATGATATGCGTCGTGCCGAAACCCTGGGTAAGCCTGTCCATGTCGGAGAATTTTCAAAACAGGCCGTCGAGGGAAAGATTATTACGGCAGACAACTGAACCGTAGCGGAATCGGATTGAATGTGCTTAAGAGAGAATCCAATTCCTGCGCTAAATCACGACGCTACTCTGTAATGAAAAGTACTTGCCAATAAGGTGACAACACCTTCATATTTAGGATCGCGCTGAGAACACACCGTCCAGGAGAGGTCTTGCTGACACTGTCTTATTCATCGCAAGCTAAGCGAAGAGGCCCGACAAGGCTCAACTCGAACGTTATGTCGCTGAATACGTTTGGAAGGTTGGCTGTGTGCTCGACATCGACGTCCGGCCCGACGCCGAGTCGCCGATCACCGGCCGCGCGTCCATGATGAAAGCGACGGTCCTGCTCACGGAACTTGAACGACACTACGCTGAATTACGGCGGAATAAATGGATCCGGTATTTCGCCGTTTTTTGCCGCATCGCGCTGGCCATTGGGTTTGTTCCCTCGGGCATGGTGAAGGTGAGGGGAGAGCGGTTTACCGGCCTGCCGTCGAACCATCCTCTGGGCCATTATTTCGACGAACTACACGTGACGGGTTACTACTATACGTTCATCGGCGTGGGCCAGCTGATTTCAGCGGTTCTGTTGCTGATACCAAGAACGGCACTTCTCGGAGCGATCTTCTACTTTCCCATCATCCTGAACATTTGTGTCCTGACCTACGCTGTCCGGTTTGAGGGAACACGCATCGCCACGCTCATGCTGTTGGCGAACCTGTTCCTGCTGGCCTGGGATAATCCGCGATTGAAAACCATCTTGCCGTTTAGCCGCCAGGGGGATCCTCACGTCGTAGAGACCGATAAATTCCCAGTCTTATTTTTCGCTTTTGTCTTCGCGACGGCCCTCTCAGTAATTGTCATCAATATGTTTGTCTTTGACATTCGCCCCGGCAATTCTGAAATCGAATGTACAAATGGGTGCAAAAACAGCAGCAGCCCGAACGCCTGCCAACATTTCTGTGACTGTATCTACAAGCAGGGCCATCCGCTGAATGTCTGCCTGAACGAATACGAGGGAGAAAAAGACATCAAGGCGGACCCTGAGGGTAAGCGCTAATTTCGATGAAGTCGAGGACTCCAGACCACGCAGGGGGTTGAGACGCCGTCCACAAACTCCTCCTGGATTCGATGGTCATTTCCCTTTCTTCTCGAGAAAAAGGGGAAATGATACGTCTGGCTCTTTTCAGATGCTAAATTAGAAGCTCTAGTGAGACACGCTGTGTATGGCCCATATAATCAAGACTCGCGACACTAGTTTAGAAGATTTTCTCCGCGATCTGAGTTCGGACTCCGGTCGTGCCGGATCCGGAGCAGCGGGCGCGATCGCGCTCGCGCTCGGCGCGGCCTGCGCCGCGAAGGCTGCCGCGATCACCCTGAAGCATGCCCCTGACAATGAGCATTTGCGTCAGGCGCGAGGCCAGCTGCTCGAGCACATCGATGCGGCAATCGAAGGCTCCGACGATGATAGCGAACTTTTTGCGAGGTTCCTGAAACGTCGAAGCAGGCTGGCTGCGGAAAGCGTTATTTCCGCCGATCAGAAATTGCTGGAGCGCGTCGATGAACTGACTGCGATTCTCGAATCGATCGATCCACAGATACGCAAAAACGTGGCGGGAGACATCGTTGCTGCTCGCGCTTTATGTGTCGCGGCCCGCGCCATTCAAATCGAGAACATCGCGGAAATGCGCGAGGCACGGACCACGTAGCGCCTCAGCCTTCCATTAGGGAACCCGGACTCGCGCCTTCAACTCCTCAAACCAATTCAGCACGACGTCGATGCGGAGTGCGGGAGCAGGGCCGCCGGCCTTCGCATCCTTCTGTTCCGTGAGAATGATGACGAACTTGTCGCCGTTGGGCATGACATCATAGTCGCGGTAGCTCTGGTACATCAGCGTGTTCGCGGGCAATTGCAGCGTTCGTGGGTTCTTGAATGCGAATTCGCCGGTGGTTGTCACGTCCAGAGCGCGCAGTTCGTTCAGCTTTCCGGTATCTCTGCGAAGCCTGAAGAATAACTCTCCTGACTTGGACCACACGGGCCATGCGTCGCCATCCTGGGTGATCTGCCGGACAACCCCAGTCGACGGAAAAGGCTGAACTCGAATCCCGAAGTTGGACGCATTGTCGGTATAGGCGACCCATTTGCCATCCGGCGAGAAAACGCTGCCAAATTGATTGCCGGAGCCGCCTGCGATCAAGGCCGTTGACCCGCTGTCGCGTGAAAAGCTCCAGAGGTCCCAGTTGCTGTTGGGCACATCGACGTAAGTGAGCGTCTTCCCGTCCGGCGACCAGGATTCCGGATACTGCTCCGCCTTATTTTTGCCGGTCGTCAGCCGTACCGGCAGCTCGCTTCCATCGGCCGGTTGTTCGTAAATTCCCCAGTCGCCGTCGCGATCCGATTCAAATGCGACCTTCCTGCTGTCTGGGGTCCAGACAGGCCGTTTGTTGTGTTTTCCAGTTTGCGTCAGCCGGCGAATCTCCGACTTTCCCGACAGGTCATAAATCCAGATGTTACTCGCATCATCGCCATCCAGGATTTCGACGGCCAGATACTGGCCGTTGGGAGAGAGCCGCGGGCCGCGGTACTGCGCGGGCCGGACCGCAAGCGACGTTGCGACTCCCTTACGGTCCATCAGCGTGAGAATCCCCTTCTCGACCACGGCCGCAGCTTCGCCGGGAATCGTGACCAGCGTACCGGAGTCGGACACGACATATTGAGCGGCGTCGGTAATTCCATTCGACGATCGCCGTACTCCTTCCATAATTGGGACGGGTCCTCCGGTAACCTTCCGTGAATTCAAATCGACGGACAGCGCGAAAAGACTGTTCCCCTGGGCGTAAATCAGGTTTCCGGTTGGCAGGTAGCGCGGGTGGCTCCCTCCTTTCCAAAGCACCGTGCGGTCGTTGCCGCCAATAGTCTGAATGACAATTTCCGCCGTTTCCCACCGGGAAGCATTCAATTCGCCGACTGACCCAGCCGCTCGCACGAACAACACCTGCTTCCCGCCAGGCAGGATTTGCGGACTGTCGAAGGCTTCGCCTTCGACACGTTTGATCAGAACTTCAGGAGTCCCACCGTTGGCGCCAATCTGGAGTATGCCGTCGCCGTTGGCGAAAACCATTTTGTCGGATGTGGGCCAGGTGAAACCCCACTCGAAACTGTTAAGGCCCCCCTGCGACTCGAAAATCTTCAGAGGCGTGCCGCCCGCGATGGGCACGCGATGAATGATAAATGGGCCTGTACTGGAAATCACATGTACGTAGGCCAGCCACAGGCCGTCCGGCGAGAAAACCGGACTGGCGGCGCCGGCTCCCCCGACATTCGTACCGGGAACCGGACGTCCCTCCGGCTCATTGAGGTTTCGTAGAAACACCTGCCCGTTGGCCGTGTACGCGACTCTGGTCCCATCCGGAGAGATCGCGAGCATCGAGGCCGGCGGCATCGTGAATTGCACCGAAGCCGGCAAAAGCAGTGGAAAGCGCACGACCGGCCCAGGCTTGCTCTCCGGCACCCGATGGCTGAACCAGCCGAGCGCGCCCGAGACTGCGGCTGCTGCCACAACAGCGATTGCCACAAACCGGAAACTCGCAGACTTCGTCCGGGAAGCAGTTTCCTCGGGTTGAATCAGAACGCCACGCGGATCAGCGAGAACATGTTCGAGATCCACACGCGCCTCCGCAATATCGTGATACCGATCGCGAGGTTCTTTCTCGAGGCAGCGCTCCAGCAACAGGCGGGCGCGCGGATGCAGATTCGCCGGCAGGCTCTTCCAATCCGGCTCGGACTTGAGAACATTGGCGAGCACATGGGACACGGACTTTCCGGTGAACATTCGGCGCCCGGTCAACATCTCGAACAGGACAACGCCAAACGACCAGATATCCGCGCGCTTGTCGACCACCTCTCCGCTGGCCTGCTCCGGACTCATGTATGCGGCGGTTCCGAAAATCATGCCCTGCTGTGTTGCGGACATTGCCATGCTGATCGTGGGCGAGTTCGACAGGTTGACGTCCCGAACATCCGGGGCGAGCGCCTTCGCCAGTCCAAAGTCGAGAACCTTCACCTTGCCGTCGGGGGTGACCTTGATATTCGCCGGCTTGATATCTCGATGAATGACGCCTTTGTCGTGTGCCGCTTCGGTGGCCTGCGCAATCTGGAGCGCCAACCGGAGGGACTCTTCCACGGGAATCGCGCCGCGCTCAATCCGATCCGCCAGGGTGTCTCCCTCCACGAGTTCCAGGACCAGAAACCGCGTGTCGCCGGATTGCTCCAGTCCGTAGATCGCCGCTATGTTCGGATGATTCAGCGATGCCAGCAGCTTCGCTTCCCGCTCGAAACGCGCGGTATATTCCGAATCCCGGCTCAAAGCTTCAGGAAGACGCTTGATCGCGACGCTCCGGCCGAGCTTCAAATCGGTCGCCTGATATACCTCTCCCATGCCTCCCGTTCCAAGGTGGCTGGTGATTTCATAGTGAGCGAGCTTCGTACCAATCATGGTGGCGCATGGTATCAAACGCCGCGGGCAAAAGGAGCCTGTGATCATTGCCCCTCCTGGACAGGGGGGTGGCGCGAAGCGCCGGGGTGGTTGAATAAGAGATTCGCTGGATCCACCACCCCGTCTGCGCCTTCGGCGCAGCCACCCGTCCCGTCCAGGAGGGGCAATGGCCATTTGCCTGGGTCTGTTAGCATTGTTGGTGGTCTTCAACAAAAGAGGGACAAACTATGAACTACTACGGAGCTAAAGAACTCACCGATAGTTTCAGAACGGTTCGTAAAAACACCATCCTCCTTGCGGAGGAGATTCCTGAAGAGAAGTACTCATTCGCCGCGGCGCCGGGCGTGCGTACCGTTGAAAAGCTGCTCGTGCATATCGCGATCAGTCACTGGTGGCAGGACCAGATTCATCTGGAGAAGCGAACGTCCATGGAAGGATTCGATTTCCAGGCACTGATGAAACGAGTCATGGACGAAGAAGGCCGGTTGCACACGAAGGCCGAAGTCCTGGATCTGTTGAGAAAAGAAGGCGAGATCTGGGCGAATTTTGTCGCCGGACTGTCGGAGGATTTTCTAAGCCAGTCGATAACCAATATGGCCGGTGGAACCCCACCGTCACGGACGCGCTTCGAAATGATTCTTTCGGCAAAAGAACACGAGATGCATCATCGCGGGCAGTTGATGCTCATGCAGCGGATGATCGGCATCGTGCCGCATCTCACGCGAGCGATGCAGGAGCAGATGGCTCAAATGCAACTGCAGACCCAGGCGAAAAAGGGAGCGTAGCTGCGCGACGCTCCCTTCGCTTCATTCATAGGTCATCAGGTCGCCGGGCTGGCAATCCAGGGCCTCACACAACGCTTCAAGAGTGGAGAATCGAATCGCCCGGGCCCGATCGTTTTTCAATACGGAAAGGTTGACCAGCGTGATGTCGACGCGATTGGCCAATTCCGTCAGGGTCATACTGCGGGCCTCCAGGAGTTCATCCAGATGAAATGTAATCTGCCGTGGTTCGGGGTGGCCCCGTGTCCGTGTCACACCAGCCCCTCGACGTCCTTCTGAAGGCGAACGCCATAAGAGAATACCTGTGCCAGTATCAGCAACAGCAGCGCAATGCCAAGCGAACCGTTGGTCAGGTACCAGGGCTGAGTCTCCGCGATAACGGGACCGAAATCATGGAGTGCCGAATAACCCGACATTTCTTCGGTGAGCATAGGAAGAATGCTGTGGTACACCCACATGGCCCCGAATAAAGCGGCAATCCAGCGCAGACGCCACACGTTGCCATGAATGAACGGCGTGATTGGTTCCGCATGGCTTTTCCATGCCGACAACACCATGCTTCGCATCATCCAGACCAGCGCGAGAAGAAAAAGATCATCTGGTATTGTCATCGCGCGAAGCAGGAGTTTAGCGGCCGTATTGGTGGGACGGACCAAAGCGGAAACCCCCAGAAAGACCGGCTGCACTCCGGGGGGAAGCATCAGCTGAAGATCCGAGGGTCGGACCACAATAAATTCGAAATAGAGCTTCGAGTAACGCGTCTGGATGACTTTGGGACTGATTCCCTCGGACCAGGAACGCCGCGGGAAATAGTGGACGTCGAGCGCCTCCAGCATCGTTTGTGCCGCGATCGCAAGAACGACCAGGAGAGAGATCCAGTAGAACCACTGCCGGAGAGTTCCGCCTGGAGCGGGATTTTTCGATGTCTCGCTTGACATTTGAGCCTCCTCAAGTGTTATCGACTATCGATATTATCGAAAAACGATAATATCGATTATCGTTAATGTCAACCTCATTCGATTTTCGATAAAATAATGAAGTACAATCGCGCACATGAAAACCGCACTTCTTGCCTTGCTGGTTGCCCTTCTGCCGAAACCGCCCCAGGATCTTCCCAACGCGTTTCCGCGCAGCGGCGCGAAGCAACTCATCGATAACGAGCGCGTCACCGTGTGGGACGTCACCGTGGAAAAAGCCAAGGCGACGCCACTGCATCACCATCCCCTGGATTTCGTGGTCGTGGATCTGGCGGATGCGTCCGTGAAGGTCACCTCACAGAGCGGCAGCGCCAGTGTGAAATCCGTGAAGAAAGGGCAGGTCTCGTTCAACCAAAAAGGAGGTACCGAGGTGCAGGAAGGCGTCTCGGATGCGCCCCGCCATTCCATCATTGTCGAATTGAAGGACGCCAGGGTCGCGCCGCTGCCGAACAAGAGCGGTTATCCCGATGCGTTTCCTCGCGAAGGATCGAAGAAGGTTTTCGACAATCCACGGATTGTCGTGTGGGATTTCTCCTGGACCCCTGGCAAAGCGACGGCGATGCATTTTCATGACAAGGACGTCGTTGTCGTGTATCTGGACAACGGAGACCTGTCGTCGACGACGCTTGATGGCAAGACCACAGTCAATTCCTATGTCTTTGGTCAGGCGAAGTTCAATCCCAGGGATCGCATGCATAGCGAGCTTCTGTCGAAAGGTTCTCAGCGCGTCATCGCCATTGAGCTGAAGTAGCTGGCTTGCTGTAGGGGGCGGTCACAGACCACATCTATCCAAATTAGTTTTCGCTGGATCTCTGGAACACAGGTGTGGCGCCCGTCTGGGGCATTGCAGGACGCTGGGGGCGCCGAAATTGGTCGAACTGCCCTCCTGAGTCAGGAGGGCAGCACGATCGAGACAGCAGTCGAGATCGTGCGGGGGGTGGTTCCAGAGCCGCACTCTTTAAGAATGCATTCTGAGATATTTCGTTTGGGGAACCACCCCTCGCGTCATCGCAAAGAACGCGATGACGCTGCCCTCCTGACTCAGGAGGGCAATTCGCCTGCGTTCGCCGTCACCATAATCCTGTGCGCGCAACCTGTTTTGGACAGCAGTGGTCAAAGACCGCCTGCAACATTTTCCATTTTGACGTTCAGTTCAGCGAGAACTTACAATTCGCCTGTGAGTCAGCACCAAGCCGCGCGAAATCCCGAAGTCGAGATGGCCCAGCTCGTTCGTGAGATCGATTGGGCCGCAACGCCGCTCGGACCGCCAAACCAATGGTCGCCAAGCCTGAGGATGATGGTGAGTTTCCTCCTCGCCAACCGATTTCCCCTGCTGCTGTGGTGGGGGCCGGAGTACATCCAGATCTACAACGACGCCTATCGACCCATCCTTGGAACCAAGCATCCGCAATTTCTCGGACGCCCCGTCCGCGAGTGCTGGAGTGAGGTCTGGCACATCCTTCGCCCCCTGATCGACACGCCGTTCCAGGGCGGCCCGGCCACATGGATGGAGGATTTCAGTCTTGAAATCAACCGTCACGGCTTTATCGAAGAGTCCCATTTCACCATCGCGTACAGCCCGGTACCGGACGAGACCGTGCCGTCCGGAATTGGAGGCGTCCTTGCGACCGTCCATGAGATCACCGAAAAAGTTATCGGACAGCGACGCGTCGGCATCCTGAGCGAACTCGGCGCGCGACTGGCCGAGACGCAGAACATCGACCACGCCTGCGCCACCGCGATGGAAATACTTTCGCGCCATCGAAAGGACGTGCCGTTCGCTTTGCTGTATCTGGTGAACAAGGAAACGGAATCGCTCAAACTTGTAGCGACAACCGGCCACGGCCGAGAGGAAGCCGCCCCGGCAGTAATCGCACACGTCGCGCCGGTCTCCGCGATGGAATTGTCGATTGCGATCGCCACGCGATCCGAGACCATGCAGGTGATCGATCAACTGGAGAGTATCCTGCCGGCTGTCCCATCGGGGCCCTGGTCCGATCCGCCCACTACGGCGGCGATTGTCCCCATCAAATCGAACATCACGTACAAGCCCGCCGGCGCGCTGCTGGTGGGAATCAGTTCACGATCGAAATTCGACACGCAATACGCCAGCTTCCTCGAACTCGTGGGTTCGCAGATCGCCACGGCCATCGCCCGAGCGCGCGCCTACGAAGAAGAACATCGTCGCGCCGCCGCCCTTGCGGAACTGGATCGCGCAAAAACCGCGTTTTTTTCCAACGTCAGTCATGAATTCAGAACCCCACTCACGCTCATGCTGGGACCGCTGCAGGATGCTCTGGCCGATTCGGCCGTGCCGCCCTCCGTTCGCAATCAGCTCGAATTTGCGCATCGGAATGCGCTCCGGCTGTTGAAGCTGGTGAATTCGCTTCTGGACTTTGTCCGTATCGAGGCCGGGCATGCGCAGGTTTCGTTTGAACCCGTGGACTTCGCCGCATTGACCGCAGACCTGGCCAGCAACTTCCGGTCTGCGATGGAACAGGCCGGGATTCATTTTCACGTGGACTGTCCGCCGCTCGACAGCGCCGTGTATGTCGATCGGGAGATGTGGGAAAAGATCGTTCTGAATCTTCTTTCCAACGCGTTCAAGTTTACGTTTCAGGGTCATGTCCGGGTGCACGTGCGCGGCGAGAATTCGTGGGCAGTCCTGGAGGTTGAAGACACCGGTGTTGGCGTGCCCGACCACGAAGTTCCTCGATTGTTCGAGCGCTTCCACCGCGTCCAGGGAACTCACGGCCGCACGCATGAAGGTTCTGGCATTGGCCTGGCTCTGGTTGAGGAGTTGGTCAAACAGCATGGCGGAAACGTCGGAGCAAAAAGCTCGCAGGGTCAGGGGACGACATTCACGGTGCGCATACCGTTTGGCGCCGACCACTTGCCGCAGGAGCGTTTAGGCCAGCCGCGATCTCTCGCGTCGACCGAAATCGGAGCGCAGACATTTGTACAGGAGGCGCTCCGATGGCTGCCTTCCGGTTCGAGCGTGGAAACGCCAGGCCCGGGCGCTTCAAGCCCGGAGCTTGCGGGCCATCGGTCCCGGTTTGCATCGACGCTGGGTTCGCGAATCGTACTGGCCGATGATAACGCCGACATGCGCGATTACCTGCAGGCGCTGCTTCAGCCGTTCTACGAAGTCGAAGCCGTCGGCGACGGAGAGCAGGCACTCGAAAGCATCCGCCGCCGCAGGCCAGCTCTTGTGCTGTCCGACGTGATGATGCCGAAACTGGACGGCTTTGGATTCCTGAAAGTAGTGCGCGCCGATCCGGCACTTCACAGTCTGCCCGTGATTCTTCTGACGGCTCGAGCGGGTGAAGAGTCGCGCATCGAGGGTTTGGATTCCGGAGCGGACGACTATCTCATCAAGCCATTCGCGGCCAGGGAGCTGCTCGCCCGCGTCGGCTCGCTGGTTGAGCGGAGCCGGGTGCAGCAGGAACTCGAAGCGGCAGACATGCAGAAGAATGAGTTTCTCGCGATGCTGGCGCACGAGCTTCGCAATCCCCTTGCGCCGATCCGCAATGCGGGTGAGCTGTTGTCGCGGACTTTTCCCGGCAACTCCAACGTGCGGGCCGCGACATCGACGATTGAACGTCAGGTCACACACCTGAGCCGCATGGTCGATGATCTTCTGGATATTTCCCGGATTACTCAGGGTCGAATCGAGTTGCGGATGAAGCCGGTGGCGTTTTCCGAAGTGATATCGCGAGGAATTGAGGTTGTCGGTCCCGTGATACAGCAGAAGCGTCATCGGGTGACGTTTGTTTCCAGTCGCCGGCCGCTGGTCGTCAACGGTGACCCGGAGCGACTCGTGCAGTGCATTTCGAACGTGCTCACCAATGCCGCGAAATATACGGACCCGCGAGGTGAGATTCACGTGGAGGAGTCCGAGAGAGACGGTGAAGCGGTTGTCACGATTACGGACAACGGCGCCGGAATCCCGGCAGACCTGCTGCCGCGCATTTTTGATCTGTTTGTGCAGGGCGACCGCACACTGGATCGCGCACAGGGCGGACTTGGAATCGGATTATCGATTGTGAAACGCGTGATGGAAATGCATCGCGGAAAGATCGTCGCCTCCAGTGACGGGGCCGGACGCGGCTCGACATTCGAGATCCGGTTGCCGCTGATGGAAGTCTCCGCCACATTGCCAGACAAGAAACCGACGGCGAAATCGCCCGCCCGCAGAATACTTGTGGTGGACGACAATGCGGATGCTGCCGACTCCCTCACCATGGTGCTTGGCTTCGAAGGTCATGAAGTATTGGCGGTGTATACCGGCCTGCAGGCGATCGAACACGCCGAGCGCTTCAAGCCGGACGTCATGCTGATCGACATCGGCCTGCCGGACCTGGACGGTTACGAAGTCGCTCGACGAATCCGCGCGGTTCCTGCATTTCAATCGATATGCCTGGTGGCGGTCACGGGTTACGGGCAGGATGCGGATAAAGATCGAGCCCGAGCGGCAGGCTTCTCGGAGCATCTGGTAAAACCAATCGAGTTTCCAACCCTTGACCGTGTTCTGACGATAATGCCGAGACGCACAGCAGGACCTATTTGACGTCGATCCCCACCTTCAGGTCCTCACCGTGGAAATGACCCGTCACTTCCCAGCAGCCGAGTGCGGGGACATTGAATGAAGAGGTGATGGCGAAATCCGATTTGACGATCGGAGCCACCGGTGTCTTCGTCCCGCCGAACCCAATCCTCCCATTTCCTGGATTGTAGGAGCTACCAACTGGAAATCGGTAATGTTGTACTGAATAATGTACAGCTCACTTTTTCCAAGTGAGGCCGAGTCCTGTCTCGAGTGTGTAAGAGTTCCGTTGCTGGATTGTCTTTTTTTTTGGTCTGCAAGTTTAGGTTATATTGGACTGCACCGCATTCTCACGTTTCCGATCTCAAATTCAGGAGGCGACCATGAGCAAACCCGTAAAACAAACCATCCCCAGCACCAGATCCGGACGCAACGCACCGATTGTCACACCCACGGACCTCACTTCCACGGCAACCCGGGACATCGCCGCGGCGATGAACGGCGTTCTGGCGGACGTGTTTGCGCTCTATATGAAGACGAAGAACTTCCACTGGCATATGAGCGGACCGCATTTCCGCGACTACCATCTGCTGCTGGATGAACAGGCGACACAGCTTTATGCCATGACGGATCCGATTGCAGAGCGCATCCGAAAGATCGGCGGGCCCACACTCAAATCCATTGGCGCCATCGCTCGCGCGCAACGTGTGCTGGACAACGACGCCGAGTATGTGGATCCGCTGGACATGCTCGCGGAACTGCGGGAAGACAGCAAGCAGCTCGCAGCTCGACTTCGCGAAGCGCATAACGTGTGCGACGAACACCGCGATATCGCCACCGCGAGCCTCATTGAGGTGTGGATCGACGAAACCGAACGGCGCACCTGGTTCCTGTTCGAGGCGAGTCGAAAATGAATTGAAGAGGTAATGCCGATGGCAGTCCCAATGTCCGAGAAAGATCCAGGCAATCGAGAATTCTTCATACGGCGATGGGAACAGGAATCTGCGGGCTTTCTGCTGGTCCTTCGAGCGCTGCCAGCGGACCAGCTCGATTACCGGCCCCATCCGAGGTCGCGTTCCGCTCGGGAGATCGCGGCCCTGCTGGTGTCCCTTCAACAAAGCTGCATCGATCTTTGTACCATCCAGCAAAGTTCGTACAACACGAGCATGCGCTGGCATCCTGTCGATCGACCTGCCACCCTGGAAGAAATGATCGAAGCGTACCAACTCCATCACAAAATTCTCTCGGAAAAACTGCGCAACCTTGACGATGTCACCTGGAATCACCAGGCCTGGATGATCGTTGGCGAGCAGGAAATTCTGCTCAAGGATACGGTCGGAGGTCTGTTGTGGCTTGGCCTGTTTGACGCGGTTCATCATCGCGGACAACTGACGACGTACATTCGCCCAATGGGGGGAAAGGTGCCCGGCGTGTACGGGCCATCTGGCGACGACGGAGGTATCCTGCGATGACCACCGCCAATGCAGTCGTTGTCTCGAGCGAAAGCGGCCTGGCGCAGAACATCGTCTCAGGCAAACACCATTGGAGTGCGGACGAACCTGTTCCCTTCGGAACCGATACGGGACCGTCTCCATATAATCTTCTGCTCGCCGCCCTTGGCGCATGCACATCGATGACCTTGCGATTGTACGCACAAAGAAAGGGAATGGATCTGCAGCGCATCACCGTCTCGCTGCGGCATTCCCGAATTCATGCCGAAGATTGCATCGACTGTGAAACGAAGGAGGGACTCCTGGACCGCATCGATCGCGAAATCGAACTCGGCGGCAACCTGGATGAAGCCCAGAAACTCCGGCTGCTCGACATTGCCGAACGGTGTCCGGTTCATCGGACTCTGAGTTCGGAAATCAATATTCAGACATCCCTTCTTTAGCCACGTGGCTGGCACAAACATGAAAGGAGAGCTTCACATGACCACTGTTACGACCAAAGACGGCACAAGTATTTACTACAAGGACTGGGGCAATGGACAGCCGGTCGTATTCAGCCATGGCTGGCCTTTGAGTTCGGACGCGTTTGAAGATCAGATGCTGTTTCTCGCCGACCGCGGATATCGCTGCATTGCACACGATCGTCGCGGCCATGGCCGTTCAAGCCAGCCCTGGGAGGGCAACGACATGAACACGTACGCAGACGATCTGGCAACCCTTGTCGAGACGCTGGGCCTGACGGACGCGATTCACGTTGGTCACTCCACGGGCGGTGGTGAAGTTGCCCGGTACATTGGCCGCCACGGCACGAAGCGCGTTGCGAAGGCCGTATTGATCGGCGCTGTCCCGCCGTTGATGCTGAAGACCTCAACGAATCCCGGCGGATTGCCGATTGAAGTCTTCGATCAAATCCGCTCCGGCGTGCTCGCGGATCGTTCGCAGTTCTTCAAAGATCTCAGCGTGCCCTTTTACGGTTTTAATCGGTCCGGGGCGAAAGTCTCGCAGGGGTTGAGGGACTCTTTCTGGTTGCAGGGAATGTGGTGCGGACACAAAGCCGCCTTCGACTGCATCAAGGCCTTCTCGGAAACCGATTTTACGGAAGATCTGAAGCGTATCCATGTGCCCACGCTTGTCCTTCACGGCGATGATGACCAGATTGTGCCGATCGGCGATTCCGCGCTCTTGACCGCGAAGCTTGTGGCAGGCGCCACGCTGAGCGTGATTCCGGGCGGCCCTCACGGCATGTGCTCCACACTAAAAGACCGAATCAATTCTGAACTGCTCGCCTTCTTCAAAGGCGCGTCAACCGCAACGTCTGCGTAATTGACAGACAGAATTCGCCCTCCTGAGTGAGCAGGGCAGCGGGATCGCGAAGTGCATCCCGCGAGGGGTGGTTCCTAAACCGCAACCTGCAGGATTATCGCGTTGGAACCACCCCGGCGCTTCGCGCCACCCCTCCTGACTCAGGAGGGGAATCCGCTTCCTGATTTTTTAACTGAGATATTACCGGAGGTCCTGATGTCTACCCGGCCAGTCAAAAGCATGATCCGTTCGAAATCCACAATGGAGGGTGCGGGTGTGCGTCTTCACCGCGCATTCGGTTTCGGCAATACCAGTGACTTTGATCCGTTTCTCCTTCTGGACGATTTCCGAAGCGATACGCCGGAAGAATATCTTGCCGGCTTCCCGTGGCATCCCCACCGCGGTATCGAAACAATCACGTATGTTCTTGAGGGCACCGTTGAACACGCCGCCAGTATCGGAAATCGCGGTGTCATTTCTGCCGGCGACATTCAATGGATGACGGCCGGCAGCGGGATTATTCATCAGGAAATGCCGCAGGGCGATGCCGCGGGCCGCATGTATGGCTTTCAACTCTGGGCGAATCTGCCCGCGTCCCTCAAGATGACGGCTCCGCGGTATCAGGGAATTCTCGCCGCTGATGTCCCTTTAGTTCGGGATGAAGATGGGATGGAAGTTCGTATCGTTTGTGGTCGATTCGGGAACACGACCGGTCCTGTCGAAGGCATTGCCGCAAACCCATCCTATCTGGATGTGTCGATACCGGCGGGACGGACCAAAACCTTCCCCGTGGACGTGACTCACAACGCATTCGCATACGTCTTTTCCGGAAATGGAAAATTCGGCGATCCACCGGCCCCGTCGTCGGTTGTCGCCGAAGATCGGTGCCTTGTTCTCTTTAATGGCGGTGATGAAGTCACGGTACAGGCCGGAACCCAGGGTATCCGATTCCTGCTCGTTTCCGGCAAACCGCTGCGTGAGCCGGTGGCGTGGAATGGACCGATTGTGATGAATACTCAGTCGGAACTTCGACAGGCTTTCCGGGAGCTGGAAGAGGGAACCTTTCTCAAGCGGAAGTAGTGGGACGTTGGTCTTGTGTCCTCTTGATGCTGAGCCATGC
>Ga0163163_10001211_pt1 | contig 21825 bp, 21 predicted proteins | sample S65metaG_FD_119766 | JGI IMG/M metagenome (GOLD analysis project Ga0163163, IMG submission 119766) | Switchgrass rhizosphere microbial communities from Kellogg Biological Station, Michigan, USA - S6-5 metaG | ecosystem: Host-associated > Plants > Roots > Rhizosphere > Soil | place: USA...
CCGCTCGGCTCGTATCTGATGTGCTTCCGCTTCTGCCAGGTCGCCTGGGCGTATTTCTGGACCGGCGAATTACCGCATCACGATCCGGCCCACGTCGAGGGCGTCGTGGAGAGCCATCAGGCCGCGGCGGATGTCGCCGCCGAGGAGCTTGCGCGTTGAGCGCCGCGATCATCTTCGGTCTGCTCATCGTGCTCATGCTGACCGGCATGCCGATCTCGATCGCACTCGGTCTGACCGTGCTCACCTTTCTCTTCACCATGACGCAAGTGCCGATCGAGGCGGTCGGCTTAAAACTGTTCACCGGCATCGAGAATTTCGAGATCATGGCGATCCCGTTCTTCATTCTCGCCGGCAATTTCCTCACGCATGGCGGCGTCGCGCGCCGCATGATCCGCTTCGCGACGTCTCTGATCGGCCATTGGTATGGCGGGCTCGGGCTCGCCGGCGTCATGGCCTGCGCGCTGTTCGCGGCGATTTCCGGCTCGAGCCCCGCAACCGTGATCGCCATCGGCTCGATCGTCATGCCGGCGATGATCGATCAGGGATTCCCGAAGCGCTTCGGCGCCGGGGTCATTACGACATCAGGCGCGCTCGGCATTCTCATCCCGCCGTCGATCGTCATGGTGATCTATTCCGTCGCAACCAGCGGCGCGACGGTCATCGGCCCCGACGGGCAGCGCGTGAATTCCGCGTCGGTCGGACAGTTGTTCATGGCCGGTGTCATTCCCGGACTGATGCTGGCGACCATGCTGGGCGCGACGACCTGGTATCGCGCCTGGCGCAACGATTATCCACGGATGCAGCGCGCCACCTGGGCCGAGCGGCTTGTTGCGTTCCGGAAGTCCGTCTGGGGATTGCTGCTGATCGTTCTCGTCCTCGGCGGCATCTATTCCGGCATGTTCACGCCGACGGAAGCGGCGGCAATGAGCGCGGTTTATGCCTTCTTCATCGCCGTGTTCGTCTATCGCGATTTGAGCCTCGCAGATGTCCCGAGGGTGCTGCTCGCCTCGGCCAATATGAGCGCGATGATCCTCTACATTATCACCAACGCGGTTCTGTTCTCCTTCCTGATGACCAGCGAACAAATCCCGCAGGCGCTGACCGCCTGGATCGCGCAATCGGGCCTCGGCTGGATCGGCTTTCTGTTCGTCGTCAACATCCTGCTCCTCGTCGCCGGCAATGTGATGGAGGCCTCGTCGATCATTCTCATTACCGCACCGATCCTATTCCCGATCGCGGCGCGGCTCGGCATCAATCCGGTGCACCTCGGCATCGTCATGACGGTGAACATGGAAGTCGGCATGTGCCATCCGCCGGTCGGGCTCAATCTTTACGTCGCTTCCGGCATTGCCCGCATGGGGATTACCGAGCTGACGGTTGCCGTGTGGCCGTGGCTGATGGCGATGCTGATCTTTTTGGTGCTCGTCACCTACACGCCGGCGATTTCGCTGTGGCTGCCGCACGCGCTCGGGATGTTGTGAGCTATCGCGCCGTCATTGCGAGGAGGCGAAGCCGACGAAGCAATCCAGGAGCAAAAACCTCAATCCTGGCGCGTTTGCCTCTGGATTGCTTCGCTTCGCTCGCAATGAAGCTCCTCGCGATCGCGTTCTAAACTGCGAACTCCCTCCGAATCGCCTCCGAATGCTCGCCGATCGCCGGCACGGGGCCGAGCGCCGTGCGCGTCGTCCCGACGATCAATCCCGGCGCGGGATAGCGCACGACGCCGTTCGGCGTGCCGACTTCGACGCGGCGCAGATGCGGGTGGCGCGACAGATCGTCGACGCTGTTGACCAGCGCAAAGGCGATATCGGCTTTGTCGAGCCGCGCGACGAGATCGTTTGTCGACATCGCGCCGAAGACGCGCGCAACGATGCCGTCCATCTCAGCCCGGTTACGCACGCGCGCGACATTGGTGGCGTAGCGCGGATCGGTGCCGAGCGCCGCATCGCCGAGCACTTCAGCCGCAAGGATGCGCCACTCGCGATCGTTCTGAATCGAGATCAGCACGTCGGTCCCGTCGCGGCTCTTGAACGCGCCATAAGGCGCGACCGAGGGATGCGCCAACCCAAGACGCTGCGGCGGCTTGCCGGCTTCGGCGTTCAATAGCGGTACGGTCATCCAGTCCGCCATTACATCGAACATCGAGATGCGAATATCGGCGCCCTTGCCCGTGCGCCCGCGCGCGATCAGCGCTTCAAGGATCGCCGTCTGCGCCGTGATTCCCGTCGCAATGTCGACGACGGACAAACCGACGCGACCGGGTCCTTCCGGACGGCCGGTCACCGAGGCAAGCCCGCATTCAGCCTGGATCAACAGATCGTAAGCCTTGCGCTGGGCGAGAGGTCCGCTGTCGCCGTAGCCGGTGATCGAACACGCGATCAAAGCGGGATGCGCGGCGCAAAGCGATTTCACCGACAATCCCAAGCGTGCCATTGCGCCGGGTTTCAAATTCTGCACAAGCACGTCGGCGCGTGCGATCATGCGACGGAACAGGTTCTTGTCTTCGTCATTCGTGAGATCGAGCGTCAGCGATTGCTTGCCGCGATTGAGCCAGACGAAATACGAGCTCTGGCCCTCGGCCGCGTCGTCGTAGCCGCGGGCGAAATCGCCTTCCGGCCGCTCGACCTTGATCACACGCGCACCGGCATCGGCGAGACGCGACGTGCAGAAGGGTGCTGCGACCGCCTGCTCGACCGAGACAACGAGAAGCCCAGAGAGTGCGCCGCTCATCTCGTGCCGTACATCCTATCGCCGGCATCGCCGAGGCCGGGCACGATATAGCCGTGCTCGTCGAGCTTCTCGTCGATCGCGACCGTCCAGATCGGCACGTCGGGATGCTCGCCGCGCAATTTGGCGATGCCTTCAGGCGCGGCAAGCAGGCAGACGAAGCGAATGTCTTTGGCGCCGCGTTCCTTCAGCCGCTCGACGGCGGCAGTGGCGGAATTCGCCGTCGCCAGCATCGGGTCGGTGACTATCACCAGGCGATCGTGTAGATCGTGCGGCGCTTTAAAATAATATTCGACGGCAACGAGCGTTGCCGGATCGCGATAAAGCCCGACATGCGCGACGCGCGCCGAGGGAACGAGCTCGAGCATGCCGTCAAGAAAGCCGACGCCGGCGCGCAGGATTGGCGCCAGGACGAGCTTTTTGCCCGCCAGGATCGGCGCCTGCATTTTCGAAAGCGGCGTCTCGATTTCGACCATCTCGGTCGGCAGATCGCGCGTCACCTCGTAACAAAGCAGCATGCCGATTTCGTTGAGCAGTTGGCGGAAGCCCTTGGTCGAGCGGCTAACCTCGCGCATCAAGGTGAGCTTGTGCTGCACCAGGGGGTGATCGACGACGAAGACTCCTTCCAAATCTGCCCCCTTCAAAAAACCGTGCCGTCGCTTGCGATTTTCAGCGGCGGCGAACCGTCGGCGCGTTTCTTGCGCGCGATGCGCCGGCCAGCGGACCAGGTGCCGCCTTCGAGCACGCAGGCGAGCGGCAGACGCGACGCATCGAGCTCGAGCCGCGCGCGAACGCGCTCGGCGATATCTTCGAGCAGAGCGACCGTAAGCGCCCGCCATTCGACAATGAAGAGCGAATCGACGCTGTGGGTTTGTGCGAGGGCCGACGGGTCGTTCGGCACCAGCGCGTCGAGATCAACGAAGAGTCTGCCATTGCGATATTCCGGCAACCCGGTCAGCGCATCGATGTCGGTGACGGCGATTCCCGCAGCCTGCAACGGCTCGATCAAGGAATAGGCGAGCCATTGGGATAATTTGTGGAAGGGAACGAGGCCGCTTGTCGCGTCATCGGTCCGCAAGGCGGGATGCTGCCAGGTATCGCCGAGCGGAATCCCATCCAGCGACAGACGCGATGGCCAGATCGAACCGAGATGACGCAGGAGCGCGTGCAACACGGCGTCGGCACTGATGCTGGGCTGTGCTTGTGCGGCGAGATAGTCGAAGAGACCGCCGGGACGCGCATTGTCCCCGCGCGCGAATATATCAGGCGAGTCGAGACACACTTGTCCGAGCGCATTGAGCAACATTGCCCGGCTTTCGAGCCCGATCAGCGGATTGCTCGCGCCGACCTGAAATCCGCGGCGAAGATCGTTCGCCCTTAAGTCACGCAGCCGCTCCGCATCGACGCGCAACGGGTCGTCTGCATGAGACGAGAACGCCCCCGCCGCAAACATGTCGAGCGAAGCGACCGCCAATCCTTCCGAGCGCGACAGAATCGAGCCCTGCGCGTCCCGGTAGCGCCAGTCCGGACCGGCGCCGGCGTCGAGAAGCACGCTAACGATGACGAGATCGAACGCGGCGCGGGCTTTTTCCGCTTCATTCTTCCAGCGCGCCTTTTCGCCAAGCGCCGCCCAACGATCATGCCCGCCTTGGGCGAAATGCCGCCAGCGCGCATGAAACGGAATGTTCAGGAGCGGGTAATTGTCCCAGATCGTCTCGCAGACATAATCGGCGATCGCATCGAGCCGGCCCCCGTCGATGCGCCAATGCTGCAATTTGCCGGCTTCGCACAGCTCCCGCATGCGATGGGCGCGTTCGCGCACGGCGCGCGCGCTCAACAAATACAGCGCCTGACCTTCAAGCGGCGTCGCGACCGCCTGCACGGCTCAATATTTCTCCAGCGAGCGTCCGCTGGTCCGCTTCAGATCGGCGGCGCTCGGCTTCTCGCCGGATGAGAAATAGCCGGCGGCTTTCTTGGCTTCCATCTCCACCGATGCGTCCGGCGGAATGAGCCAATCGGGAATCGGCACGCGCTCGACGATCTCTATTCCGGTCTTGACGATCGCGTCGTATTTCATGTTGCTCATCGAGACGAAGCGGTCGATGCGCGTCACGCCGAGCCAGTGCAAGACATCGGGCATCAGCTCCTGGAAGCGCGCGTCCTGTACGCCGGCGACGCATTCGGTGCGCTCGAAATAAGTGGCGGCGGTGTCGCCGCCCTCCTGGCGCTTGCGCGCATTGTAGACCAAAAATTTCGTCACCTCGCCAAGCGCGCGGCCCTCTTTCCTGTTGTAGACGATGAGCCCGACGCCGCCTTTCTGCGCGGCGGCGACGCATTCCTCGATGCCGTGCGTCAGATAAGGCCGGCAGGTGCAGATGTCGGAGCCGAACACGTCGGAGCCGTTGCACTCGTCATGCACGCGGCATGTCAGTTGCGAACGGCCTTCAGCCAAATCCTGCACGTCACCGAAGACGTAAGCGGTGGCGCCGCCGATCGGCGGTAGGAAGACGCTGAGATCGGGGCGCGTCACAAGCTCGGGATACATGCCGCCGGTCTGCTCGAACAGCGTGCGGCGAAGGCGCGTCTCGTCGATGCCGAAGCGATGCGCGATGCCGGGCAAATGCCAGACCGGATCGATGGCGATCTTTGTGACGGCGATATCGCCGGAGGGATGCAGGAGCGTGCCGTCCGGCTCGAGGCGGCGGAGCCTCATCGCCTCGCCGATTTCCGGCAGGTTCAGCCGTGCCTTGGTGACGGCGATCGTCGGGCGAATGTCGAGGCCCTGCGCAATGTCGCGGGCAAACACTTCCTGGGCGATATGGCCGAACGGGTCGAGCGCGACGATGCGATCCGGCTCGAACCATTGCGGATAGGGCCCGATCCGCAGCGCCGGGCTCGTATTGGTGAGATCGGGTTTTGCCAGCGGGTTCAGCGCCCCGGCCGAGACGGCGAGCGCGCGGTAGAGCCCGTAGGCGCCGCCATGCGAGCCGATCACATTGCGCTCGCCCTGGCGGGTCACCGTGCCGATGACCGGCCCGCGCTCCTCGGCGCTCGCCGCGCCCCAGCGGATCGGCCGCTGGCCGGGCTCGGGATGCGAGGTCAGCCTGATATGCCCAGTCTTGTTCGGCGTATTCATATTGCCTTGAATCGCAAAGGCCCTCCCGACCGGAAGGGCCCCGAAGCCGCACATCTGAGCTATGCTGGCCCTAGCTCGGGCGCGCGTCAACCAGCCCGCGGCAGCCGTGTCTCTAGATAGGAATGGCCCATGACAGCGCAAATCAGCGAGCGGCAGCTCAAGGTGAACGGCATCGACATGCACATCACCCAGCAGGGGTCGGGGCCGCTCGTCATCCTTTGCCATGGCTGGCCGGAACTCGCCTATTCCTGGCGCCATCAGCTGCCGGCGATTGCCGCGGCAGGCTTCCATGCCGTCGCCCCTGACATGCGCGGATACGGGCAGACGAGCGCACCGAAGGACGTCGGCGAGTACACGCTGTTTCATATCACCGGCGATATTGTCGCGCTTGTCGCCGGGCTTGGCGAAAAACAGGCGGTCGTCATCGGTCATGATTGGGGCGCACCGGTCGCCTGGCATTGCGCCATGTTTCGGCCGGATGTGTTTACGGCAGTCGTTGGATTGAGCGTACCGCCGCGCCCGCGCGGGCCGGCGCGGCCGCTCGGGATGCTGCGCAAGATGGGACTCGAGCGGTTCTACTGGATCTACTTCCAGGAACCGGGCGTGGCGGAGGCGGAGTTCGAGGCCGATCCGGTCCTGACCTTCCGCAAACTCTTCTATCCGAAGGCGAACGAGGCTCTCCGCGGCACCGGCGGCGGGCTGAATCTAAAGCCAGGCGAAGGTTTTTTGTCGCTGGCGCAGCCGGCGGATCAAATGCCGGATTGGATCACCGAAGCCGACATCCGCCGCTTTGCTCTCACCTTTCGCCGCACCGGCTTTCGCGGCGGGCTGAACTGGTACCGCAACATCGATCGCAACTGGGACCTCACCGCGCCATGGCAGGACGCGGTGATCACTCAGCCGGCTTTGTTCATCGCCGGCACGCATGACGCCGTCATCCGCGGCGTTATCGGCGAGCGCGCGCTGGCGGAGATCGAGCGGATGGTGCCGAACATAAGGGGCAAGGTGCTGATCGAAGGCGCCGGCCATTGGGTGCAGCAGGAGCGCCCGGCCGAGGTCAACGCTGCGATCGTCGAGTTTTTGCAGGCGAATGCGAGGTGAGTCACTGATTGTGTCGAACGTTCCATCTGAGATTTTGCTTGCCAGCGCCGTCGGTCTGCGCAACCATCGGTAGTTCTTTCTACTGTACATGCTCTTCGCAAACGACCGGAGCTTCCGATGCCGGCGGCGACACTTATCGGAAAATGGACGTATCGCAGCTTCCTCAACAACCCGGCCCCTACGGACGGCGATCCGCAGAAGCTTGCCGACCTGCTTTTCGCCGAGGCGGTGTTCACCTTCCAGCTTCCCACCAGTGGCACGCTCAAAGGTGCAATCGACTGGCAGGGTGGCGGATTGGATCTAGAGGGGACAGTACGCGAGGATCCGGCAGGTGATGGGGCGAGCGTGGAAATTGTCGGCACTGGGCGTGCCGGCACCGGAACGGACGGATGGGAGTACGATTACAACGGCCGCTTGGCCCATACCTGGCCGAATGGCGTGAATCAGGTGCCAGCGCTTGTCGGCACCGTCATACGGGCGAAACCGCACAATGGAGCGCCGGCCGGGGTCGTCGCTTCGTTCATCGCGATGAAGCAGCCCTGAGGAAATACCCGGCGCGCAGGTATAACGCGATCGAAGCATAGGTCCGATCGCGCGTCTCTTGTTCTGAGTTTGAGGTGTAGCTGCTTATGCCGTGATCCGATCGTCGGCGTCCGTCGGCTCGCGCAGAACGTAGCCGCGGCCCCACACCGTCTCGATGTAATTGCGGCCCTGGCTCGCATTGGCGAGCTTTTTGCGGAGCTTGCAGATGAAGACGTCGATGATTTTGAGCTCGGGCTCGTCCATCCCGCCATAGAGGTGGTTGAGGAACATCTCTTTGGTGAGCGTCGTGCCTTTGCGCAGCGAGAGCAGCTCCAGCATCTGATATTCTTTGCCGGTGAGATGCACGCGGGCGCCGCCGACCTCGACGGTCTTCTGGTCGAGATTGACGGTGAGGTCGCCGGTGGTGATCACCGATTGGGCGTGGCCCTTCGAGCGCCGCACGATGGCGTGGATGCGGGCGACGAGCTCGTCCTTGTGGAAGGGTTTTGTCAGGTAGTCGTCGGCGCCGAAGCCGAGGCCCTTCACCTTGTCCTCGATGCCGGCGAGGCCGGACAGGATCAGGATCGGCGTCTTGACCTTGGCAACGCGCAGCGTGCGCAGGACCTCGTAGCCCGACATGTCTGGGAGGTTGAGGTCGAGGAGGATGATGTCGTAGTCGTAGAGCTTGCCGAGATCGATGCCCTCCTCACCGAGATCGGTGGTGTAGACGTTGAAATTCTCGGACTTGAGCATCAGCTCGATGCTCTGCGCGGTCGCGCGGTCGTCTTCGATCAGTAAAACGCGCATGTGAGGTCCCCACCCTTGCCCCGCAATTTCCCAAGGCGGCTCTGCGCCGTTCTTCGGGTCCTGGCCGGGCGGCCCACGTCTTGAGGCAAACGCGACGGAATTCGATTTCGTAACGTTACCGAGAATTGGTTAACAATTTCTGTTACCTGCGCCCGACTCCTCGGCCAAACATTTATCAAAAGGGCACAGGACATCGGGATCAGACTTGCCTTCAGAGGCTTCGGTGCGAAGCACCTCTGCCCAAATTGTTAACGCTGAATCTTAACCGAAGCTTACGCTTTACTTCGGCGGGTCACCGCGGCGGAGCCAAGCCGGCTTACTTCTGCCTTTTTCCGCGCCGTGTGGCCCGCGCGTAAGGAAGCAGCAACTTCCCTTCCTCATCCTCCTCAACGTCTCGCGGTTGGTTCGGTGTGGTTGGTGTCCTGGAGTGGAGTGAAATGAAGTCGCGGGATACTCTTATTCGGCTGAAGCGCTTCCAGGTCGACGAGAAGCGCCGGCGCGTCGCCCAGATCGAGGCGATGATCGCCGAGTTCGTGCGGATGGCCGCCGATCTCGACCGCGAAATTCTCGCGGAGGAACAGCGGGCCGGCATTTGCGACCCGAGCCATTTCGCCTACCCGACCTATGCCCGCGCCGCCCGCACAAGGCGCGACAACCTGAAAAACTCGACGGCGGAACTGCGCGGCCAGCTCGAAGAGGCGAAAGTCCGCCTCGAAGAAGCCATCGCCGAGCATGCCAAGGTGCAAACCCTGGATGGACGCGAGAAGGGCTCCTTAGTCGAGTCGGTGCGCGAACCCTTTCAGATGAGTTCGCTCGGGATCGCCCGCGCCTGAGGGCGACCTGCCGCGGCCGCAATTGGCTGCGGCCCATAAAAGTTCCTAAGATCGCGCCGGGTGCCGCTTCAATGCGGCAAACCGGGAGCGATCATCATGGACGGATCTGCAGAAGCCTCGATAGCGCCGCTTTCCCGGCCGGCGAATCCAGGCAGCGAAGCCGAGCTCCTGCTCGAAGCCCAGAAGCGCGCCTTCGCCGAGGCGGGCGCGCCGGGCGCCACGAAGCGCCGCGCCTTGCTGGACAAGCTCGAAAGGGCGCTGCTCTCGAATCGCGCCGAGATCGCCCGCGCCATTTCCGAGGATTTCGGACATCGCTCGAGCGACGAGACCGAGCTGCTCGAGCTCGTCCCTTCGATCAAGGCGATCCGCCACGCCAAGAGCCATCTCGTGCGCTGGATGCGGCCAGAGAAACGCCGCGTCGCTTTCACGATGCAGCCGGCAAAAGCCTGGGTCGAATACCAGCCGGTTGGCGTCATCGGCATCATCTCGCCATGGAACTATCCACTGTTTCTCGCGGCCTCGCCGCTTGCCGATGCGCTCGCCGCCGGCAACCGCGTCATGATCAAGCCGTCGGAGCTGACGCCGCGCTTTTCCGAGTTGCTGCAGCGGATCATCGGCGAAGCATTTGATCCGAGCGAAGTCGCCGTCGTCACCGGCGGCCCGGATGTCGGGCAGGCGTTCAGCGCCTTGCCCTTCGATCATTTGCTTTTCACCGGCTCGACCTCGATCGGCCGCAAGGTGATGCAGGCTGCGGCACCGAACCTCACCCCGGTGACGCTCGAACTCGGCGGCAAGTCGCCGGTCGTCGTCTGCTCCGATTATCCGACGGACAAAGCCGCGCGTGCCATCGCCTTCGGCAAATTCGTCAACGCCGGGCAAACCTGCATTGCGCCGGATTACGTGCTCGCACCTGCCGCGCGCGCGATGGAGCTGGCCGAGGCGATTCTGGCCGAGGCGAAGCGGCTTTATCCTGATATCGCGGATAATCCCGATTACAGCTCGATCATCAGCGACCGGCATTATCAGCGCTTGACGAATGCAGTCGAGGAAGCGCGCGGCGCCGGCGCGAAAATCTTGTCGATGTTGGAAGACACAGCGAGCAACAGCCGGAAGATTCCGCCGACGATCGTTATTGATCCGCCGCGTAACTCGCTCTTGATGCGCGAAGAGATTTTCGGCCCGGTTCTGCCGATCGTCTCCTCGGATTCGATTGATGAGGCGCTACGCATCATCAACGAAAAAGACCGCCCGCTGGCACTCTATGTGCTGACCAACAGCGAGACGAACCGCCGGAAAATTTTGGGCCGGACGATTTCAGGCGGCGTCACGCTCAACGGCACGATCCTGCATGTCGCGCAAAACGATCTGCCGTTCGGTGGCGTCGGCCCGAGCGGCATGGGTGCGTATCATGGCTTCGACGGTTTCAAGCGCTTCAGTCATGCCCGCGCGATTCACAAGGTCGGCTTCATGAACGGGTTCGAGCGCCTCGCCCCGCCTTACGGCAAGCTGCAAAAAATGGCGGTGCAGTTCTTGCTCGGGCGGTGAGGTCCACATTCCCGGCCGAGCGAAGCGAGAGCCGGGACCCAGAGCAAACGCCGCAAGGTAAAACAGCTCTGCCCCTGGACCCCGGATCGCCTGCGGCGTCCGGGGAAGCGGAGGCGTTGCATGTGCTCTCTTAACTAACTCTCGACGATTGCGACGACCTGCCCCTCTTCGACCAACTCGTCCGGCTTCACCAGAATCGATTTGACGGTGCCGCCGCGTTCAGACGACGCGCCGATTTCCATCTTCATCGCTTCCACGAGCACGACGTCCTCGCCCGCGCCGACCTTCGCGCCGGCCTCGACGGCAACCGCGCAAACTCGACCGGCAACTTCGGTCACGACCTTCTCTTCCGCCATTCTCTGCCCCGGCTTTCGACATCGCGCTTCGCTGCTATAAGGCAGAAAACGCCAAAGGCGTCGAGGAGAAGAGCATGAACTGGCAGCCCGAACTCGACGAGCTCAGGCGCCGCGAGGCGCTCGCCCGCGAGATGGGCGGGCCCGACAAGGTCAAGCGCCAGCACGAGGGCGGCCGGCTCACCGTGCGCGAGCGCATCGACCGCCTCGTCGACAAGGATTCCTTCCGCGAGATCGGCGCGATTGCCGGCGTCGCCGAATATGATGCGACGAACGAGCTCACAAGCCTCACGCCGGCGAATTGCGTGTTTGGCCGCGCGCAAGTCGACGGCCGAACGGTCGTCGTGGTTGGCGACGATTTTACCGTGCGCGGCGGCTCGGCCGATGCGGCAATCTACGCAAAGCCGCTGATGGCCGAGGACATGGCGCACGAGTTCCGCCTGCCGATCATTCGTATCATCGAAGGTTCGGGCGGCGGCGGCTCGGTGAAAACGATCGAGACGACAGGACGCGCCAATCTGCCGGGCCAAGTCGGCCAGACGCAGGGCTTTTATATGATGACGGCCAATCTGCCGGTCGTGCCGGTCGTCGGATTGGGCTTAGGCTCGGTTGCCGGACTTGGCGCCGCGCGTCTCGCATCGACGCATTATTCCGTCATGACGAAAAACTCCGCGATGTTCGTCGCCGGACCGCCGGTCGTCGCGCGACTCGGACAGTATTTGGGGAAACAGGAACTCGGCGGCTGGCAGATCCAGACGCGCAGCGGCGCGATCGATCATGCCGTCGACACGGAAGACGAAGCTTTCGCCGCGGCGCGACGTTTTCTCTCCTACATGCCGTCATCGATTTACGAGCTGCCGCCGTCGGCGCCGAGCAATGACGATCCGAACCGGCGCGATGAAAGCCTGATGAACGCCGTGCCGCGCGACCGCCGAAAAGTCTATAAGATGCGGCCGATCATTGAGGCGATCGTCGACAAGGGCTCGTTCTTCGAAATGGGCCAGATGTTCGGGCGCTCGATCATAACCGGGTTTGCGCGCTTCGGTGGGCGCGCGGTCGCGCTCTTGGCGAGCGATCCCTTCCACTATGGCGGCGCGTGGTCGGCGGAGGCGTGCCAGAAGATTGTGCGCTTCGTCGACCTTGCCGAGACCTTCCATTTCCCGGTCGTCTACCTCGCCGATTGTCCAGGCTTCATGATCGGGCTCGAAGCGGAAAAATCCGCCACGATCCGGCACGGCGTCCGCGCGATGGCGGCGCTGAACCAGACGAAGACGCCGTGGTGCACGGTAATTGTCCGCAACGCCTATGGCGTTGCCGGCGCCGCGCATCAGCCGGCCGGACGCTTATCGCTGCGCTATGCGTGGCTATCGGCAAGCTGGGGCTCGCTGCCGCTCGAGGGCGGCATCGAAGCGGCGTATCGCGCCGACATCGACGCGGCGGACGACCCGCAGGCAAAGCTCGCCGAGATCGAGGAGCGCTTGAACAAATTGCGCTGGCCGTTCCGCACCGCGGAAAAATTCTGGGTCGAGGAGATCATCGATCCGCGCGAGACGCGGCCGCTTCTTTGTGACTTTGCGCGATTGGCCGAGCCGGTGCTGACTCCCGGCCCCGTGCATTTTTCGATGCGGCCGTGAAGGCGCCGTCATTGCGAGCGTAGCGAAGCAATCCAGTGGCACACACTGGATGATTGCAGAACTTGCCTCTGGATTGCTTCGTCGCTTACGCTCCTCGCAATGACGCCCTTCGAGACGCGTGCTGCGCACGCTCCTCAGGGTGAGGGCTGTCACACCTTCGCGATGCCCCACTCGTCTTTCGCCTGCGCGGCGGTGCGGTTGAGATGCACTGATGTGTCGACCGACGCGATACTGTCGAAATGAATGAAACGATGATCGTCCGGCGCCGCCGGATCGCTCTTCGTCAATTTGATGCGCTGGCCCTCGACCTTATCGACGGTGCCGACGTGCTGCCCGTCCGAGCCCAACACTTCCATATGTTCCCTGATCTTTGCCGTATCGGCCATCTGCATCTCCTTTGCGCGCGCTCGTTCGATGCGTGAGCTGAGCCGCGCGACTGCTTCACATAGGTTAGATCGTGACGATTGCGATTATGGCTCCATATGCTAGCGCGCCACAGCGCGAAGGAAAGACGATGAACAAGCCGAAGCCGCCGTTTCCCGAACAGAAGCAGCCGATGCCCGGCAGCGAAGAGGCGATGGACCCGAAGCCCGATTACGGCGAGGACTCGTACAAAGGAAGCGGCAAGCTCAAGGACAAAAAGGCTGTCATTACCGGCGGCGACAGCGGCATCGGCCGCGCCGTCGCGCTCGCCTTTGCGCGCGAGGGCGCCGACGTGCTCATCAGCTATTACAACGAGCACGAAGATGCGGAGAGAACGAAGCGGGCGGTCGAGGACGCCGGACGTAAAGCGATTCTCATGCCGGGCGACATCAAGGACGCAAAGCATTGCCGCGCCATAATCGACAAAGCGGTAAAGGAATTGGGCCGTATCGATATTCTCGTCAACAACGCCGCGCATCAAGCAAGTTTTAAAGATGTCGAGGAGATCAGCGATGAAGAATGGGACGTGACGTTCCGCACCAATATCTATGCGATGTTCTATCTGACAAAAGCCGCCGTACCGCACATGAAAAAGGGCAGCTCGATCATCAACACCGCGTCGATCAATGCCGATACGCCGAGCCCGCAGCTTCTCGCTTATGCGACGACCAAGGGTGCCATCCAGAATTATACCGGCGGCTTGGCGCAGCTGCTCGCCGAGAAGGGCATCCGCGTCAATTGCGTCGCGCCGGGACCGATCTGGACGCCACTGATCCCGTCGACCATGCCGGAAGAGAAAGTGAAAAACTTCGGCAAGCAGGTGCCGATGCAGCGGCCGGGCCAGCCGAAGGAAGTCGCGCCGGCTTATGTCCTGCTCGCGAGCTCCGAGGCAAGCTATATTTCCGGCGCGACGGTCGCGGTCACCGGCGGCAAGCCGCTGATCTGATCCTAATCCTTCGAGACGCCGCTTCGCGGCTCCTCAGGACGAGGTGGTTGGGACTAAGCCGCCCGCGCCAGCTCGTGCAGCTTGTCCCAGGTCGTCGCCATCATACTCGGGCGCGCATTCATGCGCTCGATCCATGACCTGATATTCGGATGAGGCTGCAGCATCGCCGCGCCCTCAGGAACCTCCGCGAACATCGTCAGCTGCGGCGCGAGCAAGAGGTCGGCGATCGACACTTCGTCCCTCGCCATGAATGGTTGATCCCCCATGAGGCGGCTGATCTCCGCGACGCAAACCTGCGCCCGCGGGATCGCATCTGCAATTCTGGCTTCGTCGACAGGCCGGCCGATTTTCGGTGCGACGATACGCTGGAAGGTGATCGGCGCAGACACCTGCGGCATGAAATACCAATCGGTGATGCCGCACATCTGATTCATGCGCGCCTCAGCCCGCGCATCGCGCGGCGTGAGACTCGGCTCGGGAACGATGCGATCGAGATAGCGCAGGATCGCTTGCACTTCATAGAGACGAAAGTCGCCGTGATCCATCACCGGAATGCGGCCGAAGGGATGGCGCGTCAGATGCTCCGGAGCCTTGAAGGCGCCGAAAGGCATCGCGTGGAGGTGCCAGTCGCAGCCCTTTTCTTCAAGCCCGAGCAGGGCGGCACGCACATAAGGGCTGCCCGGAACGCCGTAAATCGTGAATTCGCTCATGGGGCCTCTCCCTGCCGCAAGGGCTCAGTCCGAGGCTAAATGACGCTCCTGTCAAGCGCGATCAGCCCGACAAGAGCGAGCGCCGGGCGCGCCCTTTCGTCGCTCTGCGCCGAAAAATTCCGACGATCTCGACATGCGGCGATTGGCGGAACTGATCGAGGGGCGTGATGCGCTCCGGCTGGTAACCGCCGGCAATGAGGATCGCGGCGTCCCGAGCAAAGCTTTGCGCGTTGCAGGAGACGGCGATCGCCAGCGGCACCTGCGATTTTGCCAGCGCATGCGCCTGCGCTTCGGCACCGGCACGCGGCGGATCGAACACGACCGCGTCGAACGTAGCGAGCTCTTCCGGCGCGAACGGCCGCCGCATCAGGTCGCGGCGCTCTATCGTGACCGGGCGTAAGCCTGCGGTTGCGCGGGCAGCTTGCGACAGCGCATCGAGCGCCGGTTTGTCGCCATCGACTGCGAGAATGTCGGCGCGCTCGGCGAGCCGCAGCGCAAATGTGCCGATGCCGCAGAACAGATCCGCGATACTCTTTGCATTCGCGACGGCTTGCGTGACGCGCTCGGCGAGTGTCGTCTCGCCCTTTTCCGTCGCTTGCAAGAAGGCGCCGGGCGGCAGATGCAAAATTGCGCGGCCGACGCGCAACTGCGCCGGCTTGCGCTCGACAAGCAAATGCCCGTGACTGGTGAGGCGCGCGAGATCGAGGCGCTCGGCCGCCGCGATCAGCTTTTGTGTGTCGCGCTCGGCAAGAGGTCCGGTGCCGCGAATGTCGCTATCAAGCCCGGACAGAGTTGCGGTGACCAGAGTGTCGAGCGGCTTGCCTAAAGCGGCGAGCCCTTCCGCGATCGTGCGCGCCGCAGCGATGGCGCCCCCGAGCGATGGCGCAAATAGCGGACAGAAATCGATCGCGACGACGTCGTGGCTGCGCGCCTGCATGAAGCCGACGTGCGTTTTTCCTGCCTCGACACGCGCGTGAAAAGTCGCGCGGCGGCGGCCTTCGCCACGGGCATCGATGAGCGGATCGATGTCGGCCTGAATGCCGGCATGCGCGAGTGCATCGACGACGAGTCCGCGCTTCCATGCACGATACGCGTCTTCGCGATAACCCTGGATCGCGCAGCCGCCGCAGGTCCCGTAATAGGGACAGAACGGCGCCTCGCGATCCGGCGACGGCGTGATGATGTCGATGATCCGGCCGGATTGGCCGTTGATCTCGGCGGAGACGGTGTCGCCTGGCATTGTATAGGGAATGAAGACGTTGCCGCTGATCGTGTGCGCGACGCCCTCGCCGCGCGTGCCAAGCCGCTCGATCGTCAACACCCGCGGCTTGGTCACGCGCGCCGCGCTCCGATCAGAAACTCGCGATTGCCGTCGCCGCCGAGAATTGGCGACGCCTCAATGCCGAGCACTTGCCATCCGAGCGATTGAATGAGCTCCAAGATACGATCGCAGATTTGCCGATGCAGGCCCGCATCTTTGATGACGCCCCGCTTGCGTCGTCCGACACCCGCCTCGAATTGCGGCTTGATCAATGCGACAAGCTCGCTGCCGGGCGTTGCGAGTGCGAGAACCGGCGGCAGGATTTTGTCCAAGGCGATGAAGCTCACATCGCAGGCGATGAGTTTCGGCGCGTTCGCATCGATGCCGGCCCCGCGCGCGGCACCTTCAATCATCTCATGAGTCAGCATTCGCGCGTCCGTTTTCTCCAGCGAAACGACTCGTGGATCACTGGCTACACTCGGATGCAGCTGCCCCTGCCCCACATCGACGGCGATCACCAGCGCCGCGCCGCGCGTGAGCAGCACCTGCGTGAAGCCGCCGGTCGACGCGCCGATATCGAGACAGAGCCGGCCTGCCGGATCGAACCCGAAAACATCGAGCGCATGCACGAGCTTGACGCCGCCCCGCGACACCCAGGGATGCGGCGCGCTCGCTTCCACTTGCGCATCCGCCGCAAGCGCCTCCGATGCTTTCGCCACGCGCACCCCGTCCGCCATAACAAGCCCGGCCTCGATCGCGGCGCGCGCCTTGGCGCGGCTCTCAAACAGGCCGCGCTCGACAAGGGCGATATCGGCCCGGATGCTGGATGCCATTGCCGATCTCCACCCGTGATCCTAGGCTCGTCAACGGTTGGAGCTTGCGCTCCACACAAGGAGGCACACATGACGCTCCCGAACGATCCTTCCTATCGCAGCATGCCACCTGGTTCGGAGCCGCTCGGCGGCATGGCCGAGCGCTTGCGCCATCGCTGGGGCTGGTTCGTCGGTTTCGGCGCCCTTGCCGCCATTCTCGGGCTTGCGGCGCTGGTGCTCGTCGTCTCGGCGACGATTGCCTCGGTTTTAACGGTCGCTATTTTTATGATTATTACCGGCGGCACCGAGATCGTCATGGGCTTCGGCAGCCAGACCTGGGGCCGGTTTTTCCTCTTCATCCTGCTCGGGCTGCTTTACATCATCGCCGGGGCGTTTGCGCTGGCGCAGCCGTTGCTGGCGGCCGCCGTCCTGACCCTGATGCTCGGCTGGGCGTTGATCGCGACGGGCGCGGTGCGCATCTGGCTCGGCACGCACCTGCCGCCGGGCTCCAAATCGATGATGATCCTGGCCGGCATCGCCACCCTGCTTTTCGGCCTAGTCATCGTGATCGGCTGGCCGGGCAACTCGTTCTTCGTGCTCGGCATCATCCTCGGGCTCGACCTCTTATTCTATGGCGCCAGCATGATCGCCTTTGGCATGCGACTAAGGAACGCCTGAACCCGCTCGAACTCGGCCGTTGATCAGGACGGCCGTTTCGGCCAATAGAGCGCCACGACGAGAGCAGCCGCCGCTATCGGCGGCTTCTTCGCTCAATGGAACGGGTTCATATGGCAAAGTGGGTCTACAGGTTCGGCGGCGGCAGCGCCGAAGGCAAGAGCGAGATGCGTAATCTCCTCGGCGGCAAGGGCGCCAATCTCGCGGAGATGGCCAATCTCGGCCTGCCGGTGCCGCCGGGCTTCACCATCACGACCGAGGTCTGCACCTACTTTTATGCGCACGGCAAGAAGTATCCGGATGAGCTTGCAGGCGAGATCGATGCCGCGCTCGCCCATGTCGGCAAGCTGACCGGCCGCTCATTCGGCGACAATGAAAATCCGCTGCTCGTCTCCGTCCGCTCCGGCGCACGCGCTTCCATGCCCGGCATGATGGACACGGTCCTCAATCTCGGCCTCAACGACACGACAGTGAAGGCGCTCGCCAAGAACGCGGAGGACGAACGCTTCGCCTACGATTCGTACCGCCGGTTTATTCAGATGTATTCGGGCGTCGTGCTCGGCGTCGAGCACCACAATTTCGAAGAGGTGCTCGATCTCCATAAAAGCAACAAAGGCCACGAGCTCGACACCGATTTGAGCGCCCAGGAATGGCGCGACGTGATCACAGACTACAAAGCGCTCGTCGAGCGCGAGACCGCCAAGCCGTTTCCGCAGGACCCTCGCGAGCAGCTGTGGGGCGCGATCGGCGCGGTGTTCGGCTCGTGGATGAACCAGCGGGCGATCACCTATCGGCGCCTGCACAATATTCCGGAAAGCTGGGGCACCGCGGTCAACGTGCAGGCGATGGTGTTTGGCAATATGGGTGAGACCTCGGCGACGGGCGTTGCCTTCACGCGCAATCCTTCGACAGGCGACAGGGAGCTGTACGGCGAGTTCCTGGTCAATGCGCAGGGCGAGGACGTCGTTGCCGGTATCCGCACGCCGCAGAACATCACCGAAGCAGCGCGTATCGCCGCTGGGTCCGACAAGCCGTCGATGGAAACGGTGATGCCGGACGTCTTCAAGCAATTCGTCGAGACGACGCAGACGCTGGAACGTCACTACCGCGACATGCAGGACATGGAGTTCACCGTCGAGCGCGGCAAGCTGTGGATGCTGCAGACGCGCAGCGGCAAGCGCACCACAAAAGCCGCTTTGCGCGTCGCCGTCGACATGGCGAAAGAGGAGCTGATTACCCGCGACGAGGCGCTCTTGCGGATCGAGCCTGCCGGGCTCGATCAATTGCTCCACCCGACGATCGATCCGAGCGCCGAGCGCAATGTGCTCGCGACGGGATTGCCCGCCTCGCCGGGCGCGGCATCAGGCGAGATCGTGTTCAATTCGGACGAGGCCGAGACGCTGAAAAGCTCCGGGCACAAGATCATTCTGGTACGCGTCGAGACAAGTCCCGAAGACATTCATGGCATGCATGCGGCGGAAGGAATTTTGACCACACGCGGCGGCATGACTTCGCATGCGGCGGTCGTCGCGCGCGGCATGGGCAAGCCTTGCGTCTCCGGCGCCGGCAGCATTCGCGTGGACTACGCCAAGCAGACGATGACCGTCGGAGGCAAGACCTTCAAGAAAGGCGCGACGGTCACGATCGACGGCTCGACCGGTCAGGTGATCGAAGGCTCCGTCGCGATGCTGCAGCCGGAACTCTCGGGCGAGTTCGCAACGATCATGGAATGGGCGGACAAGGCGCGCCGCCTTGGCGTGCGCGCTAATGCCGACACGCCGACCGACGCCCGCGTCGCGCGCAAATTCGGCGCGGAGGGAATCGGCCTCTGCCGCACCGAGCATATGTTCTTCGAAGGCGATCGCATTGTCGCGGTGCGCGAGATGATTTTGGCCGATGATGAGAAGGGCCGCCGCGCCGCGCTGGCAAAATTGTTGCCGATCCAGCGCGGCGACTTCGCCGATCTGTTCGAGATCATGTCGGGACTGCCGGTCACGATCCGGCTGCTCGATCCGCCGCTGCACGAGTTCCTGCCGCATACCGACGAGGAGATCGCCGAGGTCGCCAAAGCAATGGGCGCCGATCCCGATAAGCTGAAACAGCGTTCGCAGGAGCTGCAGGAATTCAATCCGATGCTCGGCTTCCGCGGCTGCCGCATCGCCATCGCTTATCCCGAAGTCGCGGAGATGCAGGCGCGGGCGATTTTCGAAGGCGCTGTCGCAGCCTCGAAGAAGACCGGCAAGCCGGTGACCGCGGAAGTGATGGTGCCGCTCGTCTTCACCCGGGCCGAGTTTGATCTCATCAAAGCACGCGTCGACGCCATGCATGCGGCCGTCGAGAAAGAGACGGGGGTCAACGTGCCCTATCAGGTCGGCACAATGATCGAGTTGCCGCGTGCGTGCCTCGTTGCCGCGGAGATAGCCGAGACGGCGGAGTTCTTCTCCTTCGGCACCAACGACCTGACGCAGACGGCACTCGGCATTTCGCGCGACGACGCGGCGTCCTTCTTGGGCTCATACATGTCGCGGCACATACTCGCCGCCGATCCGTTCATCACGATCGACCAGGAGGGGGTTGGCGAGCTTGTCGAGATCGGTGTCGAGCGCGGCCGCCGCACAAGACCGGACATCAAGCTCGGCATCTGCGGCGAGCACGGCGGCGACCCCGCCTCGATCGGATTCTGCGAAAAGGTGGGGCTCGACTACGTCTCGTGCTCGCCATTCCGGGTGCCGATCGCCCGGCTCGCGGCAGCGCAGGCGGCGCTCGGCAAGCAGGTTGCCAGCACGGCGTAGCACCGGCGCAACAGTTCCGCTGTCGCAGCCCCGTCATATTGCCGCGCCGCAACAGCGCTGGTAAGACGCCCGCGGCGAGCTTGGCTGCGGAGCTGGAATGAAAATCCTGGCGGGAAATTCCAATCGCGCCCTGACCGAGGCGATCGCCGCCTATCTCGGCCTGCCGCTGACAAACTGTCAGGTCCGGCGCTTCGCCGACATGGAGATTTTCGTCGAGATCCAGGAAAACGTGCGCGGCGAGGACACGTTTGTCGTCCAGTCGACCTCGTTCCCGGCCAACGACCACCTGATGGAATTGTTGATCATGGCCGATGCGCTGCGGCGCTCCTCGGCCAAGCGCATCACGGCGGTCATTCCCTACTTCGGCTACGCCCGGCAGGATCGGAAATCCGGTTCGCGCACGCCGATCTCCGCCAAGCTCGTCGCCAATCTGATCACTCGCGCCGGCGCCGACCGCGTGCTGACGGTCGATCTCCACGCGGGCCAAATCCAAGGCTTTTTTGACATCCCGACCGATAATCTTTTCGCCGCGCCGGTGATGGTGCGCGACATCAAGGAGCGGCTCGACGTCAAGAACGTCGTCGTCGTCTCGCCCGACGTCGGCGGCGTCGTGCGCGCCCGCGCGCTCGCAAAACGCATCGATGCGTCGCTCGCCATCGTCGACAAACGCCGCGAGCGCGCCGGTGAATCCGAAGTCATGAACATCATCGGCGAAGTCTCGGGACGCAGCTGCATCCTTGTCGACGACATCGTCGATTCCGGCGGTACGCTCTGCAATGCCGCCGACGCGCTATTGAAGGAAGGCGCGACCGAGGTCCGCGCCTACATCACGCACGGCGTGCTCTCGGGCGGTGCGGTCGCGCGCATCTCCGCCTCGCATCTGAAGGAGCTCGTCGTGACCGATACCATCCATCCGACGGAAGCGGTGCGCGTGGCGAAGAACATCCGCACGCTATCGATCGGGCCGCTCATCGGCGAGGCGATCGCGCGTACGGCCAAAGAAGAGAGCGTCTCGAGCCTGTTTGACTAGGCGCGGCGCCGGCTTTTCCGGGAAGCAAGGATCGGCAGGGCGTTGAGCATCAAAGCCCGGAGCGCCTGTTGCGGCGCGAAGACGGCAATGATGGCGGCAACCACGCAAGAGATTATCAGAACCGTGACGCCGCCGCGCCGCTCTGCGCTGGCTTGATGTGCTTCGCGCATGGACGTCACCATGGCGAGCGCGGTCACGCCGTTCAGTCCGAGATTGCCGACATAAATCCAGATCGCGAGCGGCACATCGGCATAGCGCCCGACCAGCATGGTCGAGAACGGCACGCAGGTGACAAGCAGCAGGTTTAGGAGCCAGAAGATCGCATAGGTGCGGGTCACATGTTCGCCCGCCATTGCGGACGCGGATTTTCGACAGCCAGCTGTTGCCGAGGACGAGAAAGCTCAGGAGATAGGGGAAGAATTTCGGCCACAGGTCCTTCAGCGCCTGCCAGAGTGCGGCGCTGTCGGCCACCGGCTGATCTGGGACACGCAGCTCGAGCACGAGCAGCGTCATCGCGA
>Ga0163163_10001213_pt1 | contig 21807 bp, 16 predicted proteins | sample S65metaG_FD_119766 | JGI IMG/M metagenome (GOLD analysis project Ga0163163, IMG submission 119766) | Switchgrass rhizosphere microbial communities from Kellogg Biological Station, Michigan, USA - S6-5 metaG | ecosystem: Host-associated > Plants > Roots > Rhizosphere > Soil | place: USA...
TACGTTGATGGTATGCAGAGTCCCCCCGATCGTGAACGTGTCCGAGGTGACCAGATTCTGAAAAGAGATTTTGTCCGCGCAAGGAGTTACCGACGGGTACGCGCAGGGCGCTGAATTCGGGGTTTCGTCGATCAGGAAGCGGAAGTTGAATGGCCCCGCGCCAATCGCATTACCCCCAATAGTTAAGTTTGTGTTGAGCGACAGATCGACGCTTGTAGCAGCCGTACCCGCCGTGATGGGGTTATTGTAATGCCGCAAACTTCCCAGAAGAAACGCACTCCCAAGTGCCGGAAGCACCTGTGGAGGAGGCGCAATGCCGTCGAACCCAAGTCCGCTGTTTGGCTTGTCAGTCCCCCATCGGACGTCGGTAAAGGTGCCATTGACTACGTTGATGGAAGTACCCGCGCCGCCAACCAGATTCTGCCACGTAGCCGAAACCACGTCCAAAGTGTCCGCCTGAAGAAAGCCGCAACAACCCTGCCGTCAATATCCGACGGCATAGCGTAATGTGAAAATCCTCCGTTTCGAAGAGTGGGCTAAACTTCAGCGCCTATCAGGTTGACACCCGAGCACGCACTGTACCAACCGTAAGTCACTGAAAATACAATGGTACTAGGATTCATGTGCCCGGACAACTACCTTCGACGGATGAAGAGCAAACTTGGGCCACAGCGGCAACCACGCCCACGACCCAAAATGATCGCAATCATCTTCTACACCATGATGAAGAAGCGAATATGACGCAACACTCCGGGCACAGCGAGTAGCGAAGCGAGACAAACGATTTGAAGCGAAACTCAAAAGCCATAAGATAGCTCGGGACAGCAGTTCCGCACTTATAAAGGACAGCCTTTCGGTAGCGCCTGCTAAAATAGAAGTAGCAATGCCGTCTGGCCCACGTCAGCTTCTTGAACAACGTATCCCTGAAATTTCCACTGAACTCGAAGCCCTCTTCGAAGGTGCTCGCGACGACGCCCGGCGCGAACAGGCCGAGCAGCTCAACCAGGCAGTTCGCCGCTTGCGTATCGCGCCGGACGCCGGCGAACTTTGCGCCACCCTGGCGGATGCCGCCGCCCGCCTGGCAAACGGGGCCATTCTGTTTCGTGTCTCCGATGGCACTGCTTCCAGCGACCGCATCGATGTTCCGCTGTCTGACGCGCCGGCCCTGGCGGCTGCCGCGGAGTCGCAGGACCCTCTGATCGCGGCGACAACTTCAGGCGAGGTGTCCGCACCTCTTGTCGAATTGCTGGCGCATACACCCGATACCAGGGTTTCGATTTTTCCGGTGCTGGCCGGCGAACGGGCCGCCGCGCTGGTTTATTGCTGGGGTACGGTGCAGGTGGCTGCTCTGGAATTGCTGGCGCAGGTGGCTTCCGCGGTGTGGAGCGCGATTCCCGTTCCGCCTCCGCAGTTGGTCACGATCGCCATGGCGCCGGATGCGGCGCCGGTCAAACCAAAGCCCGCAGCCTGGCAGGATCTGATGGCCGGTGAACAGCAGATCCATTTGCGCGCGCAGCGTTTCGCCCGCGTTCAGGCGGCGGAACTGCGCTTGTATCACGCCGATGTAGTGCAGGTGGGCCGCACGCGCCGCAACCTCTACGAAGCGCTCCGCCAACCCATCGACGACGCGCGGCAGTCCTTTCGCACTCAATTCTTTACCGATTGCCCCAGCATGGTAGATTACCTGCACCTCGAACTTACTCGAACTTTAGCCAATGACGATCCGGACTTACTCGGCAGCACTTATCCTGGCCCTCTGGTGTAGCGCCTGGGTTAACCCCCTCGACGCGGCCGCAGCAGGAGCACTGGCAATACTGGTACGCGCCTATCGCGAATCGCCCACTCCGGCGCGGCGTACCGCCATCGCTACCTATTTGGCCGGTCACCCGAAAGATGCCGCGCTTGCCAATTTCGCGCTCGGAATTGCGGCCTACGAGCAGAAGGATTATACAGCGGCGATCGCCGGCCTGAAACCCCTGCAAGGGCAACTGGCGCCCATCGGCGACTATGTAGCTTACTACCTGGCTGCGGCCCGCGTGGAAGCGAACGATCTCGAAGGCTCGCCGGTTCTGTTGTCCGCTGCGCGCCGCAATTCGCCGCTCACCGGCAAGAGCTGGCTGTTGGAAGCCCGCACACGCAAAGCTGCAGCCCCGCCCGACGCAGTGGCCTTGCTGCGCGAGCATTACCCCGAGTTGCCGCAACCGGAAGGCGACATCACGCTGGCCGATTGTTACCAGGCGGCCAACGATCTGCCGCACGCCGTCGAGTATTACCAGCGGGTCTACTATCACTATCTAAGCGGCGCCGCGGCATCGCGCTCCGCCGCCGCGCTCCTCACCCTGAAAGACGCAATGGGCAGCAGCTATCCGCCGCCCGGGGCAGCACAACTGCTGCATCGCGGCGATCGCCTGATGGAGTCGTCGGAATACACCCTGGCCCGAAAGGAGTACCAGGCGGCAGCTGCGTTGACCACTGGGTTAGAGCACGACCAGGCCCTGGTTCGCATCGGAGCGGCCGACTACCAGGCCGGGAAGACCGCGCTTGCCTGGCCGTACCTTCGCGGCCTGGAAATTGCCGATTCGGAAGCCGCGGCGGAACGCCTGTACTACCTCGCCGAATGTGCGCGCCGGCGTAACGACGACGAGGAGATGATGTCTGCCGTGCAGCAACTCGCCGCGCGTTACAAGCAATCTCCGTGGCGGCTGAAGGCACTGACGTCGGCCGCCAACCGTTATCTGCTCCAGAACCGCCCGCAGGATTACCTGCCGTTGTACCAGTCTATCTACCAGGATTTTCCCACTGCCCCCCCGGCCGCGGTTAGCCACTGGAAGGTCACCTTTCATGCCTTCCTTCACGATCGCGAGGATGCCCCCCGCTTGCTACGCGAGCAATTGCAGCAGTACTCGGCGCACTCCACGGCAGGGGCGGCGCTCTATTTTCTGGGCCGTCAACTGGAGCGTTCGGGCGACGTAGCCGGTGCCCGCGCCTGCTATCGTAAGCTGGCATCGTCGTTCGAGAATCACTATTACGCGATGCTCGCCCGCGAGCGCCTGAAGATGGCAGCCACAACTCCTGCGGGCTCCCCGTCGGCCGAAATTGCCCAATTCGTTGCCGGAATCCGTTTGGGCGCGTCCACCCCGGTTGCCGCCGAAACCGCGGCCACGCAAACGCGCATCGAGCGGTCGCGCATGTTGCGGGCGGCCGGGTTGAACGATCTGGCGGATGCCGAACTGCGCTTTGGAATCCGCACGGACGGGCAGCCGGCCCTGCTCGCGATAGAGCTTGCGGACTCGGCCGACGCGCCGCACCAGGCCCTGCGGATCATGAAGAGCTCGAATCCGGACTACCTGAATCTGCCGGTGCCGGCTGCCCCGCGCAAGTTTTGGGAACTTCTATTTCCTTTGCCTTACCGATCCGACCTGGTACGCGACGCCAAAGACCGCGACCTGGATCCGTACCTTTTAGCAGGCCTGATCCGCCAGGAGTCGGAGTTCAATCCGCAGGCAGTATCGCGCGCCAAAGCCTACGGCCTTACCCAGATTCGTCCGGCCACCGGCCGGCAGTTTGCACGCAAGGCCGGCGTCCCTAAGTTCACCACGCGCGTCCTGTCCCAGCCCGCGGCGAATCTAAAGATCGGCACCTCGATCCTGCGCTCCATGCTGGATCAACAAGGCGGCAAACTGGAGCAAACGCTGGCGGCGTACAATGCGGGTCCCGAACGCGTAGTGCAATGGATGTCCTGGAATACCTACCGGGAACCCGCCGAATTTGTGGAATCCATCCCCTTCACCGAAACGCGCGATTACGTACAGGCGGTTCTACGAAACGCCGAAATGTACCGAAGGCTTTACCAGTAACCCACCCTTACCCGCCGCCCCTCTGTGATAGGATGAATCCAATTTCACTCCTGGAGGGTAAAATTGAGCTTTTCGAATTCGTTCTTCCGGCTTGCCACAATCACGTGTTGCGTAGCCGCTCTCAGTCTCGCCGCCGGCATCAACATGCCATCGGGAAAAGTCGAACTCAAATCCGCCGGTGCGCTCGCCATGGGACCCGACGGCATCCTCTTCGTCGGCGACTCCGTCGGCGGCGCCATCGTAGCACTCGATGTCGATGACCGCACGCCGTCGAAATCCGACGCCAGTCTAGAAATCAAGGGGATCAATGAGAAGATCGCCGCCATGCTCGGCACGGCAGCCGATCAGATCCTGATTCAGGACGTGGTCGTCAACCCGATCTCGAAAAACGTCTACATAGCGGTTTCCCGCGGACGCGGCGCCGATGCGATTCCCGTCCTCCTGCGCGCCGCGCCAGGCGGCAAACTTACTGAAGTTTCGCTCGCCAGCATCAAGCATATGTCCGTCGCCCTGCTCGATCAGCCACAGCAGGACCGGCAGCGCATGGAGACCATCACTCAGTTGAAGTACGTCGATGGCAAGGTCCTCATCGCCGGTCTCTCCAACGAAGAGTTCTCCTCCAGCCTGCGCAGCATTCCGTTCCCCTTCCAGACCGCCAGCAAGGGAACCGGGATCGAGATCTGGCATGGTTCGCACGGCCGCTTCGAGACCCAGGCGCCGGTGCGCACCTTCGTGCCGTACGAGATCAAGGGCGAAAAGGCCATCCTCGCCGCCTACACCTGCACCCCTCTGGTGCGAATTCCAGTCTCCGAACTCAAGGCCGGCAACAAGGTGAAGGGCACCACTATCGCCGAACTGGGCAATCGCAATAAGCCCATCGACATGATCGTCTACGCAAAGGGCGGCAAGCACTATATTCTGATGGCCAACTCCAGCCGCGGCGTCATGAAGCTGACTGCCGACAACCTGGAAACTTACCAGCCCATCACCAAGCAGACCGAAACCACCGGCGTGCCGTACGAGACCATCGCCAGCCTCAAAGGTGTGCAGCACCTCGATAAGTACGACGACGCCACGGCCCTCGTGCTCATGGGCGACGCCGGTTCGCTCGATCTGCGCACGGTGCCGCTGCCGTAGTGCTGGCTGCTCTGCTCCTGCTCGCCGCCATTCAGTGGGATGGCGGCGTCTTTCGGATCTCCGGATGGGAGGCGGCCACGGAACCTCCCGCCGGATGGTCCAGTATTTTCTCCGTCTACGCGGGGCCGGGCAACGTTCCCCCGCTACTGGGCACGTATAGTCTGGAATCCTCATCGCTTGTCTTCCGCCCGCGATTTCCCCTCTCGCCCGGCATGCACGTGCATGCCGTGTTCCAGCCGCCGGATGGTCCCCGCGTTGAGTCCACCTTCGACATCCCCGCCGCTGTCCCACTTGCCGCCACAACGCGTGTCTCGCAAGTCTACCCGTCAGCCGGCGTCCTGCCGGCCAATGCCCTCAAGCTCTACGTCTACTTCTCCGCGCCCATGCGCAAGGGCGGTTCCTGGAAACATCTGCATCTCTTGCGCGACGGAGTGCCCGTCGAATACCCCTTCCTGGAACTCGACCAGGAACTTTGGGACCGCGATCAGCGCCGTTTCACAGTGCTCTTCGATCCCGGCCGCATCAAACGCGGCCTCGCCTCCCTCGCCGAGGCCGGACCCGCCCTAGAAGAGGGACATAACTACACCCTGGTGATCGATCGCAATTGGAAGGACGGGCGCGGAGCAATGTTAGCCGAAGAGTTCCGCAAAGAGTTCCGCGTTGCCGCCGCCGACCGCACCCCGCCCGACCCGAAGAAATGGCGTTTGACCGTCCCGCGCGCCGGCTCTGCCGCAGATCTGGTGATTCGCTTCCCCAAGCCGCTGGACTACGCCCTGCTCCAACACGAAATCGAAGTGAGCGCTGTCACCGGAAAAGTCTCCGTGGAACGCGACGAAACTCAATGGAGATTCACTCCCGATCACCCCTGGCCCGCGGGTACTTACACCATTGTCATCCGCACTACACTGGAAGATCTGGCCGGCAATCACATCAACCGCCCCTTCGATGTGGACACCTTCGACCCAATCACGCGAACCGTCGCCACCGAAACCGTGACGCTGCCGCTTCGCATCCGGTAGCGGTGCGCTACTCGCCGGTCAGGCTCCTTTGCGCCGTTTCTCTGCGAACTTCTCGCGAAACTTCTTCAGCTTGGGAGCCACTACGAACGCGCAATATCCCTGCTGCGGGTTGTTCTTGTAATACTCCTGATGGTAGTCCTCGGCTTTGTAGAAGGTAGTCGCCGGCCGCACCTGGGTGACAATCGGCCGTCCCCCGATACCATCGCTGTTCAGTTCCGCGATGATTCGCTGCGCGGTCTCCTTCTGCTGTTCGCTGTGAGTGAAGATCACCGACCGGTACTGCGTGCCGGAATCGTTGCCCTGACGGTCCATCGAGGTGGGGTCGTGTATGGAGAAGAATACTTCCAGGATGTCGCGATACGAGGTCACCGCCGGATCGAACGTGACCTGCACCACCTCCACGTGTCCGGTCCTGCCGGTGCAGACCGCGTGATAATCCGGGTTCTCCACCAGCCCGCCCATATAGCCGGACTCCACCGAACTCACGCCTTCCATGTCGTCGTACACCGCTTCCAGACACCAGAAGCAGCCCCCTCCGAGCGTTGCAGTTTCCATATTCCCACTCTATCAGTGCGCGCAATCACTGCCCTGCCAGGACATCCTCTAGCAATCGATTGAAACGGTCGGGGCTTTCCATCATCAGAAAATGGCCCGAGCCTTCCTAGAGTTCGAATTTGCGGAGATTCGGAAATACCGTACGCAGCGCGCTTCGTAACCCGGCCGGGCGTTGGCGGGCGCCACAATCGCCACCACCGGCAACCATACGTCTCCCCAGGCTTCGGCGCTTCCACGGCGAACATACAGTGCATCGCAGAAAGCCCGCACCTGCTGCGGTGTCCCCGCCATCTCCGTGCGGATCTCCTCGCGTTGCGCCGGCGTCGTCTTCTCGGAGAACATTCCCTCGATCATCTTCTACACCGTCTCTTTGTAGTTCGGCGCGTTCAATGAACGGAGAAACGGATCCAACTGCGCCCGTTGCCGCGCCCGCTCCGCGTCGTCTTTCGGGGCCCGCGGCACGTAGGCGTTGCCGTGGAGCTATCGCGAGAGGTTGGCTCGGGCGGCTCCTCCCGAGTAAGATCCCGCCAAGCCGGCAAGGATCGATGGCCCGGGTCCAGAGGATCGTCCGCATGTCGGTTTGGGCAAGCGTCAACGGCGCGCGAATTTTGGTTCGGCGGGCGTTCCCCGGCGGAACCGCGGCTTGCGCTGCTGCCCATCTACCTGCAAATCCGGCAACAGAACCAAGGCCGCATCTTCCGGCCTGAGAACCCGGACGAAGGTGGAGTGTCCTGACGCCGCCAACGCAGCGGCCTCTTATTGGCAAACTCAATGCCGGAGATTTTCAAATAACTCTCGACCGGCAAGCCCCACAGGACGAAGGGCCGCGAGGCAAATCCGAGGGTCTGGTTTGCAGTTTCCCGCCTTCCCCGAGCCAGTTGGACTACCTCGGCGCGGCGAAGCTTCTGCTTCGATACGACGAGGTCCGGATGGGTGGAGCGGAGAATGGCCTTTGACGAAGCACATCTTCGACAGAGTGAAAGGGATTTACACCGGCGAGCACCCCCGCGAGAGGATCAGCGACCAGCCTCTTGGTACTTGCAGTCGGAAATCCAAAGGGAGGTAGTTACGATGAGATCGCCCCCAAGCTGTTCCGACAAGTCAATTCGACGTCACATCATCATTTGACGAAACTGGCGAGAAAAATAACCCTGCGAATGATGAAACCGCGCGGCCCGATGGTGCACTATGTCCCTCAAGGTCGGCGCGCGACCGTGTTCAACTTGTCAACGACGGTCAGCAGCATGTCCAGTGCAACCTTGGTACCCGCGGCCCAGAGGAATACAGTGACGTAATCGGCGACTGTGCCGAAGGGTCTGGTGCCCAGATAAAACTGGTTCAATCCGGTCAGCAGCCCGATGACGAATGCAAACGCCGAAGCACCAAAGTCGCCGCGGCCAATGCTCTGCTGCAGAACCTCTGCCCGCCGGCGATCGTTTGCCGGTAAATGAAGGTCCAGGGCGGCGCGGAACCGGTCGCCCACACTCGGCCCGGCAACGCCCATCGCAAACAGAGCAATGTTAGCCGCGGGCGCTGGAAGCGGAGGAGCCAGCGCGCCTACCATGGCCCGAATCTGGTCAATCTGAATCCGGGTTTGGTTGACCGCGCCGCCCACCGCGAGCAGCCCGTTCAGCCCGGCTGCATCCTGGACCGCGCCTAGCGTGGTCCAGAGGCTGACAATCAAATTGAGGGCGGTACCCAAGAGCGTACTGGCGGCGGGAGGCAGTCCTGGAAGATGGCTCAGCGCGCGGAAATCGGCCGTCAGATCGGCGGCGCGCTTCCGTACGGTGGGCCAGAGCTTGGCCACCTCGACGGATGCCGCCACCTGGCTGTTCAGCGAGGATAGTTCCGAAATCGTCACGGCGCGGCCCGCCAGCGTGCCCTGCGCCGGGCCGAAGAACTGCGGAGTTCCGGGAGCTTCGGTCGGCGGTTCCATGGCGGCTCCGTCAATCGAATCCTGTACCTGATCCAACGCGTCTGAGAGTGAGGCCAGGCCCGCCGCGAAATCCGGCCAAAGGGCTATCGCGTCTTCCAGTGCCTTCAACGTGGTAAGCGCTGCCTGGTGGTCCTTGTTGCTGCTGTCGAGGTTGGTAATGGGGCTTCGCTCGATCGTGTCCAGATGGGCGAGGACGTTTCGCCGCTGTGCATCAAAATCAACTGCAAGTGAGTAAGCGCCGAAGGCTTGGCCTACCGCGATCTCTGCGAATTTGGTCTGCCCCTGGCGAAAAGCCTCGCCCAGTTCGGCTTCCTGAAGCCGCAGAGCCCTGGTGATGCGCAGAACGCCGATGTAGCGCTTCACGAAATAGGCCAGAGAGGTGCCGAGAAGGATCACCAGTGCCGGCCAAACGAAGATGTCCTTGACGGTGACCGATAGCGCCAACTGTACCTTGGTTGGAACGTCAGCCAGTATGAGGTCGCCATCATACTTTCCCGGTCGTCGCGGCCGGTCGATTACCAGCGCCGGCTGTCCTACCGGGGAAGTGCCGGCACCCTCTTTCCATCTGACCCTGACTGCGGCCCACCCGCCGTTGTCACTCCGCACCGCTCCCACCAGCCGGCCCTCCAGCCCGTCGAGTCCTCCAGTCGCAGCCAGGGGAAGCGGGATTTGCGCGTTCCACAAGCAAGAGTTCGGAATCGGCCATTTTCGCCACAAGGTCACAGCGTTCTTCGACACCAGCAGTTCCGGGCCGGGCACCGTAAGTGTCGCTTGCACGGGCAGCAGTGCATTGCTGCCGTCTTGAATTCGGATGACGCCGGTGTAAATGCCCGGCGCGGGTCTGGAACCCAAAGCCTGCAACGTGAAGAGGGCTGTCCCGAAGGCCGGGATCGTGGCGGTGACCGGAGTAACCGTCAGCGACACGACTCCGCCTCGTATTGCGAAGTTCGCCGCGTCCACTGTAACTTGCGTGGGGGCCGTGGCACTGCTGGAGAGCGTAAGTGTCGCGCCGCCCTCCGTCAGTTGCCGCCAAGTCCAGTTGACGGCGCTCTTAGCAGGGTCCGCCAGGGCGAGCGTCTTTGGGACCGCCTGCGGTGTCGGGTCCTCCGCCGGCGCCGGCATCGTGCATGACAACGCGATCGCCACAATGGCAGAAAATCTTCGGGAAATGTATTTGGAGTATTCCATGTGCTATTCCTTTGCCTTCGCGGCCAACAGCAAGCTGCTCCAATCGAAGTCGAAGCCCACATGGCCGCGGACCTCGTTGGCATTGATCAACTCAGTCCGATTTGACCAGGTGACGCCGACCGGCAATTTGACGCCGTTCTTCAGCGAGAACGTCACCTTGCCCTGAGTCAGGATGATATTGCCTTTCGGCACCAGCAGGGTTGCGGACGGACCGGGCAGCACTATGTTCGTATAAGGCGCAAGGTTGCCGGGGCCGAACTGTAACGCAGCCTTCTCGCGTTGGTATTGGTAGTAAGCGGCCAACGTAGCGACGGTGGACCCGAAGTGATGATCCAGTTGCAGACCCGCCGACAAATCCCTCAACGCACCAGTGCCGGGGGGCGGGTTGTTGTACATATCTGCCGCTATGTTGAACGTGATCGCCGTGTCGTTGCGGATCTGTGGGCCGGAAAGCTGGTTTGCGGAGGGTTTGGCCACCCCCGGTCGCAGCGTATACGCCAGACGGGCGGTGGAGATGCGCGGCTGGTTGACGGGGCGCGAGTAGCGGTATTCCAGGTTGATGCCGTTCGCAGTCTGCTCGCGCGCCTTCTGCAAGGCCAGGTCGCGCGCCACAAGATATACGTTGCTGGCTACCAGGAATTGGCGCAGCGAGTCGGTAGTGAGGCCGTTCTTCCGCGCCTCAATCCCCAATTTGTCCAACTGCCGCCCTACGGCGACCGATGCCGCTGCGGTGGTGGGGTTGGCCACCAGTGCCTTGCGTACTTCAGTCTCCGCGTCTAGCAGCCACTGCCGGTATGCGGCCTGCGGAATCTTCTCGCGAAAAGCGAATGAGGTGTCGAGCTGTTTGTTCAACGCCGCAGCGAGATCGAGCAGGGCCTTGTCCGCAAAGGCGGCCTTCCAGGCTTTTACATACAAATCGCTGCGCAAATCTAACGGATTGTATGCCTGAAACCGCACACTGAAACTGGTAAGGTGCGAAGCGCTTTGCTGGATCAGCGCGGCAGCTGCGAGATTCGTAGTCTGGGCCACCGTGCCCGTAGCGGTTTGGGTGGATGGGCTGGATAGATTCAGCGCCGCCGACCCGGAGAACTTATTTAAGAAACTGGCGAAGCTACCTTGGCAGGCGGTGGTGCCGTCGGCGCAATATTGGAACACATCCTGCCCTTGTAAGAACCGAGAGAGGCTCAACGCGTTGCCCTGTAGCGTGAGGGTTGAGCCGGACACACTCTGGGTCATAGCTCCGCTTTCGAGCGCGACGCCCAGCACACTGCTGATGCCCGCGCGGACCACGGCGTTCGTGCTTCCGGAGTCGGCAGTGGTCGCGCCGTTGTGCTCATCGATGCGCGTGTCAGCCACCGCAGACAGAAAAGACGAGAGTTGTGAGAAGTTGAACAGCCCGTTCTGCTTCGCCAGTACGTAGATAGCGAAAGGACGTGCGTTCAGGTTGGGGTCAAGCACTTCCTGCAGTGCGTCGCAGAACAGGATCAACCGGGGAGGCTGCGGCACGGTAGCGTCCAGGCAGGACACGTTGACCTCGTCCGGACTTAGTGCCCGATAGGCAGTCAGCAGCTTATTGATCTTCGCCTCGTATCCGGGTGGCAACGCCTGCCCCGAGGCCGTCGCAGCCAGAAGGCACAAGGCTGTGAGTATCTTCCAATAAGTCATTAGAGCTCCTTATGCAATAACTTCGCGGCGGCGCATTGGGTTGGACAGATCGTTATCGAATCTGTCCAGCACGTTGCCGCACGGGTCAGTCAGCGTTAAGCTATCGCTGGGGACAGGTGCGGCGTAAACGTAGGACAGACCGTTGGTTCCAGACTTGATCGTGAAAGTCGCCGACGCAACGTTAGAGCCGATCTGCTGGCCGGCGTAGGAGATACTCTGGAACGAGGCGGCGCCCGTTGAGTCCTTTATCTGGACAGTAGTCTGCGCGCCATTAGTGCCGCTGAGATCGCCCGTAAACGGGTCACGGACCAAGTTGCACTGGCCGCCTGCGGCCATCAGCGCGGCGCGTCCCCGCGCAGGTCGCCTGGCAGATTTTGCGGCGGCGTGCTTTAGTCGAGTGGACCGTGCCGCATGGTCGGAGTTTTGCCGGTTGAGCGTGCCGGCCCCCTGGTCCTTGAAATTCCCCAGTGCGGCAGGGCCGAACAGTTGCCAGATGTGACCGTCGCCCGGATTCTGCCAGGAAAGATACCCTCCGTCGAGCACCTGGCGAGGAGCCCTGATGTTGCCACGAAAGCTGTAGCGCACGCCGGGGCCTGTCGTCGGTGAAAAGTATTCGGGCGTATAAAAATCCGAGACCGGAACTTCCAGGGCGCTCCCGGTATTGATCGTGTAGGCAAATGCTGCCCCTTCGCACGGGTCGCAGATCTCCACCAGGAAACTTACCCGGCCTTGGCCAGGCTTGGGGGACGGCCCGGTCGCAAGCTGGTGGCCGAACGGATCAACCAGCATCTCCAGGCATTCGTGGCTGGCAGTCAGGCTCCAGGCGGAGGACCATTCGACATCGGCGAACGGTTGGCCCTGTTTGTCCAAATGGAATCCCGCGGCACCCTTACCCGGAATCTTGTCCATCACGGTGATCTTCCAATAGCCGGGCGGAATTTCGGCTTCGGACGAGAAGCCATCAACCGTGGCCTGAATATTCCATACGGGAGCCAGATCGCGGGTAACTTGTTTTTGCAGGGCGGCGCTGACACGCGTCAAATCCTGCAGCGGAACTTTCTTGGTCTTGGATAACAACGCAATTTGTCGAAGAAGCATTAACGGCCCTCTTTCTCTATCTTTGAGTGAGTTGTGTCGAGGCGGCCGGCTGGCAGCCTGACATGTTCTTAAGAGTAATGACGAAATTAGTAAGGAATATCCTTTTGCAAATTAGAAATAAGTTTGCGGGCTAAGTGGATGCGGGCAAGTAAATGGGGGCGGGTAAGTGGGAGCGGGACCGTGGTGACGGTCCCGGATTGGTGGTTTACAGGGGCAGGTGAGTGGTTTGGCGGATGAACTCCAGAAACGGCTGGAGGCGTATACAGCGCGTATAGGCGTTATTTTGAGCGTCGCGCACAGTGGCGTCGATGATGCCGGTCAGCTTCAGCGTGCCGCCCACGATAATATACACCCCTCCGCCACTGTCGGAAAGGCAAGTGAGCGGCGTAGTGCCGCCCGCATCCACGGCAAACTGCGTAAGCGGCGCGATCGCAAGATTCTTGGCCAGAGGGTCCGCCACGATGGGCTTCGGCAGCGAGATGCGCTTGGTTCCGGCTCCCGTGGTTTGATCGCAGTCGTTGGATCCAAAGCCGCATAGTTTCACGCTGTCCGCCTGCTCGAATTCCTCTACCGTGGCCCGTAGGGGTGGAGCGGGCTTCGGAGCGGCAGAGGGGTCGGGAGCGAGCCGGAGCAAGGCAAGATCCTCATTCGGCACCGGCACAATCTCCTCCACGCGGAAACTGTTCTCCGGCCGTAGATCGCTAAGGAATTCAATTGGGAGGCTCACATGGTAGTCCGCTGCCGTGCCGGATGTGGTGGAGTGTTGGGCGGCTATCGCCCAGCGCCCGCCCAGGAAGACCGCCGACGCCCGGAAGATCTGGCCGGACTTCCACAACATGCCGCACTCCCGGATATCGGGCGTCGCTACGCCATCGACCAGGGCCACAAGCACTGTCGGAGGCTGGTCCAACAGGTCCACACCTCGATGGGACGCTTGCGCCCTTTCCTCCACGAGGTCGATTGGAATGGGTGACAGAGGTTCAGCGGGCACGGGCGGCCCCCGAACAACCAAGATCTCCCGATTCCAGCTCAATCACTGACCCCATCGGCGTGGGGGGCAATTCGTGAAATGCCGCCATGTGGTGCGGAGACATGCCGACACCAGTGGAGTGGGGGCCGTCTTTCAGGCCTATGGCCGAGAGCGAAAAATCGGTGGCTTGGCCGTCGACCTTCAATATAGTCTTGAACTCCGTGGCATGAGGATCTGAACCGCCCGGCAGCGGGGCCTGCTCGGTGGAATACAACACCCAGTTGATGATCTCATCCGCCTGCGTCGTGACCGAGGCAAGTGGGCCACCTGTTTGCCGCTCCAGAGTCAGCACGGTGTCGGGCGGAAGGTCGACATAGGAAAATACAACCACGTCGTGATGAATCGTGGGAATGGCGAAGGCCGTATCCGTGGAGGTGTCCCCAAAAACAGAACCCGTAGGTTCGCTGGCGCGGAAGAGTCGGGTGTAGGAGGGTTTGGGCACCCGCACGATAGCCGAAACAGGCTGAGCGGCCGCCATGTCCAATTCCACTACGCCCTGCTTCAGCACCAGGTAGCGGTCCGGGTTGATCAGGTCGCGCAACGGCGTAGCCGTAGGCGGCGGACCAGACAGACTGTAGGCGCCGACCGCGAGTGGTTCAAGCACATTCTGCGCAGGTTTGGGATCTTTGCAGAACCGCCGGACGTGGCCGGAAATGTTGGGAATCACAATCTGTACGGTGTGGTCATCGATTTCGTCGAACAGCATCATGCCGTTACAAATCAAGTTGAGACGAGCCATTACGTTCCTCTTTTTCTTTTGAAGTTAGTTGCTGCCCGGGGTCCCGGCTTCCCGAACACTGCCTTCCGGTGCGCCTCTGGCGTAACCCGCAAAGCCTGCCCAGTAGCGTGGATGGGTCCAGCCGCCGATAGAGCGTAGGTCGCGGCCGGCCATCCTGATGGCGGCGGGTGTGGGTTGGCCCGCTGCCAGATAGTGATAAAAACGCTTCATCCACTCCGCCGTGGCGGCCGAATCCACCTCCCACAAGGTGGCCACCACCTGATTGGCGCCGGCCAGTAATGCCGCCTCCGGCAACTGACCGGGCCACACCGTGCCGGGGTCGTCGAATTCCCCGGTGCGGCAAGCGGAGAACACGGCCAGGTCCGCTTGCATTTGCCGCGGTCGCGCCATCGTCCAAATCCCCGCCCGGCCATCGGCGGACACATCGCCAGCATCAGGTGCCACAACCAGCGCGATTCCTCCGGCCCAGGGAATCGCGTGACCGGCGAAATGCAGTACTCCAGGCATCATGGCGGCGCTCTCCAGGCGGCGCGCTGTGGCCTCTTCCCCATGCCATGCGGAGCGCTCGGGAAAAGCCGAGCTCACGGCCGCCATCTCTTCATCCAAGGTGGATAGGATCGGCGGCAGCCCTCCGATACCGTGCGCGAATGTGGTTGCCGCAACAATATTCACATGGTCCGGCCGTACCGGCATGACGGTTGAACTGCCGCCAAAAGGTAAGAACGAAAAGTCGACGTCTTTTCCTTCTTCTGCGTACGAAAATGTCGCCAGCGGCAGCGCGTTCCACTCTCCGCTTGCTTGCACCGCTAACCGCGTGGCGCCGTGAAGGCCGGATGGGAAGAGCGTGGCCCATAGTCGGCGCGCTTCGCGAGCGACGTGCTCCTCCGGCACTGAGGCCAGGCTGGCTAGCCGACGCAGCAGGCGGACACGTTCCATTAGCGCGGCATAGGTGCCGGCCGCCCAGGAAAATTCGGTGCCCTCACTGGTGGTCAGCCACAACGCGGCGCCTCCATTCAGTTCGGCAATCGTAAGCACCGCCGATCCAACAGCCACGCTGGTGCGAGCCGCCTCGGGGCGGCGGTCTCCCATCAACCGCCGTCGCAGTCCCACGAAGCGTTGCCAGGCTGCCAGCGCCGCTTCGGGGCGGCCGTCCCGCACGTACGCCGCCGCCAGGCAGCGGCTGACCGATTCAATCTCTGGCAGGTAACTGCGGGCCCCACCTCTGTCAGTGGATTCAACCTTTGCGGCGTCGGCCCAGAACGCCTCGCCGAGCCGGACCACGGCGGATGGCTGTCCGGCTTGCAACTCCAAACGGCACAGGGCGGCGATGAGCTTACGGTTGAAGTATAGGTTTTCTTTCGGCGAATGGGCGTCGCCTCGGGCATCCTTAAGCATGGCGTAGAGCCCCGGGCGGTCGCCGTGCAGTTCCAGCCAGCCCGAACGCGTGACCCGCCACGCTGCCCTGGCATCGGCATTCCCGCCCAGATAGCGAAACGCGGTTTCGGCCGCCGTATACGCCCGGGTCGCTTCGTCGCGGCGTCCCAGTGCGAGCGCAAACTGCGCCTGCTGCGAGTGCGCGATCATGTGGAACAGCGGTGTGCCCGCCGACTCGCTTATGCCCGCCATCATCGTGGTCGCCCCGTATGCCGTATTCGGCAGCCCGAGTTGTGCCGCGGCCTTCAAAACAATCACCTGGAAATCGTAGGCGCGCCGCAGTGGATAACCGCCGCCTTCAAGCGTGGCAAGCGACTCCATCGCCATCTGCATGCCTTCCCGGCAAAATCCGGTGTCTACAAGCCGCTGGCCGCGAAAATTTGGCACGCGGATCAGAGTCGCTTGCAAGGTGTGCTTTCGGGCCAGGTCGGCAGCGTCGTCCACTAGCGCTGAGGCTCCGGCAAAGTCCTGGCGAGCCGCGGCGCACAACGAACTCTCGAGAGCGAATTGCGCGCCAAACCAAGGATATGGATGCGCAGCGACCCGCAAGACTGCGGTGTCCGGGCAATCGGCCACTGCCGCGGTGCGCGTGCGGCGGTATAGCAGTTCGTAGTCACGCCAGACGCGAAGCGGGGCGGGCAAGATGGAAGCTTCCAGGAAGCGAATCTCGCCCGATAGCCGGTCGTATTGGCCGCCTGCTGCCACACGAACGCGGGCCAACTCGCTCAGGGCACTTATGGCTCGAACCAACTCCGGGCTCCGGGGCAGGTGCACGGTTTCGAGCAGCCACGGATCCCCGTGCCGATTCGCGAACGCGGCTGCCGTTTCTTCCAGCTCCGGGAAGGCGCCGCGTAGAAACTCGCGGAGTCCGGAGGTCATGGCACCTTCCAAATCCAGTTCCCCGCGCAGGCTCTCTGGGGCCGGTCCCTTGCCGAACACCGCTGCCCGGCGCGCGCGGAGTTCCTCCAGCCGTTTCCGTGCCTCCGCCCGCCATCCGGCGTCTGTTTCGCGGCGCAGGTATTCTTCGAAATCGGCGATCGCGGGATCATATTGAAACAACTTGCCGTAGACTACGGCCCGGTTAAAGAGCGCTGGCGGGTAATAGGGCTGCATGGCGAGGGCCTGCCCCAACTTCTCGACAGCCCCCGCGTAATCGAGGGCGGCCCCAAGCCGTTCGGCGCGCTCGAAGTAGGCGCTGGCGAAATCCACCAGGAACTCGGGCGACCGGATCCCCAGATCGGCGGCGGTCTGGAAGGCGCGAATGGCACCGTCGAAGTCCCATTGCAGTAGTGCCGCCCGCCCCTGAGCGTGCAACCAGGCGGGGTCGTCCGGTCGGCTGTCCAGATGCCGGCGGATCAAAACCTCGCTTTCCAACAACGCCGCCGGCAAGTCCGCCAGCCTCGGCGCCGCTCCACGTTCGATGCGCACCGGGGCGTAGGCTGCCCCCGGAATCTGGAGCTCCAGGCTGCGGCGGGCGCTGTAGGCCAGCGTGAGTTGGTGCAAGGGCGGACCGCCGGTGACTCTGGTCAGCATCCATGCACCGACTCCTAGCGCCGCCACCAGCATTGCCGCTAACGGCAGCCGCCACACCTGCCAACTTGAATCCGGATTGCGCGCCATCGCCGCAGCCAACTTGCGGCGAGCCTGCGGGGAATCGATCGCCATTCGAGGAAGCGACGGCATGTCGGCGTGTTCTTCCCTAGCGTCAATCGCGGCCGCGTCGCATAGGTCTCGCAACCGGTCAGCGCACGCTGGACAGGTGGCGGCGTGTTCGAGCAGAGCATCCCGCTCCGGGAGTTGCAGCCCGACGGCCAGGCGGGCCCAATCTTCGGGCTTAGGGCAGTTGGATGCGCCAGTGGGCCTGTCCGCTTTCATGCGGTATTCCTCGCGAAGGTACGATCGTAATTTCCGGCCTCTGTCATGGTATTACGTGCCCGGTTGGGAAAACCCTCTTTCCGGCTCGCTCTGCGGCCGGTCGTTCAGCCTCTTGCGCAAGGCCGCCGTCATTCGAAAGATCAGGCTCTCGACGCCCTTTTGGTTCAGCCCAATCGAGGGAATTGCTGAAATCTCCCTGGCTGTCCAACCTTGGCGGTAGTACAGCAGGAATACGCTACGGTCCCGCGGCGTGCCTTCTATGGAACCCTCAATCTGCCGGATCAGGAGGCCGCGCTCTAGGTCGTCCCCCGGTGGGACGAGACCGGCAGATAGGACGTCATCCAGTGGGGCGCACGCTAGCACGTCCCGCCGGCGCGCGCGCTGTGCGCGGAAATAGTCATGCGCCGCATTGGCGATGCAGGCTTTGAGGTAAGCCTCCAGGATCGAATCCTCGGCCTCAGGCAAATTTTGCCGACGGGCCTGGGTGCTCATCTTCAGGCAGACCTCCTGCACGGCATCGTCGATATCGTCCGCCGAGGAGATTGCGAACCGGTGCGCCACTCGCGCAACGATGCGGGCGATAATCCGCCCCTGGCTGTCCAACAGACGCTCCCAGATTGCGCTGCTGTCAGGCGCCTTTACGCACTCTTTCCAAAGATTGGCGAAGGAATCCATCAAGATCTCAAAATCCCGAGGTACCCATTCTACATGGAGCGTGCTAGTGATGTGCGAAAGCTTACAGACGGGGCAGACAAATCACGCAAAAGACACTTCCCATTCGACGTCTTCTTGAGGCCTCTTCCGAGCCAACCCATTTTGCAGCGAGGCTTCGTCGGGAAGAACAAGATCCCACATGCGGCCAAACCGAGAAGGCACCCACAACAGCGCACGCCGGAAGAGCTTCATTGTGGCCGCCGCACCACTTATTGACTGCGATACGCCCGAACCGTCCACCCCATCAGCCCGCCGACCACGCCGCTGACCGCCAGGACTGCGATGTGCCACACCATCACGTGCGGGGCTTCGAAGTTCGGGCAGTGTAGTTCTAGCATCGTCACACCCGCCAGGCCGGCGAGGGTGCCTTTCGCCAAACCGCCGGCCACGGAATTGAGTGCGAACCCCCGGCTCAAAACCCACACGCTGGCGACCGAGACCGGAATTGCGTGGAGCAGACCCGCGGTCAGACATGTCATGCCCTGCGATACGAAGCGCTCCGTCCGATAGTCCGAAAACAGGAGAGCGAACACGACTGACAGGGCCAGGCAGCCCGATAGCGACAACGACCACGGAGCCACCGGTCGGCGGCTCCCGGGAATCACTTCCGAGACGCACAGCGCGGACGCAATCCAGATCAGGATTCCCAGAACGGGGAAAATCAATCCAATTTCCAGTGCGTTCATTTTTTGAATGCCATAGGGCTTCAAGAGCATCGCCCCGGCGAGCGCGACTATGACGCAAATCAAAGCCACGGCGCTTGCCAAAATCGATGGCGCCGGGATCGGCCGTACAGGCCTCAGCGAAGACCGCATCGAATCCGTAACATGATCGAGGAGGGCAGGGTCCACGTCCCGGGCACCTTCAGCAACCCGCTTCAGGATGTCGTCGATGTCCCTGTCCTTCACAACGGACCTCCCCCGCGCGCCTTCGCCATCCCGATCGAGGCGAGCCCCTTCCGCAACTTGTCGTAGGCACGATGAGCCTTCTGCTTGACGGAGCCGACACTGGACCGTGTCGCACGCGCCACCTCTTCGAGCGACATGCCGGATACCTTCAACATTGCGATCACTTCCCGCTGGCTCTCCGGCAGTGTAGCAAGTAACTCTTCGAGATTCGGAGTTTGGGACGAACGGTCCGGTGGCGCCTCCCGGATATCATAACCCGCTTCCATCTGCAGTTCACGGCGTTCCGCGCGGTAGGCCTTGCGGTAGTGGTCCACACGGATGTTGCGCGCGATGGCGTACAACCAGGGCAGGACCGGCTGGCCGGCACGATACGTGTGCCGCACCTGGTGAATCCGCATCCAGGTCTCCTGTAACAGATCGTCCGCGTGCCGGCGGCTGACCACTTTCACTAAGAAGAACCGGTGGAGTTGGGGGCTCAGGCGATGCACCAGAGCGGCGGCTGCCTCGGCATCTCCCTGTTGGTAGCGGGCCATCAACGATTGCAGATCGACGTCCGAATCCATGGGTGAGGAGTGCTCACCTGATTATCACCGAGAACGGGGGCCGCGATTCAACCGCGGTCCCCCAGCCTGGCCACCTTTCAGGCGGCATGGTCCCGGACTCTTAGTTTCTTCCCGATACGTTACTGAATAATCGCGGCCCCATTGATGGAGCCGGCAATTTTGACTGCGAAACGAAGGCTGAGTTCGCCTTCCGAATCGATGTCGAACAACGAAGCATTCGACATGCCGCCGTCGCCGCCATCGATGACGCCCAGCAGGCCGTCCTCCGCTGCCAGGTCCGTCGGCGATCCTCCGAGTTTGGCGACTCCCGCCTTATCGAAGAAGACACTGTTATTGCTCACCAGGTATCGAAGCAGCTGCTTGCCCGGGCTGTCCGCCGAGTACAGAAACTGCCCCGACAGTGTGTTCCAGCATGGCGCGTGAAGAAAGCCACCGGAACCGTCCTTGAACGGCATAAGGGCCGCGGCGGAAGAAAGGATCTGTCCATTGCTCACCAGCACCTCCAGATTCGAGTGAGCAATGGTGACGTAGACGTTGGCACCGCGTGCCACCATGCCGAAGGGTGTATCGTTATTCGGCGCGTTCGGCAGCAGTACCGGCCGGTTCGGTCCGGAAAGACCCGCCATCCCATTGGTGGATAGATTCAATTCAGCAACGGAGCCGCTCTTTTCCGAATACACCACTCCGCCGTCGAAGCTTACAATCTGTGCGGCACTCTTGTCTCCCCTTGCGAGCTGAACCAGCCCGTCATTGTCCTTCGCCACCGTATTTCCGTAAACGGGGAAGGACTCCGCGGTAGTGAGTCCCAGGACCACGAGATGGTTGTGACCGAACGCGACCGACACCGGCTGCGAGGAGGTTTTGATGACCTGTGTGGGCTCCATCGCATTGCCTCGGCGCACGAAAATCGTGACATTGGAAGATGCGAAATTAACCGCCGCTGCGATCCGGTCGTTTACTGCGACTCCGCCCGCATTGCCGCTGGCTCCGCCTAAGCCTCCGGTCGGAACGTAGTCCGTCTGTTTGGTACGGGTATTAATTACGGCCAGAAAATTATTGGCTCCGTTGGTTGCCGTCAGGAACAGTGGGTCCTGGTTGCGACCCTGCCTGGCCTGTGTCGCTAACTCGTCGGCGCCGAAAGCAGTTGCTGCAGCCGCGCACAGCAGAGTCAAGATTGCCGGCAGCCTGCCGGCGCGATTCCTTCGAATGAACATCCGTCGCTCCTTTTCGCTTCGGGGCGACTGGTTGTTCGGTTCGCCCCGCCCGGTGGAAACCGGAACATGTGAATTTCACATGTCTATTCGTTCCGCGAGGAAAATAAGTTACGGCGGATGCGAGAAACTTTTCAATTTTTGAAGACTTTGTAGCCTGTGGGCAGCAAGGTCAGAATCACGATGCTACGAGCACAGACGGTATCGGGCCAGGGACATCGTCTCGCCGTAGAGAAATTCGAAATCACGATTGGCGGCGAGCTCGACATGTTGGGACAGAGCCGCGATCCCTCGTAATCGCGCCTGGCGCGTGGAGGGCGTGAGCAGGAGCATACGCGCGCCGCGCAGCGCGGTGTTGCCTGCCGAAGTCACTGGCACGTCCTCGGGCAGCAGTCCGATGGTGCGGGCGCTCTCCTGGCGGATGTAGTTGCCGAACGCGCCAGCGAGATGGAGCTTTTCGACGCCTCCAGGGGCGAGTATGCGAAGGCCCGCCGCCATCGCGCCCTTGGCCAGTTGCAGTTCGCGGATGTCGCCTTGCACGAGTGCGACACCGTCAGCTAACGGCAAGCGCCTGCCGGCGGTGGTCAGCCGGCCGTTGGCGCCGATCAGCCCGCGTTCGATGCCGCAGGCAGAGGCGTCCACCAATCCGCTGCCGCAGATACCGCGCGCGGTACCTCCGCCGATGACGTGACAGTCGAGCTTTCCGTCGCGCACATGCACACTGTCGATCGCTCCCCGACCCGCCCGCATTCCCGCGCCGATGCGTCCTCCTTCAAACGCGGGACCGGCCGCGGTCGATGCACACACAATTCCCTGTGCCGAGCCTACTACCATCTCGCCGTTTGTGCCGATGTCGAAGAGCGCGTGGGGGCGTGTCA
>Ga0163163_10001214_pt1 | contig 21788 bp, 20 predicted proteins | sample S65metaG_FD_119766 | JGI IMG/M metagenome (GOLD analysis project Ga0163163, IMG submission 119766) | Switchgrass rhizosphere microbial communities from Kellogg Biological Station, Michigan, USA - S6-5 metaG | ecosystem: Host-associated > Plants > Roots > Rhizosphere > Soil | place: USA...
ATGGTGGTTGATGAGGACAGCATCACAGTAAAAACACTGGCAGACGTACTGCAAGCCAAGGGTTACCAGGTTGTTGAATCTGATGGAAATGAAATGGTGGAAAAAGCAATCGCGTCGCAACCTGATATTATCATCCTGAATTCGGTGTTGTCTGACAAACATGAAATCGTTAAGACGTTGCGATTTGAAAAAGGACTCGAAAACGTACTGTTCCTGATTTATCAGTGATCGGTGCAATAATTCGCTCTATAAAACAATCAACAAGAGAAAATGGCTAAAAAGATTTTAATCGTTGATGACGAAGCTCACATCCGCATGCTGATTGAACAAACGCTGGAAGAGCTGGAGGACGATGGCGTTGAATTTTTGACTGCTGAAAATGGCCAGGATGCCCTGGAAATTATCAGCGAAGAAAAACCACAACTCGTTTTTCTGGACGTGATGATGCCAAAAATGAATGGCATGGAAGTTTGCAGAAAAGTAAAGCAGGAACTCGCTTTGAGTGATGTTTACATAGTACTGCTTACCGCAAAGGGTCAGGAAATTGACCGCCTCAAAGGTCAGGAGGTTGGCGCAGATGTATATATGACAAAACCGTTCAACCCCGAAACAATTCTTACCAAAGCTAGAACCGTATTGGGTTTGCCTTAAGCGGTGTACGAAACGTTATGTCCAGAATAAATCTCAGGAACATTCTTTCGGCGAGGTCTGATGCCTACCCAGTCCTGAACAATCTTATTGAATCGCTCAAGGCATCGGTCTTTGTAGAAGATGCTAATCAAAAAATCATATTAGGAAATGCTGACGCCTTTGTTGCGCAATCTTCGCCTTTGAAGCAGGATGAAGAAGTGATTGGATGGGTGAAAGGTGATGAAAAAACCGACACTATTGCCTCGTTGATTAATTTATTCATCCAAAAGGAAGCAGAAAAAAAGAAGCTCGGTACCGAGGTACTCATGCTTTACCAGGAAGTAAACCTGATCTTCAATTTTTCCGACAAGCTTGCACAAACTATTGGTCAAAATTACATCGCAGATATCACCCTCGATGAAGCCGCGAGGCTTATCAAATCTGAACACGGCCTATTCATCATGTGGAACGAAGATTCACAGTCGATGGAGGTTCTTGCCTCCCACGGCGATTCAGTGTTCAACGAAGAAAAAATAAGATCAAGCATCGAGTTGCTTCAAGCCATATCCAGAAGCGGGCAATCAGAAATAATGGGTGATCTTACAGGACTGAAAGATGCCGGCGTCATTGTTTCCGATGTACAGTCGTTGATTTATGCATCTTTAAAAGTAAAACACCGCGTTTTAGGCGCGATTATCCTGGCAAGAAAGGACGCCACCCAATATTCAGCCGCTGATCTCAAATTTCTGATCACGCTCGCTCTTCAATCTTCGTCAGCAATTGAAAGTGCTTTGCTTTATGAGAAGAATATTCGCGAGGCGCAGGAAAGAGAAGATGCCATGAGACGTATTTATGAAGTCACCAACAAATTTGTGCCGCATGAATTCATTAAGTCGCTGGGACGTCATTTAATTACCGACATCCAGCTTGGTGATAAAGTAGAAAAAATTGTGACGGTTCTATTCTCTGACATCAGGGACTATACCTCGTTGGCTGAACAGATGACACCAGAAGAAACCTTTGGTTTTGTTTGTGCTTTCAATGAGCGCATCGGTCCGATCATCAGGGAACATAACGGATTTATCAATCAATACCTCGGCGACGCCATCATGGCGATATTCCCGGGTAGCGCTGCAGATGCGCTGGGTGCCGCGATCGGCATGCAAAAAGCAGTGCAGGAATTGAATGCAAGCCGTGCCATCCTGCATAAGACACCCATCAGAATTGGTGTGGGCATGCATACTGGTCCCTTGATTATGGGAATTACAGGCGACCATGAACGTCTGGATGCCGCAACAATCTCAGATACCGTAAATACTGCTTCACGCCTTGAAGGGTTAACCAAGCACTACAAGGTCAACATACTTTTGAGTGAAGCAAGTTTGAAGGATATCCAAAATGCGAGAGATTTTCATTTCAGACAACTTGGCCTAATTCAATTAAAAGGAAAGCAGGCACCGACCAGTATTTTTGAGTGCTTCAATGGAAATGATGGCAAGAGTTTCACGAGGAAATTGAATGCACTCCCCTATTACCAGCAAGGCATAACTGATTATTTCAGTAAATCTTTCAAAGAGGCCTCAGACAAATTTCATCTCGCGCTGGAATTGGATCCCGAAGATCCAACCACCAGGCTGTTTCTCGGTCGCGCTAATCACTATATGGATTCAGGCACACCCGAAAACTGGACGGGTGTTGAGGAAATGGCCAGCAAATGATCATTCAGCAACTAAAATTGTTGGTGCTAACGTCACTTTTGATTTAATTGAATTTGTAATCAGGCAGGCCTCTTCGGATTTTTGTAAAACCCTTTCCATGCGGGTTCTATCTTCCTCCCTGGATATGGTCACATGCGGAGACAGAATCACTTCTGTGATTTGGTAACCCGCAGATGTTTTCTCAAGTTTTCCAGTAGCCTTACTTGTAAAACTCACAAAATTCAGTTTGGAATTGTCTGCAATGGCCAGAAAGGTCGTCATCAGGCAACTGTTTACAGCGGCTACCAACAGATGTTCTGGCGACCAGATTCCCGCGATCCCCTGAGGAAATTCGGGCGGGGTAGCGACTTCAATGTCCTCGTTCAAAACAGGCGAGCTCATTACTCCTTTTCTATCTTTTTTCCAGTTCACATCAACCTCATAATAATGTGTGTTATTCATAAATCGCTTTTAAGATGATTTAAATGGAACAGCCGTCGCTTCCGCATCCGCTGTTTATAAATGCCTGCAGCAGAAATATGCCTGAAAGCAGACCTAGCATCCATTCCTTTTCGTAAATCGCCCAAGCCAGGAAAACGAGTCCCACGGACAATCTAATCAGGCGTGCTGCCGTCCATCCTCGCAGGAGAAAAGCAAGTCTTTGTTTCATTATTAATGATTTGCCAGGTTTTGCCAACTCCCGCCATTAACCACGCTTGTATAGCCGTTATCATCGAGCCACCTTTTTGCTGTCGCACTTCGCATTCCTGAAGCACAACAGGTGATAATGGTCTTATTTTTTGGCAGATTCAGCCCGTTTTTTTGTAGTTGCTGAAGTGGGATATTCACAGCCTTGGGAAAATGCCCCGAGGCGAATTCAGATTTGCTTCTGACGTCAACAATCACCGCGCCGGATGCAATCAATTCCTCAAGCCTGACGGTTTGCCTGGTTCCAAAAATTTGCTTGAACACATTCAACATGGTAATTTTTATTTAGGATTTATAATTCCAGAGCTCCCTCGCGGTGTTGCCTGTCTTTCTTCCGGGTACTTATTTTTAGAAGACTGTAGAGTGGGCAGGTATCAAGCAAAGATGTAATCAGCATTAATAAAGCCCCCATGATCAATATTATTTCTGACCATTTTCCGGAAGAGAATCTCAGGTAAATGAAGAAGAGAGCAGCCGCAATGGCGAGCCGGATCAGCTTATCCAAACGACCAATATTCGCTTTCATAATTGTTGCTTTTTTGATACAACAAAGTTCGAAAGCGTTGGGATGATTTTTGGCTACTTATGTTACAGAAGAGTAATCTTATTTCTGCCAAGGCTAACTGTACCTTCAGACTCAAGCTGCTTGAGCAATCGGGAAACCACTACCCGCGAGGTTCCCAGTTCTTCGGCAAGTAACTGGTGAGTGATATGAATTTCTGCGTGACCCGTAAGGTCTTTTTTTTCTTTGAGGATGGAAAGAATGCGCTCGTCCATCTTCTTAAATGCAACTTCATTGACTACCTGCAAAAGTTCCTCGAAGCGCTTGTGATAAAGCCTGAAAATATAATCCAGCCATTCGGGATATTCCTTAAGTAAAACAGGAAGATTTTCCACCGGAACATATAGAATTTCCGACTCCTCTTCCGCGACAGCCTTTATTTTGCTTCTTTCGCGGTGCATGCCGCCCAGAAATGACATGATGCAGCTCTCACCTGGTTTGACATAGTAGAGAAAAAGCTCTTTACCTTCTTCGTCCACACGCATTACACGAATGGCGCCGCTTTTCACGATTGGAATAGAGCGGATCACTGAATTGTCCTGAATAATCGTTTCACCCTCCGGGTAAATCCGCCGGGTGCCCAACGCTTCAAGTCTTTCATTAATCCGCGAAGAAAGCGCATTTGCCGTTTCACTCATGTCTCTCACATTTTACGGTTTCTTTTTTCAACTGGTCTCCAATGCCTGCAAAATATCATTCAGAATATCATCCCGGAATTCTAATCCGGCTGAAATGCGAATAAGCCCAGGTGTAATATTCACTTCTGCCCTCTCCGCCTCCGTCAGCTTACTGTGTGTGGTACTTGCAGGATGCGAAGCAATGCTACGCGTATCGCCGAGATTGGCCGTAAGTGAAAACATCTTCAGCTTGTTTAGAAAATTGCGGCCACTTTCCAAACCACCCTTCAATTCAAAACAAACAATCGCCCCACCATTTTTCATTTGCTTTTTTGCAATAGCATGTTGGGGATGTGAAGGAAGCATGGGATATTTCAGCCAACTGATTTTTGGATGTGATTCCAGCTTCTGCGCAATGTAAAACGCATTGGCAGCATGTCTTTCCATTCTCACATCCAAAGTCTCCAGGCTTTTGCTGAGCACCCAGGCATTAAAAGGAGATAACGATGGGCCAGTATTTCGTCCGAAGAGATAAATATCCCTGATCAGTTCTTTCTTGCCCACAATAACGCCACCGAGTACACGGCCTTGCCCATCAAACCATTTCGTGGCTGAATGAACAACGAGATGCGCACCCTGGTCGATGGGGCGCTGATTAACCGGTGTTGCAAAACAATTGTCGACGTTTAGAATGATATTTTTCTTCCTGGCAAGGTTACCGAGGAACTCGAGGTCGAGAATCTCCAGGCCCGGATTGGTAGGCGATTCCACATAAATCATTTTCGTACCGGGTTTAATCGCAGCTTCCCAGGTCGCTTCATCTGCATCCGCATTTACGTAAGTGAAATCAATGCCATAGTTGGGCAGATACTTTGTAATGATATTGTGGGTACTTCCAAATACAGCACTACAGGCCACGATATGATCTCCCTTTTTCAGCAGGGCCATAAAGGAGGCAAAAACTGCACTCATTCCGGTTGCAGTTGCAAAGCCCGCTTCTGCTCCTTCCAATGCGCAAACCTTGTCTACAAATTCCTGTACATTCGGATTGCTGAAGCGGCTGTAAATATTATCATTGCTTTCATCTGCAAATGCGGCTCGCATTTCTTCCGCATTGTCAAAAACAAAACTGCTGGTGAGAAACAATGGTGTGGAATGTTCCATTTCGTTGGTACGGTCTGTTTGAATACGGATTGCCTTGGTAAGTGGATGCTGTGACATTATTTGTGTGACGTTAATTAGAGGAGTAGTTGAAAATGTTAATTGGGTTAATTAGGTTAATTGGCAAATTAGTCATCAACCTAATTAACCAAGTTAACCTAATTAACCTAATCCACCGCCTTCACCCTCACCTCCCAGGTGAGAGAAGTGCCGCCATGGCGCAAGGTTTCGGCCACTGAACAATATTTTTCCATGGAAAGATCGCAGGCCCTTCTGGCCTTTACGGGGTCAATATCACCCGCCAATTCGAAGATCACATGCGCAGTCTTCCAGAGTGTTGGACCTCCGGTTCCGGATTCACGTTCACCTTCCACCTTCATCGAAAAGCCCTTCACGTCGATGCGCTGCTTTTTCAGGATGGATACAATATCGATGCCGCTGCAGGCTCCCAGGCCCATCAGCAAGAGTTGCATGGGCCTTACACCGAAATTGGTACCTCCGTTTTCCAGGCTTGAATCAATTCTTACAAGATGGCCATTCGCATCCTTCGCTTCAAATCCATAGTCGCCCTCAACGCGCTCCAGTTCAATATTAATCATGTTCCGGTTTTTGGCAAATTTAAGCCAGAATCAAGACATTAAGCGCGTTGAATTGAGGCCAGTAAGCGCTATTTACGGAGATCAAAGTTTTGGAAATAGGAGATCCTGGCACCATTGATCACTTTGTACTTATTGCCTGCAGCCAATTGCTGAAACACGTTTAAGTAACCGAATTGGATATTACTCTGCTTTCCGGTATGGTACGCCAGGCCCACAAAAAATCTGTTTTGATCAAAATAATTGTACACGATCTCTTTTCCGAAATTGATATGCAACTCATCGTTCAAAACAAAAGCGAGACCACCGGGGTTGAAACCCTTGGAAGTTAATGGTACCGTGTACAAATAATTGTATCGCACCCTGAAATTGAAATTATAACCGTCGGCAAGTGTCGAGTCATTGGCAATCTTCCGCCGATATCTTTCTTCCAGCCGAAGCCATTGCATGGTTCGCGTCTTTTTCCCTTTCGTATGCCATTGAAGCTGTTGCCAGATACGGTTCTCGGGCTGGGACACCTGCTTGTGGTTATCTGCCGGGAAAATATTTATGTAAGCATAACCCAGCGTGGCCTTTACATCATCATTGATATAATACGTCAAACCAACACGGACAATCGTCTGCGAAAGGTTGTCCACAAAATTATCCTTTGTGCGAAGCTGTAGGTCGGTCCAGGTACCCCAATGTTTACTAAATCGCGTCTGGTTGAAGAACGCGAACCAAAGTTGTTCAAGATGCTCGGTTTCTTTTGTGGTTTGGGCGCTTGCCGCAAATGGTAAGGTCAGCGCAAAAATGAGCAGTGCAGTTAAATGTTTCTTCATGATAAAAAATATAAAAATAAAAAAAGAGCGGCAACGAATTTTTGCCACTCCTTAAAAATCATCACTGATTTTATTTGCCCGAGAAAAGTCCGTCAACCGTTACAGCCAGGTAATACAGGCCGCCGATTGTTGGACCAGCCGCGTACTGATAGTAGCGGGTGTTGAGAATATTCGATCCCCCTAACTTAAATGTTGATTTGATAGTTGGTGCACGATAAGTAACCTGGGCATCGATGGTTTGATAAGCAGGCACCGTTCCAGTTGCCAAGGTACTTTCCCACAGATAGCTGTCCTGCCATCTCCACACGATATTGAATCCAAAGTTTTTGACAATTTCGCGATTGCCAAAGGCCAGGTTCACAGCATATTTCGGCGTGTTAAAACCTGTTACAAAAACGTCACTTGTCTCATTGGCTTCGATTGTGTTGAACGATACGTTACCTGACACTGAATATTTCTTGTAAAAATTGTAGGTGATGCCCAAGGACGAACCGTAGGTTGTATACTTATTCTTCGCATTGGTGAACACACGATAGCGCGTTTGTTTCGAACGATTAGAAGCCAACATGTCAATCACAGCGGAGTCCGATCCAACAGGACCCCTGGAAGGTACGGATACTTCAACCTGGCCCAGGAATCCATCGTACACGTTGTGATAAGCGTCCCAGTCGATAAAAATTTTGTTGTCGAAAAGCACAGCTTTATATCCAATCTCAAAAGAATTTACGCGTTCCGGCCGTGTGGCTGGCAAGTTAGTCACGGTCAGCAGGTCACGGTTTTTCAATGCGGCATCGTTTTGGTTCATACCATTGGTTACGTCCTTATTTACTGCAGCATTGAAACTGTTAACTGACGCCAGGGTATAAGAATTATCAAGATAGCCGAGGCCTTCGTTGATAAAATCCAGTCCACCTACCCTTCTAACGTTACCGTTGTTTACGAAAGACAGCGCTTCAAACAAGGCAGGGAATCTGAATCCATTCTGGAAAGAGAACCTGAAGTTGTGTTTTTCAGAAACAGTATATACAGCGGCTATTCTTGGATTCCATTTGCCCTCGAATTCAGGATTGTAATCGTAACGAAGTGACCCGAACAATTTCAACCTTTCCTGGAAGAAAGTTTTTGTGACCTGGGCAAAGCCACCAAATTTCTTATAATAAACATTTTTACCAAAGCTGCCATCTGGCAACGGCGTATTCCTGTCTTTTACAGGCCTCGAAAAATCAACAAAGTTGTTTCCATCTGGAATCACTTCATAAATTCTCGCGTCAGCACCCACCAACAAATTAAATACTTTCACGTGTTCGGTAAGATCCCATTGGCCTTCGAACTGATAGGTATGACTTTGCTGCTTCAACCATGCACCACCAGTCTTAGGAGCACCTGCAATCACAGACCCAATATCCCAGTTGTTGATGTGAATGATGGAATCCTTCAAAGCATTGAATGCTGCTGTGCCAGGTTCAACCCGGCCTTTATCTGCTGCAGTTCTTGCTATTTGCATCGCAGTTGCCAGGTCCACGCTGTCATTGAGCGCGGTTTGTAAGGCTGTCTTAAATTTAGCGCCCCACTGGTTATTTGTGCCATTATTAAGATCAAGGTTATCGGCTAACGGTTTCAGGTTATAGGAGTTGCCCGTGCTCTCAATGAGCATATAGGTACGAAGCATAAAGTGCTCACCCTTCAACTCAAGTTTGTGGTTCTGCACCTGCACATTGTCCATCTGGATCTTGTTACCGCGCTGGAAGATACCATCCAGTTTGCCAATTCGGTAACCATAGGAAAGCTCAGTGTTCTTGTTGAACTTATAGTAAAGCGAACCGTCAAACTTAATATTGGAAACGTCGGGATGTACAAGGTCCTTTTCCCAGTAACCCGTTCTACGAAGAATGAAGGTTTGCTTTTTGCCTTGATAGTCCACCCCGTTAATGGTAACAGCATTGTTGTTTTCATCACCGTACCTGTTCCATGCATCATAAGCCGGATTGTTTGCCGCTCCATTTAATTCTGGAAACGAAGGATTCGCAGTATTCAAATTGTTAGGGTTCTGATCTGTCGCGTTGTTGGACACCCAATCTGTACCATGCAGATAATCGAAATTGACTTTAAATGCAAACTTGTCATTGAATGCTTTAGCATACCTGATTGCATATTCCTGCAACAGGCTCGGATTATGATCAATACCGTCTACGTGATTGACTCCGCCTTTGGCATACAAGCTTAAACCCTGATGCACGAATGGACTCTTTGTTGTGAGCGTGGCGAGACCGTTGATGGCATTCATGCCATACAAAGCGGATGCCGCACCGGGAATCACTTCCACTGTCTGAATATCCAGGTCGGTAGGGCCGATTGCATTTCCAAGCGGCACACCCAGCGTTGCTGCCTGCATATCCACACCGTCAACCAACTGCATGAACCGGAAGTTGTTTGGAATATTAAAACCACGTGCATTGGGTACTTTGAAAGTGAGCGAGGATGTAGTAAGCTGAATACCCTTCATATTACCCAAAGCATCGTAAAAAGTGGGTGAAGGAGTTTCCTTTAGTGCCCTGATATCGAGCTTCTCGATCGAAATGGGAGACCGGAGTAATTTCTCCGACTGCCGGCTGGCAGAGATCACCACTTCATTCGCAATCATTGTTTGAGAGCTGAGCTGGATTGCCAGCTTAGCATTCTGATTCTTTACAGTAATCTCCTGTTCGGCATAGCCGACAGAACTGATCACGATGGTGAATGGAAACTTTTGGGCGATAACAAGTGAGAAATTTCCCAGCGAATCTGCCGTTGTACCATGTGTCGTGCCTTTTACCTGCACACTTGCATTTGGCAAGGGCTGACCATTTTCGGCAGTCACCCTGCCGCTTAACAGGATTGATCCATTCAGTTGGGCCCAGGTCAGGATCGGGGTTAGCATCAGCAGTAGCGAAATCAACTTTTTCATCTTCGGGTCTTTTTAGTTTAGTCTACTATTTTAGTAGACTTTTGTTCCAAATTTAATCCCGGTCAGCATATAGCGAAGCCGGGTCAATAAAGTACCACTCGGCGTGGTTCCTCTGTACAGTCCACAAAATTAGTAGACTTTGTCAATTTTCCTAATCCATTCATACCTTTTTTTAAAAAAAATTTCTGGATTGGAAATTGTTGATTTTTGATTGTAGATGAGCGAATATCAAAAACCGTTTACCGTATACCGTTTACCTTTTTTTAGAATATTCCCGCCGATATCGCTGCTAATATCAAAATTCTCAAACTCCACACGATCACCATTGTACCAACGGCAATGAACATCGTCTTCAATGGCAACTTACCCACCAGCTTTGCTGCCAGGGGCGCTCCGATAAGACCACCAATGATTAGTCCCAGAATCACCTGCCAGTGCGTGATACCAATGAGTGAAAAGAAGGTCACTGCACTCGCCAGCGTCACAAAGAACTCGGAAATACTCACAGATCCGATGACGAATCTGGGCGAACGTCCCTTCGAAATAAGCGTGCTGGTCACCAACGGTCCCCAACCGCCGCCACCAAATGAATCAAGGAAACCACCCGCGCCAGCAAGCCAACCTACGCGTTTTATTTTTTCAGGTTTCTTGTTTTTCCTAAAAGCGGTCCGGATAATTTTTGCACCCAGGAACAAAGTATAGGCGGCTAATAATGGGCGAAAATATCTTGCATATTGATCTCCAAATTTTGAAAGCAAATAAGCCCCCAGGATAGCACCAATTACACCAGGGATCAACAATGCCCTGAACAATTTCTTGTTTACGTTTCCAAACTTATAATGGCTATATCCAGACGCGCCACTTGAAAACATTTCAGCAGTATGTATACTGCCACTGATGGCTGCAAGATTAATACCCATCGACAGCAGGATGGTTGTACAGGTCACTCCATATCCCATACCTAACGCACCATCAACCAGCTGTGCCGCAAAACCTGTAAGAATCATCCACCCAAATCTTGAATCAATTTGTTTGGGCAATTCGCGAATAGCAGTGGCAAGGTGATCCCATGGCACCACGCTGAAGAGCAGGTGACCCACAATCATAAAGAAGAATGCGAACAAAGAAGCAGTGGCAATCCTTTTCCACCTGCGTTCGCTCACTTTATACTTCGGCTCAGAACCCACCGCCAACACGCTGGTGATTTCATTCAGCTTAGTCACCTTCTCAGCAAAATTCCCGTTCATCTTTTTGCGGATCTTCTCCATATTGCCGAGGATGTCATCCAGTTGATCAGGTAAAGCGTCATTCAACGTTTCTTTCAGCCGCTTTGCGATGGTGGGTGATTTCCCGTTTGTAGAGATTGCAATTTTCAGATTGCCCTTCTTTACAATGGAGCTCATGTAAAAATCACAGAGCTCAGGCTTATCGGCCACATTCACCAACAATTTTGCGTCTTTTGCATCTTTGCAAATATGCTCGCTCGTATCGTGATCGTTGACAGCGACAATCACAACATTCATGTAACGCAGGTGCTCTCTGCTATAGGCCTCCTCTACCAGTTCAACGTTGGGATGGTGCTCAGCCAGGTGACGCACCGCCTCGCTGATATGGGATGCCACCAACTTGATGGCAGTTGCCGGCGAGTTGTGCAGCACAGCAGTGAGTTTTTCCAGTCCCACGGTGCCCCCTCCTACGATCAATACCGAGAGTTGCTCCATCTTCAGGAAGACGGGGAATAACTGGTTGTTTTCTTTGACTGTCATGATTTCTTTTTAAGATTTATGTCGTGTCGAACGTTGAATCGTATTACATCCTGGTCTTCCAATACGTCAATTGCATTTCTTCTCTGGAAAATCTTAAGATACTGCCACTGCAACAGCACCTGCTTTGATACCTTCCAGTTAATTCCAGCGAATATCCTATCCTGGTCGAAAAAATTTGAATTGTCGATATACGCCGGGTTTACCATGATCTCATTTGCTACTCCAAATGATAATTGGTCGCTCCAAAGCGGGAATTGGAACTCTACTTTATACCTGAATCTAAACACAAATAAATAGGGCTTGTCACTCCCGTTTACTGGTGCCTGTTCAATAAAACGCTGTTCAGTTCTCACACGCTGAATCAGACTCGTGGTGTTCTTTTTATTCAACGCAAGCCTGTATGAAAACTCTTCCCAGGGGCGCCACTCATTTCTAAAGACCAGGTCCTTTCCTGCGTTCACATAAGAAGCATTCTTGAACCATGCCAGTCCTGCAGCAACCGTTGCGTTTTTATTCAAATTATACTGGCCTCCGGCCCTCAATACAATTTGTGACCATTGCCGCGTCCAATCCTTCGTGCGCAATTGAAAATCGCTGGCTACCGCCCACTTGTCATTTATATGCAACGTGTTGAAATAACCGGCCCAAATCATATTGGAATGCACAGTCTTGTCTTGCCCTTTCACAATGAAGGGCAATACGAGTAATGATACCAATACAATCTTTTTAATTTTCACTTTTTACTTTTGAGTTTTTACGCTACCCACTTCTGCCTCATGGCAAAATCACCGAATTTCTCGCCCGGCTTTTTTTCCTTGCTATAACTACTGAGCAATACATCCAGTGTACTCAAAATGGCTTCCTCATCCAGATCATGTCTGAATATTTTATTCAGTCGTAGTCCCTCATGATCGCCACCCAGGTGCAAATTGTAAAGGCCTGGCCCAGTTCCCACAAACCCAATCTCAGCGATGTACGACCTTGCACAACCGTTGGGACAACCCGTCATCCTGATGATGATGTCCTCCTTTTCCAAAAGATATTTCTCCAGGAGCGGCTCAATTTTAGAAATCAATGCAGGCAGGTATCTTTGGCCTTCAGCCAATGCCAGCGGACAGGTATTCAACGCCACACAAGCCATGGAATTCTTCCTGATTAAAGAAGTGCCTTCCGTGCTTTTTATAACTCCGAATTTTTCAAGAATGGCCTGGATCTCTGCCTTGTCCTGACCATGTATATCACTTAGTATTACATTCTGATTACAAGTAAATCTGAAATTGGCCTTGCCGGTTTTTGCAACTTCAAGTAAAGCCGTTTTCAACGGCATTTCTTCACTGTCGAATATTCTTCCATTCTCAACAAACACAGTATAGTACCATAATGCATCATGATTTTGGTACCAACCGAAGTAGTCTTTTCTTTCCGTAAACTCGAATGCCCTGGGCTTGTCGAGTTTCATTCCCATTCTCCTTTCTACCTCTTCACGGAACCAGTCCACACCATGTCTGTCGAGCGTATATTTCAACCGCGCAAGCTTCCTGTCACTCCTGTTGCCAAAATCGCGCTGCACCGTTAATATCTGGTATATGGCACTCAATGTTTTTTCTTCAGTGTCGGTAAAACCAATGAGACTTCCAAGCCTGGCATAAGTTTCCGGATTACCGTGCGTGGTTGATAAGCCACCACCTACGGCAATATTGAATCCCTTCAGCTCATTGTTTTCAATGATGGCTATGAGACCAATATCATTTCCAAACACATCCACATCATTATTGGGCGGAATGGCAATGCCAATTTTGAACTTTCTTGGCATGTACCTGTCCTGGTACAAAGGATCTTCCTCGTCCTTTTTATCAAGCAATTTTTCTTCATCCAGCCAGATTTCATAATAGGCCCTGGTCTTGGGCAATAACATCACATTGATTTTTTGTGCATAATCAAAAATTTGCTGATGAATGGGTGATTGCTTTGGATGAGAACTGCACAAAACGTTTCTGTTAATATCGCCACAAGTCGCAATTGAATTCAAATTTGCCTCGTTGAAGGATTGAATCGTTGGCTTGACATGTGACTTCAGAATACCATGCAGCTGCAAGGTCTGACGCGTTGTGATCTTAATCACGCCAGTGGAATGATCACCTGCAATATTATGAGTGGCTACCCACTGCTCCGGTTTCAAAAAACCGCCTGGCAGGCGCAAACGGATCATGAATGAATAAAGTCGATCGAGTTTCTTGGCTGCACGCTCTTCCCTCAGGTCGCGATCATCCTGTTGGTACATACCATGGAATTTGATCAGTGCCTGGTCATCTTCGCGAATGGCGCCTGTGAGTTCATCAGTGAGACTCTCTTTGATGGTTCCCCGTAGTCCGTCACTTGCCTTTTTGATCCTTTCAGTTGACGACTGATTATTAGTGTTGTCGGGCATTTTATCTTAATTGGTTTCTATTGGTATTAATAAACATCTTTCAAATAGCGGCCTTCCTCCTTCATTTGGTCGAGGAATTGAAGCGCTTCATTTTCTGATCTGTCGCCAAATTTCCTGATGATCTCCAGCAGCGTTGATTCAACATCCACGCTCATGGGTTCTTTCGCGCCGCATACATATAAGTAAGCGCCTTCTCTCAACCATTCAAACAGGGCAGCTCCATGTTTCATCATCTTGTGTTGCACATAGACCTTTTCCTGCTGATCTCTTGAAAAAGCCACATTGGCCATAGTCAACACGTCGGTTTGAAACCAGTTCTGGATCTCCGTCTGATACAGGAAGTCTGTTGTGAAATGCTGATCCCCGAAGAAGAGCCAGTTCTTGCCAGATGCACCTACCGCCTCGCGGTGAGCAAGGAATGAACGGAAAGGTGCGATTCCCGTACCGGGACCGACCATAATGATGTCTTTATCGTCTTCGGGCAGGCGGAAAATATTATTCTTATGCACGTAGTACTCGAGTTCTTCATTCTCCCGCATCTGTGCGAGGAAACTGGAGCAGTGTCCATATTTCTTTTCGCCGTTCACCTTGAAATTGTCCAGCGCCACCGTCAGGTGAATTTCTCCCGAATGTGCTTCTGGAGAAGAAGCAATTGAATAAAGCCTCGGCGTAATCGGTTCGAGTATGCTTAACAGTTGCTCAAAATTGACGCCATTCGTGAGCGGATAGATTCTCAATAAATCAACGAGATCAATCGCTGTGTCTGGAATATCCTGCTTTATCAAATCCGCGTACTGTTTCAAAACGCGCAAAGGCAGGTTAAGACAGTTCAATTTTTTCGTGATCAATTCTTCAACCTCATATTCTTCACCGCGGTAAACCATTTTCTTGTTCCGTTCAACACCTGTCAATTCAATGATTGCATTTACCGTTGCCGGCGTATTGTGCGGCACAATACCAATGGAATCTCCGGGCAGATATTCCACCTCTTCTGCCGCAATTTCCACGTGATAGGTCGCCTTATTGGATCCACTGCCATTCAAATTCGTATTCGAAAGAATGGTGCCGATATGATTCTTTTTATGATGTACTGGTTTCTTGACTGTGGGTTGTGCAGTAACCGGACGCCCATTCACGGCGCCCTTATTCAATACTTCAATGACCTGTGAGAACCACTCAGTAGCCTCGCCTTCGTAGTCAGTATCGCATTTTTGCAAAGGCACAATTCGCTGTCCACCCAATTTCTGGAACTGGTTGTCAACGTCCTCGCCTGTCTTGCAAAAAAGTGGATACGATGTGTCACCCAGGGCAAGCACACCATATTTCAGTTTATCAAGCTTAAAGCCGTTGTTGTGGATATGATCATAAAATTTCTTTGCAGCGGCAGGTGGTTCACCATCGCCCTGTGTGCTGATCACCGTAAAGAAGTATTCTTCTTTTGGCAAATCATTCATGCGATATTGATCCAGGCTCACAAGCTTGGCCTGCACACCACTTTTCTTGGCGCGATTTGCAAAATCCAGCGCCAGTTTTTTCGAATTGCCCGTTTCGGTGCCATAAGCAATGGTAATCTTATTTACAACGGCCTTCGCGGCAGCACTTTCGGAAGCTGCAGCAGTCTGGGTTTCCAGTCGTGCGTTGGGCGCATCGGCTTTCACATCGCCACAAGACAACATACCATTCAGGTATCCATCCATCCAGATCAATTCTTCACGCGTAGACCCACGCACCAGGTCTAAAAAGGCCTTTAGTTTAGTTTCCGGCAACATGGTAGTTAATGATTTTTTGGTCATCGGCCAGATCCTTAACAGGATCCGTTAGCGGCTCGAAATAATAAGTGCTTTCTTCCTGTTTTGTCTGCATCCATTTAAAATGTTGGTGCAGTTCAACAACTTTGCCTACAATAACAAGTGCAGGTGAGAGAAAATTCCTGCCCTTCAAATCATTGGCATAATTGAAGCAAGTAGTTGTATATACTTTTTGATACGGCGTTGTAGCTTGTTCAACAAGAGCGAGCGGTTTGTCAACCGTCATTCCGGCTTCTACAAAACGGTTCATTAGCTCATCAAGGTGCTGAATAGACATGTAGAAGACCAGGGTGTCTTCTGTGCCCGCGAGCTCTTTCCAATAAGCTTCACTGATGGTTTCTGATTTATAATAGGTGAGAAACCGAACGGCAGTTGAATATCCTCTTGCAGTGAGTGGAATGCCTGCAAATGCAGCAGCGCCGAGGGCCGCCGTTACACCCGGTACAATTTCAAATTCAATCTGATTATCGGAGAGCGACTGAAGCTCGTCAAGAATATTTGAAAAAATAGAAACATCCCCTCCCTTCAATCTCACGACCAGCTTACCGTCTTTCGCCAGTTGAACCAGCAGCGCGTTGATATCGGTTTGCGGCGTTGAACCATCTTTCCCTGCCTGCTTTCCCACCGGGATGATGGCTGCTTCGGGATTGACGTGTCTGCTAACGATTTCAGGACTAACAAGGCGGTCCACCAAAACGGCTTCGGCTTTCTGCAACCATGAAACAGCTTTGAGTGTAATCAGGTCCGGGTCGCCCGGGCCCGCCGCCACGAAGATTACTTTTCCTTTTTTCTGTTGGGTCTTCATTTTTAGTCTACTTATTTTGTAGAATATTTGGGTTCAATAAAATCCTTCCGGTTTCAATCGCCCGGAAGGACGGAATATAATTTATCAGAACAAACCTTCTATCGACAAATATCTTTCTCCTGTGTCGTAGTTAAACGTCAACACCTTTGAACCTTTAGGAATCTCGGGCAGCTTTTTCGCTACTGCCGCCAGGGCGGCACCCGTAGAAATTCCCGCCATAATTCCTTCCTCTTTGGCAAGTCTTTGCGCGAAGGCAAATGCGTCTTCTTTACTTACTTTAATCACGCCATCCAGAATATGTGTATCCAGGATGGAGGGCACGAACCCCGCGCCGATACCCTGAATGGGATGTGGACCAGGCGCGCCGCCACTCAATACGGGCGACAATTCAGGTTCCACCGCGAAAGTTTTCAGATTAGGAAACTTTTCTTTCAGCACCTCAGTCACACCTGTAATGTGACCTCCGGTTCCTACGCCAGTAATGAGATAGTCAATTCCATCGGGAAAATCTGTCAATATTTCAATTGCCGTTGTATTTCTGTGAACGGCAGTATTAGCGGGGTTGTCAAACTGTTGCGGCATCCAGGCATTCGGTGTCTCTTTCACCAGTTCGCCTGCTTTCTCAATTGCACCTTTCATACCTTTCTCACGTGGTGTTAGCACAAATTCAGCTCCATACAATGCCATTACCTTTCTCCTCTCAATACTCATGGATTCAGGCATCACCAGGATCAGCCTATATCCTTTCACGGCAGATACCAACGCCAAACCAATTCCTGTATTGCCCGAAGTTGGTTCAATGATGACGCTATCCTTTGTGAGGATACCTTTCTTTTCAGCAGCTTCAATCATAGAGAGCGCGATCCTGTCCTTGATGCTGTTACCGGGATTGTTTCTTTCCAGTTTGATCCAAACCTCATGATCTGAACCAAACAGACGGTTAATTTTCACATGGGGCGTGTTGCCAATCGTTTGTAAGATGCTTTTTGCTTTCATCGCTTTTTGTTTAAGGTTTGTTTTCTATTACGGATTAAAAAAATTCAGTGTTAGATTACAAAATTCAAAACATCAGGCTGGTTGAAATTATCTCTCACCTTAATCTCACTCTTGTGATAAACCACAGAAAATGCGGGCACACTGTAAGTGAGCCAAACGTTACCACCAATGATGCTCTGTCTGCCAACAATGGTATCTCCACCGAGGATTGTTGCTCCTGAGTAGATGATCACACCGTCTTCGATGGTAGGATGACGCTTGCTGCTGGCATGACTCTTATCCACGTTCAATGCGCCGAGCGTTACACCCTGGTAAATCTTTACATTATCTCCAATAACAGTCGTCTCACCGATCACAATTCCCGTTCCGTGATCAATAAAAAAGGATGAACCAATCTTTGCGCCGGGATGAATATCGATCCCTGTCTTGCTGTGCGCATATTCTGAAAGCAGCCTCGGCAGGGTTTTGATTCCTTGCTGATGCAGCTGGTGTGAAATGCGATACACCGCCGTAGCATAAAAACCCGGGTAGGCGACCATGACTTCCTCAAGACTTTGAGCGGCGGGGTCAAATTTCAATACTGCTTCGGCGTCTTCAATGAGTTGGCTGTAGATCGTTGGTATCTGTCCGAAGAATTGCTCGGCGTGCTTTTTCACCGTGTCTTCCTTTTTCACCAATTCGAAAAGTATCGCGGCGAACGTGTTCTTCAATTCTTCAAAATGCACCGCCAGTTTGGATTCAGTGTCATATTTTCCTTCACATGAAGTGAAAAGAAAATTGAACATTTCATCCACGAAATCCTCTGCCAGTTTCTTGTCGGGGAAACTTGAAAAGCGTTTCCTGTTTTTTTGGAAGAGTTCATGCAGGAACGCTCCATGCTTCTTTTCGGTATGGTTTTCTGCTACTTTCATTTTACTCATTGTATCATGCATGCACCTACAGTAACGAGGCTTGTTTCGTCGATCAATATCGCTCCACCACCTGTTCTGAGGTCATTATAATGATCATAGGGAATGGGTGATGCAGTGCGGATTCGCGCCTTGATCACGTCATTTAAAACAGCCTGGCCGGGCGCCTCCAGATGCTGAAGCGAGTTCACGTCCAGTTTGTATTCAATCTCTTTCACACTGGCCCTTACAACCCTGCTGTTGATTTGCAGGTAATATTTATTTCCGGGGACCAACGGCTTACTGTCCATCCAGCATAGAAAAACATCCAGGTCCTGGCCGAGCTGCGTTTTGTCGCCTTTCTTTACAATCAGGTCTCCCCTGCTGATATCAATATCATCCTCCAGTTGCAGTACAACGCTTTGCTGTGCAAATGCTTCTTCCACTGCAACGCCACCGAGTTCAATTGACTTGATCCTGGACTCCAGGCCGGCAGGCTGCACAAGGACTTCATCACCTTTCCTGTAAATGCCACTGCTGATCTTTCCGGCATAACCCCGGTAATCGTGGAGGTCTTCTGTTTGCGGACGAATCACATACTGCACGGGCAATCTTGCATCTTTCAGGTTGACGTCTCTTTGCACTTCGATGGTCTCAAGAATATGCAACAATGAATCGCCCTCATACCAGGGAAAGTTGTCTGAACGATCCACAATATTGTCGCCATTAATGGCGCTGATTGGAATATAACGAACGTCCTTAAGTCCGAGGGAGGCCGCAACGGCTGAATAATCAATAACAATATTGTTGTACACATCCTGGGAATGATCAACCAGGTCCATTTTGTTGATGGCAACCACCACATGGGGAATATTCAGCAAAGAAGCGATGATAGAATGGCGGCGCGTTTGTTCAACTACCCCATTTCTCGCATCCACCAGAATGATCACCAGGTCTGCGTTTGACGCACCCGTAACCATATTCCTGGTATATTGAATATGTCCCGGCGCATCTGCGATAATGAATTTGCGCACAGGCGTTGTGAAATATTTGTAGGCAACATCAATGGTGATGCCCTGTTCGCGTTCCGCACGAAGTCCGTCTGTCAGCAGCGCGAGGTCTATCTGGCCCTCTTCTTTGTTTTTGCTTTGCTTTTCAATGGCCTCAAGCTGGTCAATCATGATCGACTTGCTATCGTAAAGCAAACGACCAATCAATGTGCTCTTGCCGTCATCAACACTGCCAGCGGTTATAAATCTTAATATGTCCATTTTGAATTGTTCTCGAACTTTTTTGTATGCGGTTGTCGGCTTGCTGATGGCGGCATTTACTGCCAACTGCGAACGATCAACCGCCAACCTTATTAGAAATACCCATTCTTCTTCCTATCCTCCATCGCCGCCTCTGAAACCTTATCGTCAATTCTTGTTTCTCCACGCTCACTGGTTTTGGTGGCGATGATTTCCTTTACAATCTCATCCAGTGTTTCGGCATTGGATTCAACTGCTGCTGTACAAGTCATGTCACCAACCGTACGATAACGAACCTTCTTACGAACGACTTTGTCTTCGGGATCCAACTGGATGAATTCCGAAATGGCCACCAGCTGACCTTCATACTCCAGCACATCCCTTTCGTGCGCGAAATAAATAGAAGGCAATTCGATTTTTTCACGCCTGATATAGTTCCATACATCCAGCTCCGTCCAGTTACTGATCGGAAAGCAGCGAACATTTTCGCCCTTGTGAATCTTACCGTTATAGATATTCCACAGTTCTGGTCGCTGTAGCTTGGGATTCCACTGACCAAATTCGTCGCGCACAGAAAATATTCTCTCCTTCGCGCGAGCCTTTTCTTCATCGCGTCTTGCGCCACCGATGCATGCATCAAAGCCAAACTCTTCAATGGCATCAAGCAGGGTATACGTTTGTAAAGCGTTCCGGCTTGCAAACTTGCCCTTCTGTTCCGTCAGCTTTTTTTCCCTGATGGTATCCTCCACCTTTCTTACGATCAGCTTCTCGCCAATGTTGTTTACCAGGTCATCCCTGAATTGTAAAGCTTCAGGGAAATTGTGACCGGTATCAATATGCACTAACGGAAAAGGAAATTTCCCCGGCCTGAATGCCTTCAATGCCAGGTGCACCAACGTAATTGAATCCTTGCCGCCCGAAAAAAGCAGGGCAGGTCGTTCGAATTGCCCGGCCACTTCACGGAAAATGTGAATCGCCTCCGATTCCAATTGATCCAAATAATCTAACCGATATCTTTCCATCATCATTTATTTGCCCACTGCTTCAGTGGTTTCTTGTTCCTGATTTTCTGTTGCCGTTTCATGCAAACCGCATTCTTTCTTAGTTGCATCTTCCCACCACCATCTTCCGGCTCTGAAATCTTCGCCGGGCCGGATGGCTCTTGTACAAGGTGCACAGCCAATGCTGACAAATCCCCGGTCATGAAGCGGATTGTATGGTATGTTGAATTGATCAATGTGTTTTCTTACTTCTTCTGTTGTCCAATGAAGGATGGGATGAAATTTGATCACCTGGTTGGCAGCATCCCATTCCAGGATGGGCAGGTCATGTCTTGCTGCACTGTGTTCAGCACGAAGACCGGTTACCCAAATGGCCTGTCCTGCAAGTGCACGTTTCAATGGTTCAACTTTGCGAATATGGCAGCAGGCCTTCCTGTTTTCAACCGATTCATAAAATGAGTTCGGACCCTTTTCCTGAATGAAAGGCTCCAGCAATTTGGCATCTGGATAGTATGCCTTGATTTTTGTTTGATAATGTTCATTGGTGCTGTTCCAGGTTGAGTAAGTCTCGGGGAACATGCGTCCTGTATCCAATGTGAAGATGTGAATGGGTGTTTGCCTGCTGAGGATCTCATGGGTGATCAACTGGTCTTCAAAACTGAAGCTGGTTGAAAAACTCACCCTGCCCGGAAACTGTTCAGCCAGCAATGCGAGCGCATCACCGACATTAAGTCTACTTATTTGGTCGAGTATTCGGGGCAGTGAATTTTCAAGTGTTTGATCCATGTCGAAATAAATTTTTTTGGCAGGCCTGTCGTAGGAGTGAATTAAGTGGCAAGTTTATTTGCAACAACAATAGTTGCAACAACAGGAATGAACACACGAAAATTGTAAATCCACTGACATAAGCAAAGCTTTAATAGTCTACCACTTATGTGGACAAAGATAATCACCAACACACAGAAAACCAAACAATTCCGCTCGGTTCAAGCGTCATAAATTCGTTAATTTCTATGACCTTATTTTATGTTAACGAATAATGGTCTGAATGCGAGCCATTTACCCGACAAAGCCATCTTGAACCGATATTTTCTCCTCTACCCCAATTCGG
>Ga0163163_10001215_pt1 | contig 21769 bp, 24 predicted proteins | sample S65metaG_FD_119766 | JGI IMG/M metagenome (GOLD analysis project Ga0163163, IMG submission 119766) | Switchgrass rhizosphere microbial communities from Kellogg Biological Station, Michigan, USA - S6-5 metaG | ecosystem: Host-associated > Plants > Roots > Rhizosphere > Soil | place: USA...
CGCGACGTACGACGCGACGGCGCGGTCTTTCGACAATCCCGATTTCGTCGACTGCGTCATCCACTCGTATCGCCATCGCAATCTGAACGCGCCCGGCGATCCGCGCTTCGACGCTGTCGAGCACATGCTGGCCGCGAGGCCGAAGATCGAGGTCCCGACGATTCTTTTATATGGAGCAGACGACTCTCTGGCCCGGCCATCCACAGACGACAGCGCCGACCGAGTGCAGTTTCCAAAGCTTGTCGATCGGCGGATCGTCGCCGGAGCCGGGCATTTCCTTCCGCGCGAAAAACCGGAAGCGGTGTCGTCGGCGCTGATCGAGTTATTGAGTCACGCCTGACGATCAGATTGCTCCGATTTCGGGGAATCGGTCGGTAAAGTCGGTCCCTCTCGCAAAAGAGACTGGCCGGAGATCCGTGTCTGGGCGCTGCGCGCTTCCCGGCATGCTCTTTGCAATCGTAAACCCGGGTATTCCAAGCATCTCAGCGGTCGCGATGCACTGAGCTGCCCGGAAGAAGGGATCAGCCTAAATCTGCAAAGGGAGCTTTGACATGAAAACCGTCATCGCACTTGCCTTCGCTACGATGTGCGCGTCGTCTGCGTTCGCTCAGAAGCCGGTGAAGGAACCTCTCGCTAACGAGCCTATTGAGTTCGGTGCTGGCGACGTTTGCGCATTTCCCATCCATATCTTGGGTGACGGGAAACAGAATGTGCTTGATTTCCCCAGCGGGCGCGAAATGATCGTCGGGCAAGGGTCCATAACAGTCACGAACGTAGCGACTGGGGCGTCCATCGAGCTGCCACAGTCTGGTCGGTACGCGGAGACGTTGCTTGCGGATGGGACCGTCAAGATCGAAACCAGTGGTCAGATACTGTTCTTCTTGCTGCCGCATGACGTCGGCGGCCCAGCCCTTACATTGGCGACGGGTCATTCGGTCTTGATTTTGGACATTGGCGCGGATGTCGTGACCTCACTGCGCTCGTCTGGCCGGTCGACTGACGTGTGCGCCATTCTCGGGCAATAGCCACGCTACGCGCGGAGCGGCGGAACGGGCGCCGGATCGGTCGATTTGCTTACTGGTCAAAAACACAGTAAGCCAGAAAGTCCACGAAGCAGCCGGCAATTGGGATGGCGCCGATCCGCGCCGGTGCCAATGATGGTCCATGGAATTATGGACTACTGCCGAAATGCACGAACTCGCGCGAGCGCTCGAAGCCGCTGGAGATGCTTTCTACGTGCGCCGCAGGATGCAACGGCTCGAGACCGGCGCTACGCCGCACGGCCTGTTGCCCACCGCCGATCACGAACAAATTCAGCGCGGGGCCCATGACGCGCTATCGACCGCTCGTCGAGCGTTGCTCGATCACTAAGGCAGCGGCCGCCACCACGCGAAGTATTCGAACTGATACGCGATGTTCTTGTGCTCCCAACGCCGGGCTGGCTCGGCCTTGAAAGTCACGACCTGCGTTTTATCGCCGTAGCGCGTACGGGCTTCAACCGTCTGCCCCGACTTGGGCAATCGTTTGTCGGTCGAGATCCACTCGACCTCGGTGGGCTCGGGAATCATCGTTCTTTTCTTTATTGGCCGAAACACGACTGTAACGTGAACCCGCGACCAGAAAAAACAGTCATTTTTGGAAGCATGCTTGGCAGTCGAGTGACAAAGAAACCCGCCGAAGCGGGGTCTCTGTTACCGCGGGTGCTCGGGCTCGAGCTGGTCAGGCGGCTGCGTCGGCCGACCGCCGTTGATGACGCGCAGCCTACCGCGGTGAGCTGACAGCACTGGATCCTCGAAACCCCGGAGTTCGGAGATCCATCCGCTGATCATGTCGGCGAAATTGCGGTCGAGCCGGTCCGTGCTCGTCTCGTTCACAGTCGCCACGTCCGTCAGCATCGACCGCAGGGTTCAATGCGAAATTCCACGTTCACGACGCACCGCCGTCGCTCGGCAGCTTGATCCCGAGCACGAGTCGGTCGAGACGCGCTGTAAGGAGCGCAATGCTTTGGTGGGTCGTTTGGTGGGTCTCACGCGTATCGTTTCTGTAACCGCGACGAACCCGTCTGCCAGCGCACTCGCGTTGTCGCCCGCGTTGCGGGCTCATGCGCTAGATGTGGAACGCTCAGGCGATGAAAGAGGCTGCCGAATGCAACATCCGCCGGCGGCAAACCCGTCGGCGGCATGCTTTTTAGCGAACAGCTATCCCAGGTCGGCCGCGACGAACGATTGTCGCGACCGCGGGTGAGCGTCTACAGAATCGATTCATCTTGCCGTGTCATTGCCTTCTGTTGAAGACAGAAGCGCATCGATCTGGCTCTCGGCCAACAGCCAGTCAGTAACAGGGTCACCGCCCTGAAACCCGCGTTTTTCGGCGCGAAAGTAGGCGGCTTGCTCGATCATCTGGCAGCGTTGCTCTGGCGACGCGCTGATCGAGCTCGGCCGAATTCTTCTTGGCGTCTTGGAGGACTGCGGAGTCGTCGCGTTCATGTTCATTTGCTCCTGACTTATGCCGCTTTTGCGGTGGCGGCGATCTTGTGGAAGGTGGAGTTCGCGACTTCGTAGGTTTGAACCTGCGGCGTTCCGTCAACCAGCGTTGCCAGGATCTTGGTCACTTCTAAATATGACCCGCGGTTGTAGGCTTCCGCGTTTTCCTTGGTATCCCACAGACTTACCGCGAACGCTTCCTTGCCGGCCGGGTTGACGAAGGTGATCTCATCAAGGAACCCCTTCTGCTTGCGAAGCAGGGGAATGATTTCAGCCTGAAGCTTGTTGGTGAAGTCGGCCTTAGTGTTGGGCTTGAGCTCAACTGATACTCGACGTGCGTACATACATCTCTCCGTGATTATGAATGGCCAATAGAGCGGTCAGATAACCAACTTAGGTCTATTCTGTTGGAAGTCCTTTCCGACCGTTAACCATAATTAGTTAATTACCTTGATTTGTCAAGTACAAATCCAACATCATTCGCGTGCTTAACCCGGACAGGTTAAATAGCAGGAGGCCCTAAGAATGGATGTTTGTCTCGTCATCAAGGCGCGACTGAAGGAACTGGGGGTCGAGCAAAAGGACCTCGCAGCAGCAGCCGAAGTCACAGAATCCTACGTATCCCAGCTACTGACTCGGAAGAAATTGCCGCCCGCGCCTGACCGAACGGATATCTACGAGAAGATGGAAACATTTCTCAAACTCTCCAGCGGTACGCTGGCGAAGCTCGCTCACGCGCAGCGAACGGAAGAGTTCAAGCGAGGTTTTAACGAACCGCCGGCGCCTCTGTTCGAGGAGGTTCGAGAGCTCATTCTGCGCAAGTGTATGCCGGAAAGACGGCAGCAAATCCGGGAGATTTTCGAGAAGCAGCCCTTTGGCGAGCTCGAACGCCTCGTCACACAACATCTCCTCGACGTGAGCAAGCGGGTTGCCAAAACGGAACTGGAAAACGAGACGTGGCTCCGTGGTGTCGCTCGGCTCAGCGGCCGAAACTATAAGCAGATGCGAGTCATAATCCTGGAGTTCCTTGACACGGATATCTTCACCGTCTCAGGCGAAAACTGCGTTTCTTTCCTGAACCCGCTGATCGAGTCCTGGGGCATCGATCTCTCGACCTTCGGAATGGAAATTGTGCTGAACCAAAGACTCGTCCCCGGGCACCCCAAGAAATTTCAGTTCGTTGAAAAAGAGCCAGACCAACCTCCCGAGGAGGAGCCGGGGTTCGCCGAATTCCTTCGAGACGCTTCGCTCAGAGGCAATGCCACCCGAGACGAGATCGATTTTCTGAGCAGGCTGCGGTTCAAGGGCAAGCGGCCGAGCGCACTCTACTATTACCGAGAGTTGCAGAACCTCAGGGATCCGTTGCATTTCCGAGCTGCGGAACGCTAGTGAAACGGGACATCAGCGCGTAGAGATGGCGATGGCAGATCGCCGTAAGGATCGAGCGGACCGGATCGCGTCGGTTCGAATCTCCGACACCGATTCGCGTGACTACTGCAACGCGTCTTCAGTCGCGGACGTTCGAACCATGCGTGACTGGGTCGGCCACGGGCCCGAGGCTTCGAGCACAGTCCACCTCGAAATCGGCAGGCCATGACCGTCATGCACCATTGGCTGCTCGTTGTAGGTGCTATCCGCACCGCTCAAAGCTTTCAGCGCTTGGAGCTCGGACTTTAGCTGGCGTTTCGTGAACGACCGAACGAGCGCGCCCGGAAACCGGCCGCCGAGGTCGACGTCGAGATAAGTGGCCACGAGCGTCCTTTCATGCCCGAGGTCGAACAGAATCCACGCGCCGCGATTCGCTGCTAGATACACAGAGTCATCGAGTTGCTGCCGCGTGACGCCCGAGATGCGCTCCTCTGTGTGGGCAATTTCGAGCACGTCTTCGCCGCGAGGAACCAACGACCAGCGGTGCTCCCAGATACGACCACCTGTTTTGTCGGCGAGCGCCAAGTTTTTCTCGCTGAGGATCACCCACTGGCGGTCCTTGAACGGCCAGGGCAGGTCCATGTGTTGATACGTCACATAGGCACCGGCCGGCTTGTTCGCGAGCAACGTGCGCTTCACTTTGCCCGATAATTGGTCACTCTCGCCGAGGACAGACACCCAGACGAGCAAGCGGGGTGCGTCGACCACTTGCATCCCGGCGACGCGCATTGCGCCCGCATCATTCGCGTGTCCGCTCCCGGGGTCATCGAACACGGTGACGAACGACTCGCCGGCGAGCAAGGCGTTTGCCTCGGCGGGACTCAAATCCGGTAAGTGGAAATCGCCGAGCTTGGAATACAGCTCGAGTAGCGCGGGAATCGCATCAGCTAGCGGCTCCGGCGGGGGCTCTCCGGCGCCCGCGTCGCCGAACGCAAGCAGTGCGATAGCGGTGAGCGATGCGACAACGGGTCTGTTTCCGGGATCGCGAGTTGGCATGGGCCTGGTGGAGAGTAGATCAGAAAAATGAAGTATTTTTGGATACTTGGAGAAGGTTCGGCGACGCTGCGGCCTCCCTACAGATCTAACTTCTTGTCCAACACGAAGGCTTTGACGGTGTCCCGCTTCACACCATCGGAGGCCATTGCATCCACGGTCGCTTTCGATTCGAGAACCTGGAAGTATTTGGCCTGGTCGGTCGCGTCCGTGCAGACCGCGATCTCATTGCCATCCGTTACCGCATAGTGAACCGCCGTTGCGGTCATACTCTTGAATAGATCACGATGCGTCCGGAATCCGTCTTCCCATTCCTTCGAGTCTTCCACCTGTGCTGTGACGAGAATTCTGACCATCGCTGAGTCTCCTTATTGGGTTTCGACTTGGACCGAGGCGGTGCACCCTTTGTGGGGGGGTGCGCCTCAGATCGTATGTCTCAGTCGCGGAGCGCTCCGTTCGGTGTCGCACACGATCAGCACCTCGATCGCCCGAGGGTGCGCCCGGAGCAGCTCTGCGACGTCGCGCGCCGTGAGGCCGAGGTCGAGCAGCCCGCGGACCGCGGCGGCCAGTGCTGGGAGGCTCACGCCGCTCTCCGTTGTCGGGCCGTCCGACGTTTAGTTTGCCAACCTTGCAAACATACAGGTGAGCTTCGCGACCGCTGAAGGGGTATTCATTGACGCAAAACCGGATCGAGGGTCGGGATCGCGACACATCCGCTCGTTACTTGATCGGCGGTGAATTCCGCGCGCAACACATGTGGATACAGGTCCTCACTGGCGCTACGTCAGGGCAGACATTCAAGAAGGACGATGGCTTTATAACGACTCAGTTTCAGTGGGCGCTCGTTGACGACAGTCAATTGGATTGAGTGCGCAATTTGCCACCCCCCTAGCCATAGAGGCGCTTGCCCTGTACGGCACGCCCCTCTGCTTAGAGAGGTCGGTCGATCGACCAGATGCCGGATCCCATAAGCGGTTTTCAGCCATCTGCATGACCTCCACATTCAGTGACTGGCCAAGGGGTCCGAGCCATTTGACGTGGCTCGACCCCGCTCTCGGATGCAACGGCTACGTTGGGGCCTTTGTTGGGGCAGATAACGGTTAGCTCTAGAGGCCGCGCCGTTACTGAGGATCTGGCGGTGCAGGGAGTCTACGGCGAACTCGTCTCCGTTTCCCTATTAGCACGGAAGAAAACAGCGAAAACCCCGATCGAGAGGCGCAGCTGGCCAACATTGCCCGGCCAGCGAGCCGCGGCGAGTGGCCAGCTATAGCGTTAGGTTCGCGCTAAGGGGCAAACTTAAACAGGGAAAGATCGGAGGCGGAGCAGGGAAAGGGCTTGCACGAGCAACAGCTCACCGCGAGAGGATGCCAATGGCCTTCAGCGCGTTTGCGTCCGTAGTCCGAACGCGAGCAGAACATTCCCCGCCGTCCCGCCGAAACGCGGATAGCCGGAATTCACATACACCATGCCGTCGACCACGATCGGGCCGGCGCCATCGAGCGACCCGCCTTTGGCCGGAGTTCCGTTCACGGTTGTGTAATTCCTTGCGGTGTCTACGTCCCAGAGCACTTTCCCATCCGCCGTCGAAAAGGCGCGAAGGTGTCCGTCCATAGATCCGGAAAATACCGCGCCATCTATGAGGGTTACCGCACCGGGTTGCGCCGGGCTGCAGCCCGGCCGCGGCGGATCGCACGGCGCACTCGGCGCGAACCAAACTCGCTGACCGTCTTCGGTGCGCAGCGCGCTCAATCCTCCGCCTTGTATCGGATCGAGGCTCGCGCTGCCGACCGGAACTGGCCCGCCCACGATTCCGGGCGGACGAACCACGTCGGAAACCGACGCGTAGACGTTGCGGCCGTCGCTCGCCATGCCCCACTGCACGCCACCGTTGGTGCCGCCTTTCCCGACTCGCGTTTGCCAGAGGATCTCGCCGTTTGAGCTTGCGTCGAGGCCGTACACCACGCCCGACTTCTGGCCTGCAACCAGGATGTCCTTGCCCGACGGCGTTTTCAGCAGCATCGCAGAGGAACCGAAATCGAAATCCGGTCCGGAATCTTCCGGACAGTTCACGCCTTTGTTGGGGCAAGAGGAATTGTAGACGTCGTTGGGCGTCGTCTGCCGCGTCCACACGATGCGCCCGGTCTTGATATCGAGAGCCACGACCGCATCGCTCGTTGGCGTCGTGGGATGGGAATAGTTATCGCCGGTCGTGATGTAGAGCAGGCCTCGGCCGGTATCGATCGTCGGCCTCGACCAGACGCCCGCGCCCGAGGGGCCGAACGTCGGCGTGCCGACGCGGGTCGTGCCGGTGCGCATCGGCGCATCGACGAGATAGGTCTTCCACACTATCGACCCGTCGCGAACGCGGACCGCCGTGATGCTGCCCCGAAACGTGCAGCACGGATATTCGGCATCGAGCGAACGCGTCTCCTCCCACGAGGCCGCGGGAACGAAGGCTACGCCGTCCAGCAACGCGGCCGCACCGGTCAACCGCGTCGCCTCGTGCGGCTCCACTCTGATCTTCCATGCGGATGTGCCGGTGCGCGCATCGATCGAATGGACCCAACCGTTTTGATCGCTGAAGACGAGCGAGATCCGTGCGCCGTCGCTCGACACGCCCATTGCCGCGCGCACCGGACCGTTGGCTTGATAAGTCCAGTAGAGACATCCGGATTTCGCATCGAGTGCTTGCACCGTGCCGCCGGCGCTGCCGACGAACATCGTTCCGTTGACGATCGTCGGCGCCGCGAACGCCGTGACGTCGCCTGCGAAACCAAACGCCCACTTCAGCTCCAGCTTGCCGAGGTCGGCAGCTTTGAGCCCGGCGCTTCTCGAAGGCTGATATCTCGTATTTGCCGAATCGGGGCTCCAGCCGCTCCATGATTCGCGCGCTCCCGCCGACATGATCTTGCGGTCGGCGGGTTTGCAGAAGGCGCTGGCGAGCGGTTTCGTGTCGTCAGCTCCCTTGCCGAGAAAGTTTGCGACGGCCTCGCGGTCGTCGCGCTGAATCGGTGAGGCAATGCTCATCATCAATCCGAAATCGAGCGTGCGAAGAATGCGCGCGGGCGACATCTGCGTGAGTGAAGCGCGGGTCGGGATGCGTGCGTCCACCTGGTCGTGGCACGACGCGCAGTACTTGGCGTAAACCGCCTCGCCCGGAGCGTGCGCCGCCTGAGCCTGCGCGCTCGAACTGGCGCCCGAAAAGGCGAGCGCACACACCAACGCAGGCATGAAGCGAACGCAATGAGTAATGGGATTCAACACCTTACGTACGCCTATCGAACCGTTACCGTGACTATCTTCTTTTCTTCGGTCGCGACGCCGACAGCTTGCGTCGCGTGCGCTGCTTTCTGCCGACGCTCTGTTTGCTCGGCACACGATGCTCGTCCGTTTAGCCTTTATCCGGGCGCTCCGCGACGAGACTTCTCAAGACAGTCCGCGCCTCGAGCCTTGCTTGAGTCTTTTTTGCGGTCCGAGATGGTCGGGCAACGAGAATGTCGCCTTGTACCCTCTAGCTCGGTTCTCTTCTATTACGGTGATGCAATGACCGGCCGTCATCAGGTACCAGATACCGAGCACTTCGATGACGAACGCCGAGATGACGCCTTCCACCGGCTTCTCGCCGTCCTTGGTGAAGGTAGCGAGTATGGGCACGAAGGGGTCTTGCAGGAAGGCGGGGAACCGACCGAAATCAAGTGGCATTGTCGTGTGGTCCGAGGGACGCGAGAAACTTCGCCGTGTCCGTCACGACGTGTCGTTGCTCCCATGTGCTCGTGTTAGGGGGCACGGGATCGCGCAGCATCTCCACGACGTTGCTTGGCGCATCGCGAAGCTGTGGGCGGGTACCGTTGTGACAAAACTGAAACAGCGCATCGTGGAGTTGAAGCGCGAACACGACGAGGCGCTCAAGTTCCCGATCGAATGGTTTCGCAAAGAGCCGGTCGCGATCTTCGGGGGTGAGCCGGCCCGAATGAGCAAACACCTCATGGCGGATGGGCTGCACTTTCGTGACGTAGACTTCCCGCTGCTCGTTCAGCGCGGATTGAAGCGGCGCGAGATCGGTCCGCTTCGGCTCGTATTCCTCGAACGCTTGCGAAACGTAGCGCATGGCGTCGTCGGGTGACATTCCGACGCGGATCTTTCGGGCTTGTAGAGCGGAACGCGAGAAGATGCCGAAGTGCTCCTTCGTGTAGGCGAGCAGCGCAAGAGCGTTATAGTTGCTGTCGTTAGGATCGTAAATTCTGCCGAGTGCGATGTACGCCGCGGCCTGCAACCCCGCCAGTGTCCCGTTCCAAAACCCGGCATGCGCGTTCACGCGATCGAACAAGCCGAAGTCAGAGCCCGCGAGCGTGTGTGTCGTCAGTAGGGTGTACAGGAAGATCGCGCAGGATTTGCTGTCCCGCCGATGCACATCAAGCCGTTGCTCGAATTCCTGCTCAGGACTCATGCGCGCACGGCAACCAGGACGTTGGCTCTGACGTTGGGCCGACGCCGCAAAATCATCTAACACATTGATAATAAAGGTTTGATGGCGGAGAGGGTGGGATTCGAACCCACGGTACGGTCACCCGTACACTTGATTTCGAGTCAAGCCCGTTCGGCCACTCCGGCACCTCTCCGCCGCGCAGTTTAACGGCTCACGTCGGCGAGCGGCAATCGAGATCTCGATCAAAGTGCGCAGACATCGGCAGCCGCATCATTGGCACTTACGCCAACTGCGACGCGCTCGGTTGCCGGCGCGCCTCGACTGCGGCTACGATCCGCCGCGACCTCTGGAGATGGCATTCCTCCACGAACCGCCGCATCGCGCGGATGATGATGCCTACGCTGAGCTCGGATGGAGAGGCGTAGTCATTTCGACGGCCTGTCCGGGTTTCTAAAAGGACAGGTGCATGCTGAAATCGATCATCGTGATCAGCGTCGGCGCGATCGCCGGCGCGCTGCTGCGTTGGTGGCTCGGCAACGCGCTCAATAGCCACTTCCCGACGATTCCTCCCGGCACGCTCACCGCGAATCTGATCGGCGCGTACGTCGTCGGCATCGCGATCGCGCTGTTCGCCGCGTATCCGGCGATCGCTCCCGAGTGGCGTCTGCTCGTGATCACCGGCTTTTGCGGAGCGCTCACGACGTTCTCGACTTACTCGGCCGAGCTCGTCACTCTGCTCCAGCAGGGGCGTGCGGCGTGGGCCTGCGCGGCGGCGCTCGTCCATCTCGGCGGCTCCATCGTGATGACGTTCGCGGGCATCGGCACCGTCGCATGGCTCAAGCAGTAGCGACATGGAGGCTCACATGCAGGGCTCGATCTTGCGGTTCTATTTTCACGAGGCGCAGCGACATCGCGGCCGCTTGGTGTGGGAGTGGCTGCTCGAGGAGGCGAGCAAGGGTGGCGTACGCGGCGGCTCCGCGTTCAAAGCGATGGCCGGATTTGGCCGACACCACGTCGTCCAAGAGGCTCAGTTCTTCGAGCTCGCGGGCGCGCTCAGCGTCGAGGTGGAGTTCGTGGTCTCGAGCGACGAGGCGCAGAAGCTGATCGATCTCGTGCAGCGTGAGAAGATTCGCTCGTTCTACGCCGAGTTTCCCGCGAGGTTCGGCGTGATCAATCCCGACGCGGCCGACTCGCCCACGGGCGATGACCACTAGGCGCGCGTGCTAATGTGCGCGCGGGGGTAGCCTGCGCAGACGGGCGCCGGAGCGAGGGGATATGACGAACGACTCGATCAGCCGGCGCGACGTGCTCGCAGCCGCGGCCGCGGGCGCCGCGCTCGTGGCCGGTGCCGGTGCAAACGCGCAACCTAAACCTTCGCAAGCCGACGAGCTCACGCGCCTCACGATCACCGAAGCCGGCAAGCGGATCGCCGCGCGCACGCTGTCGCCGGTCGATCTCACGCGCGCGTACCTCGAGCGCATCGAAAAGCTCAATCCGCGCGTGAACGCGTACATTACGGTGACGGCCGACGCCGCGCTCGCACAGGCGCGCGCGCTCGAGGCCGAGCTCGCGAGCGGCAAGAACCGCGGTCCGCTGCATGGCATCCCGATCGGCCTCAAGGACAACATCGACACGGCCGGCGTGTTGACGACCGCCGCGAGCGCGGTCTATGCGCAGCGCGTGCCGACCGCCGACGCCCCGGTCGTCACGAAGCTGCGCGACGCGGGCGCCGTGTTCCTCGGCAAGCTCAACATGCACGAGTTCGCGTACGGGGGCACTTGCGTGATCTCGCACTACGGCCCCGTGCACAATCCATGGAACCTCGAGGTCACGCCGGGCGGCTCGTCCGGCGGCTCCGCGGCCGCAGTCGCTGCTCGACTTTGCGCGGGGGCGCTCGGGACCGACACGGCTGCGTCGATCCGCTTCCCGGCCGCGTGTTGCGGCGTCGTCGGGCTCAAAGCGACGCACGGGCTCGCGAGCATTCGCAATATCGTGCCGCTGTCGGAGATGCACGATCACGTCGGGCCGCTTGCGCGCAGCGTCGAGGACTGCGCGCTGATCATGGACGCGGTCTCTGGGTTCGATCCGCTCGATCCGGTGAGCATACGCGCCGAGCGCGGCGCGCTGGCGGGCTCCGTTCGAGACTCGGCCGCGAAGCTGAAGATCGGCTTGCCGCGTGCGCCGTTCTTTCAAGGGCTCGATCCCGAGGTCGCGATGGCGGTCGATCAGGCGCTCGGGCAGCTGAAGCGCTTTACGGCCGGGAGCAGCGACGTCGCCCTGCCCGAGGTCGGCTACGCGTACACCGTCCTTGGCGCCGAGACGTACGAGTATCACGCGAAGATCCTCGCCGATCCCGCAAAACGCGCGCTGTATTCGCCGATCACGCTGATGCGCATCGAGAGCGGCAAGGGCACGTCGGCGGACGACTACATCGCAGCGCGCCGGCGGATGACGATTGCACGTAACACGATCGCGGATCTGTTCGCGAACGTGGACGTGCTCGTGACGCCGACGTTCATGCGCACGCCGCCGACGATCGCGGCCTCGCTCCAGAGCCCGCCCGACGAGGGCGTGATGATCCGCAACACGCTGCCGTTCGACGTGCTCGGCCTGCCGACGATCAGTGTGCCATGCGGATTCACGCGCGCGGGGTTGCCAATCGGCGTGCAGATCACGGGTCCGAGGCTCGGCGAGGCGCGCGTCTACGCGCTTGCGCACGCGTACGAGCAGTCGACCGATTGGCATCGACGCGAGCCGCCGGTTTGATGCTGCCGCGGGACGCGCCAGCACGCGGGTGGACGCTGTCGCCGCGGCCGCGGCTTGGTCGATGATGGTCGGCGGCGTCTGGACGTGTCCGAGCTGCGCCGCGGGCACCGCGAGCGCGTATTGCCCAGCTTGCGGCGAGCGCCGCCCGGACGCGCGAGAGCTCTCCGTACGCGGCTTGGCCGCCCAGATCTTTCACGCATTGACGAGCGTCGACACACGACTAGTTCGAAGCTTGGTATGTCTGCTCACACGGCCCGGTGAGCTCACGGCGGCATATCTGCGCGGTGTGCGCAGACCTTATCTCGGCCCTGTGTCGCTCTTTTTGACTGCGAACGTGCTGTTCTTCGCGACGGAGGCTCTGCTCGGCGGAAAAGTGTTCAGCACGCCGCTTCGCTCGCATTTGCACGCGCAACCATGGAGCCCATGGGCAGCCACTCTGGTTGCCGACCGCGTCGCCTTCCTCGGCACGACGTCCGATCTATTCGAGCCGAAATTCGACCGAGCTGTGGATCTGCACGCACGCTCGTTGATCATACTCATGGCGCTGTCGTTCACGCCGTTGCCGTGGCTCCTTTTTGCGCGTCGTCGGCAGCCGATCGCCGCGCACGCCGTATTTTCCTTGCATCTATACACATTTCTGTTGGTGCTCCTGTCTGCGGCGACCGCGATTCTCGCTGCCGATGTCTGGCTCGGCGGCGCCGGCTTCGATTCGCGCCTCTGGGACAACGCGATGGCGATCGCGCTACTGCTCGCGTGCGCGGTGTATCTCGACTTAGCGTTGGTCAAGGTATACGGGGCGCGAGGCTGGCTGTGTGCGGTCCAGGGCCTGTTGCTCGCGATCGGCGTGGCTGGAATCGTGTTGGGTTATCGGTTCGCGTTGTTTGTCGTCGCGCTCTATACGACCGCGTGACCTAGGCGGAAGAGGTTCGACCGGTTACGCAGAAGCGCCGCGGGGGTCACCTTCCGCTAGACTACGACGCGCATCATCGGGTCGCACGCCGCGACCGAGAAAAGGGGGGATCGTGGCGAAGACCGAGGTCAACGTCAGCGCTGTCATCGACGCCGGCAGCCTGAACCGCTACCAGATCGGCGTCTTCTTCCTGTGCGGCCTGTTCCTGATCATGGACGGCTTCGACGTCCAGTCGATGGGCTACGTCGCGCCCGCGATCATCACTGATTGGAAGATCCCGCGTGAGACGATAACACCCGTCTTGATGTCGGGACTGTTCGGTCTGTTCATCGGCTCGATGCTGTTCGGAATGCTCGGCGACAGGATCGGCCGGCGCCGCGTGCTGCTCGGGGCGACGATCGCGTTTTCGGCGTTCACGCTGCTGTCGGCTCGTGCGACTTCCCTCACGGAGCTCGGAATCATCCGCTTCTTCGCGGGCTTCGGGCTCGGGGCGGTGCTGCCGAACGCGACCGCCCTGATCGGCGAGTTCAGCCCGAGGCGAATGCGGATCGCAACGATGATGATCGTGACGAACGGATTCACCGTCGGCGCGGCGCTCGGGGGCTTTCTCGCGGCGTGGCTGATACCGGAGTACGGCTGGCGCTCCGTCTGGTACGTCGGCGGCCTCGTGCCGATCGTCCTGCTGGTGCCGATGTACCTCTGGTTGCCCGAGTCACTGCAGTTCCTCGCACTGCGGCGCAACGACACGCGCGAGATCAGCAAGTGGCTCAAGCGAATCGCGCCGGCCGCGCCGATCGACGACGCAACGCGCTTCGTCGTCCCGGAGGCGCGTGCGCCGGGAGTGCCGATCGGGCAGCTTTTCGCGAATGGCCGCGCGGCCGCGACGTCGCTGATCTGGGCGGCGAACTTCATGAATATCGTGAACGCGTATTTCGTCGCGAGCTGGTTGCCGACGGTCGTGCGCGACATGGGTTACTCGACGTCGATTGGCGTGATGGCCGGCGCGACGGTGCAGGCCGGGGGCGTGATCGGAACGCTGGTAATCGCCGGCTTCGTCGCGAGGGTCGGCTTCGTGCCCGTGCTGGTCGCATGCTTCGCCGTCGAGACCGTGGCGATCGCCGTGATCGGTCAGCCTGCGCTCCCGCTAGGGCTGCTGTTCTGCGCCGCGTTCCTGACGGGCTGGGGAATCTTCGGCGGGCAGCCGACGCTGAATTCACTATCCGCGACCTACTATCCGACCGACTTGCGCTCGACCGGGATCGGCGCGGCACTGGGCATCGGCCGCGTGGGCGGCATCATTGGCCCGCTGGTCGGAGGCCTCATGCTCGGCGCGCACTGGTCGAACGAGTCGGTGTTCTATGCGGCGGCCGTGCCCGCGGCGATCGCGGCGTTGTCGTCGGTGCTGCTTGCGAGAGCGATGAACGGGGCGGGAGAGCCGAAAGCGGCGGTGCTCGCGCGGCACTGAGCGGCGCCGCAGCGCCGCCCAGCCCGCGTTTATCAGTTCGTCGAAGCGATCGCGGTCGAAGCGACAGCGCTCGTCGCGAGGTCGTTGACCACGTCGACGATCGTCACGATACCGCGGCGCAACCCCGCCGTCGCGATCTGCTCGGACGAATCCAAGATCGTCACGATTCCGCGTAGAGCCTCGCGCGTCGTGGCGACGGCCTGCTCCGTAGCATGGACGATCGACGCGCCGCTCACCTCGCCGTCACCGGCGAACGCGAACGTCACCTGGACGTCTGCGCCGTCGGCCGCGAAGCTCAGCGGACCGACCGCATGCAACACGAGCAAGGATCGCCCCCAGCTCTCGGGCGCCTCGAGCGTGAGCTCGTCGTCGGCGACCGTGATCCGGAAGGCCTCGCCGTCAGCGGCCACGTAGCGGCCCGCGAACCGATCCGGAGTCTCGTCGACATCCGGCAAGCGCACGGCGCCCGTGTCTGCGAGCGCGACGACCTGACGCTTCTCGACGTCCGCGCTCTGCGCGTGAGCGACCGTGATCGAAGTGAACGACAGTGCGGCAGCAACTGCGATGCGAATGGCGGATGTCATAGAAGCTCCCTGTAAGAAAAAAGTACCGGACGCGTGACCTATAGCAAGACGCGTGCCAGTGGCAAAAAACACGTGTAACATCTTGTTGTTAAACGCAATTAACGACCTGTGTGCGGCGCCGGCCCCAGCTCGAGAATGGTCGAAATCGCTAACGATTGTTCGCGCTCGTCCCAGCCTAGCGACAAAGGGCAAGCGCTCATCGCTCGGCGACGATGTCATGCGCTAAATCGACGTGCGCGCGCACGCGGTGCGCGTAGTCGTGGGTGTGTTTGCGTCTTACGGCGTCGGCTTCGCGACCATCAGTGCGAAGATCGCAAGCACTGCGCAGAATGCGGGCACGCCGAGCCAGAACCAGATCCGTGCGAGCTGCCAGTATTTTTCGCCGAGCGGCGAGCCACGCTCGAACGCGTCGCGCGCGAGATCGCGCATCCGAATCTGCAGCCAGACAACCGGGGCCCAGCACGCACCGGCGAGCACGTAGAGCACGATCGCGTGCGCGACCCAGCCGGAGGAGATCGGGAATCCCAACATCCGTGCGAGCAGCGCGCCGGTGATCGGCTGCACGACGACGGCCGGCGTCGTGAAGATCCAGTCGGCCCAGACGACTCGCTCGGCGACCACGCGGATCGCCTGCACGTTGCCGCTGCGATCGGTGATCCACTTGAAGAACGCGGTGCCGAGTCCCGTGCCGAACAGAATCGTCGCGCTCACGATGTGCACGGTCTTCAGCCAGAAGTACGCGTTCACGGCGCCACCTCCGTGACGTCGAGGCCGGCGAGCGATTCCAAATACTCCTCCACCGATAGCATCCCGACGCACGGCGTCGCGCCGACCGGAAGGCGCTCGCCGCGGGCGAGCTTGCGTGCGAGTGCGATCGCGGCGCCGCACGGAATACTTGGTCCGTGATTGCGGGCCGCGAGCAGATGCCACGTGAGCACGAGCGGCGCACCCGCGGTGTCCTTGCCCTCGAGCGAGACGAACATCCCGCCGCGATCGCTGATCGCCGGTTCTAGGACGCGCGACAACTTCTGGAGCGGAAATGCGAACGGCGCTGCGCTGCGCAAGAAGCCCGTGCGGACGAGCCACGCTAGCGCCTCCACGACGATGTGGCCGGCATCGCTCGCGAAGCCCGCATGAAACGAGACGCTGCGCACCGACGGGTGGCGCGCCGGCAGCACCTCGAGATCCGGCACGTCGCACTCGCCGAGCCAGCGCGGACCGAGCGGCGCGGGGAAAACGTGTCGCTGCGGGTCGAGCCAGCCATAGGCGGTCACCCATTCGCCGCTCTCGAGTCTTCTGAACGGTTTGCCCGCGTAGCCGAATATTCCACGCACGGTGGCGAGCCCTGGCGTGCGAGCGCCGGAGCTGATGCCGATCCGGATGCTCGCAAGCTCGCCGAAGCGCGGCGAGTAGCGTGCCACGACGGCGCTCGACAATGCCGGCACGGAGCTCGCGCCGCTGACCACGCTCACGCCGCGCTGCCGCGCGTCGGCGTCGAGCTCCGCAATGCCCGCGACGAAGCGCCTTCCGTCCGCGAGGTCGACGTAGTGGCACCCCGCCGCGATCGCGGCGCGCGGCGCATCGTACGCTTGGCCTTGGAACGGTCCGGCGGTATGGATCACTAGCTGCACGTGGAGCGCTCGGAGCCGGTCGGCGAAGTCGGCGCGGTGCGCGTCGACGCCGAAGCCTCGCGCCGCGCCGAGCCCGAGCTTCTGTGCCGCAGCCGCGGCACGGGCGGCGTCGCGGCCGCCGATCAGCAATCGGATTGTGGAGTCGGAGGCGAGCGCGGCGGCGATCCGCGTGCCGAAGAAGCCGTAGCCGCCGAGTACGAGGACGGTGAACAAGGACGAGGCGCTATTTCGGGTCGAAGCGTCTGCCGAGCCCCTGCCAGTGCAGGTAGTAGTCGCGCTCGCGAAGGTCCGTCTCCATCGCGAACGCCGTCGGGCGGATCACGAGCTGCGTCTCGAGAATGATCGTCATCGTGTTCTCGAGGTACTGCGGATCTTCGCCGGCTGCCGAGCCGCGCTCGAAAGACTCGGAGTCGGGTCCGTGGCCCGCCATGCAGTTGTGCAGGCTCGCGCAGCCGGGCGCGAATGCGTCGCCCTTGCCGATGTACCGGCCTTTGACCAAGCCGACGAACTCGCTCGCGACGTTGCGATGGAACGGCGGCGGGCGGAACGTGTTGCGCGCGACGGTCCAGCGATCGCCGATCAACGCGAACTCGATGTTCGCGGTGCCGGGAATCGCCGATGGCGCCGCGAGCACGCAATAGATGGACGGGTCAGGGTGGTCGTAGCTGACGGTGTTCATCGCGTTGAAGCGCGCGAGGTCGTATTTGTACGGAGCGTACGTCCCGTGCCACGCGACGATGTCGAGCGGCGAGTGATCGATCTCGGCTTCCCAGAGCCCACCTTGAAATTTCGCGACGAGGTGGAAGTCGCCGTCGCGGTCCTCGTACGCCGCGACTGGCGATTGGAAGTCGCGCGAGTTTGCGAGACCGTTCGTGCCGATCGGCCCGAGCTCGGGCAGACGAAAGTGCGGACCGTAGTTCTCGCAGACGTAGCCGCGCGCCTCGCTACCTTCGAGCTCGACGCGGAACTTGACGCCGCGCGGCACGACGCAGATCTCGCCTGGCGCGACGCGCAGGATGCCGAGCTCCGTGCGCACGAGCAGCGCGCCGAGCTGCGGCGCGATCAGCAGCTCGCCATCGGCGTCGTAGAAGAAGCGATCCGTCATCGACGCGTTAGCGGCGTACATGTGCATCGCGGCGCCGAGCTGCAGCGCGGGATCGCCGTTGCCGCCGAACGTGACGAGTCCCTGCAAGAAGTCCGTTCGCGCTTTCGGGATTGGCAACGGCCGCCACCGCATCTGGTTCGGCGTAGGCGGCGACTCGTTGAACGGTGCGCTCCGCAGCAACCCTGAGTCGATCGGCCGAAACGGCTTGTGCACCGCGGACGGTCGAATTCGATACGTCCACGTGCGCCGGCTCTGCGCGCGCGGCGCGGTGAACGGCGTGCCGTTGATCTCCTCGGTATAGAGGCCGAACGGCGTTTGCTGCGGATTGCTCTGGCCGACCGGTAGCGCGCCGGCGAGGGCCTCGGTCGCCAAGTCGTTCCCGAAGCCGGTCTGATAGCGCAACGCGTCGGCGGACATGGGGCGAACCTAGCATGGCGGCTCGATAGGTCGCAAACGCGCGGCGCCGTGCTCGGACGGCCGCCTCGCGCGTTGTGTCCAGCGCTTGCCGCGTGCCGCGCCGGAGTAAACTGACATGCGTCAGATTGACGGGAGAGTTCCGTTGAAAGCGGTTCGAGTGCATGAGTGCGGCGGTCCCGAGGCGCTGCGCTACGAGGAGGTCGCGACGCCGAAGCCTGGCCGCGGCGAAGCGCTCGTGAAGATCGCCGCGAGCGGCGTCAATTTCATCGACGTGCAACAGCGCGCCGGGCGCTACAAGCCGCCCGCGTTCCCCTTCACGCTCGGATCGGAAGGCGCGGGTACCGTCGCAGAGGTCGGACCCGAGGTGCAGAACGTGCGGGTCGGCGATCGCGTCGCGTACACGATGATCGTCGGCACGTACGCGGAGTACGCGACGGTGCGAGCGGATCGGCTGGTGCACGTGCCGGTGGATGTCACGTTCGAATCCGCTGCCGCGATCATGCTGCAAGGCACGACGGCGCATTACCTCACGCACAGCACGTTCCCGATCAAGCCCGGCGACACCGCGCTCGTGCATGCGGCGGCCGGCGGCGCGGGACAGCTCGTCACGCAGATCGCGCGGCTGCGCGGCGCGACGGTCTACGGCACGGTTGGCAGCCCGGGCAAAGCCGCGCTCGCACGCGACGCCGGCGCTGCCGCGACGATCGACTACACGCGCCAGGACTTCGAGGCGGAGATCAAGAGGCTCACGAACGGGCGCGGCGTCGACGTCGTCTACGACTCGGTGGGCAAGGACACGTTCGAGAAGAGCCTCAATTGCCTGCGGCCTCGCGGCATGCTCGCGCTGTTCGGCTTCTCGAGCGGTCCCGTCGCACCGTTCGATCCTGCCGTGCTCGGCGCGAAGGGCTCGCTGTTCCTCACTCGCCCCGGCCTGAACCAATACATCGCGACGCGCGAGGAGCTCGTGCAGCGCACGAGCGACTTGTTCGCATGGCTCGCGCTCGGCGCGTTGCGGCCGCGGATCGACCGCGTGCTGCCGCTCGCGGAGGTGGCAAACGCGCATCGCGAGCTCGAGGCGCGACGCACCGCAGGCAAGATCCTGCTCGTGCCGTAAGCGGAACGCGCTCTTGGAACGCAAGCCCCGGACCCCGAACGGCGGCCGCGATCGGATGCCGCCGCTGCGCGACGCCGAGCTCAGCGCGGCGCAGCGCGCGGCTGCAGCGGAGCTCGCAGCGGGACCGCGCGGCGCAGTCGTCGGCCCGTTCATCGCCGCGCTGCGCAGCCCCGAGCTCATGACTCGGCTGCAGCGGCTCGGCGAATACCTGCGTTACCGCAACGCGCTCGGGCTTAGGCTCACGGAGCTCGCGATCCTGGTCACCGCGCGCGCATGGTCGCAGCCGTTCGAATGGGCGATGCACGTCGGCGAGGCCGAGGCGCGCGGCATCTCGAGCGCGACGATCGAGGCGATCGGACACAACCGACGACCTGCACGCATGGCGGCCGACGAGGCGATCGTCTACGACTATCTCCTCGAGCTCGATGCGACGCAGGCCGTGAGCGACGCAACTTACGCACGCGCGGTCGCCGCGTTCGGCGAGGCCGGCGTCGTCGACCTCACCGCGGTCGTGGGCTACTACGCGACCCTCGCAATGATCCTAAACGTCGCACGCACGCCGGTGCCGCCCGGCGAGCGGTCACGCTTGGCGAAGCTTCCGGCTAGACCTAAGCGCTCGAGCGGTCGACGAAACGCTGCGGCGCCGGCGCCTAAGGCGTCGCGTGCTCGACGAAGGACTGCGGCGGCGCCTCGCCCCACTGGGCGCTGAGCCCGATCTCGATCGGGTGCAGCGCGGAAGGGCTCTGGGCGTTCAGCACATCGGTGTCGGTCCAGTGCTCGTGCACGCGCCGCCACGGATCTTCCCAGTAATCGAAGATCTGGCTGCCTAGCAAATGCCTGCCGACGCCCCAGACGTGCCTGTAGCCGGCCGCGCGCAAGCGCTCGTGCCCGACCATGAGATCGTCGAAGCTCTGCACCTCGAACGAAAGATGATTGAGCCCGACGTTCGGCGACTCGAAGCAGAGCAGCGTGTGATGGTCGACGAAGGTGTCGCCGCGGTCGCAGCGGTTGAACGACGCGACGACGTTCTCGGTCGAGCCGACGTACACCTCGTCCGACGGCAAGAAGCCGAACATCTCTCGGTACCAGCGAATCTTCTCCGGCGCGTTGCGCGTCATCAGCACAGCGTGCGCGATCCGCTTCACTTGCGACGCGCGGCGCTCGACGCGCAGCAGGTCGCCCGCGCGGCGCAGCTTGTGCGTGCCGGTATTGATGACTTGCTCCACGACCGGCAGCGGCGCGAGCGCGCGCGTGCCGTGGACGACTTCGATCTGATAGCCGTTCGGATCCGCAATTCGCACGCGCAATCCGCCGCCGGGCTCGTCGAGGTGCTCCACGCCAGTTGCGCCCGGTGCTTTCGCGAACAGGCGCACCTCGTCCTCGCTCGCAACCGAGAACGCGAGACCGACGAATTTCGGCGCCCCGAGATGCGTGACATGGATGTGATGCGGTGCGTCGGTGCCGCGCATGTAGAGCGCATCGCGCGTGCGCTCCGACTTGATCATTCCGAAGTCCGTCAGGAAGCGCTCGGCGTCGTCGAGGCTCGGCGATTGCAGCCGCGCGTACGCGAGATCGGTCACCTTCACGATCGGCATCGTGCACCCCCAGGCTGACGCCAACCCTACCGGGATCGTGGCCGTCCGCTCAAGTTGGAGCTGGCAACGGCGCCCGCGTCGAATCGCGGCGCGGTCCCCGACGGCGGACGGAGTGATAGGATCGCGGCTTCTGACGGGGGAGCTCCAATGACCAAAGTGATCTTTCGCGGCGCCTTTGCGCTGTTGCTCGCGCTTGCGCTTTGCTCGCCGGTCGCGGCGCAGCTCGCGAACAAGGACGCGCCGATCATCGCGGGCCACTATCATCTGAATGCGTCGAACATCGACGCGCACATGAAGTTCTGGGTCGACACGCTCGGCGGCAAACCGATGAAGTTCGGCCCGCAGCAGGTCGACGTGGTCGAGTTCCCGGGCATCTTCATCTTCTTGCGCAGGCAAACGCCGACCGGCCCGACACGCGGCACGACGTTCGACCATATCGGCTTCGCGGTGCCGAACGTCGCCGCGGTCGCCGCGCGCGCGGTCGCGAACGGCTTCCAACGAACCGTGGGCCGCGAGCCCGGGCCGGGCCAGACCGTGGCGCCGCCGACAGCCGGCAGCTACGGCATGTTCGAGTACCTGATCGGTCCCGATGGCGTGAAGGTGGAGCTCGTGACGAACAGCGACGCGAACGCGCCGCCGATCAAGCATCACCACTTGCACTTCGTTAACAAGCAGTACGTCGAGATGGGGCAGTGGTACATGAAGGCGTTCAACGCGACGGAGCGGCCGGGCAAGACGGACTTCTTCTTCGGCGCCGATCTGCCCGGCGTCGGCTACATGCTGAACTTCTTCAGCTGGCTGCCGGACGAGCCGCTCGTCGGCACGGCCGGCCGCGCGGTCGACCACGTCGGC
>Ga0163163_10001216_pt1 | contig 21766 bp, 17 predicted proteins | sample S65metaG_FD_119766 | JGI IMG/M metagenome (GOLD analysis project Ga0163163, IMG submission 119766) | Switchgrass rhizosphere microbial communities from Kellogg Biological Station, Michigan, USA - S6-5 metaG | ecosystem: Host-associated > Plants > Roots > Rhizosphere > Soil | place: USA...
GACTCGCGCTGGACTCGCGCACTGCAGGCACTGCAGCTGGTGCGCGAACGCACGCAGGCAGAAGGGTTCGCCATACCGGCGGCGGCGCTGGTTTCCGGCGCGCTCGTGCATGGCGGGACGAAAGCCGGCGTGCAAGCCGTGCTCGGCGTCGCCACGCTGCAGCTTGATCGCCTGCTGGCGGAAGCGGCGCCCGGGCAGACGTTGCTCACGCGCGGCAGCGGCGAGGAGATCAAGACGGCGCTCGGCGAATCGCGCCTGGGCGTGGCTACCGCTGGCAGCGGCAAGCGCTTCTACGCGTTGTCGGACACGGCGCTGCGCGACCTGCCGCAAACCTCCACGATCAGCAGCGACTCGGAAACCGTCGTGCCGGTGAGCCGCGGTTCGGGTCGGCAGGTCGCCGGACGCATGACGGCACTGGAACTGGGTGCCACGATCGGCGGGCGCTACCGCATTCTTTCCGAGCTTGGCGCCGGCGGCATGGGCGTGGTCTACAAGGCGCACGATCTGGAACTCGACGATGTCGTCGCGCTGAAGATGCTCAAGCCGAGCGCACTGATCGACGCCGAGCAGATCGAACGGCTCAAGAGCGAGATCCGACTGGCGCGCAAGATCACGCACCCGAACGTGCTGCGCACATTCGATTTCGGCGAAGTCGACGGCCATCCGTACATCTCGATGGAATACGTGCGTGGCCTGACGCTGCGTTACCTGCTCAACGAAACGCAGCGCATTCCGTACACGGCCGGTTTGCGCATCGCTCGTCAGCTGTGCGCAGGCCTCGCGGCGGCGCATGAAGTCGGCGTGCTGCATCGGGACATCAAACCCGAGAACCTGATCCTCGAGCAGACCGGCAACGCCAAGCTCATGGACTTCGGCATCGCGCGGCCGATCCGGCGCAGCACGCCCGGCCACACCGAACAGGGCACATTCGTGGGTACGCCGAACTACTCGCCGCCCGAACAGCTCGCCGGCGAGGAGCTCGATCAGCGCGCCGACATTTACTCCAGCGGCGTGCTGATGTGCGAGATGTTCTGCGGCAAGCTGCCGTTTACGGGCACGAACACGCTGGAAATCTACATGGCGCAGACCCAGACCGAGCCGATCAAACCATCGGAATACTGGAAAGAGATTCCGCCGACACTGGAAGCGATCATCTTGCGCTGTCTGCACAAGAAGCAGGCCGACCGGTTCGCATCCGCGGCGGAGCTGTCGCAAGCGCTCGCACAGCTCAGAGGTTGATTTTTCATATACTTATGCTGCATTCTTAAAGTCTGTTCGCTGGTAGAGGGAGGGTGCCATGCGCAAATACGTCTTTGCCGCGTTGCTCGCACTGGCCGTTTCGCCGGCCTACGCGGTGGACGATCCGCTCGCCGCACCGCTTGACGAGAAGGCCGCTTCCCCATGGTCGTGGTTTGGCGACCTGATGTTGCGCTACGACGATGTGCGCGATATCCCGCGTCCGGTGGAGCCCGATATTCATGGTGCATTCGGGCGGGCGCGGCTCGGCGTGCTCTACGCACCAATCCCGGCGCTCGAATTCGGTGCCGCGATCAAGCTTGCGGCGTCCAGCATCGACAACTCCGAAGACCGCAGCTACAACTTGAACGAACGTGGCAACGATATCGCGCTCGACCAAGCGTTCGTGCGCTGGCGTCCGAATGAAAACACCACGCTGCAGGCTGGCAAGGCGGTATTTCCTCTGGAACTAAGTCCAATGATCTGGGATACGGATCTGCGGCCGATCGGCGTCAGCGGACAGTTCGCGCTGCCAGTCGGCGAATTCGACCGCATTGGACTCCTCGCCGGCTATTTCGCCGGCGACCTGCCGTATGGCGACGACTCGCGCATCGGTGCGCTGCAGGCGGCATATCGCTGGCACGAAGGTGCGCCGACCAGCGGCGCGGTGCTGTTGTCGTACCTGGATTTTTCCGATCTCGAACAAGCCACGCTGCAAGGGCTCACGCGCACCAATCGCCGCGTTGGTACGCACCTGATCAGCGATTACCGCCTGCTCGATCTGCAACTCGTCGGCCGCGTGCATCCGTGGCGCGAGTGGCCGTTGGAATTGCGCATCGACCTGCTGCGCAATCTCGGTGCCGATGACCTGGACAAAGGCGCACGCGGCAGCATCGTGCTCGGCGACCGCACGCAGCCGCACATGTGGGAGCTCGGCTTCGCCGCGCAACGCATCCAGCGCGATGCAGCGATGGCGGCGTTCAATTCCGACGACTGGTGGTTCCATAGTTTCGCGCACGGCGTCATGCCGTGGGTCGGGTACGGCTTCGATGCGACCTGGAGCGTGCGCCTGGCCGGCTTCCACGAACAGCGGGACGGCGCGAAAGTGCACACCGACCGTGTTCTTTTGGATGTCGATGCGCGTTGGTAGGAAGGTCCGAGCGAGATGCGGCCTTCACGTCGGCCATCTTGCCTCATGTTAGAGTGAAGCGATAACCAGAACGACGCACATGCGCCTGCATTTTCCGAACAAAGAACACGCCGACGTTGTGGTCGCGCCGGGGGAAACCACCGTAGGCGCCGCGCCCGACAATAACGTTGTCGTCGGCAAACCCGGCATTGCCGCGCACCACGTCAGCCTGGCCGTGAGCGAGCGCAGCATCGTGCTCGCCGTGCGCGACGCGCAGGCGCGCGTACACGTGAATGCGCGTCCGGTGCGCGAGAAGGCGCTGCTACGACTCGGTGATACGGTGAGCCTGGACACCGTGCAATTCATGCTCAAGCCGGACCGCGACGAGTCCATCCGCACCAAAGTGCCGGCCCCCGCGCCCGCCGCCGCGCGCAACACACCGACGCCGCCTCCGCCCGGCAGCGAGGATGAGATGAACGCCACGCGCGCGCGCCTGGCACCGCCGAAGGTCGTTTTGCGCGGAGTATCGGGCAGCTATTTCGGCAAAATCGTGCCGGTGCGCATGCGCCTCGTCATCGGCCGCGGCAGTGATTGCGACCTGGTGCTCGACGAACCGGAAATGTCGCGCCGCCACGCGGTAATCGAGAATGCTGGCGACGGCATCTACTTGCGCGATCTGGGGTCGGCGAACGGCACATTCGTCAACGGGGTGCAGGTCCGCGACGCTGTGTTGCATCCGGACGACCAGATCGCGTTCGATACCAACCGTTTTCTGCTCGAGGCGCCGAGCCTGCCAACGCGTGCCGAGGCACCCATGCTCGCCGCTGACCCGCACGATTCCACGATAACGCAGACGATGCGCGCCGTGCCGCGGCCGAATGTGCCTGCGCCGCAGCCGCCAATTGACGAGCGCAACAAGAACGATATCTGGTGGCTGATCGGCGCGGCAGCGCTGATCGCAATCGGCATTGGCGTGCTCTTCTACGTTTTCTGAGTTGGAAGCGCGGCACTGAGGATTCGGCGCGGTAGCGCTGCCAGCTTCGGCAGCCGCAGCAAAAACAGCACGAGCAGCACGCCGAGATAGATCGCCGGTTCGCGGTGATCGGCTTTGACCAGCCAAAGGAAATGCAGCACGCCGAGCACGGCGATCAGGTACACGACTTTGTGCAAGCGCTGCCAGTTGCGTCCGAGCCGGCGCATCATCGCGTTCGTCGACGTCAATGCCAGTGGAATCAGCAGCAGCCACGCGGTGAAACCGAGCGTAATGTACGGGCGTTTGGCGATTTCCGTCAGCAGCTGCGACCAAAACCCGCCGAGGTCGACGACGAGGTAAATCGTCAGGTGCACGGTGACGTAGAAGAACGCGAACAGGCCGAGCATGCGGCGGAAACGGGTCGCCTTGGTCCAGCCGGTGAGGCGCCGCAACGGCGTGATCGCGAGCGTCGCCAGCAGCAGCCGCAGCGCCCAGTCGCCGCTGCGATGTTCAAGCTGCGCCACCGGATCGGCGCCGAGCGTGCCATGCAACGTGTTCCACGCCAGCAACGCGAGCGGCAGCAGGCAGAGCAGGAACACCAGTGGTTTGAACGCAGCGATGCGGTCGCGAAACAGTTTCATCAGAAGTACTTCCGCAAATCCATCCCGCTATACATACTCGCCACCTGATCGGCATACCCGTTGAACGGCTTGGTCTCGATGCGGTTGCCGAACAGGTTGAATCCGTCGCCGCTGATGCGGCGCTCGGTCTTTTGGCTCCAGCGCGGATGGTCCACATCCGGGTTCACATTCGAATAGAAACCGTATTCGCTCGCGCCGGCATCATTCCATGTGGTCTTGGGTTGGGTTTCGGTGAATTCGATCTTGACGATCGATTTGATGCCTTTGAAACCGTATTTCCACGGCACGACCAGGCGCAGCGGCGCGCCGTTCTGGTTCGGCAGCTCGTGGCCGTACATGCCGACAGCGAGGATCGCCAGCGGTTGCATCGCTTCGTCGATGCGCAGGCCTTCCCGATAAGGCCAGTCGAGCACAGGATAGGAAAGGCCCGGCATTTCGCGCGGCCGGTTTGCCGTCGTGAATGCGACGTATTTGGCCTGCGCCGTCGGCTTGCAGCGTTTGAGCAAGTCGCCGAGCGGGAACCCCACCCACGGAATCACCATCGACCACCCTTCCACGCAGCGCATGCGATAGATACGTTCCTCCAGCGCGTGAGCCTTGAGGATGTCTTCGAGCGTCAAACGGCCCGTGACTTCGGCGTGGCCGGCGATTTCCACGCTCCACGGCTTGGCAAGGAAGCGGCCGGAATTCTCGGCCGGATCGCCCTTGCCGGTACCGAATTCATAGTAATTGTTGTAGTGCGTAGCATCCTTGTAGCGGGTTTGCGTCTCGCCCACGGCAGTATCGAGCTTGCGCGCGATGTTCAGATTCGCGCCGGGGATCGTTTCAGCCGTGGCCGCTGCCGGCGGCGTTTCCGAGTGGCAGCCGGTCGCCAGGCCGACGGCGCTTAAGCCCAATAGCTGCAGCAGCTCGCGGCGCCGGCGATAGATGGGTTCGGGCGTGATCGCTGAAGCGGGGATAGTGGAGCAAAATGATTTGTTCATGGGTTTCCCGTCGTACTCATGGGACGGCCGGGCAGGGTGCAACCTTACATTTGCGGCGGGCGCGCGGCGAAGCGCATACTGCCAAAGCGTTAAGCCCAAGTTTAAAAGCGGGTTATGAAAGGGGAAGTTAACCTCGCCACAGCGTTTCGCTTTTCGTCGAGTCTGGTTGCCGTGCTCGACGCCAGCGACGGGCGCATCGTGGACGTCAATCCGGCGTTCGAGCGCGACCTGGGCTATTCGCGCGCCGAGGTGATCGGCAAACGCACGATCGACGTCGACTTCTGGCCGAATCTGGAAACCCGCGCAATGATCTGGGCGCGCCTGCGCGGCGACGGCCGCGTCTGCGGCGAAAGCGTGGTGTTCCGCCATCGCGACGGCACCGAATACACCGGCATCCTGTATTGCGAGCTGTTCGAGCAGGACGGCGTCGGTTATGCGTTCGGGTTGGTCCAGCAACCGGAGCGCGCGCTGGCGACGGACGGCAAGATCGTTACTAACGACGCCGGCAGTTATCGCGCGCTGTTCATGGCTGCCGCCGAAGGTTTGTACCGGAGCCTGCCGGACAGCGGCTGGATCGACGTGAATCCTGCGCTGGCGCGCATCTTCGGCTACGACTCGCCGGCGCAGATGCTTACCGAAACGCGCGGTCGGCGTGCGAGCGACATGTACGCCGAACCCGCATACGCACAACGCGTGCACGACGAGCTCGCGCGCCAGGGCTGGTGCGAGAACCTGCGCGCGCAGGTGCGCCGTCGCGACGGCAGCCTGGCTTGGATCTCGGAAAACACGCGTTCGGTGCGCGATCCGCAAGGCCGCCTGTTGTTCTATGAAGGCTCGGTCGTCGACATCAGCGCGCAGATCGCCGCGGAAACGCGGCTGCGTCAGTCCGAGAACATGTATCGCACGCTCGTCGATAACAGCCACGATGGCGTGTTTCTGATCAAGCGCAATGGCGTCATCGGCTTCATCAACGAGGCGATGGCGACGACGCTCGGCTACCGCGTCGATGAACTGCTCGGCACCGATTACATGCGTCTGGTCGCGAACGATCAGCTCGCCGCGCAGACCTCGCGTCGCCAGGAGCGCGCTGCAGGCTCGTACAGCGTGCAGAGCTACGACGTCGACATGATCCGCAAGGACGGCACGCGCCGCCTGTTGCACGTGCACGCCGGTGCGGTCGATTACGAAGGCGAGATCGCCAGCATCGGTACCGCGCGCGACATCACCGAGGAAAACCGGGCACGGCGCGCGCTGGAATGGGCCGAGCGCACGTATCGCGAGCTGTTCCAGAACGCCGTTGCCGGAATGTTCCGCACGCTGCCGGACGGCCGCATCACCGCCGCGAACGATGCGTTCGCGAAGATTCTCGGCTATTCCCATTCGGAGGAATTGCTCGCCAGCGGCCGCAATATCGGCGATTTCTACGTGCATGCGCAGCAGCGCGACGCGGTGCTCAAGTGCCTGGACGAAAGCCGCGAGCCGGTCGTGTTCGAGTTCGACGCGCGCCGCTGCGATGGCGTGGTCATTCTCGCCGAAGTGCGTGCACAGGCCGTGCATGACGGCGACGGTCGTTTCCTGTGGACCGAAGGTTCGGCGCAGGACATCAGCGCACGGCGCCAGGCCGAAGTCGCACTGCAGGAATCCGAAGCGCGTTATCGCGCTTTGGTCGAACACAGCCAGGTCGGCGTGTACATGATGCTCGCGGACAGGTACACCTACGTGAACCAGGCTTTCGCATCGATGTTCGGCTATACCGAGCAGGAACTGGTCGGCGCGGATTTCCGCCTGCTCGTGCCGCCGGAATCGCGCGAGCACCAGGAGGAACGCTATCAGCGCCGCGAGGACGGCCAGCCGAGCGGCGGCGATTACAGCATCACGTTGATGCGCAAGGACGGCGCACGCATCCAGGTCGTGATCAGCGCTGGCGCTGTGGAGATGCACGGCCAGCGCTATACCACCGGCACTATCCGAGACGTTACCGGGCAGTTCCGCGTCCAGCGCGAACTCGAACACAACGCCACGCACGACCTGCTTACCGGCCTGTCGAACCGCGTCTACTTCGAACGCCAGCTCGCGCAGACGATCGCGCATGCGCGGGCGACCGGGGACTACAACTACGCCGTGCTGTTCCTCGACCTGGACGGATTCAAGCTCGTCAATGACAGTCTCGGCCATGCCAGCGGCGACGATCTGCTCGTGCAGATCGCGCAGAACCTGCGTGCGATCCTCGGGCCCCACTGCCTCGTTGCCCGCTACGGCGGTGACGAATTCACGCTGATGCCGTACGCGGCATGCCCGCGCGCGCGCGCCGAGCAGTTCGCGCAACGCGTGCTCGGCATGCTCGGCGCTTCGTTCGAAGTCAACGGCCACCGCGTGTTTTCCGGAGCCAGCCTTGGCGTCGTGCTCGGCCGCTCCGACTACGAAACGCCGGATCAGGTGCTGCGCGACGCCGATACCGCGATGTACCGCGCCAAGGCGCGCGGCAAGTCCGCGTACGTGATCTTCGACGATGCGATGCACGCGGCCGCGCGCGCGCGCCTGAAGCTGGAAACCGACCTGCGTTTTGCGCTGGAGCGCGGGGAATTCCGCGTGTTCTACCAGCCAATCGTCGACATGCGCACCGGCACGATTCTGAGCTGCGAAGCACTCGTTCGCTGGCAGCATCCGGAGCGCGGCCTGCTGCTGCCGGATCAGTTTCTTGGCGTCGCCGAGGAGGCTGGTACACTCGTGGCGCTGGATTGGTGGGTGCTGGAACAGACCTGCAAGAACCTGCTGCGCTGGCAGCGCCGCTATCCGGCGCATGCGCGGCTGCGCGCGAGCGTCAACGTCGATGACCGCCAGTTCGGCGACCCGAATCTGATCGAAAACGTGCGCGCGATCGTGCGTCGCACCGGCATCAGTCCCGATCATCTGGCGCTGGAAATCACCGAAACCGTGTTCCGGCGCGGGCGCGTGGAAGCCGAAGGCACGCTGCACGGTCTCAAGCAGGTCGGTGTATCGCTGGTCGTGGATGATTTCGGCACCGGCTACTCGTCGCTGGATTCGTTCGCAACCTCGCCATTCGACACGCTGAAGATCGACCGCGGTTTCGTCCGCGACATGGTGACGAATCCGCGCCACGGTGCGATCGTGCACACGATCGCCGGTTTTGCCGAGCTGCTGCATCTGGAATTGATCGCCGAAGGCGTGGAAAACCGTGCGCAGGCCGACATGCTGTTCGATGTCGGCTGCGAACGCGGCCAGGGCTTGCTGTTTTCCGGCGCGGTGCCCCAGGAAGATTTCGAACGCATGCTCGAACTGGGCGTGCCGCTAGGCTCGGCGCCGCTCAAAGACGCGGTTGCGTAATTGCTGCGGCGCGGCATAATGGCTACTCCTGTGGGAGTATCCAATGACGCGTGCTTACAACTTTAGCGCCGGTCCCGCGGCGCTGCCGGAATCGGTTTTGCGCCAAGCCCAGGCCGAGATGCTCGATTGGGACAAGGCGCGCGCCTCAGTGATGGAAATCAGCCATCGCGGCAAGGAATTCATCGCGCTGGCCGCTGAATCCGAACGCGATCTGCGGCAATTGCTGCAAATTCCAGAAAACTACAAAGTCCTGTTTCTGCAGGGCGGTGCGACGCAGCATTTCGCGCAGATTCCCATGAACTTCGCGCGTCGCGAACAGACGGCCGATTATGTCGTCACCGGCGCCTGGGGCGAGAAAGCGGCGAAGGAAGCCAAGCCGCTGACGCACGTGCGCATCGCCGCGAGCGGCGAAGCCGGCAAGTTCACCGCGATTCCGCCGCGCGCGCAATGGCAGCTCGACGCGAATGCGGCGTACGTACATTACACGCCGAACGAAACGATTCACGGCGTCGAATTTCACGACATCCCCGACGTCGGCGACGTGCCGCTGGTCGCCGACATGTCCTCGAACATCCTGTCGCGTCCGCTCGATGTATCGAAGTTTGGCGTGATCTACGCCGGCGCGCAGAAGAATATCGGCGCAGCGGGTCTCGTTCTGCTGATCGTGCGCGAAGACCTGCTCGCGCGTTGTCCAAAAGACATTCCGAAAATCTTCAACTATGCCGAGCACGCCGCGAACGAATCGATGCTCAACACACCGAACACTTACGGTTGGTACCTGGCCAGTCTCGTCTTCAAGTGGTTGCTTGCCGAAGGCGGCATGAGCGCGATCGGCGCGCGCAACCAGGCGAAAGCGGACTTGCTGTACGGCTACATCGATCAGTCGAATTTCTACAAGAATCCGGTGGAAAAATCTGCGCGTTCGCGCATGAACGTGCCGTTCACGCTGCCGCGTGAGGAACTCGATGCAGCTTTTCTCAAGGGCGCCGAAGCGGCTGGCCTGATGGCATTGAAGGGGCACCGCGCGGTTGGTGGCATGCGCGCATCGCTGTACAACGCAATGCCGATCGAAGGCGTGCAGGCGCTGGTGGAATTCATGCAGGATTTCGCGAAGAGAAACGGCTGATGTTCAAGATCCAGACTCTCAACAATATATCCAAGAACGGCCTGAGCCGATTGCCAAGCTCGCTGTACAGCGTGGCAAATGACAGTGCCGAGCCGGACGCGATTCTCGTGCGCTCGGCTGATATGCACGGCAAGCCGCTAGCCGCGTCGATCAAGGCGATCGCGCGCGCCGGTGCGGGCGTGAACAACATTCCCGTGGCCGAGCTGAGCAAGCGCGGCGTGCCGGTGTTCAATGCGCCGGGTGCGAACGCGAACGCGGTAAAGGAACTTGTGGTCGCCGGCATGCTGATTGCCGCGCGCAACCTCAACGATGCGCTCGCCTTCATCGGTGCGCTTGGTCCCGGCGAGGATCTGCATCAGCGTGTGGAAGCCGAGAAGAAGCGTTTCGTCGGTTCGGAACTGTCCGGCAAGACGCTCGGCGTGATCGGACTCGGCGCGATCGGTGTCAAGGTCGCCAACGCCGGCCATGGCCTGGGCATGCGCGTGCTCGGCTTCGATCCGCACATGACCGTGGATGGCGCGTGGGCGCTGTCGTCCGACGTGGCCAAGGCCAGCTCGCTCAACGAGCTGTTTGCCGCATCGGACTACATCAGCTTCCATGTGCCGCTCAACGACGCTACGCGCGGTATTTTCGGCGCCGCCGCGCTCGATCTGGTGCGCCCGGGTGTCGTGCTGCTCAACTTCGCGCGCGAAGGCATCGTCGACCAGGCCGTGCTCAAGCAGGGACTGGCGAGTGGTCGCGTCGGTCGCTACGTTACCGATTTCCCAAGCGCCGACCTTCTCGGCAACGCGCGCGTTATCGGCTTGCCGCATCTGGGCGCGTCCACCGCTGAAGCCGAGGAAAACTGCGCGCTGATGGTTGTCGATCAGCTGCGCGATTTTCTCGAAAATGGAAATGTGCACAATGCGGTGAATTTCCCGAACACGCGCATGTCGCGGGCCGGCAACGCGCGCCTGTGCATCGCCAATCAGAACCGCCCGAACATGATCGGCCAGCTCTCGCACGTACTCGGCGACGCCGGCGTCAACATCGCGCAGATGCATAACGCCTCGCGCGGCGATATCGCTTATACGCTGATCGATCTCGACTCCGCGGCAAGCGATGCGCTGATTGCGGCGATCGGCGAGATCGACGGCATTCTGTCCGTGCGCGCGATATCCTAAAGCATGGCGAAGAAGAAACCGGCAAGCAAACCAGCGCTGTCGCTCGGCGACGCGCGCGCGCGCATCGATTCGATCGATCGCGACATCCAGGACCTGATCGCCGAGCGTGCGGGCTGGGCGCGCAAGGTCGGCAAGGCGAAGGGGCCGCTCAAAGCCGCAGTCGATTACTACCGGCCCGAACGCGAAGCGCAGGTGCTGCGCATGGCGATCGATCGCAACGAAGGCCCGCTAGCGGATGAAGTGTTGGTGCGCGTGTTCCGCGAGATCATGTCAGCATGTCTCGCGCAGCAGGAGCCGCTGAAGGTCGGCTATCTCGGCCCCGAAGGCACGTTCAGCGAACAGGCCGTGCGCAAGCATTTCGGCCATTCCGCGCATGGCTTGCCGCTCGCGAGCATCGAGGAAGTGTTCCAGGAAGTCGAAGCCGGTCATGCCGATTTCGGTGTGGTGCCGGTCGAGAACTCCGGGCAGGGCACGATCCAGGTCACGCTCGACATGTTTCTCACATCGCAACTGAAAATCTGCGGCGAAGTCGAATTGCGCGTGCGCCAATTTCTGCTGTCGCGTTCCGGGCACATCGAGGATATCGAGCGCGTCTACTCGCATCCGATGTCATTCGCACAGACCAAAGGTTGGCTGCGCGCGAATCTGCCGAAAGCCGAGAAGATTCCGGTGTCGAGCAACGCTGAAGCCGCGCGCCGCGCGCGCAACGCCGATGATGCGGCGGCGATCGCCGGCGAAGCGGCCGGCCATGTCTATGGCTTGAAGAAAGTCATCGTCACGCCGATCGAGGACCGCCACGACAACACCACGCGGTTTCTCGTACTCGGCCGCCAGTTCTTCCCGTCGTCCGGGCACGATCGCACTTCGATCCTGGTCACGATCAAGGATCAGCCCGGCGCGCTGTTCAATGTGCTCAGCCCGTTTGCGCGTCACGGCATCAGCATGAGCCGCATCGAGTCGCGGCCTTCGCACCACGCGAAATGGGAATACGCGTTCTTCATCGACCTGGCCGGCCATGTCGACGACGACTCGATGAAAAACGCGCTCGCCGAACTGCGGCCGAAAGCGGCGCAGATCCGCGTGCTCGGTTCGTACCCGGTGGCGGTATTGTGAGCTGCGACGCCAGCGCGCTCGCGAACGCGGCGACGCGGAGCTTGCGTGCGTACGACCCCGGTCACGATCTACCGGCGCTGCGCAAGCGTTTCGGTGCGACGCTTGCCGAACTGGGCTCGAACGAAAATCCGTTAGGCCCAAGTCCGCGTGCGATCGCGGCCATAGAGGCAGCGCTGCCGGAAGCATTCCGCTATCCCGACCCGAAAGGTCTGGCGCTGAAAACGGCACTGGCGCGGCACTACGACGTCGACGTCGCACAGGTCACGCTCGGCAATGGCTCGCATGAACTGCTGATGCTGATCGCGCAGTGTTTTGCCGACACGAGCGTATCGATCGCATTTTCCGAATTCGGCTTCGCCGTGTTTCCGATTGCGACCGCCGCGTCCGGCGCGCGCGCGATCCGCGTACCCGCGCTCGCGCGTGACCACGCGACGATGCCGCTCGGCCACGACCTCCAGGCGATCGCGGCAGCGATCCGACCCGACACTCGCATCGTGTACCTGGCCAATCCCAACAATCCGACCGGCACCTGGTTCGATGATGCGGCGCTCGAGCAATTCCTCGCCCGGGTGCCGGCGACAACACTCGTGGTCGTTGACGAGGCGTATGCGGAGTTCGTCACCGCGCCGGGGCTGACGAGCGCGTTGCAATTCCTGCCGCGCTATCCGAATCTAATCGTCACGCGTACGTTTTCGAAAGCCTATGCGTTGGCCGGATTGCGCGTTGGCTATGCCGTCAGCGCCGCGGAGGTTGCCGCTGTTCTTGAGCGCCTGCGCGAGTCGTTCAACGTCAACTCGCTCGCGCTCGCTGCCGCCGAGGCGGCTTTGGCAGACCAGGCGCATGTCGCGAAAGGCCGCGACTGGAATCTTGCCGAACGCGAATGGCTTGGCGGGCGGTTGCGCGCGCGCGGGCTGCGCGTGCTGCCGTCGCAGACGAATTTCGTGCTGGTCGATTTCGCCGGCGACGCCGCGCCGATCGAACGAACGCTGTTCGAACATGGCGTGATCGCGCGGCCCATGGGTGGTTATGGACTGCCGGAATGCCTGCGCATCAGTGTCGGCGCACGCGCGGAGAACGAGCGGCTGCTGGAAGCGCTGCGGTGAGCGATTGGCTCAGCGCGCTGGCGGGTCCGCTGCGCGGCGACGTACGGGTTCCCGGTGATAAATCGATTTCGCATCGCGCGATCATGCTGGCTTCGATCGCCGACGGCACGTCGCGCATTACCGGCTTTCTCGAAGGCGAAGATACGCGTGCCACTGCTCGCGCATTCGCACAGATGGGCTTGGTGATCGAGGCGCCGCGCCCGAGCGAACGCATCGTTCACGGCCTGGGCGCGCGGGGTCTGCGTGTGCCTTCGGCGCCGATAGACTGCGGCAATGCGGGCACCGGCATGCGTCTGCTGGCGGGATTGCTTGCGGGTCAGGCCTTCGATTCCACACTGATCGGCGATGAATCGCTGTCGCGCCGACCGATGCGCCGCGTGATCGAACCATTGGCGCGGATGGGAGCGCGGATTGATGCGGAGCAGGGCGGCCTGCCGCCGCTGCGTATCGGCGGAAATTGTGCTCTGCATGGTATCGATTACGAGCTTCCGGTCGCCAGTGCGCAGGTGAAGTCGGCGATTCTGCTCGCCGGACTCTACGCGGATGGCGTAACCAGCGTGCGCGAGCCGCATCCGACCCGCGACTACACCGAACGCATGCTCGCAGCGTTCGGCTGGCCGATCGAATTCGGGCCGGGCTGGGCCAAGCTGAGCGGCGGTCATCATCTGACGGCGCGCGACATTGACGTGCCGGCGGATTTCTCCTCGGCTGCATTCTTCCTCGTTGCCGCAACACTGGTGCCTGGCTCCGAGATCACGTTGCGCGACGTTGGCATCAATCCGCGCCGCACCGGCTTGCTGCATGCGTTGCGCATGATGGGCGCTGACATCAATGGCGTGAATCCGCGCAGCGTCGGCGGCGAGCCAGTGGCCGATCTCGTCGTGCGCCATGCACCGCTGCACGGCATCGACGTGCCGCTGGAACTCGTGCCGGACATGATCGATGAATTTCCGATCTTGTTCATCGCGGCGGCGGCGGCACGCGGCACGACGCGCATTCGCGGCGCGGCGGAGCTGCGCGTGAAGGAATCCGATCGCATTGCCGTGATGGCGAAGGGTTTGCGTGCGCTCGACATTCGCGTCGAGGAGACGCCCGATGGCGCAATCATCGAGGGTGGCAGGTTCGCAGGCGGAGAAGTCGATTCCGCTGGCGATCACCGCTGCGCGATGAGTTTTGCTGTCGCAGGTCTCCTCGCCAGCGAGCCCATACGCATTGGCGATTGTGCGAATGTGGCGACCTCGTTTCCGGGATTCGTTGAATTGGCGAATGGCTGCGGTTTCGGTTTGCGCGCGAACGCGTGAGCGGCGCCCGAGTCCGCTAAACTGTCCGGATGATTGCAGCCAAGATCGTCCCGGTCCTCACCATCGACGGCCCCTCCGGTTCCGGCAAGGGCACCATAAGTCGCATGGTTGCCGACGCGCTCGGCTGGCGCATGCTCGATTCGGGAGCGCTGTATCGCGCGGTCGGGTTCGCTGCCGGCATGGAAGGGCTCGATCTGTCCGACGCCGAAGCGGTCACGCGCTGTGCGCAGGAGACGAAAATCAATTTCCGCGCCTCTGCCGACGGTGGCGAAACGCGCGTCTTCGTCAATGGCATGGACGCTACCGACGAATTGCGCTCGGAAACCTGTGCCGCAGCCGCTTCGGCCGTCGCTGCAATTCCCGGCGTACGCGCGGCACTTTTCGACAAACAACGGGGGTTCCGCAAGGCGCCGGGACTGGTCGCCGACGGCCGCGATATGGGCACGGTGATCTTCCCCGATGCCCGCCACAAGGTGTTCCTGACCGCCAGCGACGAAGAGCGCGCAAAACGGCGATATAAGCAGTTGAAGCAAAAGGGTTTAGACGTTACACTCTCTACCCTTTTGCGCGAGATCCAGGCGCGCGACGTACGCGATGCGAGCCGAACCGTGGCGCCGCTGAAACCGGCGACCGATGCGGTGGTGATCGATTCGACCGGAATGCCGATCGAAGCGGTGGTCGCAGCGGTGCTCAAGTTGGTGCGCTAGAAGCATCCACGCAAGAGGGAAAGTTTCGGGATGGCGCGAGTTGTCCCAAGGTCCTGCCGCCGCTGGCGGCGGGGAATTGCAACGGTGCCGAAAGCACCATAACAGGTGGGTCGAATCCAGAAAAATCAATTATCTGGATCGCGATCTTAATCTCAATTGGAATCATCATGACCGAGAGTTTTGCCGAACTTTTTGAACAGAGCCAGACGCTGGCCAAGCTGAAGCCGGGCGCAATCGTTTCCGGTATCGTCGTCGAGATCCGTAACGACGTTGTCGTGATCAACGCGGGGCTCAAATCCGAGGGCATTGTCCCTATCGAACAATTCCGCAACGAGCAAGGCGAGCTGGAAGTAAAGCTCGGCGACGAGGTGAAAGTCGCGCTCGATGCGATCGAAGACGGTTTCGGCGAGACGCGTCTGTCGCGCGAAAAAGCCAAGCGCTCCCTGGTGTGGGACGAGCTGGAAACCGCGCAGCAAGCCAATGCCACCGTGACCGGCCGCATCTCCGGCAAGGTCAAGGGCGGCTTCACTGTCGACATCAAGGACGTGCGCGCATTCCTGCCCGGTTCGTTGGTCGACGTGCGTCCAGTGCGCGATCCGGTATACCTCGAAGGCAAGGAACTCGAGTTCAAGATCATCAAGCTCGACCGCAAGCGCAACAACGTCGTGGTCAGTCGCCGCGCCGTGGTCGAGAGCGAGCATTCCGAGGAGCGCGAGCAGCTGCTCGAGCGCCTGCAGGAAAACGCCGTGGTCAAGGGCGTGGTCAAGAACCTCACCGATTACGGTGCGTTCGTCGATCTCGGCGGCATCGATGGCCTGCTGCACATCACCGACATGGCGTGGAAGCGCGTGCGTCATCCGAGCGAAGTCGTCAACGTCGGCGACGAGCTCGAAGTGCGCGTGCTGCGCTTCGACCGCGAACGCAACCGCGTTTCGCTCGGTCTCAAGCAGCTCGGCGAAGATCCGTGGGTCGCGATTGCCCGCCGCTATCCGACCGGCACGCGTCTGTTCGGCAAGGTTTCCAACGTCACCGATTACGGCTGCTTCGTCGAGCTGGAGCCGGGCGTGGAAGGACTCGTGCACGTTTCGGAAATGGACTGGACGAACAAGAATGTCAACCCGGCCAAGCTCGTGCAGGTTGGCGATGAAGTCGAAGTGATGGTGCTCGACGTCGATGAAGAACGTCGCCGCATTTCGCTCGGCGTCAAGCAGACCCAGGCCAATCCGTGGGAGTCTTTCGCGGCAATCCACAAGAAGAACGACCGCGTTTCGGGCCAGATCAAGTCGATCACCGACTTCGGCATCTTCGTCGGCCTCGATGGCGGCATCGATGGCCTCGTGCACCTGTCCGATATCTCCTGGCAGAGCACCGGCGAAGACCTCGTGCGCAACTTCAAGAAAGGCGACACGGTCGAAGCGGTCGTGCTCGCGGTCGATCCGGAGCGCGAGCGCATCAGTCTCGGCATCAAGCAGCTCGAGCAGGATCCGTTCGGCCAGTTCATGGCGGCGCATCCGCGCGGCAGCATCGTCAACGGCACGGTCAAGGAAGTCGACGCGAAAGGCGCGACGATCGAGCTCGAGGATGGCGTCGAAGGCTATCTGCGCGCGAACGATATCGCCAAGGAACGCGTTGACGATGCCACGCAGCACTTGAAAGTCGGCGACAAGGTCGAAGCCAAGTACACCGGCATGGACCGCAAAGGCCGCGTGTTGCAGTTGTCGATCCGCGCCAAGGATGAAGACGAACTGGCGCAGGCGCTCGAGGACTACCAGTCGGCTTCGCCGGGCACCACCAAGCTTGGTGCGTTGCTCAAGGAACAGATGAACAAGTCCGAGTGAGATTCCGGCAGGCCTGCGCTCCGTTGGGGCGCAGGCCCCGGTGTCCGGCGCAGTCTTTGCTGTGCTGAGGGAACAAACGGATCAAAGCGCACATGACCAAATCGGAGTTGATCGAAGCCTTGGCCTCGCGCCAGAACCACCTCGCGTTCAACGATGTGGAACTGGCGGTGAAGAGCGTGATGGAGCAGATGAGCCAGGCGCTCGCGACCGGCGAACGCATCGAGATTCGCGGGTTTGGCAGCTTCTCATTGCACTTCCGTCCGCCGCGCATGGGCCGCAACCCCAAGACCGGCACGGCCGTTGCGCTGCCTGGCAAGCATGTGCCGCATTTCAAGCCGGGCAAGGAATTGCGCGAGCGCGTGAACGAGTCGATTCCGGCGCGCGCGTAAGCACGAGTCGCATCATCTTCGCGGCTCGATCAGGATGTGATGCATGCGATTGGGATTGATCCTTCTGGCGCTGTTGTTCGCGATCGCCGGCGCGGCGTTCGGCGCTCTCAACGGCGAATCCGTCGTTTTCGATTTCTATTTCAGCACGTTGGCGCTGCCCAAGGGGGCGGCGTTGCTGTGCGGGGTGCTGCTGGGATGGCTGCTCGGCGGCGGCGTGGTTTATCTCGGCCTCGTGCTGCGGCTGCGCCGGCGAGTGCGCGTGCTGGCGCGCGAACTGAAACTCAAGCGCAGTGAAGAACAGTCTGCGGCGGCCCCGGCGAACGCGCCATGAGCGCTGCGTCGCTGCCGTCGATCTTTCTGCCATTGCTCGCGTTCCTGCTGCCGGTTGCGGCGTTTTCCGGCTGGTATTTCGGCCGGCGCAGCAGTGAGCGCTCACGTCGCGCCGGTGTCAGCGCGTTGTCGTCGAGTTATTTTCGCGGCCTGAACTATCTGCTCAACGAGCAGCCGGACAAGGCGATCGAGGTGTTCCTCAAGCTCGCCGAATTCAACCGCGATACGGTCGAGACCCATCTTGCGCTCGGCAACCTGTTCCGTCGCCGCGGTGAAGTGGATCGCGCGATTCGCGTGCACCAGCACCTGATCGCGCGGCCGAATCTCAGTAATGAAGAAAAAACCGTCGCGTTGCTCGAACTCGGCGAGGACTACATGCGCGCCGGGCTGCTCGACCGCGCCGAAACGCTGTTCAGCGATCTGGTCGCGATGGATGCGCACGTGCCGTCGGCATTGCGCCACTTGATCGGCATCTACCAGCATGAAAAGGACTGGGACAAGGCGATCGACCACGCGCGGCGCCTGGAGAAAATCACCGGCGAATCGGAAGGTCCGGTCGTGGCGCAGTTCTACTGCGAACTGGCCGAACAGGCGCGGACGGCGCGGGATTTCGCTGGCGCCCATGCGCACCTGGAAAACGCATTCGCCTGCCAGCCGGAATGCGTGCGTGCCTACATCGTGCTCGGTCACGTGGAAATGCAGCAAGACAACGCGGAAGCTGCGGCGCAGGCATTCGAGCGCGTGTCCACGCTCGACGCGGATTTCGTGCCCGAAGTGCTGACGCCGCTGCTCGACTGCTACGCCCGGCTGGCGCAGATGCAGCGCGCCGAGAAATTCCTCGTCGACATTATCGAGCGCTCGCAGGGTGTATCGCCGGTGATCGCGCTATCGAAGCTGTATGCGAAGACGCGCGGCGAGCCGGCAGCGATCGAGTTCCTCACGCGCCAGTTGCGCCAACGCCCGTCGGTGCGCGGCTTGATGACGCTGATCGGCGCCACGCTCGACACCTCACGCGGCGAGGCGCGGGAGAATCTGCTGATTCTGCAGGATCTCACGCGCAAGCTCATCGAAGGCCAGGCCATGTACCGCTGCAACAAATGCGGCTTTGGTGCGAAGGCGCATCACTGGCAGTGCCCGAGTTGTAAGACCTGGGGTTCGGTGAGACCGATCCATGGCGTAGCGGGCGAGTGAACCTGGAAAAACCTACTGCGCTTGACATCTTGCGCGCGGCCGGAGGGCGAGCCGCGGAAGCGGCGAGTCATCCTCATGTACCCGACTGTACACTCTGGTTCCTGCGCGCCGTCCACGCGCAACCTGTCTTCGCTCGCCGCGGTTTTTGCAGGTTCACTGACTGACATGGAAGGCCTGTTCAACGTACACCAGTGGGTGTGGATTCTCGGCTCCTTCCTGCTCTCTGCATCAGTCACCTGGCTCAGCATCCGTTACGCGTATCGCCGCAACCTGGTCGACCATCCCGGCCAGAGGCGTTCGCACGCCACGCCGACAGCGCGTGGCGGCGGCATCGGTATCGTCCTCGCCTGCGTAGCGTTCTTCGTCCCGCCATTGTTCGCGGTTTATCCCGGCGCGACCGGCGCGGCGGCGGCAATCCTGTTCGGGCTCATCATCGTCGCCGCTGTCGGCTGGTGGGATGATCACTTCGGCCTCAGTGCGCTCGTACGCGTTGTCGTGCACTTACTCGCGGCAACGTTGCTTGCCGTGGCGTTGCTCGGCAGTGATGGACTCATGGCGGTCTGCGTTTTCGCATTGTTCACGGCCTGGTCGATCAACCTGCACAATTTCATGGACGGCATCGACGGCCTGCTCGGCACACAGGCGCTATTCGTGTTCGTCGTGCTCGGCTGTTTCGGCAGCAGCTATGCGCAGCCGGAGTACGCGCTGCCGATGTGGGTCGCCGCGGCCGCGACACTGGGTTTCCTGCCGTTCAATTTTCCACGCGCCAGCGTGTTCATGGGCGACGTCGGCAGCGGTGCACTGGGATTTCTCATCGCCGCAGCAATTGGCCTCGGCCTCGATTTCGGGCTGCTCGTGCCGACGCAGGCGCTGGTGCTGGTTTCGGCATTCCTCATCGACGCGAGCTGCACGCTGGCTTCGCGCATCGTGCGCGGGCGGCGCTGGTATAGCGCGCACCGCGAACACCTGTACCAATGGCTGGCCCGCGGCATGAGCCATCCGCGCGTGGTATTGCTGTATGGCGCGTGGAACTTGTTGGTCGTGGCGCCGGCGCTGCTCCTGCTTGAATGCACCGAAGATTACGATGCTGCGATCCTCGGGGCCGTTTACGCATTCGGCGTCGTAGTTTGGCTATACGGCAAACGCTGGTGCCGGTACAGGGTAAAATCCCGCCACCATGCGTAAGCTGATCGCCTTGATCCATCCTCGCCTCGCCGTCGTCATGCACGACTTGGGCATGGTGTGGCTTGCCTGGATGGCGGCGAACTGGCTGCGCTACAGCTTCGAGCCGGAGCCGCACGCGCTGGCGTGGTTCGCTCCGGAAGTGGGTTTCGTGCTGCTCGCGCAAGGCCTCGTGCTGTGGTGGACCGGGTTGTACAAGGGCTTGTGGCGTTTCGCGAGTCTGCCGGACTTGTGGAACATCATCCGCGCCAGCGTGCTCGGCGCGCTTGGGCTAGCGATCGCGCTGTTTCTGTATAACCGCCTCGCCACCGTGCCGCGCGCCGTGCTCGTGATGTATCCGGCGCTGCTGGTGGTGCTGCTCGGCACGCCTCGTCTCGCGTATCGCTACTGGAAGGACAGCCGCTTCGACCTGGTTTCGCGCGCGCCAGCGAAACGCGTGCTCGTGATCGGCGCGGGCCGCGCTGGCGAGGCGCTGCTGCGCGAACTCGCGCGCGAGAACCGCTACCGGCCGGTCGGTCTCGTCGACGACAACATCGCGCTGCGCGGCGCGAAGGTCCACGGCGTGCCGGTGCTCGGAACGGTCGAGCGTCTGCCGGAACTCGCGCGCGAGGTGGCGGCCGAGATGCTGCTGATCGCTTTGCCGTCGGCAAGCAACGCGCAGATGCAGCACGTGGTCGAGGCGTGCGAAGCGACCGGCGTGCCGTTCCGCACCGTTCCGCGCCTGCAGGACGTCGTCGCCGGAAAAGTGAGTTTCAGCGAGTTGAAGGAAGTCGCGATCGAAGACCTGCTCGGCCGCGATCCGGTGCAACTGGATTGGACCGCGATCCGCACCGGTCTTTCCGGCAAACGCGTGCTGATCACCGGGGGTGGCGGTTCGATCGGATCGGAACTGTGCCGGCAGGTCGCGCGGCTCGGGGTCGAGTCGCTGACGATCCTCGAATTGTCCGAGTACAACCTCTACAAGATCGAACAGGAACTACGCCAGGAAATTCCCGACCTGCTGATCCACGCCGTGCTTGGCGATTGCGGCGACGCGCAGACGTGCGAACGCGTGTGCACGCTCGCGCGCCCGCAAGTGGTGTTTCACGCCGCTGCTTACAAGCATGTGCCGCTGCTGCAGAATCAGGTGCGCGAAGCGTTCCGCAACAACGTCCTCGGCACACAGGTCGTCGCGCAAGCGGCCGATCGCCACGGGGTTGCGGTGTTCGTGCTGATTTCGACCGACAAGGCGGTGAATCCGACCAGCGTCATGGGCGCATGCAAGCGCGTCGCGGAAATCTTCTGCCAGAACTTTGCAGCGAAATCAGCGACACGTTTCATCACCGTGCGCTTCGGCAACGTGCTCGACTCCGCCGGCAGCGTCGTGCCGCTGTTCCGCGAACAGATCCGCAACGGCGGCCCGGTGACGGTGACGCATCCGGAAATCTCGCGCTACTTCATGACGATTCCGGAAGCCTGCCAGCTGATCCTGCAGGCTGGCGTGCTGGGGCAGGGTGGTGAAATCTTCGCCCTCGACATGGGCGAGCCGGTGAAGATCAGCTATCTCGCCGAACAGATGATCCGGCTCGCGAACAAGATCCCGGGCCGCGATATCAACGTCGTCTACACCGGCCTGCGCCCGGGCGAAAAACTGTTCGAGGAACTGTTTCACCCGCAGGAAAGCTACCAGAGCACGCGTCACTCCAAGATCTTCCTCAGCGCACCGCGCAGCATGTCATGGGACATTCTCGGCATGCAGTTGCGCCAGGCAGCGCTTGCCGTGCGCGACTACGACGAGGACACGCTGCAGCGCGTGCTCACTTCGCTGCTGCCGGAATTCGCGCAGCGCGACGATGCAGCAGCCGAAGTCGTGCCGATCATGAAAAGCCAGGCCTGAAAAGGAATTTTCCGGATGAGTCAACGTTTGCGCAAAGTCGTGTTCCCCGTCGCCGGCCTCGGCACGCGTTTCCTGCCCGCCTCGAAAGTGGTCGCCAAGGAAATGCTGCCGGTGCTCGACAAACCGCTGATCCAGTACGC